>Ga0247670_1000276_pt1 | contig 13505 bp, 8 predicted proteins | sample CNK11_metaG_FD_183042 | JGI IMG/M metagenome (GOLD analysis project Ga0247670, IMG submission 183042) | Soil microbial communities from Purdue University Martell Research Forest, Indiana, United States - CNK11 | ecosystem: Environmental > Terrestrial > Soil > Temperate forest > Bulk soil | place...
CTCCAGTTTTGCCAATACACCATCTCTTCGGGCAGGGTCGCCGTTGCCGTCAGACCGTTGAACACGCATTCCGCCGCCAGCACTGCCAGTCCCAGCACAAAAGACAGATGGGCAATGGAACGCCGTTCATACCAGGCGAACAACAGTGCCAACGCCCCGCTGACGGAAGCAGCGCTAAAGGCAAGGATGATTGCGCTATTCATTTAATTTCAAGCCCGGTCGCATTCCGAAAGCATTGCGATGTTTATCCGCATATTAGAACACGTCCGAAGAATCCTAAATACCGGCTTGAAATGCAGCAAAGAAATCTTGTGGCTGGACAAAAAGAGAGGGCAGGGATTTCTCCCTGCCCTCAAACCAAAGAGACCGAAGCTTCGGACTAAGACTTAAGCCAACACTTGCTTTCTGACCAAGAAGAGGCCAGTCAACGCCGCGCCGAGCAACGGCATGCAGACACGGTTGCCGCCCTTGCGAAATTCATCGGGATGACAACTCCGCAACACAACCGCCCACTTTTCGGTTGAAGCGTCAATGTCCGCTGGTTCCGGGTGGTTACGCAGGGCATTGATCACTTCCAATGCCTCCGCAGTTGCAGGATTCAGCGTATTGCCCCTAATCTCGGATAGTAAAGTGGATGCGGCAAACAGCAGCTTTTCTTTTTTTCATCCACCAACCAGATGCTCACCGAAAGGACCTGGAATATATCCGTCACCAGTTTGACCACCGCATTGGACAATTCCGCCTGGGTCACACAGGAAGCCGTGCCTTCCGTGAACCGCCGCCACACCGTGCGGTAATCATAGAGCGGCCTTTGAAAATGGCGGCTGACAAAATATTCTTGGTGTGCAACTTCACGTGGTCGGACAGCAGCAGCAGCATCGTCAACACCACCAACGCCACCAGAATGACAAAGGTTTTGAGCGTGAAGGCGGCGTCCCCCCGCCAATCCAAGCGACAAATTTTGCGAACACTCCCACGATCACCAGGTAAATCCCCGCCGGCAGGACCGTCAGCGAATTGTGCAGCACCGCGTGGGAAGGATAAACAGGCATCTCAAAATGGCCGACACGCAATAGTGAGCGCACAATCAGCAGGCAACCGACCAGTAGCGCCACCGAATCGACGATCTGCAGCGACAGATTGACTGCGTGCAAAAGGAGCGCCTGGCTGCTGGTATAGGTCCGGGCGGCAAAGATCACGACCAACCCAACGACCATGAACTTGATCCGCCACCGAATCGTCCCGACGGCGGCCCGATAAGTGCGCTTGAGATTCATGAGCACCAGCACCGTGCCAATCAGGAAAAACAAATTCAACAGAAACCCGGCGGCTCCCAAGCTCAGCATCCCGGAATCTCCGGGCTTTGCGGGCGGCTGGAAAACAAACCATTCGTTGCGAAAAACGAAGGCCAGACTCACCGCGGCCAGCAAGGCAATCCCTAATGGCCAACGCCAGCGGTGGAGAAATTCAGTGTAATTTCCCCGCGCGAAACTCAAACTGAAGAAGAGCCAGATACTCGGAAGAAAAGACATCGTGACCAGTCGCCAATTCTGCCAAGACACCATCCCGGCCAGCTCATCGGTCTTGCGGTCATCACATTCATCGTCATTGCATCCACGGACAAACTCAAAAAGACGCTTTCGGAGGCCAAAACCAGCATGCCAACCACGAAGGCCCAATGAGCCACCGAACCTCGTTCGAACCAAGCGACAGCCACGACCAAAATGCCGGCGAAAAGGGCACTGACGATCCCAAGAATGATGACATCGCTTCATACGCCCAACTCGATTTTGGACGTGACTCTACACATTCACAAGCCTGCAGAAGGTCTTGTTCCAGCCATGGAACTCCAGGCGAAAAGCTCAAGTGTGTCTCAAAAGCGACACGGTCGATCACTTATATGCAGGATTTGGCCAAGGCCCTGCTACAAGCCGCTTACTGTTTAAGATTAATCGGAAAGAGCCGGATTTCCACCCTTGGTGTCTGGAAAATAAGGCGGACTGTCCACGTTTGAGACGTTGTAAGCCTCGGCAAATCATTTGCCCATGCGCCACGGGACCGTGGTGCCGGGATGTATCGACAAAGTTAAAGCGCTATCATATTTATATGTGCCTAAATTCGGAAACGATGGCATTGCCTGCCAAACCAGCCTAAACCAACAAATAAAATCATGAAATTCATTGAAGCAGCATTACTGGCAACGGTAGTTCTAGCAGCGTGCCTGGTTACGTCTGACGCGTATGGGGATGTCGTCACCTATTCCACGGTTTTTGAATTCGGCGGCACAAACGGCGCCTATCCAAATGCGGGACTGGTTCAAGACAGCAATGGCAATTTCTACGGCACGACCTTTCTGGGCGGCACAAACGGCAACAATGGCACAGTATTTCGGGTCACAACCAACGGAACGTTCACCAGTTTGGTTTCGCTCAACTTTACCAATGGCAGCGGTGTGGCCGCGGGCTTGATTCAAGGCAGTGACGGCTGTTTCTATAGCACGGCCTATCAGGGCGGCATTTCAAATTACGGCACAATTTTTAAGGTGACAGCTGACGGCGCGATTACCAACTTATTTGCCTTCCCTTCGAAAACGAACGCCTATCCCAAGGCTGGTTTGATGCAGGCCAGCAATGGCATTTTTTATGGCACAACCTTTATCGGTGGCACCAATGGCGGCAACGGAACCGTCTTTCAGATAACATCCAACGGCGCATTCAGGACTATTCTTTCGTTCAACAACACCAATGGCGCCTTTCCCCTCTGCGGATTGATCCAAGCGAGTGATGGCAATATCTATGGCACGACGTCCGGCGGCCTTACCAACGTCAGTTTCTACGGCACGGTGTTCAAGCTGACAACCAACGGCATACTCACCACTTTGGTCTCATTCGACGGCACCAATGGCGCATATCCTTACGCAGGATTGATTCAGGCGCAAGACGGCACATTGTATGGCACGACCCGGAACGGCGGCACGAACGGTGATTATGGAACGGTGTTTAAACTGACGACCAATGGCAATTTCTCCACGCTGATTTCATTCGGCAACACCAACGGAGCCAACCCAGCAGCCGCACTGGTGCAAGGCGGCGACGGTGATTTCTATGGCACAACCGAGTATGGAGGCACCAACGGACCAGGTTTTGGGACGATATTCAAACTGTCCACCAACGGCGTGCTCACAACGTTATTCTCGTTCAACAACAGCAACGGCGCTTTTCCCATTGCCGCACTGGTGCAAGGCAGCGACGGTGATTTCTATGGCACCACCTCCGCCGGCGGAACGAGTGGCAGCAACAACGGGTTCATTTTTCGCCTGGCCATCACAGCCATATCGCCGCCGGTGATCCAAACAGTGGACGAGAACGCCGGTGTGCTCAGCTTCACTTGGAGCGCGGTGTCCAATCTGATGTATCAACCGCAGTATTCCACCAACTTGGCTTCATCGGGCTGGTTCAATCTGGGCAGCGTCCTGACCGCAAGCAACAGTTCCCTTACCGCCTCCGATCCAGCGACCAACTTGCACCGGTTCTATCGCGTCCTGTTACTGCCGTGAGTTCATTCTATTGATGGAACGGTCGTTTTTGAGATAATTGGTCGTCTTGAAAGACTCTTATAGGAACGGCATGGGCGACCGCGCCCACAATTACCACCACCCGCCTTGCGGTGGTGCGGTGCAGCTTCACTCCATTCTGATACCGACCGGCGAATGATTTTGTGCGTCAACTTGGTTTCGGTCGGATGCGTGATGTTCTTCTCTTGCGCGGTCATGTCCACCACCATCTCCTTTTCTTGAGCGCCGGACATGCAACTTTGCAGTGACCTGCAGAATGCGTCTCGCGTCTCGCAACTGTTTCACCAATGCGTTGGCGGAGATAAAACAATTCTCCCGGATCGAGCAATAATCAAACTCGCTCATCCCGCAGGACTGAAAATTAGCCATCCGCATATCACAGAAAAAAATTGAGGGCGGGGTTTTCACCCTGCCCTCAACTGAAACCGTGATAGTTACTGTCAGGAAACCAATTTACGACGGATCAAACTCAGGCCGGAAAGAGCCGCGCCCAGCAGAAGCACCGTAGTGCCACCATCCGGAACAGAGCCACTGGCAGCCGAGAAGGAGAACGTGGCCGGGGTTCCGGCCGAAGGATCCTGGGTTGAAAACGCCCAACTTCCGGCTGTGTCAGTAAGCCCCAAAGGATTGACTCCGCTGACATGAATGACGCCACTGCCGGTCACAGACAATGTTAAGGGACTGCCGCTAACCACCTTCGGATTTGCCACAGTCAGGTCAAACGTGAAGGTTGTGCCCGCCACGGTATAGCTCCACAAGGCAACTTGCGTCCCCAAAAGCCAAGGCGTGGCAAATAGAACCGACGTCCCGAAGGGTGCCGTTAAATCACCTCCAGAAGACAGAACGAAAGGCAATGCCGGACCACCATTACCACCATTCCATGCGGTCACTGCACTCGCCGTGCCCACTGAACTGGTGTTAAGCTGGACACCACCAGCGAACGTAACGGAACCACTAATCGGCACTGCTTGAACCGCCGCAGCAAAACCCATCAGGACTGCTGCTACCGTTACATTTAGCCATAGTTTTTTCATATTTTTTTTTAGAAACTGGGGGCCTGGTTTCGGCCGGCCCCCTAATTGATTTGTTACCACATTAAAACAACTCGTGACCCTCCGAAATCTGTCATCATCAAGCTGCCAATTTACGACGGATCAAACTCAGGCCGGAAAGAGCCGCGCCCAGCAGAAGCACCGTAGTGCCACCATCCGGAACAGAGCCACTGGCAGCCGAGAAGGAGAACGTGGCCGGGGTTCCGGCCGAAGGATCCTGGGTTGAAAACGCCCAACTTCCGGCTGTGTCAGTAAGCCCCAAAGGATTGACTCCGCTGACATGAATGACGCCACTGCCGGTCACCGACAATGTTAAGGGACTGCCGCTGACCACCTTCGGATTTGCCGCAGTCAGGTCAAACGTGAAGGTTGTGCCCGCCACGGTATAGCTCCACAAGGCAGCTTGCGTCCCCAAAAGCCAAGGCGTGGCAAATAGAACCGACGTCCCGAAGGGTGCCGTTAAATTACCTCCAGAAGATAGAACGAAAGGCAATGCCGGACCACCATTACCACCATTCCATGCGGTCACCTTTGTCGCAGTCCCAACCGAACCTGTATCCAGAGTGACACCACCCGCGAATGTCACCGAACCGGTGATGGGAATTGCTTGAACCGTTGTGGCAAACGCCATGAGAGCCACCGCCGCCGTCATTATTAACCAATTGTTTTTCATTTTTTTCCTTATTTTAAGCTGTAGGTCTTCGTGTTTTCCGCCGCACCACTTGATTCCCGCGTAAGTCATTTCAGCAGGGGTAGTGCCAACATGAAAACCGTTTTTCTAATGAATCGTAAATAGCTATTACTTAATGTCTTTTAAAGTATTTTTTGTTGGCTTCGTTTTCTCAGCATAGCAAGAATTCGTAAAGCAATCCGACTATAAACACTGGAATCCGAACCAAAGAGTGGAAACCATGTCACAAGTAAGTTATCCATAGCGTTTTACAAAGTATTTACAATCGTAAAACATTCCGACGTTTGGGCATTGATGAAGAGTAGAACCGATTTCAACCGCATAAACTTCAGGATTGAACATAACATCATCACGATAATGCCTTACGATATGAAACCATGCCAACAATCACTTCAGCTCTGCCAAAACCGCCTTAGTTTCCTGATCGAATTTAGCGGGTAGGTTGAGATTGATGGCTTGCTGGAGATTTTTTTTGCAGACAGTGGATTTCTTCAGGTGATACTCCGTCATCCCCAAGTAATAGAAAACTTCAGAATCGTTGGTCAGCACAGAAGCGCTTTCGGTTAAAGCCCTCTCTGCTCTCGCATAGTCCGGTTGTCGGTAGAGGATGATGCCCAACGCCTTGGCAACTGCAGGATCGTCAGGAAACGCCGCACGGGCTTTGGTGGCGAATTCGTAGGCCTGCGGATCGTTTTTAGTGCTTTTTGCACCCAGGACCGCCAATCTTCGATAGGCGGGGCCAAAATCCGGATAACGGCTCAAGATCTTCGCATAATTCAGCCTCGCTGTACCTTCATCATTTTTTTGCTCCTGAATGGCAGCCATGACCATGAGTGCGGGGACATAATCAGGCTCGGATTTCAAAATGGCTTCAATTTGCGCAGAAGCGGCCGCAGCCTGCGGAAAATTGGTCGCCAGCGCCGTCAGATTCAGAAATCGTCGGGCCTCAGCCGCTTGAGAAAAAGCACCACCGGTTTGCAGGGCCTTTTGCATGGCGTTTTGGGCTTCCGGCACTCTTCCAAAAGCATAAGCAACCTCGCCAAAATCAAACCACACCTCCGGGTTGATGGAGTCGTTGAGTGCAGCCTGTTGCAGCAAGGTAAAAGACAATTTGTAATCGCCGGTTTCATAGGCCAGACGGCCCAAGATCAGCGAAACTCTCAAGTTATCAGGCGCCAATCTGTATGCAGCCTTTGCCAGGTCAACCGCTTTTGGCAGGTTCTTTTTCGCGGAGTAAAGTTCAGCCAGATTGATCAGCGCCGGAACGCTTTTGGAATCAGCCTTCAAAGCGGCTTCATACATCGCAACGGCCTTGTCAACCAGCCCATCACGTTGATAGATGGCCGCCAAACGAAGCATGGCAATGGAATCGGCCGGTTGTGCTGACACCCTTTTTTCCAGATCTGAAATCGCATTCGCGCCGGCGGTTTTGGTATCCACCTTCAGCACCGCGATGCATTGATTGCATTCTTCTTGACCGCGGAAGGTCCTGCCAGATTGGAGGGCGCGTTGAAAAGCCTGCTTCGCAGCGCTTTCCTGTCCCGTCATGTAAAGCGCCCACCCCAGATGAAACTGGACTTCCGGTTCTTCCGGCAATTGATTTGCTGCGCCTTGCAGCAATCCGACAGCCAAAAGATATTGCCCGCGCTTGCAAAGAATCCAACCGAGTGTGTCCGACGACGAGGGATCGTTGGGATTCAAATCTCGCGCGCGTTGCGCCAAATCATACGCCCGGGCAAAATCATCAAGAAATTCGGAATACAGATAGGCCAGATTGTTCAGACCGGGGAGCGTTTTTGGATTGATCAGCAATAGTTTTTCATAGGCATCCCGTGCGGCCTTATAATTTTTCTCATCGTCGTAGATCATTCCGGTGACCAGAAGCGCATCCTCGTTTTTTGGATTTTTGGCTGACACGGTCTTCAGTTCCGCCAGCGCCTTCTGGTTTTGCTTGGAATCCATGTAAATACGGGCCAGCAGCATATGAGCAGTTTCGGTGTCCGGCTGGGCTTCGATCAATTTTAACAGTGCCGCCTCGGCTTGTTTATTATCACCCTGCGCCAGGAAAACCTGCGCCCGCAATATCTGCGGCCCCGCCAGCGTGGGATTCTTTGCCATTTTCGCCTGCACCCGTTGTAACGCCGCCGCGTATTGTTTTTCCATCACGTCCAAATTCACCAGTTGTTCGAACGACGCGAAGTCGTCCGGTGCCAGCTCCAATGCCCTGGTGAATGCCGTTCGCGCCCCGCCATTCTTTTTTTGCTGGAGGAGTATGGCGCCCATCATTGACGGAATCTGTGAATTGGTGGGAAACGAGGTTGCAAGCTGGCGGTATATTCCGAGCGCTTCATCCAGACTTCCCTGCCGGCGATAAGCATCCGCCAACAGCAACTGCAACTGCGTTGCCTGCGGATTTTTCTGAACAAGACTTTTGAGAGAAGCAATGGCCGGTTCCACATTGCCCCGCTGGATTTCGAGTTGACCCAGCAACAATATGGCTTCCGGGTAATTTGTGTTCAAAGCAATGGCCTTGTTCAGGCTGGTGATGGCCTTGCCCGAATTGGTTCCCGCCAGATAAGCGACTCCCAGCTGATAGTGGACGACCGGAACTTGCGCATACATTTTGGCCATGCGTTCATAGATCACGGTCGCCTCGGCAATTTTACCCTGGGACAACCTTAATTGTCCGTCGGTCATGAGCGCATTGAAATTATCCGGTTCCCGGGCCAGAACCTTGGCCAACAAATCGGCACACTCGTCATATTTCTTTTCAAGCACCGCCACATTGGCCAGCGCCAACCAAGCCGGAATATAATCCGGGGTTTTCTGAACCATTGCTTCCAAAATGGGCCTGCCACCCGCCACATCGCCGGCATGCACTTTGAATTCCGCGTATTGAATTTTTTCCTGCGACCGGTCCGGTGCAAGGTCCGCCGCCGTTTTGAGTGCAGACTCCGCCTGGACGAGATTCGATTGCGCCAGATAAAAGCCTGCCATAACCGACCAGACCGCGCTCAATTTGGAGTCAAGCGCCTGCGCCCGCTTCAACGCGGCTTCGGCTGTTTTGAAATCTCCCGAACGCAGTGCGATGCTCGCCAGCGCAACCTCCAAGGCGGCTCCATCGGCTTTTTGCGACAGGGCCTGCAGACGCAGTTTCGTATCCGCAAGCGCCTGTCGCGTGTCCACCGCTGCCGCCAGCAACAACGGCGCCTGGTTGTCCAGGGGTCTTCGGGCGAGGACGAAATCGGCCTCGGCGCGGGCTTCTTTGGCTTTTCCCGCCGCCAGATAAAAGCTCCCCAGCTTCAGGCGCAAATCCAGGTTATTGGTGTCCACTTCGCAACCCTTGAAAAGAAACGGCGCCGCCTTCAACATTCTCCCCTGATTAAAATAAATCGTGCCCAATCGTCCGATGGCCTGGGCGTTCTCGTGATCATTGCGGAGGGCGTTCATGTATTCGATTTCCGCCTGACTGTAGTCTCCGGCGTCAAAAAACCGGTTGGCCTTTTGCAGGTGATAAGCCACTTTTGCCTTCGCCGAGCAGCCGGTGCCAATCGCTGCCAGGAAGGCGGCGGCCAGCAAAACGAGCGTCAATCCAATGATTTTTTTCATAGTGCAGACTGTTTATTGTGGTTTTGAATTTTTGGTGAACCGCTCCGACTTCCTCAGGAAAAAAATCAATAAAAAAAACGGGATCAGGGACAGGGCAAAAAACAGCGGACCGCCACGGTGATGAATCGGCGAGTGGATCATTTCCGGACCGATGTGCGTGCAAAGCTCCCCGATCACAAAAACGCGAAATCCATTTCGCAGGAGCGCGAGCGGAATTACTGCCACCGCCAAAATCGTCCGCTTCCACGGTGATCGCAGGAAAAGCTGGCCGGCAACCAGGCTGGTGATGACCAGCACCAGGGTGGAATGGATGCCGCTGCATTCCGGCGCGACGCGCAGCGTGATCGTGGGCAATTGGAATATCAAGCCCTCCCGAAAGAAGGTCGCACCCGCCAATTGGAAAAAGCCTTGTGCCGCCAGGGCGGAACCCTGCTGGAGAAATACTTCGATTCCATCCAATAAAAATGTCGGCAGCGGCACCACAAAAACCAGAAAACAGATGGGAAAGGCGAGGGCCCGAACCACTTCCTTTCCCAGGAACCAGCAGCCGCCAGCCACAAAAAACAGAACGAAGGCTGTCATCATCAACGCCAGAAAATCGTCCGCCTTTAATTCACCGCCCGAATGCCGGGCCAGCCCATAACCGGCGAGCGCAGCCAGACCGCCCAGAGAAAAAAGGGCGGCGGGCAGCCGGGCCGGACCGGAACACGCCGGCAATTGTCTCCGCTGCAACCAAACCAGATAGCCGCTGATAAACGGAACCAGCAAAATATAGGAATACAATTCGCTCGCCGCGGCGAACCGCACCAGTTCATAAAGCGGCACACTGAACGCCAGCACCAGCACTATGGACATGCAGACAAATCCCCGCACACCGCCGGGGCTGGTGGCCGGTGCCAAATTCGAAACGTTAATTTCCTGTCGTTCGTTTTTCAATTCGTAAATTTTCCCATCGACAATGCTGGCGGTTGCCTAGAAAGCATAGCCAAGATTAAACCCGACCTGGTTGCTGACATAAGCCTGCCCAACTTGATCCGTGATGGTCTGGTTGTAGGTGTAAAAGACCGAGACCGAGCCGCGTTTGAAAACACTCGTGCCCAAACTAACGGTGACATAATAGTTATCAATCGGCGGGTTGACGTCCGTCGCGGCGGCAGCCCCGACATAATCGGTCCAGATATATCCTCCGTTCACACTCAGGGTAAATCTTTGAAACAGCCGTTGGCTCACCATCCCAGAGATGGTGGTGTTTTCCGTGACCTGATTTTTATAATAGGAGGAGGTGCTCACCGCCCGGCTGGCCGTGAAGGAAAACTGGGTGTGCTCAAAGGGCTGATACTGGATTGATGCGCTATAAATCGGATTGATCAATGGGGATTCGCCGCCCTCCGTGTATTGCATCAATTGCGCGCCGCCGCTGACCCCAAAGCTGATCTTGTCCGTGGCGCGCCAGTTGACCCGGCCCTGGAACTGTTCATTGAGCGAGTCGGGCGTCGCAGCCGTATAGCCAATCCCCACCCCCGCACCCACCACCAGACGCGGCCAGAACTCGTAGTTAACCCAGTCCATCGTCGACCATTCTTTGGAACTTTGGAAGTCGGTGGGAAAGCTCAAGTTCTGGCTTGCCGACAGGTCTACGGACACTTTGCTGTTGAGCGCGTGCGAAGCCGTGAGACTGGTGACGTATGTTTGCTCTTCCGTCTGCGTGCCCGTTTCAACCTGGGGTGATTTTGAGTAGCTGAAACTCTGCGAAAGACCCAAAACCCAGTCTTCGTAAACGGTGCCGCCCGTCAACGTCACCGCCTGGCCGACGGTGTTTTTAAAATTTTTATCCGAGTAAAACGTGAACGAAGGCGTGTAATCCAAAGTCCAGTGTTCGCCCAGTTCAAACAAAATCCCCGGGGAAAAAGTCTGGACTATGGTGTCGGCCGGCGGCTGATTGGTGCTAAAGCGCACGCCCGTGCCGTAAGTGAACTGGTAGTTCGCATGGGGCCGCAACGTGACCGGCCCCCACTGCAACGGGTGCAACTCATCCATTAAATTGGCCGCCACGCTGTTCGGCGGGAACACCTGCATCTCGCCGGGCCCAAGGGCTTCGATGGCCGGCGGTGTCGTCGAAACGGACGGCGGCGGCGGCGTGATCACCGATTGCGCCCGGGCGGCGCCGGACAGCGCGACAAGGCCAAGGATGGAAAACCTCACCAGGCGCCGTTTGCTTTTCGTCGCAGCGACAAAAATTATCCGGCGTTTCAAATTAAATTTCACAGGTGCAGTGCTGGGTTTCTCAAATGAAGGTATCATCCGTTCACGCCTTCCAAACTTGTCCCGGCCTGGTTGCCACCCCGCCCATCGCATTGCGTGTGTCCACAATGCAAGACGACCAATCGGCCAGTTCCTGGCAGCTGACAGATTGATGATTGGTGGAAATGATCACCGCGTCAAAACTTTGCAGCGTCTCGCGATTCCAGCCCACCGAGCGTGTGCCCGCCCAATGGGCATGTTCGCGCGTCGGGCGGATGACCGGCACATACGGATCGTAATACGCCACCTCCGCGCCGCGCGACTTGAGCAGCTCCATCAACGTATAGCTCGGCGATTCGCGTTCATCATCCACGTTCGGCTTGTAGGCCAGACCCACGATCAACACGCGGCTGCCGTTGACGGGCTTGCGGTTCGCGTTCAGGGCTTCCGCCGTCCGGTTCACGACATACACCGGCATGGCGGTGTTGATCTCGCCCGCAAGCTCGATAAAGCGGGTGTTCTGGCCGAATTCGCGCGCCTTCCACGTCAGATAGAATGGATCAATCGGAATGCAATGACCACCCAGTCCGGGGCCGGGATAAAATGCCATGAACCCGAACGGCTTGGTCTTTGCGGCATTGACCACTTCCCAAACATCAATGTCCATCGCGGAATAAACCATCTTCAATTCATTGACAAGCGCGATGTTCACACTGCGGAAAATATTCTCCAAAAGCTTCGTCGCTTCGGCGGCGCGGCAGGAGGAAACCGGCACCAGTGTTTTGATGGCGCGCCCATAGAGCGCCTTCGTGTGCTCCAGACAAGCCGGCGTGTAACCGCCGATGACCTTCGGAATAATTTCAACCTTGCTTTGCACGTTGCCGGGGTCTTCGCGCTCAGGTGAAAAGGCGAGGTGAAAATCCGTGCCCGCCTTGAGTTTCGATCCCGCTTCCAGCACCCCGCGCAAATCTTCATCGGTCGTGCCGGGATACGTCGTGGATTCAAGCACGACCAGCGTGCCTTTGTTTAAATGCGGCGCGATGGCTTTGCCGGTCTCGAGGATGTAGGAAATATCGGGCTCACGGTTTTTGTTCAAGGGAGTCGGCACACAGATGATGACCGCCTCGGTTTCCTTCACGCGGGTGAAATCGTTGCTCGCGGAGAGTCTGCCCGATTTCACGTGCTCGGCGATCGTCGCGGATTCGATGTGCTTGATATAACTCCGTCCCTGGTTAAGTGATTCAACTTTGGCCGGGTCGATGTCCAGCCCCAAAACCTCCACGCCCGAGCGCGCGAACTGGAGCGACAATGGCAGACCGACATATCCCAGACCAACAACGGCTATCTTCATATATTGCGTGAGAATTTGTAGGTTATTGGCAATTGATGCAACTCAATCATGTCAGCAACCGTAAAACGACGACGGCAGAACCTGCGATCCGAGACCCCAACCCGGGTCGAATCGGCCGGGATAACGGCCGGCACCCACGGCGGCGACCAACCCAGGTTATTTTCGTGTCCTGCCGCACACAGCCCTGCAGGTTGGGGTCTATCGCGGTTTTCAAGCAAAGAAATTTTTAAAAATCCCCGCGCTTCGCTTCCCCGGAAGCATTTTGCCGGACGCATTTGCGTTCTAGCGCGCGGGGTATATTCGACTCTGTGGATGAGGATGCCAGCAATGATCGGGGCGAAGCACAACGTCTGGGAAGCCCGGACTTGGTGTGGTTGCTTTGCTTCATCGCAGATGGCCTGCTGGCGATTAGGATGCCCACCAGGGAATACACTCGGCGACCGGTGCCGTTTGCCGTGTTTTTAGACAAGCCTGTCCTAAACAATTTTTCAGCAGATCGCATGGATTTTGCCCGGGCCCGAGGTAACGTCATCAATCAGGACAGATGCTAAAAAATTATTGTGCAACCGCAGGTTTAAAAACCTCGAAATCATTGGGTTTTTGCTGATATTCAAATTTCCCCCAGCCGCGCGACGTTTTTCAAAACTCGAAAAAATTCTCATGCCACATTCCATCGCCTTGGCAAGGATTATGCGTAAGCGACAAATGTGATTTATCGAGTAGCAGCACTTTTCCGGCGGGGGCGCATCTTTTCCCACCCTCGTGTCATCGTCGCATTATTTGGGTTAACGCAGGTTTGCGCCTTCGCCACCGGGAGCGTGACTCTGGCCTGGGTGCCCAGTGCGGATAGCAATGTTGTGGGTTACAATTTATACTGCGGAGGAGCGAGCGGAATCTATACCAACATCATTCGGGGGGTCAATACGACGAACACCACGATTTCCGGACTGGTCGATGGTGCCACTTACTATTTTGCCGCCACGGCCT
>Ga0247670_1000277_pt1 | contig 13486 bp, 9 predicted proteins | sample CNK11_metaG_FD_183042 | JGI IMG/M metagenome (GOLD analysis project Ga0247670, IMG submission 183042) | Soil microbial communities from Purdue University Martell Research Forest, Indiana, United States - CNK11 | ecosystem: Environmental > Terrestrial > Soil > Temperate forest > Bulk soil | place...
AGGCTTTATGAAGTTAGTCTTGAACAGCAACGGCCAAGGCCTCGAGAAATGCCTCGCATTCTTCGGGGTTAACTTCAGATAGCACCTCGCTAGAGACTAAAACTCTTAATATCCGTAAAAAGCGGGCTTGATCTTCCTTAGATAGCTCATTGTTCTTTATAAAATTGCCCCAAGCAGCTTTGTCTAACATTAAGCTGGGGCCCTCGACACCAATCCAAGAAGAGAGCGCCGGTTCGGTAACAGGCCCTATTTTAATTCCTTCCGAAAGCGGTGCTGAAAGTTTAGATAGCTTCTCCTCGAAAACTTGCTGCCGTGCTGAGGCCTCTTTGGTCTTATGCTCATCACTGAATTTTTTAGATCTGGATTTAAACTCTGGAAAGATCTTTGTTCGCAACAAATCCCAAATGTATGCGCGCATAGCTTGGTAATGAACGTCAGTCTCCCGAAAGCTATCGCGGTCGATGTTTAACGCTGGCTCAAGGCCATCATCAACATATATTTCACCAGTTATCTGTCCAAATTTAATTCCTTCATCAAATGGATACCCCAGCCAAGACCTGTCATATTTTCCAATCCCCACATCACGAATTCGGATGTGGACACCTTTAAATTCTTCAGGATGAATACGGGGCTGCTGGCTATATATGTAACCATTAAACTTCAAGCGCCTGCCCGCAAGAAATTTGTCATAGTGAATGAGATAAAGTTTAGGGTCTGGACTAAAGTAATTGAATGATTTCGTGTTGGGGAATAACTGAGGCCGAAACAGTTCAATTCCGTCCACGAAGAGCTGAAAGTTATTTATTTTAGGAGCACTAAAATCTCCAACTCCCTCGATATTTCGTTGGGATGTTTCAAATGGACCGTTACTTAAATAGTTTATGGGTGAAAGAAGTGCCAGCTCCCATAACATGTAGTAATAACCATCTAAAACAAGATCTGCTCGCTGCGCAGAACGCACTATATCGATTAAGGGGGCGAAATGTTTTAATTTCTCTCTGCCGACCATCAAAGATTCCTCTGCTCCTACAGCTTTCCGAACGGCACTGGTCATTTCACTTATCAAACCTTTCTTGGCGTCGGGGACGGTGATAACCGTATATTGAGCGTCCTCGACCTCGGGCAAATCATCCACATATCGGACTGCCCCTATTTGAACTTTCCCTTCCGGATCAATCTTTGCCATGTTTTTTAACGCAGCATCTTCGCGATGAAACGGGTCCAGATTTACCTCGGCAGTAAAACGCTTTTTGCTTCCCTTTACCGACGATGAGACATAGAAACGGTTCCCAAGTTGAGCCACTGCTAACATCCCAATTCCAATTCGGCCAATCAGCTTCCTGTGAAAAACCTCAGATACATCGCTATTGATTCGCTTTCGGCTTCCGCCGATGTGGGTAACGACTTGCAAGAACTTCTCGATAGTCATTCCGGTGCCGTTGTCCTCGATCACCAATGTTCTGAAGTGAGGCGCATCTGTGGTGATCGTTACCTTTGTAGCATCCGCATCGTAAGCGTTTGAAACCAACTCCTTCAACGCGGCTGCAGGGGATCGATATACGCCAGAGCTTATATCTGCAATAATCTTCTGAGCGGCGACAATATCTTGCTTCTTCGGTTTTGTATCAACCGGAAGTAAATGATTTTGGTTAGCCATATTGTTGTGTGATTTTTAAGAACGCAAACCTTTATCCAGCCATATTCTCAGAGTCGTTCGCATGTCGGTAGTTTTTAAATTTTAGGCAGGCTTGGCGCGAGTGTGATCGGGTCGGTTGATTTTGCAATCCGCCAAAACCTGCCCCCAATCCGGGCAACTCCCGCTCCTATTCCAGAAGCTGGCGTGATTTTGACCGAAACTGATTCCCCATGCTCTGGAACCGGAACACCCAATGCCTTGGCAATTATGCCATGTGCATGAAACTGTCCGAGGATTATGATGCCTTCCGGCTGCAAGGCCGTGCGTGCACCACCATTACCGCGAACACGCTTCATATAATCGTCTTGCTGGGCCACGGTGGCAACCACTGCACGGCCAACCTTCATGCCTAATGTGTTGCGAAAAAGTTCGTTGACCTTTTTCTGTCCGGATGTTTGCCCCAAAATTCTGTCCACAACGTCCCGGTCAAGCTGCAAAAGGACATTGGGCGGAAGATGTGCGTCCTTAAACAGCCAAACAATAGCGTTTCGTCCAGACCCATTGAGCGTTGCCTTTTGATCCCGGTTGCCACCTGAATTTAGGCGGCCAAGAGTGACACGAACAAGTCCCACGCTCCATTTGGGGTCTTTGCTATCGTTAGCCCACACCAAAAGACACAAGTGGCCATGCGCCTCGGGTGGTATCATCCAACCGCCTTTTATCTGCGAATATTTGCAATCTACATCAACACCGGCAATCCGATAGTCCATGTCTTTGCCGTCTTCGAAACCAAATTCCCTGTGAAGATTAATTTCAACGAGAGTTCCACAGTGGGTCTTTTCAGTTTTGTGAAGCTGATCCACACGATAACGACCGGTCCGTTGGCCGTCATAAAGCTGGTCAAAAGTGTCGCGAAGCACTTGCGCGGTTCGATTGCCTTGAGGATCCAGAGTTAAAATCGCAGCTTTTACAGCCTCCAACTCCGCATCCATGTCAGGTTGGGTAAGCATCACGATCAGGCTTTCTTTGCAACGCCAACACGTTTTGACTGTGCTTCCTCAATGAGTTTTGGAAGTTCTACTTTGAGGGCCTTGGCAATTCTGGCTGCAACATCCAGCGTGGCATTGCGCACTCCACGTTCGATCATGCTCACATAAGTCGGGTGAAGCCCCGCCCGTTCGGCCAGCTTTTCTTGAGACATGCCGACCGCCATTCGTCGGCTACGAACAGCATTCCCGAATTGCTTCGATATGCTCGAAATTGGCATTAAGCGGTTTATGTGACATTTTCTCAAATAAACTGCCAGAGACTATGGTATGTGATCACGCTAGGCTGAAGACCGAAATACACCCTGCTAACAGCGCTAGCGAACTTTGGGTTTGAATTGGAAGGGCAGCCGCCTTAGTGACCGCGAAGCATCAAGCAATTGCAACTGTGCCGACTTGCCATCTTTGCCATTGGAAGACGCGCGCCGCCGGTTCAGGGCATTCAAGATTGAATGGCCCACACATTTCGCCACCTCTGGCGGAAAGGCATTTCCCACCTGTCTATAAGCCCATGTTTTGCCACCAGTAAAGTGCCATTCGGGGGGGAAACTCTGAATCCGTGCAACCATCGGGACGGTAAGCCTCGGCAATTTACCTTCTGGAAATGAAGCCTCTGGCGCGGCGTCGGCAATGCCCATTCCATCTACCGCCAGTTCGCGCCACTGTCGCTTGGCCCTGGTCGGGCCAAGATCGGGCCCGCCATGTTTCTTTGAACCTCCCACCACGGTTGGTGCGATTCCGCATGCTTTGACCGCCCAAGCCTCGGCTCCTGACCAGCCGTTTGCGCCCATAAGTCCTACCAATGCGCTGCCGACCGTTTCAACTGGCCCAGTTTCGACGGGCCACAAAAAAAATTCTGCATCTTTTGGTTGAAGGGCAACCAATACAAAACGCGGACGCAATTGCGGCACACCATAATCCGCAGCCTGTAAAATTGTCCATTTTGGCTCGTATCCCATTTTTGATAGCCGACCCAATAATTTATGACGGTAATCAGCAAATTTTGCCGAAGCGAAGCCAGGCACATTTTCAAAAAGAACCGCACGAGGCCGAATGTGTTCAACAAGTTCCAAGGCGGCAGGAAACATGTCGCGCGAGTCATCAGCACCGAGCTGCTTGCTAGCGATACTAAACGGCGGACATGGGACACCTGCAGCAAGCAGGTCAATGCCTGAGAAATCTTGATGCCTAAGGTGGCGAATATCCTGTTGGATCACGTTCCAGTGCGGCCGGTTTTTTCGCAGGGTGGTGCAATACTGCGCCTCATATTCAACTGCGGCGGCGTGATGGAAGCCGGCCATCTCAAGACCGAGGGCCTGACCGCCACCGCCTGCGCAAAGTTCCAGAACAGCAAAACTCATGTTCCAAGATTTGACATCATCTGAGGGATGACTGCAAGCGGTTAAGGCCGCGAACGCACGCTTTATTGATTCGAGCCGACACGCGAAGGCCATTTGCGAGATCATGTTCCCAAATCCGCAGCACGAGCCAACCGGATTGTCGTAATACGCGATTCACACGCCGGTCACGAATCTGGTTACGGACAGCCTTGGCGTCCCAAAACTTCCGATTGGATTTGGGTCGCTTATAGCAGCGTGGGCAGCCATGCCAGAAACAGCCATCCACGAACAATGCAATTTTCTGTTTGCGGAAAATGAAATCGGGTTTTCCGAAAATTGGCTGGTGTCGACGCCAACCAGTGATTTGGTGCAGGCGAAGCAACTTCACCAATGCGAGTTCGGTGTCCTTATTGTCACGCGAACGGATGCGGGACATGACATCCGAACGTTTTGACTTGGTAAAAACATCGCTAGTCAATTCAGATCTCATACTTCGATTCCGAATGTTGCCGCCGTAACTCCGATGCGTCAAGCGGGAGGACGCGCCGAGGACTGGCGCAGTTTGTTGACGGCCTGCACGCGACTTTGCACATGGAGCTTCTTGTAAATTTCATGCAGATACCAGCACACCGTGCTCAAGGTAATGGACAGCTTGTCGGCAATCTCCTTGTTGGCATAGCCGTTGGCGACCAGCTCGAGAATTTCCTTTTCGCGCGGCGCCAGGGTTTCCGTGGGCGAAGGCGCCGGCTTGGGTTCGTGAAAGGCCGCAATCACCTTGCGGGCGATTTCGCTGGTCATGGGCGCGCCGCCCCGAAACGCCTCCGCAACGGCCTCGATGATTTCCGCCGCGGTCGCCTGCTTGAGCAGGTAACCGCCCGCACCGGCCCGCAAGGCTTTGAAGATGTGATCCGCATCGTTGTAAACCGTCAAGACCACCACGCTGATGTCCGGCAATTGGGCCTTGATCCGCGCCGTGACTTCCGCGCCGGAAAAGTCCGGCAGATTCAAATCCATCAGCACCACGTCCGGCAGATCACGGGGGATGCGTTCAATCGCCTCGGCTCCCGTGCCATACTCGGCGATGCAGGTGAAACCGGATTTGGAATCAATCACCCGGCGCAAACTCTGGCGGAACCGGGCTTCGTCTTCAACAATGGCAATTTTGATCATGTTTAAATTCCTGCTTGAACCGGGACGATGAAGGTCACGGTCGTGCCTTGGTCAGCATGGCTGACAATGTCGCAACGCCCGCCCAGCCGCAACAGTCGCTCGCGCATGCCCACCAATCCGTGGTGCGCGCCCCGGATGGACGGCCCGGCCATGCCGCGACCATTGTCGGCGATGCGGATCTGCAGATTACCATCGATGGCCGACATCTCAACCTGCACCTCCGTGGCACCGGAATGCCGGATGATGTTGTTCAGGGCTTCCTTGTAGGCATGAAAAAATTCATGCCGGTCCTCGGCGGACAAATTACCCGCCGGCAGCGGCTCGATCACTTCCAAACGGCAACGCATCCCGGCTTGCCCCAGCAATTTTTGCGCATAGGGAAAGAAATAATCCACGAGCGACTGCGACGTGTCGTTGGCCGGGTTGATGGCCCAGACAATTTCATCGAGCGAAGCCGCGAGGGCCCGGGCCCGGCCGGTGATTTCCGTCACCCGTTCGCGGCTGGCCTCGGGCATCCCGCTGCCCGTGCCGGCCAGATCGCCGAGCAGGCCGATTTCCGTGAGGCCCACGCCCAGGTCATCGTGCAGATCGCGCGCGATGCGGGTGCGTTCCTCCTCCAGTGCCCGCTGATGTTCCAGCCGCTCCAGTTCCAGCCGGTGCCGGCGGCGCAGAATGAACACCAACAGGCCGCCGAGCAAAGCAAAGCTGACCACGGCGGCCGTGAGTTTAAACCAGGTGGTTTCCCACAGGTAAGGTTCGAAGGTGACCGGCAGCGTATCGCCGATCTTGTTCCAGATCCCGTCGTTGTTGCACGCGATGACCTTGAAGCGATAGCTGCCCGGCGGCGGATGGGTGTAGCTGGCCACCCGGCGCGTGCCGGCATCCACCCAGTTCTCATCCAGCCCCTCCATCTGGTAGCGGAATTGAACATTATCCGGGGCGACAAAACTCAATGCCGTGAATTCAATCTGCACCTGCTGCAATCCCGGCGGGAGCCGGAGTTCACTTTGGACGGCCCGTTTGCACAGCTCCAGCGGCGCCGGTCCATTGGTGCCCGCAGCCGCCCGGAAATTCTGGTAGCTGGCAAATGTCCGTTCGTCGCCGACGACGCGTTCGACGAAGACGGCGGGCTGCCGATAGTTGAGCTGGGCGTAATCCAACCGCACCTCGGCCAGCCCGGAAAGCATGGAGAAATAAAGCCGGTCGGTCCCGGCGCGAAGGAAGGACGGGCAATAATCAAAGCTCGCCTGCAAACCCCGCACGCCTTCGCTGCGGCCATAAACCACCGGCCAGACCCGCGTGGCCACGCCCGTGGCCACGTCCTCAAAATCCCGTTCGCGCACTTGAAAAATTCCCTGGTTGCCCGCCAGCCAAAGGCCGTCCCGGTCATCCTCCAGGATTTGCGAGACGTAATCGTTGAGCAAACCCTGATCGGTGTTGAACCGGGTGATGCTGCCGTTCCGCAGCCGCCCGACGCCGACCCCGGCATAACCAATCCACAAGTCGCCATTCGCGGCACCGAAGAGACACCGGATGGATAACGCAGCCGACTTGGCCGTCTCATCCACCAGTGCATCGCCCGTCACGCGCACCAGCAGTCCGTCGGAAGCCCCCGCCCAAAAATTTCCCGCCGCATCCTCCGCCATCGCCCGGATGAAACGGTAGCCCGGCGGCAGGTTGAACACCTGCAAATTTTCCCCGCGCAGGCGGTATAAGACATCCGGCGAATCCGTGCCGATCCACAGATCGCCGGCGCGCGTAACCAGCAATGAGCGCACGGCCTTTTCGCGAAGACTGCTTTGCAGGCCAAGATTTTTGAACTGGCCATCCGCCCACCGATACAACACGCCACGCCGGGATCCAATCCAGACCAGACCGTTGGTGTCGGCGGCGGCGCAGGTCACGTAAGCCGGTTCGGCAGTGCCGGAGGGGGATTGAACGATCCAATTGGTTCCCCGGCCACGAGCGAGCACGCCATTATCGCCCACCGCCCAGATCGCGCCGGTGGCATCCTGGCAAACCGACTGCACGCCTTCAAAGGGCAGGCCGTCCGACGACTTGATCAAAAAGGTCACGCGCCGATGCACCCGGTTCAGGCCGCCGCCGCGCGTGCCGACCCAAAGATCGCCTTCGCGGTCTTCGGTCAGGCTCAGGATGGATGGATTGGAAACGACCACGCGGGTGATGGCATTGCTTTCACAACGATAGAGACCGGCCGAGACCGTGCCCACCCAGACCACGCCGTTGTGATCTTCCAGCAACACCGTCGGCTCAAGGCCGGATGGATCGCGGGTGTCGGCGGGATTGATTCTTCCCAGTTCCAGCGTCTCCACACCCTGATCGTATTTCAGCACCTGTTGCCCGACACAAACCCAGATGCCGCCGGACCGCGCCGGGGCGATGCGCAGGGCCGCCGAACCGAAGCTCTCCAGCACGTTGAAACGGCCATTACGAAAAACGCCCACCTGCCGGCCCTTGGCAAACCACAGGGTTCCGTCCCGTCCGCTGGCCAGCCAGCAGACACCACCGACGGGCAGCCCGTCCTTGGACGTGAACAGCTCCACTTTGGCGTCGCGGGAATAACGAACGACCTTGCCCGAGTTATAGGAGACCCAGAGACTGCCCTCACCATCCACCGCCATCGAATATTGCCGCTCATTTTTGGGCAAACCCTGATTCGATGTGATCACCCGCACATCGGCACCATCGAAGCAGACCAACGTGTCTTCCTCCTCCCGTGCCAGCCAGATCCGTCCGGAACGATCCAGCAGGAGGCCGCGCATCGTCCCGGCGATCACGCCGGGGGCGTCGGCCAGGCTGACGCGTTGAAACCGCACACCGTCAAAACGCGCGACGCCGCCCTGGGTGGCGACCCATAAGAAACCATCCGGAGCCTGCACCACGCCGACCACGCGGTTTTCCGGCAGACCATCCTCCGATTGCCAGGCCCGCGCGGTATAGGAGTCATCCACCGGTGTGACTTCGGCGGCCGGCAGCGCCAGCGCGTTGAAAACAGCGCCGGCCACAAGCATCCGTTGCCAAAGCCGCGCGCCGCGCAGCCAGCCTGAACGGGATGACGGATTCAAATTCATGGCCTGGTGACTGCCCCAAAGTGTGTTGACGCAGCGGCCCGGATTGCAATCTTAAGGTTCATAAAACAAAACCGGAGCACGACCAATCCGATGGCTGCACCTACTTCGGAGCAATGTTCTCGGTGGCCGCGATGGCGGCGCGCAGTTCATTCAACATCTTCGACACCTCGACGAAGGAATCGTAGCCCTTCCGCCCCGAGGCCAGCGTCTCAATGGGCAGATAGCCGCGATAGCCAGACTGCCGGATGATCGTGACCAGCTTCATCAGGTCGGTGCGGGGCGAGTCGCCCGCAGTTCCGATCAGTTCCTTGATCTGCCAGGTCACCGCGTAGGGCGCCACCAGGGCGATGTCGAGATAAGGATCGGGCGTGTTGTATTTGCCGGTGTCCACCATGGCCGTGCAGTATTCGTGATCCACACGTTTGAGGAGGCTGAGATGCTGTTCACCCGTGCTGATGAAGTCGCCGTGGTTCTGCACCACGACAACGACGCCATACTTCTTCCCGTGCTCCGCGCATTCGCGCAACGCATCCGCCACCCAGCCTTCCACCGCTTCGCGCCTGGCGTTGCCCGATGCTTCCTGCCAGTTTTTGAAGGGCGCCTGCGAATCCGCAAAGGCACGGATCACCGGCGCACCGAGCTTGGCCGCGACTTCGATCCATGTTTTGATCCGTGCAACGCCTTCGGCCCGGATGGCCTTGTCGGCGGCGGTGAAATCATTGCGCACGCCCGTGCCGCTGATGGCGAGGCCGAGATCAAACGCGTGGCGCTTGAGCTTGAAGATGTAGCTGTCGTCCGGCGCCTGCGGATAGCCGGGAAAGAAATAGCCGGTGACATCCACCGCGTCGAAATTGACCTTCGCGCAGAAATCGCAGACTTGAAACAAGTCCACGCCCTGGCTTGCGTCCTTCAGGTTGGCGTTGAGGAGGTCGAGGAAGGAATACGCATTGAGCGACGTTTTTAGATGCGATCCACCGACGCGTTGGATGGGCGCAATCGCGGCGCTGGCGCTCGCGAGCGGGAAACCTGCAGCGGCGAGCGGCAGCCAGGCGGCGTGTTTGAGGAACGAGCGGCGGTTGGGAAGCGAGTTCATGGTGACGGGTGGTTATTTCACCGACGGCTTTTCGCTCGCGGGCGGGAGAATGTGGCGATAGCTCACGAAGGCAATCTGCGTGCTGTCGGGCGACCACGAAGGAACATTGATCGTGCCCTGGCCGCCGAACAGCGTGGCGATGACCTTGGGTTTGCCCCCCGCCAGCGGCATCAGGCGCAACACCACGTTCTCATTGGGCGGATGACCCTTCACGCTCTTGTCAAACGAGACGAAGACAATCCACTTGCCATCGGGCGACGGATGCGGAAACCAATCGGCATACTGGTCATCAGAGGTGACTTGTTCCGGCGCGGAGCCGTCGGGGTTCATGCGCCAGATTTTCGGCACGCCACCGTTGCGCTCGGAATGGAAGTAAATCTTGCCGCCGTCCGGTGTGTATTCGGGGCCGTCGTCGAGTCCTTCAGCATCCGTGAGGCGCTTTTCCGTGCCGCCGGCGGTGGGGATGGTATAAACATCGAAGTTGCCGTTGCGTTTCGCGCAATAGGCCAGCGTCCTGCCGTCGGGCGACCAGCCGTGCCAGTAGGACGGGCCGGTCGGCGTGATTTCACGCGCTTCGCCGCCGGTCGCGGGAACGACATAAATCCTGGAACCATTTTCGCCGGACCCGGAACTGATGGCGAGCCATTGGCCATCGAACGAAAGCCCGTGGTCGTTGTTGTTCCTGGTCGCCACGCCGGTGTTGATCTTCGCGGGTTCGCCGCCGGTCACCGGCAACGTCCAGAGGTTGCCCGCACGATTGAAGTAAAATAGTTTTCCATCGCGCGACCAGTTGGGCGCTTCAAACAGGCTGAGATCACGATAGACAATTTTTCGCTCACCCGTCGCAATGTCGAGTGTTTCCAGGCTGGTTTCCCGCACCCGCTTTTCATTGGCCGCCGCGATGCGATTCGCCAGCTTTACGTTCGAGATGAGCGCCGTCTCCAGATTCGTGGCGTTATGGGCGCAGACGGCGAGACCGACATAAACCGGATCGGGCAGCGCGAGCGACACCGCGCCAATCGTCTGAAAAGGTCCGCCGGCTTTGGAGACTGAGGCGGTGAAGATATCGCCATCGCGCTCGAGCTTCACGGTCGCGGGACCTTGAATGGGCGTCGGCGCGGAATGGGTCGTGCCGCCTTTCACGGTGCGATACTGGAGTTCAATCAAGCCATTGCCATGCACCGCCACATCCACATACGGCGAATCGGCATCGAGCGTCTGGCGCACCATCGCGCCGGTTTTGCGATGCGGTTCCTGGCCCGCACTTTCCCAACCGACGTCCACGCTGAAGGCCAGATCGCCGGACATTTTTTTCGAGAGGAACTGAAACGCGTCTTCGGCGAACCACATATTCCTGCCGCTGCCCGTGATGCGATACTGCGCCTTGTCGGCGAGATATTCGGAGGAGCCTTTCAACTCGATCTTGCCCACGTCGGCGGCATTTTCAAAAACACCCATCTCCGCCGCGCGCGCCGACCAGACGGCGAAAGCCAGGCCCGCCACGAGACGAAGGCAGGCGCCGGCAGCTCGATTCATTGAAGATTGATGAAGATTGGGCGAGTGCATGATTGGTTTGCAGTTCGGGGTTGCGGTTGAATGGTGAAATCCATTTGAAAATGAGGCTTCCGGGTTTGTGACGCCAGACTTAAATAAAATCCCGGCTGCTTGCTCAAGCAGCCGGGGCGTGAATCCTGATTCGGATGAACGCCGAAATTTACGGAATTATCCGGGTGGAGACAATTCAGGTAGGGCGCGTCACTCCGTGCGCGCCGTCTCTTGATAACCCACGCGTTCGGCGGGCAGAGGACTGCCCGCCCTACCAGTTTTGCATCGTTAGTTTGTGAACTGCATAATCCCGGAATTTTTATGGTTGCTGTTTGACGCGCAGAAACAGTTGGTCGCCCCCCGCATACACCGGCAGCGGGCCCGGAGAGACGTTGCCTTTCACGGTGATGTCATCGAACTCCAAACTGCTGGCTGCGGCCGGAGAATAGAAAGGAATCTTGAAGGTGACCGTCTGGCCGGCCGTAAGATTCTGCAGGCTCGCGAATCCGCTGAGATCAATGCTTTGCAAGGCCCAGGTCGGTCGCACGGTCGCGAGATCGGTGGCGCCTTGGATGGCCTCATCCGTGGTGGTGGGCGTGGTCGCATAGACACCATAACCCCGGGGAGCCGCCGCGCCCCCGCGAGCAGCGTTGAAGGAAAGACTCGTAAGATCGAGGTCGGTGACATTCGTGCCCACGGTGATCGTAAATGTGATCCAGGTCTGATTCGCGAACGCCATGGCCAGGTCTGTCCCGAGGATGTTAGCCGTCACCTGCAAGACGGGATCGGTGGGGTAACCGAGCAGGGCGGCGGCGTTGGAAAGGCTCACCCCGCTGCCGAAGAGCAGGCTGCTGGCGGCCACCAGATTGGATGCGTCTTGGATCTGGGCGTTATACGTGCCCATCGGATACTGCGCCATGGTCACGTTGTTTCCGACTGCGGGCCGGATGGTGCTCAAGGCATGGATGGTGAAGTTCGTCACGGCATTGGCCGGAATGCCGGACTCGGCGACGCTCCAATTCAAAAGATTGGGTGAATACTCCACGGTGTAGAACAGGCTCGGATAGGAATTCCACGTCAGCACCACATTGGCCGGGTTGACATCAAGGTGCGTGATCAGCAGCGGCAGCAGCACCAGAGAATTGGTGGTGACCTTGATGATGCCCTGGCTCTGGAGCAGCGAGGTGTCCCAGGCGTAGTTGGGCGTCAACGGGAACGCCGGCAGGTTCGTGGCGGTGAAGGCGCCGCTGATCGAACCGTCGAACAGGTTGAACGTGTCGCCGATCTGCAAAGCCGGGCCGGTGTTCACCACAGTCAGAGTTCCGTTGCAAGGAATTGAGGCGGCCACAAGCAGGTCCGCGTTTTGCGCATTGGTGCGATTGATTTCCATCACCATCGCCGCCGCCGCGTCGAGCGAAAGGGTGTTGTTGAGGGTCAGCGTGCCAATGCCGGAATTACCCGGCGCCAGGCTGCCGCCCGTGACCACGACCGGTCCCAGAATGGTGCCCGAACCACCGAGCGCGCCGGTGGCGTTCACCGTCACCGTGCCGCCGTTCAACACCCCGTTCGCCTGCACGGTGCCGCCATTAATGATGACGCTGCCGCAAACATTGTTGGTGCTGTTGAAAGCCACGATGCCCTGGCCGTCCTTGGTCAATGCTCCACTGCCAATTGAAAAGGTGTTCTGGAAAACGATGGCTGTGTTCGTATCCGCGGCGGCGCTTCCCGCCGTGCACCACAAGGCCACGCCGGTTCCGAGAACCGTGTTGGCGAAGTTCATCCGGGCGTTGGCATTCACCACGCGGAACCGGGCGTCGCTGGCAATCGTGATCGGGGCGCTGTAGGTAAGATTATTGTTGGCGGTGTTCAGATAAAGCGCGCCGGGGGCGGCGGTGACACCGACTCCGTTGACCGTGACCGGCTCGGCGTTCGTCAGCGAACCGACGAAGGACGTGACACCCAACCGGCCATTGGCCAGCACCACGGTGCCGGCGGCGGGGGAGCCCAACGCCGAGCTGGTCGAATAATTAAGCTGGCATTGATCGCCAATGGTGGTGGGGCCGGTGTAAGTGTTGGTTCCGTTGAGCAACAGGACGCCGCCGCCGCCCATGACTTCCACCGTGCCGACACCGCTGATCGGCGCGTTAATGCCGGCACCGCCGCTGGCCATGTTCAGCCGGAGCACACCATTGTTCGTGATGGCAACAGGAGTGCCCAGCGTGCCGAAGCCGCCGCCGGCCCCGATGGACAATACGCCGGCCTGGATATCAATGGGGCCGGTGAAATTATTGTTCGGGCTCGTGAATTCCAACGTTCCCGGGCCCTGTTTGGTAAGGGTGCTGAAGGTCGAAATCCCGAGATCATAGAATTGATAATTGACCGCATTATTGCTGACGGTCATGAGGCTGGGGCTGATCGCCAGAGAAACGTCCACCGGCGAGGTGCCAGAATCATTGAAGGTGACATTATCGCCGGATGAATAGGTGGATGCGGTGCCGGTCCAATTCGCCGACGTCGTGTCCCACACGCCGCTGCCGCCCGCCCAAATCAAATTTTGCGAAGTC
>Ga0247670_1000278_pt1 | contig 13469 bp, 9 predicted proteins | sample CNK11_metaG_FD_183042 | JGI IMG/M metagenome (GOLD analysis project Ga0247670, IMG submission 183042) | Soil microbial communities from Purdue University Martell Research Forest, Indiana, United States - CNK11 | ecosystem: Environmental > Terrestrial > Soil > Temperate forest > Bulk soil | place...
CCAGGGCGAATGTCAACGGACGTGTCGGCCGGCCGGGCGTTACAAACGGACGCAGATCACGGAAATGTTCGCCGTCGTCGGAAACCTGAATCTGTCCCTCCACCTGGCCCGCGCCCTGCCGGAACGTGAGGGTGACCAGCCGGGTGGAAAAAGGCCGGGCGAATTCCAGTTGAATAAATTGCGGCAGAATGTTGGTCGGGAGCGTGACGAACGTGCCGGCGTCGCCATCGACCAGCGATCCGCCATCCACGTTGGTGATGCTCGCGGAGATCTTTGGCGCGGCGGATTTCATGAAAGCGGCTTCGCCGTCAGGCGTGCGAAAGGCGAGCACTGCAATATCGCGGTAAAACCCCAGCTGCGTCCGCGGCTGTGGCAGGATCCCGGAAAAATGTTTTTCCCCGGAAATGTTTGTCTCACTTGTCACGACATGTTGCATCGCATGCTCCGGCGTGTTCCACGGCCCGCCGCTGCTCGACCAGCCCGCGCAGTTTTCCACGCAGAGTTCGAGCCCCAGCCGGCTTGCCTCCGACACGGCAAATTTGAAATCTTCCCGCCATTCGGGGCTCATGAACGGAACCGGACCCGGCGGTATGCCGCAGTCCACATTAACGATGGTCGCGCCGCCCAGGCCGATTTGCTTCATTGCCTCGAGGTCGGCGGTGATGCCGGCCTTGGTGATGTTGCCATTCATCCAATGCCACCACGTCTGCGGTTTGGCCGAATCCGGCGGGTTGAAAAATCCGGTTTCCAAGGGATCGGCGGGCGCGGTCGCTGCGGTGAGGGCCAGGGACAGCCAGAGGATGCCAAACAGCATGCGTGATGATCTCATATCGAGTGGGATTAAAAATTTTAGGAGCGGCTGCATTCTGTCGGTGAAGTCTGCCGGGTGACAAGCGCAAATACCAAGGCGCTGATGCCTGCGATCAAATTCACTGGAGCCGTTGATTTTGGCAGCATCGCGTGATGTGCCCGAACCACAACTTTATCCCAGGAAAAGCGCCGAGTTTATTCCTTGTTTTCCTGCCAGCCACAGCCCAGGGCTTTGACCAGATTGACGTTGGCGATCAAACGCGTGCCTTGCAACTGGACCAGCGTGCTTTCGTGGAGCAGGGCGACGGTCTGGGCGGTCGCCACATCCAGATAAGTGACCAGGCCGGCTTTGTAGCGGTTGGTGGCGATTTCCACCGTGCGCCGCGTTGCGATCACCGTCTCGTTTTCCGCAACCCATTTTTCCGCCAGCAACTGCTGCGCGGCCAGTCCGTCCTCCACTTCGCCAAAAGCAGTCAACACCGTCTGCCGGTAGTTCGCCACGGTTTCATCGTAGGCGGCATGCGCGAGCGCGAGACGGGACCGGTTCAAACCACCGGTGAACAGCGGCAGTTGCACGGACGGACCGACCGACCAAAACCGGCTGGGCCAGTCGAACCATGTTCCGGAATCCACGGACTGAAAACCGGCGAGACCGTTGATGCGCACGGTCGGAAAAAAGGCGGCTTTCGCGACACCGATGTCCGCGTTGGCGGCCGCCATTTGCCGTTCGGCGGAGGCGATGTCCGGGCGATGTTCCAACAGTTCGCTCGGCAGGCTGGGCGGAACTTCGGGAACCATTCCAGATCCAGACTGGCCGGGCGCGATGGCAAAACTCGATGGCGATACGCCGCACAGCACGGCCAGCGCGTGTAGCATTTGGGCACGGCTCAATTTGATGTCCGGCAGTTGTGATTCCGCGCTGTGCAACTGCGTTGCCGCCTGCGCCACATCCAAGTCAGAAGCCACGCCGCCGCGCCGGCGGTTTTGCGTGAGTTCAAGCGAACGCCGATAAGCTTCGATGGTGTTGGTCACCAGCGTGTATTCGTTGTCGAGTGTGCGGAGTTCGAAGTAGTCGTTGGCGACTTCGGCCGCAATCGCCAGCCGGGCCGATTCGTAATCGTCCACGCTGGCAATGAAGCGCTCCTTGGCCGCTTCGGATTGACGGCGCACACGGCCCCAAAGGTCCATCTCCCAGCCCAGGTAAATCGGCGCGGTGAAGGTATCGAAGGTATGGGATGCCCCGTTGGCGTTTCCCTGATTCGGCTGATTTCGACTGGTGCGCTGGCGCGTGATGTCGCCGCCGGGCGTGCCGCCGAGGGTGATCTGCGGATAAAAATCCGCCCGCGCTCCGGCCGCGAGCGCGCGGGCTTGTTCAAAGCGCGCCACCGTCGCCGCCAGGTTTTGATTGTTGGTCAGCGCCAGAGTTTCCAACCGGTTCAATTCGCCATCGCCAAAACTCTGCCACCACTCGCCGCGCGGCAAATGCGCGGACGGCTCGGCAATTTTCCAGATGCCTTGATTGGTGCTGGTGGCAGCGTCCTCGCTGAATTTTTCCGGCACCGGCTGGCTGGTCAAGGGGGCAGGGCGGTGATAATCCGGTCCGACGGCGCAGCCCGCCAGGCCGGCGGCCAATGCGATGACGCTGATGACGAAAGCGATTTTCATTTGGCCGGAGCGTTCGTTCCGACGGGTTGTGAAACCTGCACGGTCATGCCCTCGGCGATGGAATCCGGCGGATTAATGATCACGCGGTCGCCGGGATCAAGACCGCTCAGCACCTGCACCGTGTTGCCGAAATCACGACCCAGTTTGATCGAACGCAACTGCACGGTGTGGTTGCTGCCGACAACGGCCACCTGCATGCCCTGCGCGCGGAACAGCAGCGCATTGTCGGAAAGCGTCAACTCCTTCGCATCCGTGGCTTCATCGAACCGCACCTGGGCGTAGCTGCCTGCGAGAATTTCACCCTTCGGATTGGGCACCTGCAGTTCCACCTGCAACGTGCGCGAGGCCGGATCCACCGCGCCCGCCGTCCGGGTGACGGTGGCGGTGAAGTCGCGACCGGGCAATTCTTGAAACGTCAACTGCGCCTTCTGCCCCGGAGTGATGGCGTAAATGAGCGATTGCGGGGCGCGGACGTAAACGCGCAGGGGATCCGTTTGCGCCAGCCGGAACAATTCGTTGCCACTGGTGGCATTGATAAGCTGGCCGATGTCGGTATTGCGCGCGGTGACGGTGCCGTCAAACGGCGCGACCACGCGGTTGAAGTTTTTCAATTCTTCCAGGCGGCGGACATTGGCCTGGGCGGCGGCCACGTTGGCCTGCTTCAAAGTATAATCCGCCTGTTTCTCGGCTCCTTCCTGCTCGCTGACGCTCGAGGTTTTAAGCAATTCCATCCAGCGATCGGCGCTGATTTTTGCGAGACCCAGGTTGGCGTTCGCCTGATCCAATTCCGCGCGGGCCTGCATCAATTGCTGGTCCACTTCCGGCGTTTCGATTTCCGCGAGCACTTGATTGTTCGTGACATGATCGCCGATGTCCACAAACCAGTTTTTTAAATAGCCGCTGGCGCGGGCGTGAATCGAGGCCTGCGTGAACGCCTGAACCTCCGCCGGCAACGGCGTGCCCAGGTCCGGTTTGGACGCGGTTGGCGAAACAACATCCACGGTGATGACGGAATCGGCCCGGGTTTCGTTCACCAACTTGCGGTGGGCAATCCAGCGCGGCACGAAACCGGCGATCAGTCCGATGACGACCAGCACGACCACGATTTGCGCAATCAGGATCAGGCGCACGGGCCGGCTGGGCGGCGCGGGGTTTGACTCAGGTTCAGTGGTATTCATGGCGTTAAATTTTGATGGGTTCGTCGTGGCTTTTTATCTTCGCGCATTTGCGGTTCCGGTGCATGAAGCTGAAGACGATCGGCACAAAGAACAGCGTGGCGATGGTGGCGAACACCAGCCCGCCGATCACCGCACGACCCAACGGGGCGTTCTGTTCGCCGCCTTCACCGAGTCCAAGGCTCATGGGCAGCATGCCGATGATCATGGCCATCGCCGTCATCAAGACCGGCCGGATGCGTCCCGCGCCCGCTTCCATCGCGGCGATGGCCGGCTCAAGGCCGCGCAGCATGTTTTCGCGGGCGAAGGTCACGACCAGCACGGAGTTGGCCGTAGCCACGCCCAGGCTCATGATTGCGCCCATCAAAGCCGGAACGCTCAAGGTGGTTTGGGTCAGGAACAATCCCCACACGACGCCAGCCAGCGCGGCGGGTAGCGCGGTGATGATGATGAACGGATCCAGCCAGTTCTGGAAATTGATCACAAGCAGAAAATAAATCAGCACAATCGCGCCAATCAAACCGATGGCGAGGCCGATAAAGCTGGAGCGCATCGTTTCCGCCTGGCCGCGAATGACGATGCGCGTGCCGCGCGGAAGCTGTTTCTTCATTTGGTCGACCAGCGGTTGGATATCGTTCAGCACGCCACCGAGATCGCGGCCATCCACGCCGCCATAGACATCAATGATCGGCAGCACGTCGTAGTGCGAAATCACCGGGGCGATGTTCACGCGCTGCAGCGTGGCCAGATTGGCGAGGATCTGCGCACTGTCCTCGCTCGTGCGGCTGGCGCTGATGGGCAGGGCGTTGAGTTGCGCCACGGAATCCATGGCGTATTCCGGCGCGCGGACATTGATGAGATATTGGATGCCTACCCTGGGGTCGAGCCAGTAAGCCGGTTGCACCTGGCTGCTGCCGCTCAAGCCAAGCAACACGGAATTGGCCACGTTCTGCTCCGTCAAGCCGAGGTCGGCGGCCTTGGAACGGTCCACGCTGATGCGGAACTGCGGCCAGTTGTCCGGCTGCTGCACCCGAATGTCCGCCGCACCGGGAATTTTTTTGATCTGTTCGGCGAGTTTCACGGCGAGGGCCCGGTTTTCCTCCTGATTGCGCCCGACAAATTGCACGTCGAACGGCGCGGGCAGACCGAAGTTCAGCGTCTGGCTGACGATGTCCGCCGGCAGGAAATAAATCAGCGTGCCGGGAAATTCCCGGTTAAGTTTTTCCCGCAGTTGCCGCACATATGTTTCCGTGGGCGCGTGCCCGGGCTTCAGCGACACGAGGATGTCCGCATCGCCCGGACCGATGACGCCGCTCGTGTTATAGCTCAGATTGATGTAGGAATTCGGGATGCCGATGTTGTTGAGAATCCCGCCCAGTTCATCTGCCGGAACCGCCTTGCGGATGCTTTCATTGATCTGCTCGGTGAGTCGCTGCACCTCTTCGATCCGCGTGCCGGTGTGGGCGCGGATGTGCAGCAGGAATTGTCCCGCATCCACGGCCGGAAAAAAATCCCGCCCCAGCACCTGCGTCAACAGCCACGAAGCCGCGCAAAAGATCAGGAAGCAAATGGCGAAGGGCTTCCGATGTTCAAAGCAGGTCGCCAGCAGCGCGCGATAATTCGTTCGCAGCCGCTCAAAGCCGCGCTCAAAGGCGCCTTGAAAGCGGATGAACGGCCGGACCCAGCGCGGCGATTTGGATTCACCGGCGTGTTCGCCGTGAGTCTGGACATTGCGATAAAACCACATGACCAGTGTCGGCACGAGCGTTCTTGAAATGACATAACTGGCGAGCATCGCGAACACCACCGCCTCCGCCAGCGGCACGAAGAGAAACTTCGCCACGCCGGTCAGGAAAAACATCGGCACAAAGACAATGCAGATGCACAGCGTCGAGACGAACGCCGGCAGGGCGATCTCCTGCGAGCCGACAACGATGGCGTCTTCCAGCGTTTTTCCCGAGGTCATGTGACGGTGAATGTTTTCGATCGCCACCGTCGCGTCGTCCACGAGGATGCCGACGGCCAACGCCAGACCGCCAAGTGTCATCAGGTTGATCGTTTCGCCCAGCGCGCTTAAAACCGCGATGGAGCACAGCACCGAGAGCGGGATGGACAGGGCGATGATGAACGTGCTGCGCCAGGAACCGAGGAAGAGCAGAATCATCAAGGCGGTCAGCGCGGCGGCGATGGCGCCTTCGTGCAAAACTCCACTGACGGCGGCGCGCACGAACAAGGATTGATCGGCAAATTCGTTGACGTGCAGGTCCGGCGTGACCGTGGCCATCACGCCGGGCAGGGCGGCTTTGACGTTCTTTACAACGTCCAGGGTGGAAGCCGAGCCGGCCTTCATGATGGTGAGCAACGCGCCCTTCACGCCATCATGGCGCACGGCATTTTGCTGCGGATTGTAGCCGTCGTGGGCCTGCGCCACGTCACTCAGATAAATTGTCGCGCCATTCACGACCTTGATGGGCAGATGATTGAGATCGTCGATCAACCGCGGATTGGAATCCACCGCCACGCTGTATTCGGTCCCGCCGATCTTGGTGGTGCCGCTGGGCAGGATCAGGTTCTGCGCATTGATGGCGTCCACCACGTCCTGGGGCAGGAGATTTTTGGCCTTGAGCGCCGGCAGGTTCAGATCCACCGAAACCACCCGGGTTTTGCCGCCGTAAGGCCAGGGGATCATCGCGCCGCGCACGCTCGACAAACCGACGCGCACCTGGTTTGCCGTCACGTCAAAGAGTTCCTGCTCGGACAGCTTCGAGCTGCTGAAGGCGTATTGCAGGATCGGTACCGAGGCGGCGTTGTATTGGATGATCAGCGGCGGCTGCATGCCGGGCGGCATCAGGCGCAGAACGGCCTGGGCCGAGGCCGTGATCTGGGCCACGGCGGAATCCACCGAGGCGCCGGGCTGCAGAAAGACTTTCACCACGCTAATGCCGTTATAGGACGTGGATTCGATATGTTGGATGTTATTGACCGTGACTCCCAGGATGCGCTCGTGGGTATAGGTGATGCGCTGCTCGAATTGTTTCGAGTCCAGTCCGGTGTATTGCCAGATGATGCTGATCACCGGGATGTTGATGGCCGGAAAAATATCCGTGGGCATCCGCAGCAGGATGAGCGGCGTCAGCAGCACGAGCAGCAGGGCCGCCACGACAAACGTGTAGGGCCGGCGCAGGGCTAGAAGGACTATCCACATAAGGTTGTAAATTCGGCTCCGATTTTCGCCGGCACACTCTTTGAAACCATGCCGGACGTTGGGTCTTTATGACCTGCGATTGGCAACTTTCACGCCGATCAACGCAAAAATCGCCTCCTCCAAATGACCCAATAGTTTCAGGTCATTGTAAATCTTGGCGCGCAATAAAAGCCCGACCACAAACGCGTGGACCAGTCTGCCTTTGACTTCCGGATCACCGGGTTCGACCACGCCGGCCAGGATGGCGTCGGCAATGGTGCTCGTCAGATACTTCACGTGCCGGTCAATCAACTCCCGCGTCTTGAGCCGGACTTTTTTGTCCTGGGTCGCCAGTTCGCCACCCACACTGGTGTAGGGACAGCCGCAGACCTGCTCGTATTTTTTGTGGCGCTGCTTCTGCACGTCGCGGATGTAAGCGCACCACAACTCCAGCCGCTTGAGCGGGGGATTGGACGGGGCGAAGAGGCGCTCGTAATCCGGCTCCCTCAGCCGCCAATGCTCCTCATAGGCGGCGACGACCAGATCGGTCTTGGACTTGAAAAAATAATAGAAGCTGCCCTTGTTGACCCTGGCGCGCTTGCAGATCTGGTCCACGCCGACCGCGCCGTAGCTGTGCACATGGATGAGATCAAACGCCACGGACAAAAGTTTTTCTCTGGCATCGCTGGTTCGGCCCATAATTCAAAGGCGGCCTCGTGACCGCAACCGCAGAATAATATATTTATACAACCGGTCAACTATTAAATCCCGCGAGGTTTTGGCGTGCAGTCGTCCTGGCCGGATTCCTGCGACGGTGGCGGGATTTTTGGAAACCGCTCTGGAGACCTCGGCAACAGGATGGCAGCGGTCTCCCCAGGGTCGAAGCGCATCCGTGCGACGCAAAACGGCCGGTCCGGCCCCGGCGATTCAAGATTTGCAAAGCCGCCGCAAAGAAGTAATTTGTCCGCCCATGATTCTGGTTTTGGACAATTACGATTCGTTCACCTACAACCTGGTGCAATACCTGGGCGAGCTGGGCGTGGATTTGCAGGTGCGCCGCAACGATGAAATCTCCATCGAACAGATCCGCGCGCTCAAGCCTGAACGCATTTTGGTTTCGCCCGGGCCATGCTCGCCGCGCGAATCCGGTTTGTCCAACGAAGTCATCCGCACGTTCGCCAATGAGGGGATTCCGATCTTTGGCGTGTGCCTCGGTCATCAATGCATCGGTCACACGTTCGGCGCGGACGTGGTGGTGAACTACCGCATGATGCATGGCAAAACCTCGCCGATCAAACACAACGGCAAAGATCTGTTCGAAGGCATGCCGAATCCGTTTCCGGCCACGCGCTATCATTCGCTCGTCATCAAGCGCGATACGATGCCGGACGTGTTGGAGATCACCGCCGAGACCGAAGAGGGCGAGATCATGGGTGTGAAGCACAAGACGCTGCCGATCTGGGGCGTGCAGTTCCATCCCGAAAGCATCCTCACGGAGAATGGCCGGACGATTCTGAAAAACTTTTTGAAGTTGAAATAAGCAACTTCACCCAGGCACTCCTCCGTCCGACGGGGTGCAATCGCTTGGCTCCGTGAAACTCCGAGGATGGTCGAATTTCAGAGATTTTCCGAGGGTGGCGGCGAATTGAGCACTTCCAAGGCGCGCACGGTGGCGGCACCGCGGGTTTCAACGCCCAGCTTCTCAAACATTTCCTGCACGTGCTTTTTGACCGTGGATTCGGTGATGCCAAGAATCGTCGCGATGTCCGAGTTGGTCTTGCCTTGAGCGACCCATAATAACGCCTCGGCGGCGCGCGGAGTGAGGCCCAGTTTCGCCAGCGGCTCGGCCGAAGTAAAGTCGGGCTTGAACTCCCGTTTGATGTGCTGTTCTGATCGGCGCAGGCGCGCTTCAATCGCCCGAATCAGCTCAGCATTGGCGACAGGCTTGGTGAGGTAGTCATCGGCTCCGAGTTCCATTCCGCTGCGAAAGTCATCTTTTTCGCCTTTCGCAGTCAGAAAAATAAAGGGGATCCGGGCCAGCGTGGTATCCTGCTGCAACACCTTTAGCACCGCATGACCGTCCAATTCCGGCATCATCACGTCGCAGAGAATCAAATCCGGCTTTTCCCGGCGGGCCAGCTCGATTCCATCACGGCCATCCTTCGCCGCGATCGGTTCATATGCGTGATAGCGCAGGAGTGACGTCATGTTCCGGCGCATCTCCGGCTCGTCTTCAATTACCAATATTTTTTTCATAGTTTCATCGAAAAAAGGGAAGTCTGACCGTGACCGTAGTGCCTTCGCCGATTTTGCTGCAAACCTGTATTTGTCCGCCATGCAGCTCAGCGCAGCGTTTGACCAAAAGAAGACCCAACCCGGTGCCGGGCCGGGTTCCCACGTTGGCGCCGCGGTGAAAGGCTTTGAACAATTGCCGTTGGTCATCCTCGGAAATACCAATTCCCTGGTCACGGATGCTGCATACCGCGTCAATGCCGTCGCGGGTGATGGAGAAGCACACCGGTGCGTCCGGCTCGGAATACTTCACCGCGTTGTTAAGGAGATTCGTGAAAATGTGACCGAGCAAACGTTCGTCCGCGACCACTTCTGGTGGGACCGAGTCGAGCGACAACGCGATCGGGCACCGCCGGTTTGAGGCCGAATGAACCTCGTCCAAAACGCGCCGGCAAAAGCCGTTCAAATCAAGCGCCGCAGGTTGGAAATTCAGTTTTCCAACATCCAGACGGCTGAGGACGAGGATCTCCTCCATCATCCCGGCCATCCGGCGTGTGTTCCGGGTGATGGATTTCAACTGATCCACGCGTTCATCCGGCGGCATTTTCTGGTAAAAGTCCTGGAGCAATTCGGCAGAAGACTGAATGATGCCAAGGGGTGTGCGGAACTCGTGCGAAACCATGGACACGAAATTGCTCTTGAGCTGGCTGAGTTCCTTCTCACGCTCGAGCGTTTTGCGCAGCTCCTCTTCGGCGCGTTTTCGCTGGGTGATGTCCAATGCCATCAACAGCATGTGCGGCGTGTCGTTGAGTTTGATGGTTTCAGCCGAAAGCAAGATTGTGAACAGCTCGCCAAAGCGATTCCGCCAGCGGCACTCCCTTTGGCGAACCGACCCGAGGGCGTGAATATCCTTTAACAGCAAATCCCGGTCATCCGGGTTGTCCCACATGCCTAGCTCAAGGCACGTGTGTCCCAGGACTTCTCCCCGTGGATAGCCCATCCAGTTCAAGTAAGCCTCATTCGCCAAAACGTATTTCCCGTCGTTCAACCGGAGAATTCCAAGGAACGCCGGGCTGGCATGGAAGGCCGCGCTAAACCGCGCTTCGCTCTCCCGCAAGCGCGCCTCGCTGGCCCTCGATTCCGCTTCGGTCTGTTTGCGCTCGGTGATGTCAAGACCCATGGCGAGCACGTGCGGCACATGATTGAGCCGGATGACTTCGAAAGATATCAGCATGGTGCTTCGGATGCCGCGCCGATTGCGGAAGTGGCACTCCCGCTCGTGGACTGAGCCATTGCGCCGCAAGTCCGCCCAGACCACGTCGCGTTCCTCCGTTGATTCCCAAATGCCGAACTCCTTCGAATTTCTCCCGATGATTTCCTCCCGGGTCAAACCGGACCAGTTCACGAACGCGTCGTTCGCCAGCACATAGCGCTCGTCGCTCACTCGCGCGATGACAATCAGGATGGGACTCGCCTTTACGGCCGCGCTGAATAAGGCTTCGCTTTCCGCGAGCGCCGCCTGGGCGCGTTTGCGTTCCGAAATGTCGGTGATGAACGCTTGGATGATCTGGCGTCCGCTCCATTGAATCCGGGTCAACGCCACCTCCAGCGGGACTTCTTTGGCTTCCGGAGTGAGGCAGGTCCATTCGAAGCGCGCGCTGCCGTTGGCGATGCATTCCTGAATGTGTTTGCGGGCCAGCACCGCGGAACTTTCGCCATTCGGCTGGAAAGGGGGCGAAGTATCGGTCGGATATTTGCCCAATAGTTCCTGCGGGCTTTGGCGGCCCATGATCCGCACCGCGGCGGGATTCACTTCGAGGAATTGGTTCTCATCTTGCAGCATGACCCCCTGGCTGGACCCCTCGAAAAGCGCGCGAAACTTTTCTTCCGACTCCCGCAATGCCTGCTCCGCGCGCTTGCGTTCGGTATTATCAATGATGCTTGCGCGAATCAGGTTTTTTCCTCCGGCCGGCAGGCGCAGCAACCTCACTTCGGTCGGGATGAGCTTGCCGTCAGGCTGCTGGTGAATCCATTCGAAAACCGGTGTGCCGCCGTTCAGGACTTCATCCATTAATTCGCGGGCGAGTTCGCTGGAGCGCCGGCCGCCCGGCTGAAATTCAGGACTGACATCCGCCGGCGTCAACTCGGCCAGTTTTTCCATCGGCACGCCGTAGAGTGCGCGGGCGTGATCATTGCCGAAGAGAAAGCGCCCGGTGTCCCCGTCAAAAACGACAATCGCCTCCGGCGCATGTTCGACGAGAGCACGGAACTGCGCTTCGCTCGTGGTCAGCGCGGCGGTGCGTTCGGCGACCCGGCGTTCCAGCGACTGGTTCAACTCCAGCAATTCCCGCTCGCTTTTCTTCCGCTCCGAAATGTCGCGCGAAACGGCAACCACCAGCCGGCGCTCACCGAGACGCAGCGGGGTGAGCAAGACCTCCACGGGAACTGGCTCGCCATCATAACGCCTGGCCATCCATTCAAAGCGTTGCGGGCCATGCGCCAGCGCACGCTCAATCCACGCTTGCGCCGCTTCACTGGAACGTCGCCCGTCCGGCTGCCGCTCGGGCGAGAGGTTGTCGATGGATTGGGAAAGGAACCATTCACGATCACCGCCACCCGCCATCCTCAGCGCGGCGGCATTGCAGTCAATGTGCCTGCGTGATTCCGGGTCGATGATGATGATGCCATCCGAACTGGCTTCAAAGAGTCCGCGAAATTTCTGCTCGCTCTCCCGGAGCGCCGCCTCCGTGCGCTTGCGCTCGGTGATGTCGCGCGCAACCGACACGTTCAGACTCCGACCATTCACCTGGACCGATGTCACCAACACTTCCAACGGAACTTCGATTCCATCGAAGCGGCGGCTTACCCATTCGAACCGGTGACTGCCATGTTTTTCAACGAATGCTATGACCTCGGCAGTTCTTTCGCGGCTGGAAATGCCGTCGGGTTGCAACGGTGGCGAGAAGTCTTCCGGCCGCGCCTGCAGAAGCTCCTCCTTCGTGCCGGCGCGCATGAGCTCGACTGCCGCCGGATTGCAGTCCACGAACACCCCCGTTTGTGGATCGAGCAGCAGCATCGCATCCGCACTGCGCTCGAATAAGAGCTGAAACATGGAGGGATTGTCGCCGAATTGCGACGACCCCGCACTGGGACTTTCGTCCCGTTGTGGTGTGGCAAGTGAAGCATTCTTCATTTGAAGAAAACCTGGCAGAAGCGGTTTGTCCTTTTTGAAAAACAGAGCCGTTCTGCGGGTATCTATCACAGTTTCGTCTGTCCAGCCGCCGCGTCAAGCGTCGAACACCTGACTTTCATGCTGCACTTCCGCTCCCTGAGCCCGACGTAAGACGCGAAAACATGATTAGGGACGATGCGTTGAGCCGGTGGCAATTCATGGGCGACTCTTTCGCATCGGGTTGCTCCTTAGTCCCATTGTGACGATCCGCATCCGATGAGAAGATCGGCACGCTGATTTTTTAGGCACCGAACATCCGAAAGAACCATGAATCCTGATGATCAATTTGAAGCGATTGTGTGCGAGCACTACGAGTCGCTGTTCAGATTTGCGATGAGCCTGACGCATCTCGAATCCGACGCATGTGATCTGACTCAGCAAACATTCTGCGTCTGGGCGAAGAAAGGACATCAACTGCGAGATTTCTCCAAGGTCAAAACCTGGCTCTTCACGACGCTGTATCGCACCTTCCTCGGAGCGCGGAGGCGGCAGACCCGGTTCCCCCACCATGAACTGAAGGAGGTGGCGGACGAGTTGCCGGTTTTTGCCTCGGAGCCCGCCGGTCAAGCGGACCATTCTCAAGTTCTACGCGCGCTGGCCCGAGTCGACGGGATCTATCAGGCCGCTGTGGCGCTTTTCTATCTGGAGGATTATCCCTACAAAGACATCGCCGCAATTCTTGATTTGCCCATTGGCACGGTCAAGTCGCGCATCGCCCGGGGCATTGGTCAGCTCAGGGAATTTCTGTTGCCGGATGGTTCCTGCGATGCGTCGTTCCATGGAGGCGGAAGCTCCTTCATCGCCGCTACGGACGAACCGGCGGCGCTTTCCCAAAATACAATTTCCCGCCCTTGCCATCCCGCTCCGGTCGCACCCCGAGCGGATGACCGAAATTACGATGAGTGGGTCTTTAGTTCTACTCTCCTCCGGGAACATCCCGACGCTCTATGAGTCATAGTTGGCGCATGGCGCGCTTAACTGCGCTAAAGCACGGAAAAAATTATGACGACAATCAACAGTTCAACTGGACATGCAAAGGGCTTAAGACCGTCCCGCATTTCATCCTCACACATAATCGGCGGTGATTTTTTGGCCATCAACGTCCGCCTCTCTCACGCAGGAAGCGGGCCAGCCATCTCAACGCGACGAGCCGGATGGTCGCTCCCGCAAC
>Ga0247670_1000279_pt1 | contig 13462 bp, 2 predicted proteins | sample CNK11_metaG_FD_183042 | JGI IMG/M metagenome (GOLD analysis project Ga0247670, IMG submission 183042) | Soil microbial communities from Purdue University Martell Research Forest, Indiana, United States - CNK11 | ecosystem: Environmental > Terrestrial > Soil > Temperate forest > Bulk soil | place...
CGGGGGGAGGCGGCAGGCCAAAACTGGCGCGACCGTTCTTGAACGCGCCGGCCACGCGCTCATAAATTTCCAGCGTCTGCGCTGCCGTGCGCCGCCAGTTGAATTGCCGGGCGCGTTCCAAACCGGCGGTGCGCAGCCGTTCGCGCAACTTCGGGTCCTCCGCCAGCCGCGTCAGTTGATGTTTCATTGCCGCGGTATCTTCTGGATTTATCGTGGCCGCCGCGCGGCCGGCGATTTCGCCAAGCGCGCCCCGCGTCGAGCACAACACCGGGCAGCCGCACGCCATCGCCTCCAGCGGCGGGAAACCGAATCCCTCGTAAAGCGACGGATACACAAAGACGTCCGCCGCGCGATACAGCAATGGCAATGCTGCTTCCGCAACAAAACCCAGACAGCGGATGTCATTTTTGAAACGCGACCGCCGGACCGCTTCGTGGATTTTTTCCGCGCCATGCCAGTCGCCGCCGGCCAGAACCAGTTGCCACGGCGACTTCGTTTCCCACTTGAAAGTTTCAAACGCCTCGATGAGCCGGAGATGGTTTTTAGCCGGATGTTCCAGCCGCGCGACGTAAAGGAAAAACGGCTGGTGGAGGTCAAAATGGTTTGCTCCGGTCGTCTTCGCAACTTCGGGCAGGACCGGGTAAAATCGTTCATGATTGATGCCGTGATGGACCACTGTGATTTGGTGGTCCGGCAACTGCCAGAAATTTTTGATGTCGCACGCCGTGTTCTGGCTGATGCTAATGATGGCATCCTGCCGCCGCGCGAGTCGCTGGGCGACGACGCGGCCATAAAACATCCGCGCCCGATCGTATTTTTTTGCGACGTGGAACGCGGCCAGATCGTGAACCGTCGCCACCAGCGCGCAGGGGCGCGGCCAGAGCAGCCGGCGGTAGCTCGGCACATGCAGCACGTCGAGCTGAAATTGGCGCGCCAGTTTTGGCAAAAGCATTTGGTGCCACAAAATGTCCTTGAGCGGCGGACGAAATTTTTCCGGCACAACGACCAACCGGGCAAATTCTTTTGCGAATTCAAACAGCGGCAAATCGTCCGCCAGCACGAACAGGACAAATTGATGCGCCTCGGCGTGCGGCTCAAAGGCGCGGACGAGCGAAAACACATATTCCGCAATACCGGTTTTGCCGCGCTGGATGACCGAAGTGGACAACCCGATTTTCATGTTGCGTCGCCTGCAATTTTAATGGTTGAGGGCCTCTGGTGTGATTGAAATTTTATCCGCCAGGATTCGGCAATCATCGCCCCGCCAAAATGCCAGAAATCCATCGCATAGCGTCGGAACAACCGGCGCGGTTCCTGACTCAGGCGGAAGATCCACTCGAGACCGGCGCGCTGCATCCACAACGGCGCGCGTTTCATGCGTCCGGCGAGGAAGTCAATCGTGCCGCCGACGCCAATCATTACCGGAACACCGAGTGCGCGATAGTTCGCTGCCATCCATTTCTCCGCCTTCGGGCAACCAAACGCCACGAGCAAAATGTCGGGTTGCGCGGCGCGGATTCGTCCGGCGATCTCCTCATGGTCCATTTCCGGCAGCGGCCGGAATGGCGGCGAATAGTGCCCGGCGATGGATACGTCGGGAAACTGCGCCCGCACATTGGCAACGGCCTGTTCATTGGCTTCGGGTGTGGCCCCAAGAAAAAACAGCCGGTGGTTTTTTTTGGCCGCGCGGCGGATGAGTTGCGGCACGAGGTCGGAGCCCGCCACCCGCTCCGGCAATGGGCTGCCCAGCCAGCGCGATGCCCACACCAGCGGCAGGCCATCGCATAAGAGCAGATGCGCCTCGTTCAGAATGCGCTGCAATTCCGCGTCGCGGCGTGCCTGCACGACAAAATCCACGTTGGCCGTGCAAACATAGTGTGGCTGATGCGAGGTGATCATCTCTTCGATCCGGATCAGGGTTTCCGTAAATGTGACATTACCAAACGCAACACCGAGCAAGGTGACTGGCTGTTTTCCCGGGAGCCGACGGACGCAAACCGCCGGTTCCGCCTTAATTTGTTCGCCCGGTTCAAGGAGGGTTTCTGTGTCCGTAATGGAGTGATCAGCCAGCATGTCTAATCATTAACTCGCGGAGAATCGCGGCGAAATGGGTTATGTCCCTGCTTTATTTACGCCGCCAAGGGTTTTTGCCGCCGCAACTGGGGTCTTCACCCACCACCTTTGCGGGCTTCACCCACTTATACGACTGCCGCCTCCTCGTTTAGCGTTGAAGCATGATTGGGATGGCCAGATGACAACAGAACTGACAGCCGGCACCTATCCGCTTTCACCGATGCAACAGGGCATGTTGTTCCACAACCTGTCCGCGAGCGAACCGGGAGTGGATGTGGAGCAAATTTTTTGCACGCTGCACGAAGCCATGGATGCCGGGGCCTTTGAACGTGCCTGGCGGCGGGTGATCGAACGGCACGCAATGTTGCGGACGAGCTTTCACTGGCGCGGACACAGTGAGCCGCGGCAAACGGTGCATCCCGGAGTTGACCTGGAATTCTGGCAGCTGGACTGGCGCAATTTTGCCAAGGCCGCACAGAAAAATCTGTTTGAATTCTGGCTTCAGACGGAACGCCAGCGAGGATTCGACCTGTCCAGGGCACCGCTCCTGCGTCTCGCGCTCTTTCGCACCGGTGAGACCGAATGGCAGTTCGCCTGGACGTTCCATCATCTGCTGCTCGACGGCCGGGGCGTCGTCAATTTGCTGAATGAAGTATTCGCGATTTATGAAGCCATAAGCCGGGGTGAAAATCTGGAACTTCCTCCGCCGCGTGAGTTCCAACACTTCGTTGATTGGCTGCAGTCACAGGATTGGAGCAGGACGGAAAAATTCTGGCGCGAAACTCTGAAAGGTTTTTCTGCACCAACGCCGCTGACGGTTGCCCACACTTCCAACAACGAAAGTCGCATTCGTGGTGAGCAGCAAATTCAATTATCCACAGCGACGACCAGTGCGCTGAAGTCACTCGCCAGGGAGAACAAACTGACACTGAACACATTGGTGCAGGGCGCTTGGGCGTTGCTATTGAGCCGATACGGTGGTGAGGAAGATGTCGTTTTCGGCGCGGTGCGCGCGTGCCGTTACGCCACCATCGAAGGCGCGGAATCCATCGTCGGCCTGTGCATCAACACGGTGCCGGTCCGCATTCGCGTGCCGGCGGACGGAACGCTTTTGCCGTGGCTCGCCGAACTGCGAAATGCATGGATTGCGTTGCGCGAGTTTGAACACACGCCGCTGGTGAAAATCCAGAGTTGGAGCGACGTGCCGTCCGGCCAGCCGCTGTTCGAGAGCATCTTCAATTTTCAAGACCCGTCGTGGGACAATGCGTTGCGCGCACAGGGCGGCAGGTGGGCGAACCGCGAGTTCGGCATTTGCAGCCAGTCAAACTATCCGCTCGTTGTGGACGCTTACGGCGGCGACGCGGTGCTGGTAAAAATCCTCTATCACCGCACGCGTTTCGACGATGACGCCATGGCGCGGATGCTCGGTCATTTCAAAACACTGCTCGAAGGCATGGCGACAAATCCTGAAGCCGAACTTTCCGAATTGCCGCTGCTGACTGAACTGGAGCGCAAAAAAATCCTCGTCGAATGGAACGACACACGCGCCGATTTTCCCGGGGACAAATTGGTTCACGAACTGTTTGAAGCGCAAGTAGCGCGAATGCCGGACGCTCTCGCAGTCGCCGATGCAAAAAACCGATGGACTTACCACGAATTAAACGAGCGCGCTGATTCGCTGGCCAGGAACTTGCGCGACCTCGGCGTCGGACCGGACGTATGCGTCGGTGTTTGCGTGGAGCGTTCCGTTGAAATGGTTGCCGCCAAGCTCGCGATCTGGAAAGCCGGCGGTGCTTATGTGCCGCTTGATCCGTCGTATCCGAAAGACCGTCTGGCGTTCATGTTTACAGACGCAAAAATGCCCGTGCTGCTTACGCAGAATTCACTGCTCGCTGATCTGAAATTTGAAATTCCAAATCTAAAAATACTTTGCGTGGACGAGTTGACGCACACCTCACGCATCACGCATCACGCATCACGCATCACGCATCCCAACTCTCAACTCTCAACCAACCTCGCCTACGTCATCTACACTTCCGGCTCCACCGGCCAGCCGAAAGGCGTCGAAATCGAGCACGCGAGTTTGATGAATCTCATCGCATGGCATCAGCGCACTTATCGGGTGACGGCCGCCGACCGTGCCACGCAGATCGCCACGCCGGCATTCGACGCGTCCGTTTGGGAGCTTTGGCCGTATCTGACGGCGGGCGCGAGCATCCACATTCCCGACGAAGAAACACGGCTTTCGCCAAAAAAACTTTTGGCGTGGCTGGCGGGAAATAAAGTTACACTCACGTTCATCCCCACGCCCATCGCCGAAAATATGCTCGATGAACCGTGGCCGGAAGAGTGTGCGTTGCGCGCCATGCTGACTGGCGGCGACAAGTTGCATCGCGCCGCTGGGAAAAAACTTCCCTGTGTGCTGGTCAACCATTACGGGCCGACCGAGAACACGGTGGTGACAACCTCGTCATCTGTTCCTCCGATGGACAAAAGTTCCCAGCCGCCGCCGATCGGCCGACCCATCGCCAATCATCTGGTCTTCATCCTCGACAAAAATCTCCAGCCCGTGCCCATCGGCGTGCCCGGCGAACTGCACATCGGCGGTGCCGGTCTCGCCCGCGGCTACCGCAACCGGCCGGAACAGACGGCGGAAAGATTCATCCCGAATGCGCTCAGCGCCGAACCGAACGCGCGCCTTTACAAAACCGGCGATCTCGTGCGCTGGCTGCCCGACGGCCAGATTGAATTCATCGGCCGCATGGACAATCAGGTGAAAGTCCGCGGCCAGCGCATCGAATTGGGTGAAATCGAATCCATTCTTGCCCGACATCCCGATGTGCGCGAGAACATTGTTGTTCCACGCGAAAATGAAAAAGGCGAAAGCCGGCTCGCGGCCTACGTTGTCTCGCGAACAAACGGCCAATTGAAGCCGGAGGCATTGCGCGAATTCCTGAAACGGAAATTGCCTGATGCCATGCTGCCATCGGCGTTCATGTTCCTGGATGCGCTGCCGCTCACGGCGAATGGCAAGGTGGATCGTCAGGCGCTGCCACCGCCGGATTTCATGATCGAATCAGGCAAGCCGTTCGTCCCTCCGCGCACACCCGTCGAAGAAACGCTCGCCGGAATCTGGCGCGAAGTGCTCGGTGTCAGCCGCGTCGGCATCCATGACAGTTTCTTTGAACTCGGCGGCCACTCGCTCACGGCTACGCAGGTGATTTCACGGATTTTCAGCGTCTTTCAAGTTGAAGTGCCGCTGCGCGATCTGTTTGATTCACCGACGATTGTTGGACTGGTGGAAAAAATTGAGGCCGCACGCGAGGCAAACAGTTCACCCATCATCGCGCAAAAACGGTTTGAACGCAGCAGCGAGTTGCCGCTTTCGTTCGCGCAGGAGCGGCTCTGGTTCATTGAGCAATTGGAGCCGGGGGTTCCTTTCAACAACATTCCCATCGCCATCCGCATTGAAGGCGCGCTTGACACCGGCGCGTTGGAGAAATCCGTCTCGGAAATCATCCGCCGGCACCCGGCCTTGCGGAGCGTCTTTAATAAAAATGCCAATGGCGGCCCGGTCGCCAGCATCGCGCCGGCGCAGGAAATAAAAATTCCGGTCATCAACTTGAGCGCCATGCCGGGCAAACGGCGAGAAATTGAGGCCCAACAGATCATGGCGGAACAGGCACGACGAGCGTTTGACCTCGCGCAAAGTCCATTGCTGCGGATCGAACTGCTGCTGCTGAACGACAAGGAACACCTGCTTTTGTTCACGACTCATCACATCGCCTGCGATGGCTGGTCGCTGGGGATTTTTTACCGCGAACTGGCCGCGCTTTACGATGCGTTTTCTCAAGGACGACCGTCGCCGCTGCCGGAACTCGAAGGCGATTACGCGGGTTTCGCCCATTGGCAACGCGTGCATTTGCAAGGCGACGTGTTGGAAAAGCAGCTCTTTTTTTGGAAGCAGCAACTGGCTGGCGCGCAGACAACGCTGGATTTGCCAACGGACCGCCCTCGTCCACCGGTGCAGACGTATCGCGGCGCGATAAAACATTTTGCGCTGCCTGAAGAACTTTCCGCCGGGTTGGGGCAATTGAGTCTGCGGCATGATGTCACCCTGTTCATGCTGCTGCTCGCGGCGTTTCAGACATTGCTGAGCCGCTGCACGGGACAGGAAGACATCCTCATCGGCTCGCCGGTCGCCGGCCGGACGCGCGTCGAGACGGAACCCCTCATCGGTTTTTTCCTCAACACGCTGGTGTTGCGCGGTGATTTGTCCGGTGACCCAACGTTTCATGAATTGTTGAAGCGCATCCGGAAAGTCGCAGTGGACGCTTACGCGCATCAGGAATTGCCGTTTGAAAAGCTCGTGGACGCGCTGCAGCCGGCGCGCGATTTGAGCCGTTCGCCGCTGTTTCAAGTGATGTTCGTCCTGCAAAACGAGCCGTTGCGGCCGCTGGAACTCACCGGACTGAAGCTCACTCCGCAGCCATTGCACAGCGGCACCGCGAAATTCGATCTCATGCTTTCGATGGAAGAACATGCCGGCGGCCTGCGCGGCTTCATCGAATATAACGCGGATTTGTTCGACGAAGCCTCCATCACGCGGTTGCTTGGCAATTTTCAAACGCTGCTCGAAGGCGTCGTTTCAAATCCCGAGCAACGGCTATCACAATTGCCGCTGCTCACCGAGGCGGAACAGAAGCAAATTCTCATCAACTGGAACGACACCGGAGCGGATTTTGCGAAAGAAAAACTTGTCCACCAGCTTTTTGAAGAACAATCCGAGAAGACGCCCGATGCCGCAGCGATAGTTTTTGGAGACGTTCAACTCACTTACCGTGAACTGGACGAACGAGCAAACCGGCTGGCGGGTGAATTGCAAAACCTCGGCGTCGGCCCGGACGTGCGCGTCGGCATTTGCGTGACACGTTCGCTGGAGATGATGGTTGGGCTGCTGGGAATTCTAAAAGCAGGCGGCGCTTATGTGCCGCTGGATCCGACCTATCCCAAGGAGCGGCTCACGTTCATGCTCAAAGATTCGCAAGCGCCGGTGCTGCTCACGCAAACGCCGCTGTGCGACCATCTCAAACTCCAAAGCTCAAATTTGCAGGTGCTTTGCGTGGACGAGGTGCCTCACGAAATGCGGACGAGGACGAAGGACGAGAACGAGGACGAGTTGACGCACACCTCACGCCTCACGCCTCACGCATCTCAACCCTCAACCACTCTGGCTTATGTCATCTACACCTCCGGTTCAACCGGCCAGCCCAAAGGCGTGATGGTCACGCACCGCAACGTGGTGAATTTCTTCGCCGGCATAGATTGCGTTCTTGGCACACGGCCCGGCGTATGGCTTGCCGTCACAAGCATTTCGTTCGACATCTCGGTGCTGGAACTCTTCTGGACGCTGGCGCGCGGATTCAAAGTCATCATTCAACCCGATGAAGAAAACGTTTCACCCATAAACGCCCGGCAAGGCAATTTCAAAAAAACAATTGGCCAGTGGCGTTCCGTGCCGGAACAAATCCTCCAGCACAGCGTCACCCACATGCAGTGCACTCCCTCCTTGGCGAGGACCCTGGTTCTCGCGCCGGCGTCGCTTGAGGCCATGCGACGGCTCGACAAACTCTTGTTGGGCGGGGAGGCGCTGCCAGTTTCCCTCGCCCGGCAGCTCCGTGAAACCATGCGCGGCGAACTCATCAATATGTATGGCCCGACGGAAACGACCATCTGGTCTGCGGTTCATCGCGTGGACGTGATCGGGAATTCAATTCCGATTGGCCGGCCGATTGCGAACACGCAGATCTACATTCTCGACAGGGGCCGTCAGCCTGTGCCGGCCGGCGTGCCGGGAGAAATCTTCGTCGGCGGCGAAGGGGTTGCGCGTGGTTATTTGAACCGGCCGGAACTCACGGCGAAAAAATTCACCGGCAGTCCATTCAACGCGAACGCACGGCTCTACCGCACCGGCGACCTTGGCCGCTTTCGTGCCGACGGCACGATTGAATTTCTCGGACGCATGGACAATCAGGTGAAGATTCGCGGCCACCGCATCGAGCTGGGAGAAATCGAACTGGCGTTCAGCCATCATCCGGCGGTGCGCGAAATCGTTGTGGTCGCGCACGAAACGGCGCCGGGCGACACGCGGCTCGTCGCCTACGTTGTCGCCGTGCCGGGCAAAAAACCGGCCGCGACCGAACTGCGCCGCTTTGTGCAGGACAATTTGCCCGCAGCGATGACGCCGTCTGTTTTTGTGTTGCTTGACTCGCTGCCTTTGACCCCGAACGGCAAAATCAATCGCCAGGCTTTGCCCGCGCCGGAAAATCAACGGCCGGAATTGGAAACTGCCTACGTCGCGCCCAGAGACCATCTGGAAAAATCCATCGCGAAAATCTGGCAGGATTTGCTGCAGGTCGAAAAAGCCGGGCTGCAGGATAACTTCTTTGACCTGGGCGGGAATTCACTGCTCGTCGTGCAGGCGCAGGCGCGATTGCGGGATGCTCTCGGTTTTGAGCTGCCGGTTGTCAAACTGTTCCAGCATCCGACCATCCGTTCGCTCGCAAATTTTCTGAACGAGGGCGCGCCGCCGGCGCTTGAAAAGCTCCACGATCGCGGTCGCCGGAAACAGGCGGCCTTCGCTCGACGGCAAAAAAGGGAAGACGAGGTGATGGCGTGAGCACTCAACAAAAAAACAGCAGCGACATCGCCATTGTCGGCATGGCCGGACGTTTTCCGAAGGCGAAGAACATTGGCGAATTCTGGCGCAATCTCTGTGACGGGGTTGAAGGTGTCTCGTTTTTCAGCGATAAGGAACTTGAGGCTGCCGGAATTGAATTTCCGAAAAACGATCCCAGCTTCGTCAAGGCGCGTGGCGTTCTCGATGACGCGGATCTCTTTGACGCCGCGTTCTTCGGCGTGAATCCGCGCGAGGCGGCCATCATGGATCCGCAGCATCGCGTCTTTCTGGAATGCGCGTGGGAAGCGCTGGAAAGCGCCGGTTGCGATCCGGCAAAGTTTGACGGAGCCATCGGCGTGTTCGCCGGCGTCAGCATGAACACTTACCTCGCGCACAACCTGTTTTCACATCCCGAACTCATCGCGCAACTCAACGAACATCAGCTCATGCTCGGCAATGACAAGGATTTTTTGCCGACGCGGGTTTCCTACAAATTAAATCTGCGCGGGCCGAGCCTGAACATCCAGACCGCCTGTTCGACCTCGCTCGTCGCGGTCTGCGTCGCGTGCCAGAATCTTTTGAATTACGAATGCGATGCGGCGCTGGCCGGCGCGGTGTCCATCACGTTTCCGCAAAAGCGCGGCTATCATTTTCAGGAAGGCGGCATCGCGTCGCCGGACGGACATTGCCGCGCGTTTGATGCGAAGGCTGCCGGCACGGTCGCGGGCGAAGGCGCGGGCATCGTCGTGTTAAAGCGACTCGAAGATGCGATGACAGACGGCGACACGATTTACGCGGTCATCAAAGGTTTTGCCCTCAACAACGATGGCGCGAACAAGATTGGCTACACGGCGCCGAGCGTTGATGGCCAGGCCGAAGTCATCGCCACCGCACAAGCGATGGCCGGCTTCGCGCCCGAAACCATCGGCTACGTCGAGGCGCACGGTACCGGCACGCCGCTCGGTGACCCGGTTGAAATCGAAGGACTGGCGAAAGCGTTTCGTGCCGGGACTTCCAGGAAAAACTTCTGTGCCATCGGCTCGGTGAAAAGCAATGTCGGCCATCTCGACACGGCGGCGGGCGTCACCGGCCTGATCAAAACCGCGCTGGCATTGCATCGAAAAAAAATTCCGCCGAGCCTGCACTTTGAATCGTCGAATCCGGCAATTGCTTTCACCGATAGTCCGTTTTTTGTGAATGGAAAACTCACGGACTGGACGAATGGCGCGATGCCGCGACGTGCCGGCGTGAGTTCGTTTGGCATCGGTGGCACGAATGCGCATGTTGTTCTCGAAGAAGCTCCCGCGCTGGAGTCTTCTACGGACTCGCGCCCGTCGCAGCTGCTGTTGCTCTCGGCCAAAACGGAGATGGCACTCGATCAGGCGACGACGAATCTTGCGGACCATCTGAAACAAAATCCCACGCTCAATCCGGCGGATGTCGCGCACACGCTCCAGGCTGGCCGCCACGACTTCACCCATCGGCGCATGCTGGTTTGCCGCGACGTGAAGGACGCCGTGACCGCGCTGGAAGCGCGTGATGCAAAACGGATTTTCTCCCGCGTCTCCCAGCATGAAAATCCACCCGTCGTGTTCATGTTTCCCGGTCAGGGCGCGCAGCAGGTGAACATGGCGCGTGAACTCTACGAACGCGAAACCACTTTCCGCGAACAAGCAGATTTGTGCTGCGAAATTCTCAAGCCTCGGCTTGGGTTTGATTTGCAGACGGTGCTATTTCCCGCGAGCGCCGGCGTCTCGCCGGCAAATTGCGATTCTGAAAAACTCACCGGCGAGACGCCGGCGCTCCCGGGGCTGACCCAAACCGCCGTCACGCAGCCTGCGCTGTTCGTGATCGAATATGCACTGGCCAGACTCTGGATGAGCTGGGGCGTGCGGCCGGAAGCGATGATCGGCCACAGCGTCGGCGAGTATGTGGCCGCGTGCCTTGCCGGAGTTTTTTCACTCGAAGATGCGCTGGCCCTGATCGCCGCGCGCGGAAGCTTGATGCAACAATTACCCGGCGGCACCATGCTCGCCGTGCGCCTGCCGGAAAGCGAGGTGAAGCCTTTGCTCACCGACGCAATTTCCCTGGCCGCCGTCAACGCGCCGTCGCTTTGCGTCCTGTCCGGAACGCATGAAGCAATCGGCAAATTGCAGAGCAAACTTGAAAAGCGCACCGTCGCATGCACGCCGCTGCAAACCTCACACGCGTTTCACTCGGCGATGATGGCACCGATTTTGCAGCCGTTCACCGAATTGGTCAGCACGATGACATTCAGTGCGCCGCAAATTCCTTTCATCTCGAACGTGACGGGCACGTGGATTTCAACTGAGGCAGCGACTGATCCGGATTATTGGGCGAAACATCTGCGCCAGACGGTCCGCTTTGCCGACGGCATCGGCGAGTTGTTAAAAACGCCGGAACGGCTTTTGCTCGAAGTCGGACCGGGCCAGACTTTGAGCAGCCTGGCGAAGCAACATCCGGCACGGAACGCAGACAGCATCACCGTTTCCTCGCTGCGCCACGCGAAGGACACGGCATCTGACTTTCAGGTTTTATTGAACACGCTCGGCCAGCTCTGGCTTTCAGGCGTGGCGGTTGACTGGAAAAACTTTTACAAATACGAACAGCGTCTGCGGATTCCATTGCCGGCCTATCCCTTCGAGCGGAAGCGTTATTTCATCGAGCCGGCGAAACGTTCCGCGCAAACGATTTCGCCAGCGGTTGAAGCGCCACAATTTGAGGAGCAAAACGTGGAAGCCGTTCCCATTCATCATCGCGCCACGACGGCAACAGCGATGACGGAAAGCAACACGACGGCAGCCTTGCGGATGCTGCTGGCCGAATTGTCGGGCTTGAAGCCCGCTGCGATCGGCGACCGTGCGACGTTCACCGAAATGGGCTTTGAGTCGCTTTTTCTCACGCAGTTCAGCGTGGCGCTGAAAAAAAAGTTTGGCGTGAACGTCGCGTTCCGGCAGCTGCTCGGAGAGTTTTCCACGCTCGAAGCGCTGGCCGCCAGCATCGAAGAAAATGGTAAACAGATCACCGACGACAAGGTCGCCACGATGGTTCATGGCAGACCGAAAAGTTCCACCTCAATTCCGCTGACCGAATCGCAGCGCGAACTCTGGTTCGCCTCGGAAATGAGCGACGACGCATCCTGCGCCTACAACGAATGCCGTCTGCTGCACCTGCGCGGTGAATTAAAGGAGAACACGCTGGTGGCGGCGATTCAATCGCTCGTGGAGCGGCATGAGGCGTTGCGAACCACCTTCGCGCCCGGCGGCGATTTCCAGCGGGTTCAACCCGTGCTGAGGCCGGACGTACCATTGCTCGATTGGTCAAAACTGCCGGTAAACATCCGGATGTCGCGGCTGGACGCGTTGCAAGCCGAGGAGGCCGGACTGCCGTTTGATCTCACCGTCGGGCCGTTGCTGCGCGCGTGGCTGATCCGGCTGGACGAGCAGCATCACGTTCTGGTGCTGACCGTCCATCATATTGTTTGCGACGGCCATTCGCTGGGAATTTTGCTGCGTGAACTGTCTGAAATTTATTCCGCTGAATGTCACGGCGCTCACGTCGAACTGGCTGCGCCGCTGCAATGGAGCGAATACGCCCGCGGCCAGTCGCAGAAACATGCCGCGCGCGCATCGCATGAAACATTCTGGCTGAATCAATTTTCCGGCAGCGTACCGGCCTTGGAGTTGCCGACTGATCATTCACGTTCGTCAACTCGAACGTTTGAAGGCGCGGGTGAATCCCGCCTGATGCCGGCGACGCTTGGCGCGGAACTGAAGCGCATCAGCGCGCAACACAGCGGCACGTTGTTCACCACCTTGCTCGCCGCTTACGCGGTCTGGCTGCACAAACTGAGCGGCCAGGATGAGGTTGTCGTCGGCATCCCCATCGCCGATCGCGCGGTGGACGGCGGCGAATCGCTCGTTGGTCATTGCATCAATTTTCTGCCACTGCGATTGAAGTTCGAAGCCGACGAAACCTTCCAGGCGAACCTCGCCCGCGTGCAGACAATGTTCCTCGAAGCCCACGAGCATCAAGGCTTCACCTTCGGCAGCCTGATTCAAAAATTGAACCTGCCGCACGATGCCAGCCGGATGCCGCTGGTCTCGGCGACGTTCAACACGCAACGCATGAGCGGGGAACTGAAATTTTTTGGCTTGGAAACGGAACTGGTGACCAATCCCCGCGCCTTCACTCATTTTGATCTCGGCTTCAACGTGACCGAAATCCAGGGCGCGCTGCAACTCGACTGCCGTTACAACAAGAGTTTGTTTACCGCCGAAACGATCCAACGCTGGCTTGGACATTTCCAGACGTTGCTGGAAAATATCGCCGCGAACCCGCAGCGGAAAATTTCCGAACTGCCGCTGTTGTCGGCCAAGCAGCAACAAACGCTTTTGACCAAGTGGAACGGCGCACGCGCCAGTTATCCTGGCGCGCGGAGCCTGCATGAGTTGTTTGAGGAGCAGGTGGTGCGGACGCCGGCGGCGGTGGCGGTCACGTTTGGGGATCAGCGGATGACGTATGCCGAATTGAACCGGCGCGCGAACCGGCTGGCGCACCGGTTGCGTGCGCTGGGCGTCGGGCCGGAGGTGATGGTGGGGCTGTGTCTGGAACGATCCGTGGAAATGGTGGTGGCCATTCTCGCCGTGTTGAAAGCCGGCGGTGCCTATGTGCCGCTGGAACCGGCGC
>Ga0247670_1000280_pt1 | contig 13417 bp, 13 predicted proteins | sample CNK11_metaG_FD_183042 | JGI IMG/M metagenome (GOLD analysis project Ga0247670, IMG submission 183042) | Soil microbial communities from Purdue University Martell Research Forest, Indiana, United States - CNK11 | ecosystem: Environmental > Terrestrial > Soil > Temperate forest > Bulk soil...
TCCAGCGACAGGAAGAAAACGATCACCAGCACCACCGCCAGGAGGAACAGCCGGAACAGCCATTTGAAAATCCGCTTCATTTTTATTTTCGATTCACGATATACGAGACATTTACCAACATGCTGCGAACGATCGGAGCGCGGGCGGCTCGCCTGCGAGTTCCAAAATCGCAAATCAAACGGGCACATCCTCCGGCCGGACTTCCAGGCACTCGTCCTGATCCTCCCAGACGATGGTTGGATACACTTGCAACAGTTTCGGCGTCAGTTCGCGGCCCACGCGCGCGAGCAGCAGTTCCGCCTGTTCCGCCGCGTTCTCGAACGCCGCGTCATAATTGCCCGCGCCACGCCGCTGACGGTCGTCCCAATGCGCGACGGCATGGACGGGTTCGTATTCCTGCGCCCAGGCCTCGACCTCGGGGCGGACCTCGGCGGCAATCTCCTCGAACGGCACGAGCGATTCGCTGCAATGCTGGCAGATCAGGCCCGACTCACGCACGTCGCGCGTGAGCAGCGGCAGGAACGGCGCGCGACAGCAGGGCGATTCCGCGTAGGCCGCCGGCGGCGTGGCCAGCCGCTTGAACCAGATTTGCCGGTCATGCGCGAGCTGCGCGCCCAGCCGGTAGGCGCCGACGAGCGGATGCGAGAGCCGCCACGCGCGGCCTTCGAGCTGGCCAAGCGTCTGCGCCAGCCAGCGCGCGAGCGTGAGGTCGTCCCAACCCTGAAACGCCCGGGCGTATTCCTTCCAGAGCCCGTCGAGCGGTGATTCCGATTCAAATGCCATGCGCGCAGGATAAGGAAAAATTGCGCAAAGAAAAATGTTTTGTCAGTTGATGCAATTCCTCCCCATGAACCTCGTAGCAGCCGACGTAAGGAGGCTCTTACTTTCTTCGTCCGAAATATAATGAGCCTCCTTACGTCGGCTGCTACGGTTCAAGGGTTCAACGCGCGAAGCTTTCGTTCGGGGAAATCTTGCGCTACTTTGAAATGCGGATGAAGGAAACCGAGAACCGAGGACCGCTTTGCCATCACCTCACCCTCTGCTATAGTCAGCCCATGAGCGAAATCGTGTTTCAGATCACCGAGGACGACACAGATGGCGGCTTCACCGCCCGCGCCCTTGGTCATTCCATCGTCACCGAGGCCGACACTTGGGAACAACTTCGCATCAATGTCCGCGAGGCCGTTCTCTGCCACTTCGACGAAGGCAAAGCTCCCGCCGTCATCCGGCTGCACCGGGTCATGGACGAGCTGCTCACCACGGCATGAAACTGCCGCGCGACCTCTCCGCCGCCGAACTGGAAAAAGCCTTGCGCCGCGCTTTCGGCTACCAGTTTGTACGGCAACTTGGCTCGCACCGCCGCCTGACCCACAGACCGGTGGCGAACATCATCTGACCATTCCCAATCACGACCCGCTCCGCCCCGGTACATTGCGCGCGATTCTTGGCGAGGTCATGGCTCATCACCGTTTGACCTTGGAACAAGTTATGCAGCAGCTTGGTTTGGCCTAAATTTCAGGCAATGGATTAAAATTATTGAAACACATTCACCGATCATATTTCATCGTCAGATGATAAAAGCGGCATGTGGCTTATGCGGGAATCGCTATTAAGGAAACATCGAAATGGAATTTATCATCCCTGCCATCATCATTGTGGGCATTTCGATCGCTGTTTTCAGTGACTTCCAACGTCGCCGCAAACTGGCTTCGATGACCGTGGTTAAGCCGGGAACCGAGTATCCTAACAATCATCACGTCTTGGGAGTGGGATATTACCACGCGGCTTCTCAATTGTGGTTTTCACATCCGTGGAACGAGTATCGTGAAGACCGTGGTTATTATTGGGGCGGGACTTGGAATCCGACGCCGGATCAACGAATGGTTTCCAAATCAATTCCGTTGACGAGCGAGGTGGAACGCGTCAACCAGGCATGGAGAAAGGCGGATCCGGACCGCGTCCGGCGATTCTGGGTGGCGGTGGAGCAGGAAGGATTCGGCACGGCGATTCGTCGGTCCGAGGGTTCATGAGACGAATTCAGATATCGCCTCGCGCTGGTTGGCAATCGCTGGTCGAAAAGCAGGGGCTGACCTGGCATTCCGAAGGCGGGAAGGAAACCTGGAATGAGTCGAATGCTTACCTTTTGAGTCCTACGGAGGTCCAAAAATTGTGTCAAACCGCACGCGAACTGTCGCAGGTTTATCATCAGGCTGCCGGACACATCGTAAAAAATAAATTGTGGTCTCTGATGGGCTTGCAAGACCACGAGGCCAGACTCATCACGGCATCTTGGGAGCGGGGCGAGTGGTCATTGCACGGACGATTTGATTTTCTCTTTGACGCCGAAGGATGCCCCAAACTTCTGGAATATAACGCGGAGACGGCGCTTTCACTGGTTGAAACCGCAGTGATACAAAAGCACTGGGTTGCCGAGGTGATGCCGGGATATGAACAGTTCAATGAACTGGAAGAGCGTCTGTTAAAGGCTTGGCGCGAGTCGGGCTTTCAACACGCCCACTGCGCTTGGCGACCGCGGCATGCCGAAGTCGAGGGCACGATCCGCTACATGGCGGGACTCCTGCGAAGAGCCGGCATTCAAGTCACCATGATGGCGCTGCATCGAATGGGCTGGCATCCTAAGTTGCGCGCGTTTGTGGATCACGACGGAACGCCGATCCGCCATTGTTACAAGCTCTATCCGTGGGAGTGGATGCTGCGCGAGCCGTTTGCGAAATTCGTGGGGCCTTCAGGTTGTTCTTTTATTGAGCCGCCCTGGCGTCTGCTCCTTGGCAGCAAGGGTATCCTCTGTTTGATATCGGAACGGTTTGGCGACCACCCTGCCGTCGTTGCCTGCCACCCGACGCCTGAAAAACTCGGATCGTCTTATGTGAGCAAACCCCTGTTCGGCCATGAAGGACATAACGTCACGATTCATCGCAATGGAACGGTCATTGAAAGTCTGCCTGGTGAATACGGTGACGAATCAAAAGTGTTTCAAGCCTTCGTCGAAAGCCCCCGATATGATGGGTATCTTCCGCAATTTGGCGTTTGGATGGTCCGTGACCAACCCGCCGCCATCTGCATCCGTGAAACCAAGGGTTCGATCATCTCGGCCCATAGTGCTTTGGTTCCACACGCGATTGAGCGGCCAGATTTAAAACAACCTCTGTCCTAAATCTCAGAAAGTCATTTTGCACGCCACCGCAGCAGCCGCAGCGCGTTGCCGATCACGACCAAGTCGGACACGCCCATCGCCGCCGCGCAGAAAATCGGGCTGATGAAGCCCATCGCCGCCAGCGGCACGCCGAGCGCGTTGTAAAAAAACGCCCAGAACAGGTTTTGTTTGATCGTCCGCAACGTCGCCCGCGCCAGGCCGAGCGCCTCCGGCACGGCTTCGATCTCCGATTTCAGCAGGATGATGTCCGCCGCCTCGCGCGCCACGTCGCTCGCGCGGCTCACGGCGATGCCAAGGTCAGCCTGCGTGAGCGCGGGCGCGTCGTTGATGCCGTCGCCCACAAACGCCACGCGTTCGCCCGCCGCCTGAAGTTTTTTCACGAACTCCGCCTTCTGCTCCGGCCGCACTTCCGCAAAAACATTTTCCGCCGGGATGCCCACCTGCTTGGCGATGCTCGCTGCCGTCAAAGCATTGTCGCCGGTGAGCAAAAATGTTTTCAATCCCTGCTTTTGCAACTGCCCGATGACTTGCAATGCGTTTGGCTTCAAGAAATCTCTCAAAGCAAACACCCCAAGTAAAAAATTACCTTTCGCCAATCCGACAAGAGTGGCTCCTTCATCCGTCCATTGATCAATTAGTTTTTCATTTTCTGGAATATCAATGCCGCAAGCGCGAAGCCACGGCAAAGACCCCAGCCGTGCGATTTCTTGATTGCCTTTTTCAGAGGTCAATTGAGCCTGCACTCCTGAGCCGGCAGTTTCTTTCCAGTTTTCCATTTGCACCGGTTCGCTTGAGAGCATAGCCAAAACTTTGCTGACTGGATGGTTAGATTGGCGCGCCAAGCCCGCTGCAATTTTCTGCGCTTGTTGAATGGTTGGCTTTGAATCATCTGGTGTCCACGGGCCCGTAAAAGCAAGTTCACCACTGGTCAAAGTCCCGGTTTTATCCAAGATGACTGCCGTGACGTTTCCGGCTTTTTCCAACGCCACGCCGTCGCGGATCAAAATTCCCCGGCGCGCGGCAGAATTGGCGGCAGCCATGATGGCGGCGGGCGTGGCCAGGCCCATCGCGCACGGGCACGCGACAATCAGAATCGCCGCAGCGACGATGAACGCCGTTGCCGCGCCCATTGGCAAATGCGCTTGCCAGAGAAATTGTGCCAGCCAGTCGTGAACCTGCCGGGCTGATTCCGGCGCGAGTCCCCACCACAGTCCGGCGGCGAGCGCGATCACGACGATAACGGGCACGAAGACATTGCTGATGCGGTCGCCGAGGCGCTGGATGTCGGCGCGGCTGGTCTGCGCGCGTTGCACGGCGGCGATGATGTGCGCCAGCGCGGTGGCCTCGCCGGTGGCGGCGACGCGCATGACGAGGCGGCCGTTCAGATTCACCGTGCCCGCGAAGAGTTCGCTGCCGGATTTTTTGTCCACAGGCACGGATTCGCCGGTGAGCATGGCTTCGTCCACGGCGGATTCGCCTTCGAGCACCACGCCGTCCACCGGCACGCGGTCACCGGGGCGGAGCGCGATGCGGTCGCCAGTTTTTAACTCGGAAACGGGAGTTTCTTTTTCAATTGTAGCAGCCGACGTGAGGAGGCTCTGAATTCCATTTCGCAATAAAGAATGAGCCTCCTCACGTCGGCTGCTACGCGATGAAACAATTCTGCGCGCGGTTTGCGGTGCGAGATGCAGCAATGATTTCAACGCGCCGCCTGCTTTCTCGCTGACCCGCGCTTCGATCCAGTGGCCGGCGCTGATAAGCGAGATGATGGCGGCGGCTTCCATGAAATAAACGTGGCCGCTCTGGCCACTGAACAACACCCAGCAACTAAATCCAAACGCCGTCGTGGAGCCGAGCGCGACGAGCGTGTCCATGTTGGAACTGCCGACTTTAAGCTGCCGCCACGCGCCACGGTAGAATTGTGCGCCGCAGAAAACCTGCACGACGCCGGCCAAGGCAAACGCGAGCCACTGAAACCACGGCGTCATCGCGAGGCCGAAAATCCATTCGCCGATCATCAGCGCGGCGGTGACGGTGAGTCCGAGCCAGAGGGTGATTTGCCAGTCGCCGTGACCGGATGTGGAATGACCACCCGCTTCGGGTTGGATCGTCTTCGCTTCGTAACCGGCCTGCTCAACAGCGCTGATGACCGCGGCAATATCCTTTGGTGATTCAGAATTCCAGCGAACGGTGGCGCTTTTCTTTTCGAGCGAGACCGAGGCGCTGCGGACGCCGGGCGCGCTTTGGATCGCTTCGGTGACGTGGCGCGCGCAATTCTGGCAGGTCATGCCGTCCACCAGCAGTTCCGTGGTGGTGGAACCGTTGGCTGCGCCGGCGCTGATGGTTGGGATTGATTCCATTTTAGCTTCGCCCTGAAATTTAACAGGCATGACCGTTTTGTCGAATCGCGCTTTGGAAAACGTCGGGTTGAAAAAATCGGATCGTGGGTCAGTTTGGCTGTAACTGGTGGGGCGAGCGTCCTCGCGAGCCGAACCCGCAAAGGTTTGGGATTGGTTCCGGCTCGCGAGGACGCTCGCCCCACCAGTTGCCTGGCGCCTCACCCCGACCCTCTCCCCATTGCTCGCGGACTCGCAACGCGGAGAGGGAGAAAATTCGGATGAGCTTGCGTTGCGCAATGGCGTTGGCAAAATACTGGCATCGAATCGCGTCGTTCATCTCTGGTTCCGCCAACACAAACTGCATGGGCTTTATTCGCTCTGGCCTTGGTCTGGTTTGCGCTCTTTTTCAAACTGGGAAGCCTGCCGTTACTGCAACCGGACGAAGGCCGAAATGCCGAAGTCGCCCGCGAGATGAAGGAATCGGGCGCCTGGCTTTCGCCCAGCTATGACGGCATCACCTATCTGGACAAGCCGGCGTTTTTCTTCAAAGCCGTTGCACTATCGCTGGCGGCGTTCGGCAATAACGAAACGGCGGCGCGTCTGCCTTCGGCGATGTTCGGGCTGGCGCTGCTGGTGATGACCTATGGCTTTTGTCGGCGCGCTCACGGCACGCGCTGCGCGATCATGGCGGTCATCATCATCGCCACGATGCCGCTGTATCTGGTGTTTTCCCGGACGATCATCTTCGACATGACGCTGGCGTTCTTCGTGTCGGCGGCGATTTTCGCGGGCTATCGGGCGGAAGAATGCGAGGGCAAATCCCGGCGCAACTGGTATCTGCTCGGCGCGCTGGCGGCGGGCTTTGCGACGCTGGTGAAGGGGCCGGTCGGCTTTCTCATTCCCACATTGGTGCTGTTTATCTTTCATCGGGTCGAGGGACGGCGCGGCGTATGGAAACGATTTTTTGCGCCGTTGAACCTGCTGGTGTTCTTCGGCGTGACGCTGCCGTGGTTCATCGGGCTGTCACTGCAACACCGGGATTTTCCCTACTACGGACTGATCGAGGAATCATTTCATCGGTTCACCACCACCAAGTTCCATCGTTCGCAACCCTTTTATTTTTACGCGCTGATCGTTGCCGGCCTGTTTCTGCCGTGGAGTTTCATTTTGCCGGAAGCCGGCGTGGCGGCGTGGAAACGCAAATCCTCCCTGTCATCGGCGGACCGGCTCTGTCTCGTCTGGGCGGTGGTGGTGGTGATTTTCTTCTCGCTCTCGAAATCGAAACTGCCGGGCTACATTCTGACTGCGACGGTGGCTTGCGGGATTCTGGCCGCGAGATTCTTCGAGCGGGCGATGGGGAATCCCGATGGCAAAGCCGCGCGCATCGTGGGGCGCGCCGCAATCACGCTGGCGGTCTTGTGCGTCATCGTTTCGGCGGCCGCAATGGTTTTGTCCCCGCGCATGGGTTCACTGGCCAAACCGCTGGATCTGACGGTGGCCGACGCCGAAGAGTTGAGCCGCCATTTCGTCACGCCGGTGATTCTGTGCTCGGTGTTCGCGGTGCTGGGTTTGCTGGCGCGTTTCCGTCGTGACGCCGGTTTCACCTTCGTCTGTTTCGGGTTGTTTCCCGTTTTGCTGTTCACCACGAACTTCGGCGCCATCGAAGTCATTTTTAACATCAATTCCTCGCGCCAATTGTCGCAAAAAATCCCGGCGTTGCCGCCCGAAACCAGGCTGGTCTTTCTGGAATGTTTCCCCAGCGGGCTGCCCTTTTATTTGAACCGCACCGCCACGTTGTTCACCAAGGATGGCAGGGAGATAACGAGCGCGAGCAATTACATTCTGTTCCGCTTGAATCATGATCCTCAATGGCCGGCGAACCTGGTGCCGCTCACGAATTTTGACCAATGGATTTCGCAGCGGAACGGTCAGGTTTATCTGATCACCCGCAAATCAAACCGGCCCAGGCTGGAAGCTATTCCCGGGGTTCAACCAACCGACATTCAAACGCTGCCATCGCCCTACCTCGGCGTATTGTTGACGGCTCCTTAAGAAATTTCTGATATGTGCGGCATCTGCGGCATTGTAAGCATTTCTGGCGAGCGGCAACCGGAATCGGTCCGGCTGCGCGTGAACGCGATGTTGCAGGCGCTGTCGCATCGCGGGCCCGATGACGTCGGGCTGAAGGCTTCCGATTTTGCCGTGCTCGGCGCGACGCGCCTGGCGATCCGCGGTGGCGATGACGGCCGGCAACCGATGGTGGACGCGGCCAGCGGCTTGGTGGCGGTCTGCAACGGGGAAATCGACAACCACAAAGAATTGCGTGTCTGGCTGGCCGAACGCGGCCGTCCGGTGAAACAGGCGACGGACGTGGCGGTGATCCCCGGAATGTATCTGGAGCTCGGCGCCGCGTTCGCTGAAAAACTGGTTGGCGCGTTTGCCATCGCGGTCTGGGATCCTCGCGAGCGCCGGCTGACGCTGGCGCGCGACCGCGCAGGGGAACGTCCGTTGTTTTTCAGCCAGACCGCCGACAGCCTCATCTTTGCCACGGAACTTGCGAGCCTCGTTTCCGAATGCAAGCTGCCGGTGACGTTCGACCAAGCCGCGTTGGAGCGCTATCTGCAATTCGGCCTGTTCGCCTCGCCGGCTTCACCGTTCACCAACATCCATAAAGTCCCGCCCGGCGGCATCGTCCAGATTGACGTGCGCGGGATTCGGAACACGACCTACTGGCGCTGGAACAACGTCGAGACCGCCAAACAAAAACCGTCGCTCGACGCGTTTGACAAAGTGTTCCGCGAAGCCGTCCGGAAGCAAAGCGATGTGGACGTGGACTTCGGCCTCTTCTTGAGCGGCGGCGTGGATTCGTCGTTGATCTCGGCGGTCACGCGGTCGTTGCATCCCGGACGCCCCTTGAAAGCCTACACGCTGCGCTTCAAGGTGGAGTCGTTCGACGAAGGCGATTTTGCCGAAAGCGTCGCCACGTCGCTGAAACTGCAGCCGGTGCCGGTGTGGGTCCAGCCCGAAGATATTCCCGGGGCGTTGTCGCTGTTGATCAAAACCGGGGGCGAACCGCTCGCCGATCCGGCGTGGCTGCCCACGGCCTTGCTCGCGCGCCGCGCCGCCGAGGACGTGCCAATGGCGCTGGTGGGCGAAGGCGCGGATGAACTGTTCGGCGGCTATCCGACTTACATCGGCGCGGGCATTGCCGAACGATTTGCGAATCTGCCCGCGTGGTTGCGCAACGCCATCCGGCGCGTCGTCGAGTCGCTGCCGGTCAGCGATAAGAAGATGACCGTGTCCTTTCTGCTGAAACGTTTCGTGCAGGGCGCGGAACTGGGCGGCATGACGCGCCATGAATTGTGGATGTCGAACATCACGCCGCCGATTTTATCGCGTCTGGGAATTCCGCTGACGGCGTCGCGGGCCGACGACACGGCCAGCGGACTCCTGCTGGACCGGGTCCAACGCTGGGACCTGGAAAGTTTTCTTGCCGAAGGACTGCTCACGAAAGCCGACCGCGCGAGCATGACGTCCGCGCTGGAACTGCGCGCGCCGTTTTTGGACGAATCGGTCATTGCCTTTGCCGCCAGCCTGCCGGCCGCCGACCGGGTAAAGAATTTCTCCACCAAGATTTTTTTGAAAGAATACGCCCTGCGCTATCTGCCGAAAGCCATCGTGCATCGCCGCAAACGCGGGTTGTCCGTGCCGATCGGCCGCTGGTTGCGCGGGCCGCTGCGCGAATGGGCGACGAAAGCCCTGGGCAACCAACGGCTGGAGCAGATCGGCGTGCACACTCCGGCGGCAATGGATCTGTTGAATGAGCACTGCCAGAACCGGGCCGATCACGCGCGCGCCTTGTGGACCTTGATCGTGCTAAGTGAATGGCTCGACTGGGTGGCGGCAGAAACGGCTTGCGGCGGGTCCAAGTGAAGTGGGAACGAGGCTGGCCTTGCCCCGGTTTGGTGGACAGGCCGCTTACCCGCTGGCCGGATAACGCCGGTTGATCTGCTGCACCAATTCCTCGGCGTCCGCCCGCAGTTTGGCGTCCACCTCCGGTCGCAGCAATGGTTCCAGCGTCTGTCGGGCGGCAGCCGGATTTTGGCTGCGATATTGAAATTGCGCGAGGGACAACTGATACGACAGGTTTTCCGGTTCCAACTGAATGGCGCGCTGCAGGTGCTGGCCGGCTTCGGCCAGGTATTCGCCCTGCACCATCTCGAAAAATCCGAACAATTGCTGCGACGGTCCAAAGTCCGGCATCAACGCAACGGATTGCGCCAGGTTGCGGCGAATCTCCACTGCCTCCGTTTTATCGATCCGGGCATACCGGCCTTCCGCTTTGGCCGTCGCGTGAAATTGTTCCAAGGCGCAGGCATAGTAGGTGAGAAAACTGGTTGAACCCAGTTGGATGGCAGTCCTCAGGTGGCGCAATGCCAATTCATGCTGCTCGCGGTCATTAGCCAGCAATCCCAAACCTTCCTCCGGAAGCGGGCTGGTCGGAGCAAGCTTTTGCGCCTGGGTGAAACGGGCTTCCGCCTCATCCAGACGGTCAATCCGCATCAGTTCATCGCCGAGCCGGAAACAAACTTCCGCCGGCGAAATGAAACGCGTCGCCAGATTGATCGGTGCGGAAATGTCGGAACTCAGCGACAGGTCAATGGGCGCAATCACGCCGCTTTCCAAATAGCGGCGCAGCCCCGCTTCCACGACGGGCAAAGGCGCCTGCATGGCATTGGTGAAGGCCTGCACCATCGGCTGGCCCTGACGCAACAGGGCGGTGAATTGTCCGAAACGGGCGCGATACCGGCCGTTGTCGCCCACCATGAGAAAATGGGTGAGCAGCCAGGATTCGGCATAGAACATCCCCTGCCGTTCGCGTTCGTTGTATTGGGGCGAATCATGCTTCACGGCAAACAGCTCGCTCAACGGCATGAGCGGTTCCTGTTTTAACAATTGCATATGGCCGTCGATGGGGCTGGCGATGCGCGCGCTGCGCCCCGCCGTTTGAAAGGTCGAATAGACTTCGGCCATGCCCTCCTTCAGCCAAAGCGGCCAGATCTGGTCGTTGCGCCGGAACAGCAGGTGGGTGTATTCGTGGTAAATGACGTCCATGCCCTTTTCCGGAGCGCCGGCTTCCGGCAGCGAGAGCACGATGAGATTCTCGTCCATGCCGTGCTGGAAGAACGCCGCCAGATTTCTGGGCTTGCCCTGATACAGCGGCAGGAACGGCACCATGGATTCACGATCCGGAAAAGCGATGACCACAATGGGGGGCGAATCCACGGAGCGCGCTCCGGCCAGTTGGGCATAGGCTTTGCAGAATTGTTCCAGCCGCCCGGCGAGCTTGTAAACGTCCGGTGACTGGCCGCAACTGTAGATGTTGAAATGCGTCGTGCGGGTCTCATACCAGCGTCGTTGCTCCAAAGGAACCGTCGGCGCCGGGTCGGCGCAGGCGCAGATCACCGGCCCCAAAAGCGCGGCCAAAATCCAGAGCGGACAACGGAACATAATCAGACGAAGCTTAAGGCATGACTAAAGAAAAGTCATTGTAAGATCACCCGCGGATTGGGCCGGGCCGGCAGATGGAGAAGGTTCATAGCCTTCCGAAATTCATGGGGGCGTGACAACGTAATACGACCGGCTGGCATCACTGATGGCCCAAAGATTGAGCGGATACAGCGCCGTGTGAACTTTCAAATATTTTGCGCTGCCGTCGGCAAAAGCGAAATTGGAACCGCCAGTATCCGTGTCCGGGCCGCGGCTGTCATGGCGGCTCTCTTGTAGAACGCCGCTGAAATCGTTGCCCTCAAGAAAGTCCATGTAGTAGTCGCCCGCGCCGGACTTTTTTTCCCCGAAGACAATTGTGTCGCTGGAATGAATAATGGCATTTTCCTTCATGCTGTCCCCGACGTTCATCCCGTTGAAATAATCATTCCAGCCGTTGATGAAATAACTGCGCGGGGCGGCATCGGCCACGTTGTTCGAAGTGGAACTGCCATTGCTGACGGGACTCGTGGTTTCAGTCAGGCACAACAGCATCTTTATATTTTTCCCGTAGCTGTCATACAGCTTGTCCGGCCAGCGGTCGTCATTGGAACGCGGCGGAAAAAATCCCTGGCTGTCGCTCACATACATCTGGGCGGCGAGGCTCAACTGCCGGAGATTGTTCAGGCAGGCGATGCGCCTGCCGGACTCCTTCGCCCGGGCCAGCGCGGGCAGCAGCATCGCCGCCAGAATCGCGATGATGGCAATGACGACCAGCAGTTCAATCAACGTAAACGCCCCCCGGGGGGCCCCGCGAAATTTTATTTTCTTAATCATAACCTTTTGTCCGAGCTTCACGTCTTGTGGTTAGGACGTAAAAAGCCGTCCGGACGTTTCAAATTTTTTATGACGAAAAAGAACTGGCTGCTGATGGTTGCCCTGGTCGCCCTCGCTGGCGTCTATGTTTTCTATTTTACCGACTGGTTCAAGCCGAAAACCATCCACATCTCGCATACCAACCGCGTCGTCCGCCCGCGTCTGGCCGGCAACATCCGGGCCAATCAGGGACTGCCTCCCATCACCTTCGGCGTGGAGCCGCAATCCCGGCTCACCGAAATCACGGTCGTCCCGCTCGCGGCGTGGCAGACCAACCAGAACACACTGCCCCTCTGGCATCTGGTCGCCAGCACCAATGCCGAACCGATTAAAATGTTCATGTATGGCCAGCGCATCCGCGGACTGAAACCGGCGGTGCCGGGCGCGCACGCTCAAGAGCTCGAAACCAACGTCATCTACCGCCTCTTCGTCACGGCCGGAAAAGCCAAGGGCCAGCACGACTTTGAAATCAAAGGTTCCGATTAAAAGCTGTCGGGAAAAGGCACCCGCGGCTTCGGAGATGGTCAGGGCGTGATATTGTTGGCCGTCCGGTTGGCGTCACTGACGCACCACAGGTTCAGCGGATACAATGACGTGTAAGCCTTCATGAAGCGCGCGCTGCCGTCGCTGAAGGCATAGTTGGAGCCGCCGGTGCCGCTGCCCGCACCCCGGCTGTCGTGCCGGCTTTGTTCCACGGCGCCGACAAAATCGTCCCCGTTCCCCGCCTTCAAATCCATGTAGAAATCCCCGCGCTGGGCGTTCTTCTCCCCGAGCAGAATCGTGTCGCTCGGATGCAGGATGGCATTTTCCTTCATGCCGATCAGATAGGTGCCCATCATGAATTCATTCTGAAACGTATTCGCATCGAGCGTGTCGGCAAAATAATCGTTCCAGCCGTTGATGAAATAGCTGCGCGGCGCCGCGTCCGCCACGTTGTTGGAATTGCTGCCGCCGAGCGTGGCGGGCGCATTGGTGATTTCGCTCGGACACAACAGCAGCTTGATGTTGCGGCCGTAATCATCATAAAAGCGATTCGGCCAGCGAATAGTCGAAACATGCGGGGGATAGCTGCCCTGGCAATCACCCGCATACATCTGCGAGGCCAGGCCCAACTGCCGGAGATTGTTCAGGCAGGCGATGCGTCGGCCGGATTCCTTCGCCCGGGCCAGCGTCGGCAGCAGCATCGCCGCCAGAATGGCAATGATCGCAATGACCACCAGCAGTTCAATCAGGGTGAACGCGCTTTGTGAAACGGATTTGCTTTTCGCCAACTTCATTCCCAGACCAGACGCAATGAAATCGGCAGGGGTTACGCCCGCGTTTCGATCTTCGTCCCGGCGAAATGGCAGGCGGCAAAATGTTCCTTTGAAAGTTCGCGCAACGTCGGCACTTCCGTTTTGCACCGCGCCTCGGCCACCGGACAACGCGGATGAAACGGACAGCCGCCCGGCGGATGGATCGGCGACGGCACATCGCCCGGCAAAACGATGCGTTGCCGTTTGGATTCGGGATCCACCTCCGGGACGGCGGAAATCAGCGC
>Ga0247670_1000281_pt1 | contig 13380 bp, 8 predicted proteins | sample CNK11_metaG_FD_183042 | JGI IMG/M metagenome (GOLD analysis project Ga0247670, IMG submission 183042) | Soil microbial communities from Purdue University Martell Research Forest, Indiana, United States - CNK11 | ecosystem: Environmental > Terrestrial > Soil > Temperate forest > Bulk soil | place...
GCTGGTCCGGGGAACGAGAAAGCTGGTCCCGGGGAACGAGAAAGCTGGTCCCGGGGAACGAGAAAGCTGGTCGGGGGAACGAGAAAGCTGGTCCGGGGAACGAGAAAGCTGGTCCCGGGGAACCAGAAACCTGGTCCCGGGGAACCAGAAACCTGATCCCGGGGAACCAGAAACCTGGTTGCGGCAACGACAAACTTGGTTCCACCGAACGAGAAAGCTCACCATTCCGGATCGATCGCTGTCTTTTGTGGCCGGTTCCCAGGCCTGTCTCCGCGAGCTGAAGGCGTTACGCGGCGGCCCCCGTTAACCCACTGACAACCGCCGATCAGTCGAAGCCCGCCTCCTGATGATCGTCCCTCCACGATCTCCTCGAGGAAGAACTGACGAACGATCGAGAGCGCCTTCAACGGCGAAACCGGCCTCGCCGCCGCAAGAGCGAACACTCCCGACGTCATCATCCTCGACCTGATGATGCCCGGCATGACCGGCTTCCAGCTCGCCGGGCTGCTGAAGGACCACCCCGTCCACATTTCGCATCCCGATCCTCGTTCTGAGGTCGAAAGAGATCTCCGCCGACGATCGGCGGGAGCTTCAATCGAAAGTTGGCGCCTGTGTTTAAAGGGGAACAGTGCGCAGGATCAGCTTGTGGCGGAGAATCGGCGGCTGCGAAGGGCGGTCGTTTAGGTACGCGTACGCTTAGTCTCGTAACCCAAGGTTCGAGGGTTCAAATCGCCGCCTCCCCAACCATCCATCACAAAGAATTTAGCCCGCCGGATCGCGCGCGGGTGAGGGTGGTGAAAATCGACGATAGGAAAGGATCAGTCTCCGCAGCGTTTGCAACCCTTCTGTCGAGTAGTGGAAGACCGGACGCGGAGCACGCATCGTTTCACGGAGGCAGTCTTCGAGCCCAGCTCGCAGCGATTCCGCGTTATCTGCGATCGCCACCGGATACGCAGCGGAAAGGCGCGTTGCATGCTCTCTCGGTTCGGCGTCGCGGGTGTTTTGCGCCGGCCGGACGAGCAAACGTGCGCCTCCGACGGCACCCTCAAGCACGGAGTTGTAGCCGCCGGACGTCACGAGTACGTCACATGCGCCATGCCATTCCGGCAGGTCACGCCGCTCGGGGAAGACTCGGCAGTTCGGCGGAACCGCGGTAGGAATCGCGAGCCGGCTTCTCGGGCCAACGACCACGTCAAAGCGCGCGGCGGGAAAGGCCGCCGCGGCGTCGATACACTCATGGATCAGCCGCTCGCCTAGTTTGCCTCCGCCCGCAGAACACACGACCCACGGCATATCGCGAGGAACCCCGGCCTCTTGTCGGACGACGCTTCGGTCGAATCGCGGGAGTGCTGTGATGTACCCGACGTACGTCAGCATCCCGGCAGCCCTGGGCGCTAGGTTGTAGGAAGCGGCGACGTCGATCACTCGCCGGTCACACGCCACCACGATCGCGTCGAATACCTCGGCAATCTCCGCAGACGCGCTGCCGCACAGCATATCGAAGTCGTCGCCGTCGATGACTCCGCGAAGCAGCAGATATTTTCTCGCCGTGCTGTGCGCCAGGATGTGTCGCAGCTCTCCGTATCGACCAAACGGGTGGTAGTCGACCACGATCGCATGTGGCGAAAAAGCCTCGAATGCGGCGGAAAGAACGTCTGCGCGGCACCGTCTGCCCGAGGACTCTTCGATTATCCATGGTGTCCGGTTCCAGTAGCGGCTCCGCGAGGCATCGATGCTGTCCCAACTCGGGAGGTGCACGAACTCGGATCCTTCGGAGAGCATCCAGGCGACAGCTCGGTGTCCCGTCACCACGAGCGACGCGCACGGCCCCTGTAGCGCGTCCGCGACCCGGCAAATTCGGCGAAGATGACCGAGTCCGCTGCCATCGTGCACGAAGAAAAGAATGCGCTGTTGGTCATTCATTGCAACACGCGACTCACGGCGGCGATCCACGCCGCGCGCTCGCGCTCCGGTGCAAGGTGACGTTTCCACTCGTCGACGCGGCTTGTATCGATGGCAATACCGCGGGTGAGCACGTCGCGGCACGCCCGACGGAGTGTTGTGGTGAAGCCATCCTGGTCCGCCGGCGCCGCTAATCTGACGTGACAAACGCCTTCGGCGAGGTCGGGAAGCTCTCCGCACCGCGTGCTGACAATCGGCATACCGACTGCCAATGCCCCACATCGCCCTTGGGAACAACCTTCCGCCAGGCTCGCCAGACAATAGATGTCACCGCCGAGCAGGAACGCCGGCACGTCAGCCGCGTCGATGTAGTCGCCAAGCATAAGCGAGGTTCCAAATCGCGCGAGATAGCTTTCACGTAGTGCTGACCAGTAAGCGTGCTGCTTTCGCTCGGCGTCTCCGACTATAGCGAGCGTCACCGGAAGACCTTCAGCGCTCAGCACGGCGAATGCTTTGAGCAGAACCTGCGTGCCCTTCCGGTGTGAGTAACCGCCGTCGCTGACGAGCCGCACGGTGGGGGAATGAGTTCTGCGCCAGCGGCACGTCAGCAGGTTTCCCCCGACGGAGTTGTGGATAGTTTCTGTGCGGCAGCTTGGAACGACGCGCTGCAGCTCAGTGGCTTGCGTTAGATTAGTCGTAATAACAAGATCGGCCGCGTCTGCCACCGACGTCACGATCGGGAATTCGGATGGTGCATGAAATCCGCGGCCGAAGTCTGTGCCCCGGACGGTCGCGATGTGCGGTATCCCGAGCGATGCCGCAACGGACTGCGCGGTAAAGCCCTCGTGGCTCAGAAAGAAGGAGATCAGTACGTGACGCGAACCCGGATCGCGCAACATCCGTCGCTCGATTTCCGCTCGCAGGAGCAGGAAGTTGAGGCGAGCCTCTTCTGCGGCCATGCGGCTTCCCGGAACACCGGAGCTGGCCAGTGGCTCGATCCAGATATTCCGTAGCGCGGCGAGGGAAACGACATCTACGCCATGGACCGCTGGAGTCGTGGAATAGTCGTAGTCTCCGAGGCGGACGTAGACGACCACCTTTGTCTCCGCGTCGGAGAGCGCGAGGGCGATCCGGAGAACCGACCGTTCAAGACCTCCATGAGTTGGAACGAAAAGTGCGGTGTAGAAGTGGAGAACCCTCATTTTGGCGTCTCTGACAGCACGAGAGTCGCGCGGTTCCAGACATTGCCACCGCACTCTCCGGGAGGGCGATAGGAGTTGGCCAGAAACCAGACCTCCGGATGACAAACGCCCGACGAAGGGGGGGCGCTTTCGCCGAACGGAACGGCATACCAGCGCGAGTCTTTGCCGAGCTTTTCACGCAGCCAGAGACGCGAGCGCTCCATATGCTCTGTGAATTGCTCGGGGGTCATCCGCGCCGGATCGACGTGAGTCCACCCATGGCTCTCAATGCGCACACCTCGATCCGCGAGCTCTTCCACGTCGGACTGACTGATCGTCGCGAGATGAGGCGGTGTCTCAGGCACGTCCGCGTTCAGCTGCCGGCTGAGCTCTAAAATCCGCGCGCGGACAACGCTCGCGTCAGTCTCGAACACAATTTGACGCTTCACCGCGCGCCGAAAAGCGCGCGCCGATGCCCAGTCTGCCAGGCTGTACGCTGTTCGTTCGTACACGATCGTGCGTCCCGTGCTCGCGTCCAGCAGTGGGTCAAGCAGCGCGAAAAAGTATGGTTCGCGCGCTTCGACAAGTCCGGGGTTGATGAAAAACGTGACGTCGTGCCCGTATTTGCGCGCGATTCGGCAGGCATCGGCGCCAGCGCGCGTGGCGTCGTCGACCGTCAGGACATCCGCATCGTCGCCGGCCTTCCAGAGGCCGAACCGGGGACGCGTCGCCAGAAACACATCAAAATGCCACCGGTCGAGGTAGTTCCTGTGGACAAACTTCCGCCCCTGTCTTCCCTCGACGACGCCGTGCGCTACATATGTTGGCACCGCCGCGAAGTATCCTGATAATGCCTGATTATCCATCTTTACGCCGCGGTCGCGCGGCGCAGCGCCACGTCGTCATCATCTCGCTGCACGCGGATCCGGTGACGGCTGCGGGCGCGGCAGAGGGCGGTGGTACACACTCGTACCTTCGTGAATTGCTCGCGATGCTGCCGCCCCGTGGCTGGCGGTGCACGGTACTGACTCGTTGGGCATCCAAATCTGTTCCGCAAGAACAGCGACTATCCTCACACAGCCGAGTCGAACGCCTGCGAATCGGCAAGATCGAAAAGGTCGACAAAAGAGCACTCGACGATCTACATATAGAGACCGTCAAGGCTATCAGGCGCGCATTGCGGAAGGGCCCTGAACCGACCCTTCTCCATAGTGTTTACTGGAATTCCGGCCGTGCTGCGGCAGAAGTCTCGAGCGAGCTCGAAGTCCCCTTCGTTCACACCGTGATCTCGAACGGCAGACGTAGAGCACTCGAGCACGCGGCCGACAACGCCGCGCGACGGATCGCAGTTGAACAGTTCGTCTTTTTCCGTGCCGCTCGCATCTTCTGTGTCTCACCGGAAGAGCGTGACGATCTGCAATCGCTTTACTCGATAGAGTCCGACAAGCTGCTCGTGGTCGGACGACCTGTCGATGCAGCATTCCTTTTGCCTGCACACGACGAAGTCGGAATGCCTGTACTCGGCGGCCCCTGGCCTGCGGCCGAGCATGAGCTACCTCCCTCGGCGCACGCAGACACCGCGCACTGGTGGCTGAGGCGAGCATTCACGTACGTCGGCCGAATGGATGAGGCTAAGGGTGTCGGGACGATCCTGCGTGCGTATGCGAATCTCGCGTCGAGATATCCCCACTGTCCGTCGCTCTGGCTCGTCGGCGGTTTGCCGCTGGAGATCGACCGGTTGAGGTCTGAGTACGCCGATTTAGTAGGCCAACTGGAACAAGCGCGTCGGATAGAGTGGTGGGGATATCAGGCTGCCAATGCGATCAGCGGTCTGCTATTACGCTCGGTCGCACTCGTAACGCACTCCAGGTATGAGCCGGGCGGGCGGGTCGTACTCGAAGCACTGGCGGCCGGTATACCGGTCATTGCGACGCCGCATGGTTTCGCGCGGGATCTGGTTAGTGACTGGGTAACGGGATTCTCGGTACCGTTCGGAGATGCCGCCCTGCTCGAGCACCGCATGGAGCATTTTATCAGGCAGCCACTATTGCGAAATGCACTCGGCATACGCGCGAAACAGGCAGCGGCTGATGCGCTGAATGTTTGGCGATTCATCGATGTACATTGCAACGTTTACGATATGGTAAGTGGTCGCCCTGCGCCAACAATTATCAGTGGGGAACTGCCGCAGCTGCCACCGCCGAACGAACTGTTCGACCGGCAGGACATTCTGCCGACCTATCCGGTATCCGAAAGACTTCCCAGCGAACTTGAGGTCATTGCGTTCGCATCATTCGCAACGCGTCTGCCGCAGAGGGAGCTGTCGCTGATCACGTTGACGATGGGCAGTTCGCTCTTCTGGCGCATCGAGTGCGGCGATCGGCGGTGGCTCGTCAAACATCCGCGCGTCCGGCTGGAGACACGACATTTGTGGGACCCTCGCGATGGGACGTCGCTGGCGCAAACCAGCTCCAGACGTTACAAGAACGAAGCATACGCCGCATCGCTGCCGCAATTTGCACCTGTTCTGGCGCTCGACGACCAGCAGCGTCTGCTGCTGCGCACTGAATATCCGCGCAGGATATGGGCAAACGCCGACGTGATCGCGCAGGTCGGCGTCCTGCGACAACTACATTCCGTCGCAACCGCGTCCCCCACGCCCGAAACCGACCTTCAGTCCCTCGAAGCGGCCTGGGCTCGCGTTCTAGGTTCCGCCACCGTAACAACGATACTCGACATGTCTGTCATCAGCGGCTTCGCCGACCTTGCGACCAGCGCGCCGGAACGGAGCGCGGTTTGCCACGGAGCACCGCATCGCGATCATTTTGTCGATATCGGCGCCGGAGCATGGCGGCTCCTTGACGGCGACCATCTGTATACCGGCACGCCGGAACGGGACCTCGCCTATTACCTCCTCGACGTCGCAGAATTCCTCGGTACTGACGCGGAGGAATGGGCGGCTCTCCTTCGGGCGACCTGCAGCGACGGATTTTCCCTTCCTCAAACAGTATCCGCGCTTGCACTGCTCACCGTCGAAGGCCTCTGGCGTCACAGCGTTCTTCTGCGCCGATCCCACTACGCGCGATACGAGGCACACTGGAAACGATTGCAGCAGACCGTCATGTGTCTCGGCATCACCCTGTGATCATGATGCGGCCAGCGTGCACGTGCTTCGTACCCTGAAATGCCGGTGCGGTGAAGAGCCGCGTTACGGCATTCTCGACATCTTCTTCGAGTACGGCGATTTCGATCCGCGCAAGAAACTCGCGGTAAGCGCGCGCGTCCATCCTGCGGTAGTACGACCCGAGCGCGACTAGCGCGACATACCAGCGAGACTGTCTGTATGCTGAATGGCGCGCGAACGTTCTGAGAAGGTCGACACGCGGACGCACGATCATCTGCTCGGCCGTCAGTGCGCTCGCTAGCGCTTCCGGAGGATCGTTGCGTTCCAGCGCGGTGCCGGCCCGGTTAACGCGCATCCGCCAGAGATAACGCTTCGTCAGCGTCCTCTCCGCCGCGGCGCATGCTGCTTCGAATTCCGTATGCGCGCCCTTCGTTTCACCCTGAGCCCAGCGGCAGCAGCCGAGGGTGTTCCGAGCGCGCGCAATCTCGGTGTAGTTGTTTGTACGTAGCGCGTATCCGAGCGCGCCTTGGGCCTGCCGCGCTGCGGGAGCGTAATCGCCGCAGAGAAAATCCGCCATCGCGACGTCGATCTCTTCGTGTAGCCGCTTCGTCGGATCAAGATCGGCCTGGGACGCAATGATTTGATCGTAGTACGAGCGTGCCACAGACGGGTCGCGTATGAGGTTGAACGCAGCAAGATTCGACAGCCTCTCGTTTCTTACCATCAGCGAGTCAGGGAAGCGTTTCACGGCGAGATCGAAGATGTCGAAAGACTTATCGCGTTGCTCCAGTCCCTTCAATGCCAGACCATGCATGCGCAGGAGTTCCTGACAGAGCTCGCTGCGCGCGAGCAGTTCGTTCTTCCATTTCCACGAAAACGCACTACCCTCCTTCGCCGCCGCCAGCGCGTCGTTAAACTCCTCGCGCGAATAATGATGCTTCGCCTCGATGAGAAATGCAGTCGCTTTTTGCTCCCGCCCTTCTGGCGACGCGTCAAGCTCGGGTGATGTCCGAACGATGTTTGTCAATTGCGCTATGTAAGGGGCATTCACGTCGAGCGCGATTCGGTGGCGCCTGCGTTCGGCGCCGAGGAGATCGACGAGAACGTCGACCCGCTCGCGGGCACGGCGCGGCTCGTCCCATTCCGGAATTCCTTCAACAGCTTCTAGGGCGAGGCGGTTGAGCGCAGTGACTTCGGGCCACTGCTTCAGCCTGCGAGCGGCGGTCAGGCCTGTGCGGGCATCATCCAATGCGTCTTCCCACCGTCCCGCGGCAGCGAGGATGTAAGGCATCTTCAGCAGACGTGCGTGCTCGTCGGGGTAGATTGTCTCGATCGATGGCAGCAGGCGGTCGGCCGTTTCCGCAAGAACGATTCGTGCGTCGGAGAAGTCGAATGACCGCCCTCCGCGAAAAATCGCGTCGAGTTCCTCCTGGAGGAGTCCGTGTACGAGCCGGACCTCTCGCGAGCGGACCTCTTCGAAGAGCCGGCTGTGGACAAGCGTGGTCGCAGTCGCTGCACCTGGCTCGCGATCCGTGTTGGTTCCGGTCTCGAACCGCGCAAGAGTATCCCAGGACAACCTGCCGTCGAGCAATGACGCGGCGGCGAGGAGATACTTTAGATGCGGCCACCACAGCGCGACGTGATTGCGCAGAATAGTGAGGACGGAATCCGGACTGATGCGCTCGAAAAACCGCTCCAGATCCGCGATGGCAACGGCAGCCACAGAACCAAGCACTACTTCCGAATCGCGCATCCACGCTGTTGCGAGCGTCAGGAAAAATGGATTCGTACCGACGCGATCGACGACTACTCTCGCGCGCTCACGACCGATTCCCTTGAGCAGTTCCGCAACGAGATCCGCCGCTTCCCGGTTTGTGAGAGGCTCGACCTCCAGCCGTAGCAAAGCGTCGTCGCGCAGGAGTGATAGTCCGACGTCCCACTCCTCCGACGAAAGCACCGCGTGCGAAGCCTCCTCGGTGGTGCGCAAAGCGCTTTCGCCAAAACGGCGGACTTCGTACAGGGTCGATACGCCGGCCGCCTTCAGAGAGAGGGCAATTCCTGGCAGAAGCCGTAGAACCTCGAGTACGGATTTCTCGAGGTTCTGAAAGACAAAAACGTGCTGTCCGAGCGATGATGCGATGGTGCGCAGGTACTTTCCGAGGATCGAGACGTTTTCCTCGGGGTTCGCTTCGAACGTGCGCATATCGTTCCGAAGGATTTGCGCAATCGCCTTCCGCTGGTCTTCAGGAACAGGTTCACCACGGCTCCTCGCGAGGATCGAAAGCAATTGGTCCTCGGCCGCGTCACGCGCCAGAGGCTCGACATCGACGTTCAGGATCGCCGAGATTAGCCGCATGTAGAAAACGCGTTTCGACGTGATCCCGGCCATGCTAATCGTCGTTGATGTGACTCTTTTCTTCAAAAGTTCGCGGCGAATGTGATCGACGACAAGCGACTTGCCAATGCCGGCAGCCCCCGTGAGCATCGCGATCGACGCCTCACGGCTGAATTGAGCGACCATTGCGGCCACCACCTCTTTGCGTTTGTCGCTCATGAGGCGCGGCAGGGCAGGCCATGCGACGCCGTGTTTCGTGGGTCGAAGCCGGCAGTCCGCGACGCGATCGCGCTTCCAGCCTAGCTCGACCTCGTAGCGAATCGCTTCCGCGGTGGTCGACACGTAGTCATCGATGCTCATGTCGGGATCCGGCTCGACGCGTACCTTCTCCGCTTTCGTCGCGCGCGGAATGCAACAGATGAAGTCGACGAGGTCCTGATTAATGCCTTGCGTGCCGCGGAGTGTTTCCCGCTTCGCATTGGCCCACGCGGATAGAGTCGCGCCGTCCACCAGAACGATCTGCAGGTTTGTCTTCTTTTCGAAGAGCGTCAGGTGTTTCAGCGCTTGCGGCGCGAATTTGCAGTTGGTGACGATGAAGAGAGCGTTCGCGGCCCAGTTGAAGGCGATGACGACGCTCTTGCCGATGACGTCGAGGCGCAGATCTTTTTCGGAGCGAAGCTTCGCTTCCATCAACGCGCGGAATCGCGCCCCCTTCTTCTCATTGCCGAAGAGCGCGGCCTCGAATTTCGCGTCGATTCCACCATCTTTCGACGGCGGCGTCAGCAACGCCTCGTGCGGAACATGAAACTGATCCTCGATGAGCTTGAACGCAAGCTCCTCGAAGTCCCGGGCGGACGAAGTTAGGTCCATGAGGAGGTCTTGTTGCGATAATCAGGCATTATCGAATCCTGGCAGTCAATATAAGGAGTGACAGAAAGGCCTGTTTTCCCTACCCCAGCGTTACGGGGACCCCAAGAAACTTGGACACGTGAGTGGGGGTATCGTAGCCCGATCTCGGCCTGATAGAACGTAACCGACAGCCTCGAGTGATGCTTTCGTGCTCCGACCGCGAATTGCCTCACGGAACGGTGCCGCGAACTCTGTCGTGTAGTCGAACAGCCGGATGTTCCGGCTATCGAACGTGATCGGCATCGCCATCCACGTGTTGATTCAGGCAACACTACCGACGTGTAGGCGCAGCCGAGAGTCGTTGCACTTCGTCGGTTGACCGTTCGGTCGGCCCAAAACCAGCTCATCGAGACTGACCGATGAGACGCCGCGAAGATCACGGCGCCCGAAACGCCCTCTCATACCCCGTCATCTCCACGTACCCCCTCCCATTCACCGCCACATTGCCGAACGACCCGGCTACATCCACCGCCCCTTCCCAGTACGTCACACGCGTCGAGCTGCGGGTGACGAGCTCCTGATCCTTCATCACCGGTTGCAGGACGAGAGCGATTCCGAAGGAGGGGATGGCGATGCGCCAGCCCATCGGATAGGTCGCGCCGGATTTTGGCGAGTGCCATTTGCCGAGGGGCGTGATCACCATCTGCTCTCGGCGGAGGTGGATGACGTTGCCTTCGCTGCTGATCAGCGAGCCGGACGAGGGGGTGTCGGGAGTGCCGTCGTTGCGGCGGATCTGGTAGAGCATCAGCTCGGCGTCGTTATCGAGTTGGACGGAGAACCAATCCCAACCCTGCTGGCTCTCGCGCAAGGCGGAGCTACCGAATTCGTGGTCCATCCAGGCCTGGCCGTGGCAGGTTGCGCCGTTCACGCGGCCTCGCAGCTCCAGGCGCGACATCGAGTAGTAGTGAGTGGCGTATCCGGCCCCTTCCGCCTTGATGCTCACGCCGTTCTCTCCGTGAATCGCCGGCGCCTTGCGCGAGGTCATCAGGAGATCGATGGAATCCTTCCCGCTGTACGCCGTGAGGTGCCAGGAGCCGTCGGCGAGGGTTGCGGCACGCCAGCCTTCGTTGAAGACATCGAGGGTTCCAGCCGCCGCGCCGGCGGTGAACGGCGATGAGCGGTTGAGTTTCTCGTAGTATCGGAACTCGTTCGATGAAACGTCTGTGATTGCGAAGTGTGCAAGCGACAGATTGCGCAGATCCCAGCGTGTCTTCGTGGCCTCGCCCGGCGGCACGACGCCGACGCGGAAGAAGGTCAGCTCGAATCCGTAACGCTTTCCCTCGTCCGTCTCCAGGTGTCCGGTGTAGTACCACCACTCGGTCTTGTACTCGTCGTGCGAGCCGTGATCGCGGGGGAAGGAAAAGTCGTAGCCGGGCAGCGCAGGTTGGAACTGCGGCACGGCCAGAATCAACGCCAATACGGCGGCCCGAAGCATTCGGCCATAATATTCGCTCGCCATGGCCGAAACCCCGGTCGCTACTCCAGCTCGTACGCGCTTCCGCACGGTTGCCGCGGAGTCGAGCATCCCCATCGATGCCGATGACCTCGTAACGCTGGCGCGGCGCTACGCGGACCAGGGGATGTATGACGAGGCCATCCATCTGTACGAGATGGCGGAGAAGTTGAAGCCTGGCTCCGTGGCCGTCCACATCAACCTTGCGCGCACCCGCGACCTCAAACAACAGGCCGAGGCATCGCGGTATGAGACGGTGAGACAGGACGTCGATGCGCAGCGTGCCCGCGACGAGGTCGATGCTTCCCAGTACGTCGGCCTGGCCCAGTACTACATGGCCAAGGATCAGACATCGAAGGCCATCGAGCTGCTGGAGATCGCCAAGCTGAAGACGCCGAACAGCTATCGGCCCTACGAGATCCTCGGAAGGCTTCACTACTCGCAGGGCGAGTGGGATGCCGCGCACGACGAGATTGGGAAGGCGCGCAAGCTCAATCCCTTCGACCGAGGGCTGGCTGAGATCTCCGGCCGGGTCGAGTTCGAGCTGCGCAACTTCGACCGCGCGCTGGAGGACTTCGTCGACGCCTTTCTCCTCTCGACCGACCAGAAGGGCGAAAGCACCGAGCCGGTACGGCGGATGATCAACACACTCAAGCGCATCGAGAACATCGAATCGAAGGACCTCAACGCCCGGATCAAGAAGCGCGTCGAGCAGCTTCAGCTCTGCACCGAACGGCTTGAGCTTCGGAAAGACAACCTCTTCAAGCTCGAGTCGAAGAAGGGTCTGCGCGACATCATCGAGAAGGTTACCCGCGATGCCGAGACGCGCGACAACCTGATCACGATGGCCGCCGAGCTCCGTGCGCTGGAGGTCTTCCAGCACATCAAGGACGAGCAGATCATCCGCCTCTCGAAATTTGCCCACGTCCAACAGCTTGCCGAGGGCGGGCATGTGTTCAAGGAAGAAGACCGGTCGATGGACTTCTATGTGGTCAAAGAGGGCCGCATCGAGATCCGGAAAGAGACGCCCTTCGGACCGCAGATCCTGGGCTCGCTCGCCGCCGGCACCATCTTCGGCGAGATGAACTTCATCGACCGGACGCATCGGTCGAGCGACGCCATGGCCGTCATCCCGTCGAGCTGCTACACCTTCTCGTTCAGCGCGCTCGATCAGCTCATGGACGAAGACAAGCAGCTTGCGGTCGGTCTGCACTGGGCCTTCTGGCGGTCGCTTACGGAAAAAGTGCGCGACGCCAACGAACAGCTCAAGCTCTTCTTCCAGGAGGACGCCAAGAAGGGGCAGGGCCGCAAGCGGGTCGAGGGGACACGCGAAACGCAGGAGGTTACGGTTAAGTCGGAAGACAAGGTCGATCTCTTCAAAGAGCGCGGCCTCTCGGCCGGTGAAATGAAGCTGCTGGCGACGTTCTCCAGCGAAGAGCGCTTCCGCGAAGGATCGACGGTCTTTCGCGAGGGGGAGAAAGGCGACAAGCTCTACATCGTCCTCGACGGCCGCGTGCGCATCTCGAAATTCATCCCCGGCGTCGGCGAGGAAGCTCTGGCCGTACTCGACCGCGGCGACTTCTTCGGCGAGATGGCCCTGATCGACGACAAGGCACGTTCCGCCGATGCCAAAGCGCACGACGGAGACGCGACGGTGCTGTCGATCGACCGGGCCACGCTGAACGAGATCCTGTCGATGGACCCGCATGCTTCGCTGCAGTTTCTCAACCTTCTCTGCCGCATGATCAGCCGCCGCCTGCGCGAGATCAACGAGAAGATCGTGCAGTGGAAGTACATGTCGGGAGGGTTTTAGAGGGCCTTCGGCGTTGTCGGTTGTCGAGTTACGCGGGCTCGCGGTTGTTCGGCGATTCGGCTGCTTTCGACCTAAAACGCCCCGAGACCGCGAGACCGCGCAACCTCCGACAACCGACAACCCGACAACCCTTTCCCGGCACTATCCGTGCTGATCCGAACGCAACATGCTGTTCCTCGCTTTCACCATCACCTTCCTGATCCTCTGGGCCGTCGTCTATGCCACGCTGCCGGCGGTCAAGCACCTCGGGCAGGTGCTGGCGCGGCTCATCGCCCGCAACGCGCGTGCGCACCACTTCGTCTCCACCACTCGTGAGCGGTACAAGAACTACCTGCCGGTGCTGGCCATCCTCATCGCCGGCGGGCTGCTGACGGCCTGGGCGGGCGACGGGTTCACCGATCTGGCAGAGCGAGTCCACGCGAAGAACGGAGCCCTCGAACAGACTGACGCGCGGATCCACGACTGGGCCGTCGGTGAGCGGAGTGCCGGAGCGACACTGTTCTTCACCACGATGACGTACATCGGCGGGCCTCTCGGCCTCGCCGTCGAGCTACTCATCGTCAGCATCCTCCTGGCCTTCCGGCATCGCTGGCGGTGGCTGATCTATCTCGTCGTCACCGCCGCCGGCGGAGGGTTGCTCGATTTCGAGTTGAAGCGCTACTT
>Ga0247670_1000282_pt1 | contig 13380 bp, 9 predicted proteins | sample CNK11_metaG_FD_183042 | JGI IMG/M metagenome (GOLD analysis project Ga0247670, IMG submission 183042) | Soil microbial communities from Purdue University Martell Research Forest, Indiana, United States - CNK11 | ecosystem: Environmental > Terrestrial > Soil > Temperate forest > Bulk soil | place...
ACAGGCGTCGTCACGGGGCTTGCCGACGAGCTTTGCCAGCGCTGGCAGCCCGGCGGCAAGCCCCGTGACGACGCCTGTCGTGACGTTCAACAGATCTTTTTGACTGGCGAAGAAAATGACAGCGATGGTCAGCGTCACCAGCCCGATCGGAACGCGCAGCGAGCTCCACAGGCCAGTCGATTGCTCTTCCATCGCCGAAAGATGCTGCGAGTCCGCGACCTCGAGAACGTAGCGCCGGAACGTTTCGCTGAACACGCGGACGTGCGGGGCGCGCCGCACCAGGCCTCGCGCGATGAGCCGGCGGATGGTTCGCCGGTTCTTTCCGTTCACCAGACCCTGCTTGGACAATTGCTGCAGGAGAAGTTTCTCCGCAGGCGAACAGCTTGCCCACAGGCTGGCGTAGTAGGAATCTGCGCGCTCGCGGATTTCGTCCAGCGTCTCTTCGCGGCTGTACTTTTTCCACGAGACCTGATCGGCCAGCTGTCTGAGAAACGCGTCGCTGCGGGTCTCGCGGAACAGCCACTCCGGCAGCAGCGGATCAAGCGGCGGTGGCGGTTCGCCTTTCCGGTGAAAGAGCCGCGTCAGCGCGCGCAGACGCGGCTTCATCAACTTCCACTCCATGCGCAGCCGGAAGGAGAGACTGCGCGAGGCGGTGGCCACTCCCTGAATGCTGGCCTCTTTTCGAAGCGCCGCCAGTTGTTCTCCGGTAAGCCAGATGAACCGCGAGAGCACGGCCTCCCAGCGCTGGCGGGGAGAGCGCCGCGAACCTTTCGGCTTGTCGGCTAGGGCCATCGTCTGGATCAGGAGCGGAGAAACGGTCGAATCGATGATCACCGTGCGGTTGGGAAGCTCCAGCAGCCGCTCGAGAAAAACAAGCTGGCGCATCACGTCCTCGCCATCGGTGGGCCGGACCTGGAGCCCGAGGCAGAGGACGTCGCGTTCACCCATGTCGAGATCGATCAGGCTCTTCGAAATGTCCTCATCGCTCTTCAGCGAATCGAGATGGAACGTCCTGAACTTCGCCACGTCGATCAACGTCGCCGCATCGGTCGCCGGCCGGCGGATCAGGAAGATGTGATCACCGAGCGTCGGCTTCAGCTTCGAACGCGAAAACAGCCAGCGCGGAGCCTGCAGATCGAGCAGGAAGATGCTCTTGGCGATGAAACGGACCATCCAGATGATGAGGTAGACGAACGTGATCACGAGCGTGACGTAGAAGAGATAGCGAAGGATCCATGGGATGTCATCAGGGGTTTCGGCCTTGAGCGAACAGACGGCGGAATCGATGCTCCGTATCCTGACGGATGCCGTCGCCGAAAGCAGCCATTGCGGAATCATGCTCGGGAAGCCCGAGACGATCACGATCGCTGGCCGCTCCGGCGGCTTCTTTCTGCCGAAGATCCGTGGTTTGGCTTGATAGTCGAACGATACGTCCTTCTCCATCAACATCAATTGGCCGTAACGCGACCACCGCCAGGCGTCGTCGCTTGCTTTGGAATGACGCAAGTCGCGCATCCGCACCGATTCCTCAGAGTACTGCGGCAAGGAGGCTTCCACCAGATCCGCCAGCGCATCTTTATCGGGCTGCGCGGCACTCCGTTGAAGTTTGTTCCAGATCGCGATTGGAAATTCAGGGGGGCGCAATCCCCGGCGATCCGTCAAGTACCACCAGGAACCGTAAAAGTGCGGCATGTAGTAGGTCGTGCCGATATTTGGATCGTCGCGGGCGCTCGATTTGGCGATGAATTCGAGACGCCGCTCGAGACGGTTGGCCATGGTGAGCTGTTCGGACTTGAGCAGCGCCTCGAGCTCGAGCCACCATCCCGCCTTGAAAAAGCCGAGGGTCGGCAGCACGGCGATGAGAAGCAGCGCGAGGACCCCGCAGAAGACGTACGCGCTCTCGATCTCAGCCGACGGACGGAGCCGCTGTTTCTTTCTGCGGATAGGGACGAGAAAACAGAGCACGACGACGGCGGCGTAGATGAGCGCCTTTGTCCAGACCGGGTCAGCGAACCGGACGTTCAGATCGACGGGCGCCTTGGCCACGGTAGAAATGAATAGCGCGACGAGCAGCAGCCCGGCCAGTAAGATCATTTTCGTTAGCAACGACGCGCGCCCACGGCGTAGCACGAGGTACGCCGAGACGATCGAGATGAGCGGCAAGAGGAGTGCAACCATCATCGTCCAGCGCTGGCTGAGGGTGATGATGCTGATGATGAAGATCATCACGAGCAGCGTGAAGACGAGAGCCAGGCGGCGATACCGATCCAGTTTCTTCTGCGATGGCCAGGCCCACGGCGCCCGGTAGCGTGGCCGGACAATGGTGCAGACGAGCAGCGCGATCACCAACAGGGAAGCGAAGAGCATCAGAAAAAAGAGGGTGAAGACGAGGCTCTCCACGTTCATCGTTTCGAGCAGGCGCTTGTCGCGGTAGACGATCAATGTCCACGGAAGGCCTTCCATCGGGCGCACGTATGCTTGCTGGTCCTCACCCCAGTACTTCATCTCCACCGAATCGGCGCGGCGGGCCAGAACGGCTGCCCGAAGCTGCCGGTTGTGATCGCTCTCATCGAAGAAGTTCTCGTTGCCGTTACGCTGTGGATCGTTGTGAAAGATCACGTTTCCACCGTCGTCGATGATGACGAAGCCGAAACTGGGCGGGACGACGGGATTGATCGCCTGGACCATCGCTGCCGTCATGGCCACGACCCAGTACCTATTGTCCTGGTCGTGCACGTACGCTGAAAAAACGGCTTCGGCATCTCCGGTCGTCGATGAGTGGATGGACTCCATGACAATGGGCGCGGTGGTCTCGGCGCCGCAACGGAACGACGTGGCGTTGTTGTCTCTGGCGTCGAGGAAGTAACGCCTCTCGGCAACCGAGACCAGCGGAGCGACTGACATGACGGACTGCTTGGCCCGTTGCATGCCCCTGCCGTCGATCCAGGAGAACGAATCGATGTACGGAAAGACCTTGATGTCGCCGTCGTTCTTGATGAACGGCTCCGACTCGAGCTGTCCTTTGGTCGCTGTGGTTCCCTGCGCGGTTGGTTGCGCAAGCCTCCGGATCGCTTTCAGCGACTTGTCAGCGCGGATGATGTCCGTTCGCAGCAAGCCTTCGAACCAGACGGAGAACTCTCGCAGCTGTGCGTCCGTCACCTTCTGAATCCGTTGGTAGGCGATGGCGTCAACGATCGTGAGCGTGGCGATGGACAGACCGATCACTGCGCCGACGCCGACGGCAAGAGCGTCGGCCACCGTCAGGCGCTCGAATTCGCCGATGAGCGCGATCCTCAGGAACGGCCAGCAGCAGACTGCCAGCAGCAACAGCGCCACGGCCAGCGCCACGGTGCTCGCCGAGATGGCAAGAGAATCGCCACGAAAATGATCTCGGGCTACAAGCCCGCACACGATCCATGCGCCCTTCTCGGCAGGAGCCTTTGCCGCTGTGGCGCTGGCCGCACCAAGCTTCGGCGCCTCGCCGCCGATGGCCTTCGCGGCTGCGATCCCTTCCGCGATCTTTGCAGCCGTTCGGGCTTTGGGATCGGCGCTCTCCTCTTTCGGTCCGAACAACCGACATGGCTGGCTGAAAAATATGTAGCTCTCTCCGCCGATCATCACCTCGGCGTAGTTCGTTTCCGCAGAAAGCGACTCGATGGAGAGCGGCTGCGGATCGTGAAAAAGCGCCTTGGTCTCGATCTGCCGGAGATCGGTCAGCATCAGCTTCGAGGCCTGACCTTTGTAGACATCCCGCCGGTAGGCGCTGGCGTCGGCAGCTGCCTTCGGCGATTCGCTCTGCGTCTGCGTTTCGGCGGGACGCGTTTCGTAAATGACCTCGCCGCCTGGTTTGGCCACCATCAGGACGTCGAACACGTCGAGGAATCCGGCCCGGAAGACAGGCTCGGCGATGTTCTCCAGCGGGATTTCGCCCACGGCACCGACGAGGGGAACCTTGTGGCTTTTGTCCTGCCACTCCGCGACGTCGACCGACTTGATGGCGACAATCTGCTTGCCGTTTTGAATCCGCAGCTCCTGCGTGAATCCGGTTTTCCCACCCCCCGCATCCTTGACTGCCGGCATCGACGTACCCGGTATGTCCAGCCGCGACAGAAGGTCGAACCCAGGGAAGTAGCGTTTGGCGATCTCTTCGTGCGCAGGATCGTCGTGGCCCGGGCTATGCGACTTCCACTCGTCGCCCGTGTAGAGGGGCCATTGGGCGAAGCTGCGCACGTACCCGCTGGTCCGCTCCAGCGATTTTTTCAACTGGCCGCTGCTCCAGGCGAGCAGACGAAGATCGCGATTGGCGAAGTACGCGGTCTGATGGCGCACGTACATCCAGTACGAGATGCAAATCAGCGCGATCGCGATCATGGCGATCGCGATCGGCGTACGCGATGCCGCGCGGGCCGGCTTGCCGACATCTTGCGTACGGCTGTCTTTCGCTGCCATCTGTGCCTCGCACCCGCCGTGCCCCCTGCCGGACGGTTCCCTCACTTGTTTTAGACGGACATTATTGTAGGAGTGCCAGACGGCGTCGTTTCCCTACCCTTGAGACGAAGTGGCGGTCCGCCCTACCAGCAGGGCATCGAGGTTCGTCCACCTGTCCGCGAGTTGCGAGAGTAACCGTCACCGAAACTTGTAGACCGGCATCGTCATGCACTCTAGGAACGTCCACACGTCCGCGGCGAACGAGACACAGAACAGCGTCGAAGCGATTCCGTGTAGAGGAATGAGAAATCGGTAGTCGAGTGCTGCCGGCGTGACGAAGCCCTAGCGAACGTCAACCGCGAATAGATCTGCGGCGACTGCGGCGATCTGAACCTCACGACATTTGGATTCCCCGCACGCGTGGCGAACGGAACGCAGGACGAGTACCGCGACGTGGCCTGGGCAGCGCGCCCAGGTGCCACGCTCGTGCCACGTCAGCTTCGCGCCAGAGACTGTCGAGCGCCGTCGTTGCCTGGCCGGCGTCACGCGCATCGGACGGGGGAGGAAAACACGAACGGCGTCACTCCTTATTAGAGAGATCGATTCGGATGCGCCTATCCTCTCGACTGCTTCGCCTGTCGGTCCTCCTCCTTGCGGCGGTGATAGCCGTCGCGAGCAACGCGACCGAACTCATCCATTTTGATTTGCAGCAGCGCGGCGCCGCGACCCTGATCCTGCAAGATGCACCGGCAGGTCGTTACGTGATCCTCGTCGATGCCGGCATGGCGTCGCGGCGTGCAGGCAGGGGAGGCGCGAAGATCCGTGCGTACCTGAACGCGCACAAGATCACGAAGATTGATCTTGTCATCCTCACGCATGTGGACCAGGACCATGCTGAGGGCATTTATAATCTTCTCGGCCTCGTAGAGTCATCGGCGGCAAGCGAACCGGGCACCACCGCCCCAGCGCGGAGCCCTCCGGTCACGATCGAAGCGGTCCTTGAGCCCGGGCCAGTCACCACGCAGCCGACGCGGGCTGTGTACCAGCGCCTTACAACGCGATTGTGGAACGCAGGCGTGCGGCGAATCACCCCAGCCGAGCAGGCGACGGTCGCGCACCTCGAACACCTCTTCGATATTCGCATTCATGCGCCGCGCCTGCCGCACATGACCTCGAACGACAGTTCGCTCGGTGTTGTCGTACATGATCGCCGCACGGCTCGCGATCATTTCATCAGCGGCGATATGACCGCGCGTGCGTGGGAGCAGGTCAAGCCTCGTCTTCCGGGTCACGTGGAGACACTCACGGCGCCTCATCACGGCGGTGACCCCGTCTTGCTGGACATGGTACACACCCTCAGCCCCAAGGCCGTGGTCGTCCAGGCAAACGAACACAACCAGTATGGCCATCCCGAACTTGCGGTGCTCCGCTCGCTCGCAAGCTTCCATCGCACCGATTTTCGGCAGCTCGCGCGGTTCCAGGATCTCCAAGATGCCCGAACCGCGTTTGCGCGCGCGTTCGTGCGCACCTCCCTCCATGACGCACTCGCCGATGCCGCGGCGCTTCGGGATTATGTCGGAAACGAGCAGGCATGGGCGCTCCATAAAGAAGCGCCCTACACCACGCGGACGGTTCTCATGACGGGGCTGCTCGGCAACATCCACGTCCATGCGAGTGGCCGGATCACCGCGCAGCATGTCCGTGGACGCGAGGAACTGTTCCAGGATGACGTCATCTGGAATGAGCTCCGATACCTGAGTAATAGCGAGCTCGATGGGTTGAAGACCTGGGAGGAAGCCCAAGCCTACCTGAGTGTCAAAGCAGCCGTGCGCCTGCGATGCCTCCGCGCATTGTTACAGGAAAACCGAGCGGACTTCTCACCGTACGTTAATCGCCCCGGGCATGTCGCCGCGGCGCTGGGCTTGCCCGACGTCCTTGATTTCGTCACGGCGCCGCAGCGCGATCCCGCATGGGTGACGGATTATTTGGTCATCTTGCAATCGCTCGGATTACCGACAGAAGGTGTCGACGCGGGGCGAGCGCTTGCGGCGCTCGCAGATCCGCGCCGCATCACTGCACGCTACCGCGGTCTCGTTCCTCCCGCGCGATATGAAGCACTCGCGCGGGACGCGAGGCACCGCGAGACGATCGGAGCTGCTGGAGGGAAGGAGGCGTGGTCTGCCTGGCAACAGGCTCTCGCTTCGGGCAAAGCTGCGCTGGCTGCAAAGTCGGGTCCAGCACCCCCGCGACCTCAACCGCTTTTCGACAGCCCCGATGCGAAAGAGCTCGATGCATTCTTCAAGCGCGAACGCAGCGGCCCGTTTCTGGTGGGCCCAGGACCAGGCATTCCCGATCTCGAACGCCGATGGCCGCGGGTTGGGCCGACCGAACGCGCGTTTCCTCGGATCAGCCCAGCCGACCGACCGATCGAGATACGTCCGATTGAACCCCCGATCGAAATCCCGCGTGTCCCGCCGATGCAATGACCGCCCGGCCTCCCGAGTCCGTGCATCATGTATCCGTGAACCCGCGCGACTCGCTGCCTCATGCTGATCCTGCTCGTTCTCGCGTCGGTCGGCTGCGGTCGCGATGGAGGGAGCAAGAACGCCGCGCAGGCTTACGGGCTCGTCGAGACCTACGCCTTCCGCGACGAGGTGGAGCACGCGATCATCGTCGCAGATCTCGTCCTCGACCCGGACGTCCCGTTTCGATTCGTCGCAACGTGGCCGAACTCGCGGTTGTATCCGGAGTTGCGCGTCACCCAGGGGGGCACCGCGCATCCGCTCGCGTTTCGCAGGCACGCCGATGGCGGCCTTACATACGAGTTTGCAGGCTATCGCCAGATCCCGGTCAATGTCGTCGACGGCGATGGAGATCTCGGAAGGCGGGAGACCACCTTCGTGCCACCGGATGCGCGCTGCGTCTTCGTGAACGCCCGCGCGCTCCCGACGCTCCTCGATGGTTTCGGCGTCGTCGCACCATCCGCGTGGCAGCGCTACTCGACGGGCGAACGCGCAGCGGCGATCGCAGTGGTGCTGCTTCACGAGGCAGGGCACATCGTCGCGGGGGATGGCGGAAGCCACGGCGGCATTGGTGATGATCGCGTGGTGAACCCCTCCACAGCGACGGTGCGGAGGGAGGTTGCCGCGGATCGGTTTGCGACAACGCAGATCGCGCGGGGCTTCCACCCGACAGAGGCGGGAGGGCCCTGCCCTGCTCGCTTTGTAGCTTCCGCACGTACATGCCCGAACCGCTGTGGCTGTGGGCATGGGAAGAAGGCGCACGCGAAGGGCGGCAAGTGCAAAGAATTCTACCTGTGTGGATTACCAGATTCAGAGAGAAGGGCCGATGAGCATCTACACGACGCTTTGGATTCTCAGGGTCTCTGGAGATGCCTATGTGGGCTGCGAGTGGGAGACCGTGATCGCGCAACACGTCCCTGGCTTGGCCACATCAGGACATCGACACAAGGGCACGGCTACGAAGCGTGATCCCTTCCGTTCGCCTAGAGTACGGCAATCCATGTGTCGTCAGCCTCGCAGTTTTCGGGCGGTAAAGTCGCAGCCACTTTTCTGAGATCAATTACAGCTTTTGGCCGGAGATGTCGCATAATCAAATCAATGAACGCGCCGACCGAAACGATATTGTCGAGAGCGTCGTCTGGAACGCCAGCGGCGAAGTCAAAGTTTGTAGCAAGGCTGACAAGGACTGAAATTTCTGTCTTTAGATGCTTACAATAGTGACGACGCGCAGCACGGTCTTGAAATAGTTGCGATAAATCGAACTCGTCGTCGAGCAAGGGGCCTATCTGCAAGGCGGCGCCGGCTGCCCATCGCGACGTCTCACGCAATTCATAGTCGAGCAGCCATTCCGTAGTGGTCCCTCGCTGGAGGGCAGTCATAGTCCCGCCTTGGCGAGGAAGGTGTAGTCTCGTGCGCCGACGACACCAAAGCCGGTATTCACTACAAGGACCGTCGAGCTCGACGAAGGCAGGCTCCTGTAATCTGAGGGAGCCTCTTGATCTCTTGCATACTCTCGAAGGCCGGGGAACCTATCATCTCCCCCCGCGAGGGCACCGAAACCAGCGAGTGCCGATGGTTCAGCGTTGATGCGTAACCCATGAGGCAGTTGCGCCATCCATTGAGCCGCCGCGAGCTGCATGGCGGCGGACACTTCGATAAAGTGCACGCGGCCTGTCTTGTGAAGATATGATACGCAAGGGATGAGCGGAGAGTAGGCTCCGGTCAACTTTGGCATGACCGCGTCGTCCTCACTCACGAGGCGAAAGCGCCGGTCATACGGCATTTTCTGTTCGTAGCATGCCTGCTTGATATTCTCAGGATATGGCACCGCGGCAATGAGCTGCGGTTTACGAGCTGTCGCGCTGTCTTCCAGGTTGGAAAGCGCTAGTGACGCTCCGACAAGGAGGTTACCCGTTCCGGCAGGCACCACTACAAACTTCGGTTGAAGTCGCCGAAAGACCTCGCCGAAGATTGCGCGGTACATGCAGATTCCCACGCCGTCATGCCCGTCGGTGACGTTCCAAGCGTCGGATAAAGGCACATCGGAACTGGTGCCGTCAAGGTGGCAATGAAGATAGCTCCAGATGTTCGAGCGATCCACAATCGGCAGCGCACCGCTCGGGAGAGCGACGGGCAGAATCTTGCAACCGGATGCCGAGAGGACGCTTCGGATGTTGTCCGATATGTCGCTTCCGACGAGGGCGTACACCGTTATTCTCTTGCCCGTCATGCGATTGACCTCGTACGCGAGCTTGGCCAAACTCAATGCGGCGTTTCCCGCGGTATAAGCGATGAGGTGGTTTACGCCGGCTTGTATCGCGCAGTTCAGAACGGCCCAAGACTTGGGGTCCTTGAGCGTGCCCGTCGGCCGATACGTAGACATGTCGAGTACGAAGACCTTGCGAAATCCGGAAAACGCTTCGAATTGAGGAGCCTCGTAGATGATGGGGGTGCCGAGCGAGAGCCCGAGGTCAGACAGGTAATCGACTTCGAATGGGAGAATAGGCTGGTGGCTGGGTGTGTCGGTTTCAACTTCTGGGCGCAATTCATTTTCTGGAACCGCGAAGCGGACAAGCTGAGTTTCAAGCGGAAGGGGCGTACGCACGCCTTCAGACGGCCGCGGTTCTGGAAGGATTGTGACGTAGTTCTTTTGTTCGGCGGCTGCGAAGTGGCGCCCGTAGCAGTTCCGCTCATCGCAGTAACGGTCGTTAGGATCGAAGACCCTGACGGATGGAGCGGGGCAACAAAAACAGCGGGCAACAAGATGGGCGAAGGTAAGAGTTGCTTCGTCGGCGGGCTCGACGTTAGGGACTAGGTAGTAGCGATCCGAGCCCTCGCCGCCTCGATGTGCTTTGGTCGGACCCGAATACCAGACTTGGCAGTGGATGCCGTGGATCGAGACCTTAGGACGGAACTTCGCCATTTGCGATGCGACGGCTTGGCCGCAGCTTTTGAGTGATTCGTCGTTCGGCTCGGTTCCATGCTTGTCAAGGAAGGCATGTTTGACCTTTTCGAGGAAGTCCGAGCGGGTGAACCCACGCTCAGACTCAGGAGGCGATTCGCGCAGGTCGCTCTCGGTTTTCCGGAGAAGGACGAGCGCTGCGATGGTCGTTAAGCTATCAGCCTCATGTTCATCGAGGTACGCGCCCGGAGCTTTCGTAACCGCGTCGATGAGGTCATCACCAGATATTTCTACTGGGCTAGCGATGGTAACGCGCTGCTTATTTGCAGTTCCCACGCTTGCCTACAATTGCAGAAAATGAGCCCACTCATCACCACGCCGTTCTCGGTGCTGGGCTCGCACTTACCTGTGTCGGCGAAAGCCGAAGACCCCGCGAATCGATCGGCGACTGAAAAGACCGGGAGACTAAACGGGTCTCCCGGGTAAATCCCGTCAGAGCCGAATCGACAACGCGATGGAGGTAGGTTCCATGGCGCACGATCCAGATGGCGGCAAGTATCACAATAGAGAGGGTTTATTAAGGAACGATGATGACCTCGCTATGCCTCGAGCGGCTCTGAAGAGTTACTCGCGGGAGGTCGCGCGATGACTCTCCATTGTCCAAAGTGCGGAAGCGAGTTCGTCTATATTCTCTGCGGTCTATCTCTGCCTGCGGAGACAGTCGCGCGCGAGTTGGCTGAGGTCTTCAGAACGGCAAGCCCATCCACTGCGGCGGATTCATGCGACTTCCCTAAAGTGTTCTCGATCTTTACTGGCGACGTGCACATTCTGAACGCTTGGTCCGGCGAACTTCGACCGCCTGCATATCCTCGTATTCTCCGCAACCGCATCGCTGACATCAAAGTCGTGGACATACCCGCTGATGTGATCCCGCATCGTTGCTGGGCTAGGCGTCGGCCGCGGCCTTCTCGACGTTTTCGGAGGTGAACATGAAGCGCCCACCGAGACCAACAACACGTGTAGCGTCATCGCCGGGTTGGGCAGTGCAGCGAAGGCGGCATCGGGGCAGGGATCCAAGGGCAACGTTAGCGACACCGCCGCTAACGCCCTCACTGCTCGGGATCGAGCCCGATCCTGAACTGGAGGAGCAAATCGCTCAGCTCCAGCGACTTGAATTGGAGAACCTTCATCAGGGTGCCGATGTTAGGCGCGAGGCATTTTCCATCGCAGGTCGGCCCGAACTTCGTTTGCGATTAGAGCAGGGTGAAGAAATAGAAGAGAAGATGCCTTGTCACGTGCGCCTTCGCAAAAAGCGCCGCCGAGGCATTCTCCGATATCTCTTGGTTGAGCCTGTCTTTCCAGCGCTGCCATTCTTCTTGCCACTACTGCCGCCAACGCCCAAAGGCCACGAATGGAGAGGCCTCCGCCTGGACCTTCATCTAGGCCGGCTGGAAGACGAACTGGAGCATGTCTGGAATCCAATCTTCTACACCAGCTATGGCTGGCGGCCAACCGCGAACATCATGAACAGCATTCAAATGCGCGCGGTCTTGGGAATCAACGCCTTCACCTTTTATGAGCTGAACCGGCAGGGTCGCATTCCTGGCCGATTGTCGCGCGGCCTGCCTGGTTCTCGCTATGACACGGAAACTGTGATGCGCTGGGTGTTTCTGAGGGGTCACGAGGCCTTGGATGTCCCGATGGCGCTGGATTGATGTTACATATGAGATGGGCTAATCGATGTGTGCGATGATCGAGCCGTCGTTATTCGCGGCCTCCTACCTGCAGCCTTGATTCCCGAGTGGTGGGTCCAGTGCCGCCCGCGCTATCTCTGCCGCCGCGAGCTTTTCAGCACGCGCGTACCTCATCGTGGTGCGTTGGTCGGCATGCGCCAGAAGGCTGGCCACGATTGAGAGACTGACGCCTCGCGAGACAAGTTGCGATGCGTACGTGTGGCGACAATCGTGAATGCGGAATCGCCTCGTGATTCCCGCAATCTCTTTCGCGATGCCAAAAGCTCGGCGCAGCCGTGCGTCTCCGACGGGTTGCCCGGTTTCGGTGGTGAAGACGAACTCCGAAAGGACGGCGCGGCGGCGGCACTCGAGGAGCGTATCGCGGCAGCATTTCGAAATGGGTAGCACCACCTCCACGTCGCGCTTGCGGGTGACGAGGTGCACGAGACCCGCCTCGAAGTCGACCTCGCGCCAGCGGAGCAAGCGCGCGTCCTCGCGGCGCAGGCCAAGTTCAAGGAGGGCAACGAAGTAGGGTTTCATCCATCGGAAACGCGCGTAGTACGCCTTGGCCGCAGAGCTGCGCGGCCGAATTCCTGCGCCATGTTTTCTCCGCGCTCCGAACCGATCATCCTTGCGGCGAAGCTCACGGACGTTGCCGCGCGGCATGTGGCGTTCAAGATAGCTCTGGAATCCCTCTTCGTCGTCGAAGGCGGCAAGAAACGCTTTGCGTTCGACGGTGCTCAGCTCCAGCGTCGGCGGGGTGACCTTGACATGGTCGATCGGCTTGCGAATCGGCGACTCGTCGAGAACATCCCACCGGACGGCCTTACTGATGACGAGCTTCAGTACGTCGATCGTGGAGTTTACTGTCGAAGGTGAGAGCGTCCGCGCGGGATCACGCTTGAGCCGAGCCTGCTGCAGACGCTTGACGAAGAGGTTCACGCGCCCGCTCGTAATCTCGTCGAGCTTCATGTCGCCGAACTCGGGCAAAAGGCGGCCGTGCAGAGTGTAGAGATAGTCCCGTGCGGTGGCAGGCTTGAGCCCGGCTGTGATCTCGGTGAAGTAGGTGTCGACGAAGACCCGGAGAGTTGGTGTCTGTCGGCGATCGGCCGAGGTATGGCGCCATTTCTTACGGAAAGCGACCCACTGTTCCAGCGCCTCATCGCGCGAGCTCGCTCGGATAGTCACGCGCTTCCGAGTTTTTCCCTGGCCGCCCTTGAAATAGACGTTGCATCGCGCGATGCCTCGTTTCGCGTCCCAACTGAATCCAACCGCCTCGCGGCGACGGGATCCTCGCGATACGGCTGTCACGTGTTCCTCGGCAGTCTCCGTCGAACCGTCCGTCCCGCTCTTCGCGTGAGCGCGCGTTCGACGGCGTCCACCTCGTACAGAATCAGCCGGTCGCTTACCCGCTGGAGAGGTTTTGGGAACCACCCCTTCTCCCATTTCGCGATCGTCGCCGGCTTCACGCCCAGCCGCTTGGCCAGGTCGACTCGGGAGATCATTCGCTCTTCGATCATGTGACGCCTCCGCCGCGAGGATTTCGCGGCAATCGGCATCGATGGTGGAACCGGGCAAAACGATCTTCCGAGGTCGTAGCGGGGTAGCACTAGCCACGCCACTAGCCGCGCTGCGGCCCACGGCGGTGCGCGGAAGAGTAGCGGGTAGGTCTAAATCTTTGAGATTGAAGGGGGAATCGTGGTGGAGCTGAACGGGATCGAACCGATGACCTCCTGAGTGCGATTCAGGCGCTCTCCCAACTGAGCTACAGCCCCACGATGTTGGAAAGTATCGC
>Ga0247670_1000285_pt1 | contig 13327 bp, 10 predicted proteins | sample CNK11_metaG_FD_183042 | JGI IMG/M metagenome (GOLD analysis project Ga0247670, IMG submission 183042) | Soil microbial communities from Purdue University Martell Research Forest, Indiana, United States - CNK11 | ecosystem: Environmental > Terrestrial > Soil > Temperate forest > Bulk soil...
AGCGGGTGGCCGATGGTACCGCGCTTGGTCCCGACCTGCCGGAAACCCGCCGCGCGAAAATCGTGCGTGTTCACGGTCACGGCAGGTGAACACTCGGTGCAGCCGTAGGCTTCGAGCGGACGGATGCCGAACTTTTCCTCGAACGCGGCGGCGAGTCGTTCCGGCAATTTTTCGGCGCCGGTCATCACCAATCGCACACTGCCGAGATCGCCCGGCGTGCAACCGCGCAGATAGAGTTGCAGGAACGTCGGCGTCGCGAGCAGGAACGTGACCGCATGCGTGCGCACGAGCGGCCCGATGGTTTTGATGTCGAGCGGATTCGCATGAAACGCCACGCCCACGCCGACCGCCGCCGGCATCGCCAGCGTGCCGGTGAAACCGAATGAATGGAAAAATGGCAACACGCCCAGCAGCCGGTCCGATTTACCCAGGCCGAACACCTGCTCCAACTGCTCCGCGTTTGAGACGATGTTGTAGTGCGACAACATCACGCCCTTGGGTTCGCCCGTGCTGCCGCTGGAAAAAATCACGGTGGCCAGATCGTCGAGTTGGTTGTGTTTTACCTCACCCCGGCCCTCTCCCCTCCCGCCGGGAGCGGAGCGGGAGAGCGTCTGGTCGCGCAGCGACCATTCGAGCAGTCCCGCCGGCAACAGTCGCGCCATGAGAAATGCCGTGAGTTTTTCCAGTGCGGACGGAGCGCCGAGCACCGTCTCGGCACGTTGCAGTTTTGGTTCGATGCTGGCCGAGACGGTGCTCGGCGTTCCGACCACATCCTCCAGATAAACAATCTCGCCGGGCACGGTGAGTTTTACTTTTTCAAGAAACGCCCGCGACGTCAGGACGGTTTTGAGTTCGCATTGCTTCGCGCACGAGGCGAGCGCCTCCGCCGACAGCGTGTAGTTCAGATTCACCGGCACCTTGCCGCAGAGCAGCGCGGCGTAATTCACCAGCGCGCCCGGCACCGACGGCGGCAGCAGCAGCCCGACCATTTTTTGTCCGGCCCAGACCTTCTTAAGCCGTCGGGCGAGAAGAACCGTCCGCACCAGGGCGTTGCCGAACGTGACGCCGGCGGTTTGCGCGTCAGCCATGGCGAACCGGCGCGCATGCCGCCGCGCGGTCCGGACAAACTGCCGCTGCAACGTTTCCATGCGGTCGCGGCGATGGTGCCACGAGTTCGCGAGCAGCTCCTGCACGGCCTGCCGCACAGTGAAGGCGGTCGCGTTTCCCGGCACCGGCTGGCCGAAGCTCACCGTGACCGGATACGGAATGCGCGACGGCAGCCGCCAGACAAATTTGCCGTGCTTGAAACTCGAGGTGCTGCCCAGCACGCCGTCGAGCGCGATGGGGATGATGGGCGCGTCCACATCCTTCATGATACGCTCAAAGCCGCGCCGGAACGGGAGCAGCTGGCCGATGCGGGTGATCTCGCCCTCGGCAAAAATGCAGACAACTTCCCCGCTGCGGATGGCGGCGCTCGCAGCCTGGAGTGATCTGATCAATTCGCGGGGCCGTTGATAGGACGAAACCGGAATCACGCCGAGGATTCTGCAAAATGGCTTGATCCAAGGCTGCTCGTAGATGTCCTTGAACATCACGAACCGCACGCTGCGATCGGTCGAGGCAATGAGCAGCACCGCGTCCACCCAGGAAACGTGATTACAAACAAAGAGCGCCCCGCCTTTCGCAGGAATGTTGTCGCGCCCATCAACGCGAATCCGGTAAAGCGTCCGGGTGACCAACCACAACACAAAACGCAGCAGCGCGTCGGGCAGCAAAAACAGGACATAAATCGCGCCGGCCAAGGTCATCACCCCGCCGATCAGAAAAATACCGCGCGGCGACAGCGCCAGTTTCTGCGCGAGCAGCCAGTGCGCGCCGGCCGCGAGGAACACGCCGACGAACGACCACCAGTTGGCCGTGGCCAGCACCTGTCCCTTGTTTTCGCGGGCGGGCCGGTGCTGCAGCAGGGCGGAAACCGGCACGATGAAAAATCCGCCGGCGAAACCAAGCAGCGCGAGCAGCACAAACGACTCGCCGAACATCACGGCGGGCCGCGCCAGCCACGCGGAACAGATCGAAAGCCCGAAGGCACCAAGGGGCACCAGGCCGTATTCGATTTTGCCGCCGGAGAGATACCCCGCCGCCGCGCTGCCGAGACCGATGCCCAGCGCGAGCGCGGCGCTCAGATAGCCGGTGTGTGTCTCGGTGACATGCAGCGCTTCCGAGCCGTAAAAAAACAGATTCAACAGCAGCAACATGCCGAGAAAGCTGAAGTAGGTGTTGCCGGCCAGCGCCAGCCAAAGCGGACGGTCGCCGCGCATGGCGCGAAGCTGCTGCCAGATTTCGGCGGGGAAATTGGCGTTGAACTTCCGGCGCGGATCCGCCGCCGGAATCTTCGTGATGCCAAGGCACGAGATAAACCCGATCACCGCCAGCGCGACGAGGATGACGCCGGAAAGCCACTGGCGTCCGCGAAAATGTTCAGACATCGCCGCCGCCGCGACAATGCCCAGGATGATGGCCGTGAAGGTGCCAAGTTCGAGCAGGCCATTGCCCCAGGAAAGTTTTTTCTCCGGCAGCAATTCCGGCAGCGAGCCGTATTTGGACGGGCCAAAAATCGCGCTGTGCGTGCCCATGAGAAAAACGCTGGCCAGCAGCAGATTTTTGTTCCACGACCAAAGCCCGGCAAACACCAGGGTCATGATGCACAACTCGAAGATTTTCACGCCGAGCATCACGGAGCGTTTGCTGCAGCGGTCGGCGAGAAAACCGCCGGCCATGGAAAACAAAATGAACGGCAGCGAGAACAGCATGGTCATGGCTTCGCCGTAGCTGTTCTTCTCGGCGAGTGTCATGCCGGTCCCGAAGATGGCGACGAAGACGACGAGGTTCTTCACCACGTTGTCGCTGAAGGCCCCCTGAAACTGGGTGACGATGAGCGCCCAAAAACCGCGCAGGGATTCGCTCCGGCTGGCGTCGGGCTTCAGGATTCCGGCTTCTGATTTTTTCATGCGCGGCCATCCTACCGCCGAACGCGCAACAGTGGGAATTGAAAAACTTTGGAACAACATCAATAAAATCACCCCCGGAACAACGGCCGGTCCGTTGGCCACCGGCAAGCCAACCTGAAAGAACATTCTCTTGGCAGAGGCGTCGCGGTTTTGATATAAGTCCGCCATTGATTGGGCGAGGCAAACGATGCAAAAAACGAGGACCATCCTATACGTTGAAGACGATCCCGTGACGCTCACCGCTTATCAGAATCGGTTGAAACTGGCGGGATACCACGTCATCCCCGCCCGGGACGGACTGGAGGCGATCAAGCAGCTTTCGACGATGGTCCCCGACCTGGTGGTGCTGGATCTGATGCTGCCCCGGTTCAGCGGCGAGGAGGTGTTGCAATACATCCGCACCCACGATGCTCTCGCAGCCGTTCCGGTGATCGTCCTGTCCACGAACTCGATTCTGGATTCGGAACAGGAGCATCTGCTGGAAAGCGCCAGCCAGCGCATCCTCAAAAGCCTTTGCACTCCCGCCACCCTGCTGGAGACCATTCAGAAAGCGCTGCCAGACGAAGCGGCTTGATAAACTGGTAGCGGTTCATCCCGCAGGTCATAGCCCGGGCACGAAGTTAGCCGTGACAATATTTTGTCGTATCTTGTTCTGCTTCCGTCGCGCGATAAAACCCGCCAAACCCAGCAAAGCCACCAGCAAAGCGGCAATCTGATAACCAGACATCGGTCCAAGGATGCGTGGCGTGTCACGAAGCAATTCGTGAAAAAAGCGGAACAGGCCGTAAGCCATCAGGTAAATGTGGAAATGCTGGCCGGGCAGAATCTTTTGACGCCGTAAAATCAAAATCACCACGAGCATCAGCGCATTAAAAAGAAACTCCACCTGCGACGCCGGCCAGCGGGTTAGGCCATTGGCATCATTGATGGTGAACCAGTGTGCGTCGCAGACTTCGCCCAGACAGCAGCCATGCATCATGCAACCGATGCGTCCGAGCATGATGCCGACGGGCGCGATGACCGCGAACCAATCTCCGGTGACGCCGGTGTATTTGAGCAGTCGCTTGGCGATTTCAACGGCGAGATAACCGCCGAGCAATGCGCCGGTGATGGATTTACCCGTGGCGAGAATCACCCAGCGGTTTGCGTCGTGCCAGTGCAGCCAGCCTTCCGCGCCGAGATAGACAAGCTTCGCGCCGAGAAACGCGCCCGCCAGCGCCGCGATGTAAATCAGCACGAGCCGTTCATCCCGCCGCGCCAGCCGTGACCAGAAGATGATGCTCACGAAAATGCCCGCAAGCATCAGCCAGCCGTAGGCGGTGGAGTGCGCTAACGTGAGTTGCAAATTATTTCTCACGTTCTACATCAAGTGCGAATGTGACACAGCTTGAAACCCCGCGATTACCCAACTTAAAAACAAAAAGAAGCTAGCCAAGAGAAATCCAACAATCAAACGACCTCCAGCATTCTTGATTCCGCCCGCACAACCCATTCCTCCGCACAAACTGCAAAGCGCACAAACGAGAACCGTTGCGCCGGCCCAAGAAGAATGCGCTCCATTTGGTGATCCAAGGGCAAGCAAAACTGGAATCGGAATTAGACCAACGATAAGCCAGAAAAAAGCGAACGGAAATTTTTGCTCCTGATTAGGATTAGGCTCAATTTCCATAAAACAATTTCCTCACTTCGCATTGCAATCCGCGAAGCCCGAGTAGTAGCGGCAGAAGGAATCCAGTTTCCCATCCGGGCGGATGACGTGGGTGCAGCAGCGGTCAATGCGGTCTTCGTCCCACGTCGCGGCGTCCATGAACGGCTTGATGAAAAGCCGGAACGTGTGTGATTCGTCCAGCTCGAATTGTTTGAGCAGTTCGCCGAGCGGCTCGGATTCGCAGCCGCATTTCATCAGGTCTTCCAGTTTGTAACGGACTTTGGTGCCGAGAAAACCCTGCACGTTTTTGAAATCAACAAAGTCGCTGACGGAACGAATCTCACCGCCGACCTTGAGCAGATAGCCGATGGTCGCACAGTTCGGATCGCCGCACGGCAGCGGCGTGAAATCCTCGAAGCGCAGTTTGCCGGCGGATTGCGCAACGGCGGCGAGGATGATGTCAGCGGCATTTAATCGGGTCTGGGGTTTGGCGTCTGGCTTCTGGGGAAATGATTCACGCGCGCCGAAGGTTTTTCCCAAGGCCCCAGACGCCAGAGCCGAGACCCTTCCGCTCTGGAACATCGGCTGAAAGGAAATCCCGCGCACGTTCGGCCAGCGCAGTCCGAATTCGGTGGCGTCCCAGAGGTTCGGCAGATTTTCCGGGGTCACGGTCATGGCCAGCGTGACGGGCAGTTTCATTTCCGCACAACGCGTCAGGCAGCGCTCCCGCGTGGCGCGCAGGTCCGCACCGCGAAGCTTTCGTTGCGCGGCTTCCTGCGTGCCGTCAAATTGCAGATACAGTTGAAATTTTCCGTAGCGAAAGGTCGCGGCGAGTTCAGCGGCGAACGCTTCATCATGAGCGATGCGGACGCCATTGGTGTTCAGCAAAACGTAATCAATGCCGGGATTCGCATGCAGCCAGCGGAGCAGCTCGAAAAATTGCGGGTGCAATGTCGGTTCGCCGCCGGAGAGCTGGAGGATTTCAATTTTGCCTTTGCGATCGATCACGCCCTGGATGCGCGTCTGCAATTCGGTGAGCGGCACGGCGTCAATTTTCTGGCCGGTGCCCAGCGGCGAATCGGCATAGCACGTCGGGCAGCTCAAGTTGCAGGAGTTGACGATTTCGATGAGCGCGAGGCAGGTGGAAAGTTTTTCCATCACGCCGAGGGCATCGCCGGGATTCGCGTTGCGACCGAGCGTGCCGGCGGGCGAACCGTCGGAGGCGCAACAGGCAACATTATCGGAGCGCGCGTTGTCCCAACTCGCAGCGGTTGCGGAGGCAGAAGGCAGCTTGGAAAAAATTGAGCCTTCACCTGTGCCCGAGACCGCTGCGGTTTGGGACAAACCGCGCTCCGGTGAGGGGCGGGAACAGCAGGCGTTCTCCGCCTTTCCTTTCGCGAGCCAGTAGAAACGGGCGTCGGAAGCGATGCACACGCTGGCCTCGCCGTGCTCGGGACAGGTGCGTTTCAGAAAAACTTTCGCAGGGATGCCGCCTGCGCGCCAGACTTCCGCCGGACACGATACGTGGCAGACCGGGCAGCGAGAGGTGGTGGACTTGAGAAATTCGTCCGCAACCTGGAACGCTGGACGTGAAAGGGGGGAGGTCATTGGCTAGTGCATGTTGAACGTGAAGCCACCGGCCATGCAACCTGTGAAGGCAAGCGCGAAACTGAGAAATCCCATCAGGGCGACAAACAAGAATCCAAGACCAACGCGCGCCCCGGTCGTGCGGCCAACCCGTCGGGCAAGCAGGATACCGCAGACGATTCCGGCGATGGATCCGCCAATCAACGGACTGCCGACAGACAGACCGCCCACCTTCAGCAGCGAGCCGAGCAGCGCCAGAACCGCAGGTGCCAGTAAAATGGTGAAGAAAATCCACCAATTCACCGAGACGGGAGGCAACGACGGATTGTCAGGCAATGATACAGCTGAATGTGCCGGAAGGTTTTGGCCGCAAAACGGGCAATAAACCGCGCCGTAATTTTCCGGCAGCTCCTTTTGGCAATGTGGACAATTCATTTTTTCGTGTGGGCTGATGTTTGGAGCGCGCCAATTTTTTGGCAAGCACTTAACTTTGCACGCGGCTAAATTCCTTCAGCCACGCCGGGCCGGGACCGCAGCCGCGCACGGAAGTGTCCGGCTGACGAGGCAGGCGGATGGTTTTGGCAAGCAACCATTCGAGCCCTTCCCAAAAACGCATCGCATCCAGCACCGGATTCAACGCATTCGTGATGGTGCAATAGTGGCTGTTCTTCGGGTCGGTATGATGCAACGCGTGATGCCTGGATGTCTGCAAGATTTTGATCTCTTGCAAAAAAGAGATGACGCGGCCGTTTTCTTTGCGTGTGCGATGCGCCCATTTGTGGAATTCATTCGCGTTGGCGGCAAGGATCGCGAACAGCCAGACCTGCCAGGTCAGCCAGCCAACAGCCCACGCGGCGACCAGCAGCACGGTCGCGATCAACACCAGGTCCCACGAGCTGTGCCACCAGCTGTTGCGGGTCATGTGGCGCGGGTAATGGTGATGGATGGTGTTCGGCCGGCCCACAAATTTGCCGATGACCGGTGTGTGTTCGCGGACATAGGCGTCCTCGAACCAATGGACAAACCCGGCGGCGAACTCGGCGGCGAAGACGGTGGCCAGGAATTTTAACAAGAGGATGGATAACGTTTTCATGGTGTGAATCAATGGAGAGTTGTGTTCGAGAAGGTCCCGGCAGCCGCGAGCGTTTTCAAAAGTTCGTCACCCAGTTTGCCGACCAGTGCGTCGCGGACTTGGGCGCGCAGATCGGCCGTCTTGCCATCCACCAGAAAGTCGGGCGAAAAACCCGAATCCTTGGTGTCAGCATTCACAAAGCAAACCGGATTACCAGTTGCGGCCTCGATCACCACGCCCGCCCCCTTCCCTTCGAGATTGATTTCACTGCCGGGCAGGATCACGCCGCCGATAATCGTGATGTCCAAAGCGCAAAACGCATTGTTGCTGACCCATGAATCTATGTTGCCGCCGAAAAGCAGGACATAATCCGCACCGGCCATCCGCGCCAGACTGCAGATCTTCTTTGTGCGATTGGCATAATCTTCGGTCGAAACATACGCCCGTCTTTGATACGAAGAATTGTCCTCTTCACCCGGCAGCGGCAGACCCACGGCCGAAACCAGAAGCGCCTTCTGTCCCGCCAATTTGTCGAGCAACGCGCTGGGTGGAGCCGATTCGCCAATTTGCACCACGGCGAGCCGGATCGGCGTGGCCAGCTTTGACACCGGCGCATTCGTCGGGTCCGGCTGCAAACTTAAAACGTAGCTGGGATAACTCACGCCCGAGTGTTCGCGCGATGACAGGCCGGTCGTTTCGCAACCAGTCAAGAGACCTACAGTCGCCGCTGCCAGGATGGAAGGGATCATTGTTTTCATGTTTTTTTTGATTGATCGCACATCGTCACCATGACGATTTCGTTGGGTGAGTTTTAACGCAGCTTGCGCGCGGGGCGTGAATTGATAAAACTGCGAGCCACATCGCGTGTATCAATGAACGTCCATCACCTCGAACTTTTCTATTACGTCGCGCGGCACGGCGGCATCATGCCGGCGGTGCGGAACATCCCCTACGGCATCCAGCAGCCGGCGGTCAGCTCGCAGATCGCGCAGCTCGAGGAATTCCTTGGCGTGACCCTCTTCCAGCGCCGGCCGTTCGTGCTCACCCCGGATGGTGAAAAAGTGTATGCCTTCATCCAGCCGTTCTTCGCGAACCTCGACAAGCTGGCGACGGACATACAGGGCGGCCAGACCCGGCACATCCGCATCGGCGCCTCGACGATCGTGTTGCGCGAGCATCTGCCGGAATTGTTCCGCGACGTGCGGAAGAAGTTTCCCGGCCTGAAAATGTCGTTGCGCGAAGGTTTCCCGGCCCAGCTGGAAACCTGGCTGCAGGCGGATGAAATCGACCTGGCCATCACCTTGATCGAAAAAAATTATCCGCCGGGAATCAATTCCCTCGCCCTGCTGAAACTGCCGCCCGTCCTGCTTGTCGAAAAGAGCAGCCCGCTCAAGGCGGCGGAGGAATTGTGGAAGCGCGACAAGATCACCGATCCGCTCATCTGTTTTCCGCCCGGCGAACCGCTCGGCAAAAGTTTCCAGCAACGGCTCGCCGAACTGGGCGTGGACTGGTTCCCCAGCATCGAGGCGAGTTCGGTGGACCTCATCGAAACCTACGTGGCGAACGGCCTGGGCATCGGCGTCTCGGCGGCCATCCCGAAAAAAAATCTGCCGCCCAAGGTGCGCGCGCTGGCGCTGGACGGCTTTCCGCCGGTGACCATCGGCGCGTTGTGGCGCGGACGCAAAACGCCGTTGCTGCAGACGTTCCTCGACGAACTCCAAGTGCGGGCGACCAAGCTGGCCTGAAAATGTTTTCGTAGCGGCGTGTCGGCAGACCGCCGGATTCATTTAGACGATAAGTTTCCGGCTCTCTGCCGAAAGCCGCTACGCTAGATCTACGGAAACACGAAATGCATCGGGTTTCGCCATTGACCGCGCGCGCTGAAAATTTAGAATCGCCTCATGCTTGAATCCTCCATCCGCCGGATGCCGCGCCCGCAGGACGTCATCGGCATGTCCACCCAGGAATTGCGCGACACCTTTTTCATTGACCATCTGTTTGTGCCGGGCGAAGTGCGCGGGCATTTCACGGATCTCGACCGGCTCGTCGTCGGTGGCGTGATGCCGACCGACAAGCCCATCGAACTGGCAAACCACAAGGAGACCGGCCGCGCGTTCTTCCTTGAACGGCGCGAGCTGGGCGCGATCAATGTCGGCGGTGCGGGCAAGGTCGTTGCGGATGGCAAAACTTTCGCGCTCGAAAAACTGGACTGCGTTTATCTGCCGATGGGCACGAAGTCCGTTTCCTTCAGCAGCGACGACGCGAAGAATCCGGCGAAATTTTATTTCCTCTCCTGCCCCGCCCATTCCGCGCATCCGGCCACCCTGATGAAATCCGCCGACGCCACGCCGGTGAATCTGGGCGCGATGGAAACCGCCAACAAACGCACCATCTACAAATTCATCCATCAAGGCGGCATCCAAAGCTGCCAGCTCGTCATGGGTCTGACCGCGCTGGAACCGGGCAATGTGTGGAATTCCTTTCCGCCGCACACGCACTGGCGGCGCACGGAGATTTATTTCTACTTCGACCTCGGCGACAAGGTGCTCTCGCATTTCTTCGGCGAACCGCAAGAGACCCGGCATCTATTTCTGCACAACGAAGACGTGGCACTCTCGCCGAACTGGTCCATGCACTTTGGCGTCGGCACCGGCAATTACAAATTCATCTGGGGCATGGCCGGCGAAAACCAGGTCTTCGACGACATGGACCAAGTGAAGCCGGCGGACTTGCGGTGATAATTTTTAACAACAAAGAAACAAAGTAACGAAGTCGGACAAAACACTTTGTTCCTTGGTTACTTTGTTGTTCAACCGTCCTATGAAATTCAAAGAAAAAGTAGTAATTGTCACCGGTGCGAGCCGGGGCATCGGGCAGGCCATCTGCGTGGCGTTCGCCAAGGAAGGCGCAACCGTCGTCGGCGTGGCGCGCAGCGACCTCGCGGACACGGGCGGTAAAGTCAAAGTTGCGGGCGGCACGTTCATCGCGCACAACGCCGACCTCGGCACCGGCACGCAAAAGGAATCCGCCGACGTCATCGCGCAGATCCTCGCCAAGACCGGCCGGATTGATGTGCTCGTCAACAACGCGGGCATCATCCGTCGCGCACCGGCCAAGGATTTTTCCGAAGCGGACTGGAACGCCGTCATGGCAACGAATCTCAACTCGCCCTTCTTTCTCATGCAGGCCGCCGGCAAATGGTGGATTGAAACCGGTCGCGCCAAAGCGCCCGAAGGTTCCCGGCTCAAGCTGGTGAACATTGCGTCGCTGCTGTCGTTTCAAGGCGGCATCACCGTCCCCGCCTACGCCGCGAGCAAACACGGCATCGCCGGCGTGACGAAGGCGCTGGCGAACGAGTGGGCGAAGGAGCGCATCAACGTGAATGCCATCGCGCCCGGCTACATCGCGACGGAGAACACGAAGGCGCTCCGCGAAGACCCGGTCCGCAACAAGGCCATCCTTGACCGCATCCCTGAAGGCCGCTGGGGCGCGGCGGAAGACATCGCGGGCGGTTGCGTGTTCCTCGCCTCGGGCGACTCGGATTATCTCAACGGCGCGGTGCTGAACATTGACGGCGGGTGGATGGGGCGGTGATTCCACTTTGAACAGGAGCATACGGAGGAAACGGAGTAAGTCGTTTCCATTTGACTTTGGCACACTCCGATTCATGCAGAAAAGTTGTCCCCCGCAAAGTGCCAGGGTCTTGGACTGCGGCGGCCCTCCGCCGCTTTTCCAACGTTACGGCCGAATCCAGCATTGGCAGTCAGAACCGTTGTATTTCATCTCTGTTCCCTCCGTTGCCTCCTGTTCAAAAAAAGCCCGGAGAATTTTCCTTCGTCCCCAAAACGATGTCTGGTAATTTTTCCCGCAACCAGCCACCGCTTATGAACATCAATCTTTTCCGCGCCTACGTCTTATTGTCTTTCGCCGCGTTCTGCGCCTCCTGCACCACCAGCCGCGTCAGGACAACCGAATTCTCCGGCGCGACGCCGCTGCAATGGTCGGCCCGGCTGGCGAATTCGGAGATGACCCAGCTTGGCGGCAAACTGAATTGGAAGGCCGGCGGCACCGCCAAGTGGGATTACACCGCCGGCCTGTTCACCCTCTCGCTGCTCAAATTAAACGCCTGCGTGCCGGATCCGCGTTATGTGGCGTTCGCCGAAAATGCGATCGGCTCGTTCATTTCGCCCGACGGAACAATTCAGGGCTACAAACCGGACGAGTATCAACTCGACGCTCTCAACCCCGGCAAGACCGTGCTGGCGCTCTGGCTCCTCACCCACGACGCGCGCTATCAAAAGGCGGCCGCGTTGCTGGTGAAACAACTCGAAACCCAGCCGCGCACCCACGACGGCGGCTTCTGGCACAAGCAGAGATACACAAACCAGATGTGGCTGGACGGGCTTTACATGGGCGCACCGTTTTATGCTGAGTATGCGAAACTCTTCGACGAACCGGCCGGGGCGTTTGATGACGTTGCGAAACAATTCCGCCTGATTGGCGAACACACTTACGACGCCAAGTCGGGCCTGTTTTATCACGGCTGGGATTCGGTGAAAGCCCAGCCATGGGCGAATCCCGCAACTGGCTGCTCGTCCAATTTCTGGGGACGCGCCATCGGCTGGTATGCCATGGGCATGGTGGATGCGCTGGACTTTATCCCGACGAACTCCCCTGCCCGTCCGGAGATTATCGCCGCATTCCAGAAGCTGTGCGCGGGCATGGTGAAATATCAGGACCCGCAAAGCGGCGTCTGGTATCAAGTCGTAGACCAAGGCAAGCGCCCCGGCAACTACCTCGAAGCCACGGTGTCGAGCATGATGGTATATGCGATGGCCAAAGGCGTGAATCACGGCTATCTCTCACGCGATTATGTTTCCACGGTTGAGAAAGGCTATCGCGGCATTGTTAAAACCTTTGTCTTCTACGACGGCAATCTGCAATGGTCGCTCACGCAGTGCTGCTCCGTCGCCGGCCTCGGCGGTTCGCCCAGCAACGGCATGATGCGCGACGGCAGTTTTGATTATTACGTCCACGAACCGGTCGTGAAGAACGACCTCAAAGGCGTCGGCCCGTTCATTCTCGCCGGAATCGAATTGCAAACCCTGCTCTCCAACCGTTAATTTTTCGACATGAAATTCATCCCTGTTCTCCTGGCCACCGCGGTGTCACTGCTGGGCACGGCCCGTCTGAACGCCGAAGAAATCACCCCGGCATCGGTCCTCGCCGTGATGCAGCGTGTCGCCGACTGGCAACTCGCCAATCCGTCCGCGCACAAACCAACCGATTGGACACAAGCCGCGGGCGATGCAGGAATGATGGCGCTGGCGGGAATCTCCGGCGACGCCAAATACCGCGACGCCATGCTGGCCATGGGCGAAACGAACCGCTGGCAGCTTGGCGCGCGCAAATACCATGCGGACGACCATGCGGTCGGCCAGACCTACACGGAACTTTATTTCCTGTATCGCGAGCCGAAGATGATTGCGCCGCTGCAGGCCAGCTTTGACTATATTTTGGCCAATCCCTCCACCGCGCCAAGTTTGGATTTCTCACTGCCCCAGCACAAATCGCAGGAACTCTGGTCCTGGTGCGATGCCTTGTTCATGGGACCACCCACGTGGATGCGGCTTTACACGGCCACCGGCGACAAGAAGTATCTGGATTTCGGCGTGGCTGAATGGTGGCGCACGACCGATTATCTCTACGACAAGGACGAACATCTCTATTTTCGCGACAGCACCTATTTCAAAAAGACCGAGGCGAACGGCAAGAAAGTGTTCTGGGGTCGCGGCAATGGCTGGGTGATGGGCGGCCTCGTCCGCGTGCTGCAATACCTGCCGACGAATCATCCCGACCGTCCGCGCTTCGAGCAATTGTTCAAGGACATGTCCGCGAAGATTCTGACGTGCCAGCAGCCGGATGGACTCTGGCGTGCGAGTTTGTTGGACCCGGACAGTTATCCCCTCAAGGAAACCAGCGGCTCCAGCTTTTACACCTATGCGCTTG
>Ga0247670_1000287_pt1 | contig 13167 bp, 15 predicted proteins | sample CNK11_metaG_FD_183042 | JGI IMG/M metagenome (GOLD analysis project Ga0247670, IMG submission 183042) | Soil microbial communities from Purdue University Martell Research Forest, Indiana, United States - CNK11 | ecosystem: Environmental > Terrestrial > Soil > Temperate forest > Bulk soil...
TTTGAAACCTTCGGCACGTCGTTCGTGGGTAACTGACCCTTGATTACGAGTGTGTAATACGAGTCAACCGCTACGGTGGCGGTTGTCTCCACTCCCCCAATCGTGTTGAGAGCTTGTCGCTGTTGTGTCGTTGAACAAGCAATCGCAATAGCGACCAACGCGAAGCTTGTCATTATTAGTTTTTTCATAATTAACCGTGTAACGGTGGTCCAAACACTTTCCATCCTAAAAGACAGAAGAGGAAAAATTCTAGGAAGAAACCCCCTAAACCTCTCCAGTTTATCTGATTGACCGGGAAACCAAAAGCCAACCATACTAACATGAGAATCCAAAATGCCAGTCCTATACTCATTAACTTCCTTTCACTTTTAATTGTTTCGCCTGATGTTCCGCAAGCTCCTTTTGAGCCTGCAAGTTTGCCGCAATGTCGTTCGGGTCCTTTGTAATATCCGCGATTCGTTTCGTCAGATTCACCACATTCGTTAATTGTTGTTCCATCCCTCCATTCACGAGGTCATGAATCACGCTAAGTTTCTCCGCGTGTTCGTCGTTCGAGGTGTTCAAATCAGTCTTAACCTGATTCGCTGCTAGTCTTGCCGCCCGAGCATTCCACTGAGCAGCAACTGCCACCAAGAAAACGCCTAGAAGCGTTCCGTAACTTGTTACTTGTTCTGTTGTCAACATAATTCACCAACAAACTGGGGTTGTGTTTATCATCCCTGATAGTGGTTTTCCGACCGAATTGCTATACCGCCAAGTGTTAAAGTCACAGGAAGCGAAGACCTCCTTTTTCACTCCGTTCGTATTAACGGATACTTTCAAAATCCACTGGTCATTCACCTTCACATACCTCACTTCGATGAGGTAAACCTTATTCGACGGTTCCTCAGAGCAAAGGTATTCTCCGTTTATTACGTCAAACTTGTGTTCAACATGCGCCGGGAAGTGCATTTTCTCAAGCACAGTTCCGTGTAGTGGTCGTGCTGGAAAGAGGTTAGTCATTACAATACCAATGACCAACATCAAAAGTGCAAGCAGCACGATTTTCATTTCATCCCAGGAGGTAACGGCGGAGTCCTTACCGTCGCTACAATTAACGGTTCAGGGAGGATTTTCAACCTTATATAATCCTGTGATTGTGAGGAGGGAAGATTGAACGTCAGTTCACTCTCATCCTTCCACGGTCCTGCTACTGAAGGTGATGTTTGCGCTACGACGACAACAGCAGGAGTCATCGACGGCGTCCCCGGAAAGGGGGTTGCGGTGAAGTTAATCTCGTTAGAGAACTGAGGGGATTCGAGTCCTCTTGTGTCTGTTGCAGTAACGGCGAGGTAGTATTTATCCCCACGAGTTGGGACGTTCCAGTTCATGTTGGTCGTAACAATCCCAACAACCTTGTTGGTGTATTGTCTAGAGCCTACACCGAAATATAAGTTGTAAGACGCAATCGGATTTCCATTCTGTATCGGTGGTGGAACAGTCCACGCCAAGCTGATGACCGGAGGTGGGTTGGAAGGGAACAGAAAGGGTTGTGCGGCGGCAAGACTAAGCGTGCTGCCAATTAACGTGATGAGTGTAAGTTTTTTCATTTTATTGTTATGTATTGATTTCTAATAGCCCAACGTGTGAGGTTTGCCCTTCCAAAGATTCGTATGCTTTGTTGACCTTTTGTTATGTAGTCTTCTACCATTGTGTGACCTATCTTAAATCGTTTCGCAATTTCCTTTGACGAGAGACCGGCTGCGTAGAATATCAACACAGCCTTTTGGCAGTTATGCATTATGGTCCTCATGCGCTTGACGTGACACTCTCTGCACTGTGGAAACACCCATTGTTTCCGCCTTCCACAATGGCATTTGTTCTTTGGGTATGCCATTAGACAAATCCCCCACCTAAGTCAGTCCGTAACTGTTGAATGCGTGCGTAGAACAGCGCGGACTGTCCACTTGTCAATCCATGATGAAGAGCACAGAAACTTAGGCGTTGATTACTAAACGTATTAACTCCTGTGCCAGTCTGATTAAGTGCAAAGAAGACTATAGCAATGCCCGGAAGAGCACCACCGTTAGTAGCGCCTGTTACCAATGCATTATGGGCAGTCCCGGAATTTGCTTCATATATAGCCGTGTTATTAGAAGCGATTCTATTACCCGAAACATAGCCTGTAAAACCTGAGTTGGATGCACTTATTCTTCCCCCACTAGAATTATAGCAATCCCAATAGGTCGTTCCCAGATACATCTGAAGAGCGAGTGAATTAGCCCCACCCGAGTCTGCTGCACCAGCATCACAGTTTGTTGCATTCGGGTTGCTAAAAGCATAAATTGTTATTCCCCCTTCATTGACACTATTATAAATGTTGGACGGTAGCAAATTTGGGTCCAAATACTTACTACTTCCATTACCAATTAGTCCATTAATCGTCAAATCTCCCGAAACAAACGGCCCGTTATTCGTCCAAGGGTCATTTCCACCTCCAACTAGCTGAGGTGTAATCGCCGCAGTTAAACTATCAGGAACAAGGGCGTTCCACGCAATCATTTGAGTGTCCAAACTATCGGTGATAAGCCCATTAGCAAAGGTGCACAACGCGGTCTGTGTTCCAGCGGACGGAGCAGCACCACCGTTAGCCACGACTCGTGAAGCCCAAGAGGTTATTAAAGGGTTGCAACCAGCAGCAGCAGCTTGTGCCATGAACGCTTGGTCGCCAAAAGAGAATGCTTGTCCTTTAACTATAGCAGGAAACACCGGAACAAATAGTCCCGTTGCCACGTTCTTTAAGAACTTTCTTCTAGCTAGTCTCATTGGCCTAAAGCAGTTACTAAATTTGTCGGCATTCCGTTAGCGCCCCAAACACTGAGCGAAAGTATCCCCACCTTTCCAGCAGGCACATACAACTTATTCGTTGAAGACGTCCCAATTACTATTACTGGTAACGACGAAAGGTCACAGAAATGCGCCGCCGCTGCACTATTGCTAAACATCAAAACACCCCAACTCACAGTGTTATTCGATATCGCACCAATAGCTGTTATTGAAAAATCAGCATTGGTGTTGATAAACTGGTAATTCTTCGTAAGGTTCCACGTCGTTCCGGCACTTAAGGGAAAAGCGTTCGTTGAGAACGATAACTGGTTCGTAACGGTAATGTTATTAAACGTCGCCTTCCCACTCACACTAAAGTTCTGATTCACCGTGACATTCGTATTCACCGTTAGTGAATCATAAATCGTCACGTTCGTTGACGTGAAAATGTTCACGTTCGTCAACACCGTAATATTCGTCACCACCCCACTCCCCGTCGGATAAGGCCCTTGCCCTCCCCCGTATGGTTGTCCACTGAGCAGTAGTGCCCAAATAATGGGCAAGACTATTACCGTTGCTACCGTAAGAAACTTTTTCATACTGGTTTGTAGATGGCTCGAACGTTAGGACTGGTTCCACCATACAACGTCCCCGCTGTCCAGAAACCCGCGACTAAGGCGGATATGTTGATAGTGCACCCGCGGTGTTGTGTGTAGTTCGCGTCCTGTTGGAAGGGTTGAAATCCACCCTGTGCATCACCGTAGTATGTAGTGGTTGTTACACTAATGGGACACTTGTTGAATGCTGCCACCAATGAACCAGGAACAACCGTATCAACAGCGTAGACGAGGTTGACTAACGTATCCGTTGCTTGGTTGTTTTTCACGTCAACGCGGAGAAGTCTCTTCGGGGCGGAGAGACCAGCAGCCTCGGTCCACACTTGTAGTGTGTTCTGTCCCGTTGTTAAGTCTCCCACAACAACCTCCGTTCCATCACACGCGAATTGGGAGTCGATATCGAGGGTCATATCAAGACCGCTTGCGGCAGAAACGGCGGTGTAGTTGAGTTCGGTCGTTGAAAGAGCGACAAGAAGTTCGCTTAGGGTAATTCCCTCTGGACCGAAAACATACATAAACCCATTGTTTCCCGCCGCAACGAGCGACTTCATTGCCGGCACGTCGGACGCTGCAACGGTTGGAGTTTGGAAGAATTGAATATAAACCGGCGTTGCGTTGTTATTCCAGCCAAACATGGAACGGACTGTTACCGGACCCCAAGCTACCCACTTGGTTAAATTGGCTGCTACCATGTTTACGAGCATATTGTTTTTCCTTTCTAGGTTTTTACTACTTGATGCTCTCCACACCAGTCAGCGAGCTTAACTTTCGGGAAAGCGTTGTCGGGAACGTTTGGCGGATTACGACGGCATAGCCCTTCATGAGCGGATACTCCGTCGTAGAAGAGACACGTTGAACAAAGTAAATCGTTCTTCGTTGTGGCGGACGTTACAAGCTCCACTTGTGTTACAGGGGGTATTGGTTGTGCCATAAAGGTCCTATCCGTGTGCGACGATTATCATTGGAACAATCCGTCGTTGTTCCCTAAAATCTTTCCTTCCTTGTCCAAGAACGACCTCCTGTGTTCGAACCGGATACGCACCGCGGAGTTTCTCCAGTCTTTGCTTCGCCATTGCGAGCTTCAACTGGGAGTCCATCTGCTTCGCTCGGCTTAGAATCTCCGCCGCAGCGAAATACACAAGGAGCATGTCGTCGAGGTCGGCCTTGTCACTATCCGCGGTGAGGGTCGTAAGGGCACGTTGTCCGGTGAACCTTACCGTCTGTGGGGTTACAGGGACGGGCCACACTTCAAACGTATCCGGTGCAGTCGCCTCACTGGTGTCTGTTCGGAAACGCCACCTTTGAATCGGATCGGTCTGCTGCTGAAGAGCAAAATTCATGAAGTTATACTCCTCCGACCCGATTCCATAGAAAATCTCATCATACACTTGGTTCCAAAAGACCTCTGCCAGGACGGGTCTCTCGAAATTAATCGCCACCGTCTCTCCCAACGCGTCATCATTCACCGTGGGAAGAGTCGGATACTGCTGTCCCGAGTTGACATTTTGGTCCCACCTCTGTTCCAAGAAGGGCCACGAATATTCACTCGCAAGCCACTTTTGCTTGTTCGAGAGGAGGGTGTTCAATTCAAGCGTCCTGGTGGTGTTTGGAGTGTTCGAGTCTCCTATCTCCGCCAATAGCATGTTTCGAAGATTTACAAGTGTCGTTCCTCGGGACATACAGTATCCTTTTGCTTATGCGACTTTGAACTCAGTGAGCTTAGAGCTAGGAAGGGCGGTCTTAACCCCAAGCTCCTGAGCTTCTTTGAAGTCTTTGGGCATGTTAGGTATAGCACCCTGGAAAAGGGCGCTCACCTTATTCCCCGCATACTTCATTCTTAAACGGGCGACTTCCTCGGCGGGAGTTCTATCGGTGACGGTCTTTATAACCTTCACCTTGGTTTTTCCGCCTTTTCCGTCGTCCTTATCTTCTTCCACCTCCACTTTCGTGGTATCCCCCGTTTCAACCAAACTTTCCTTCACGACAGGATTCCCGCCTGCATTCGTGTGATGTTCGGCGACCAACAGAAGAAGTTCCGCTGGCGTTACGTTGTGAAGCGTAACGTGATGACCGTCTTTCGACAGCGTAAGTGTTACAGTTGCGAGTTTCATTTTACGGCGTCCATGTTTGGAGTGTTATTGAGTTTACACAAATGGCGTTCGTGCTCGTGCCGCTATAGAGGGCACGAAGACGTATCCCTCTCGCGCCAGGGAAATACCACCGTGGGATTGCAATGTTTGCAACCGTGGGAGCATTAACCGAGACGGAGATTTGATTTGTATACGTTACGACCCAGTAAGGCGGAACCGCATTTGGTTGTGCGAGGTCCGTTGCACCAAGGGCGGGAACGAAACCGGGGATAGGTCCGCCGTTTCCGGGGTTCGGGGACGTTAGAGAGGCGAGCGGTTCGAAGATGCAGGACACAATGTTCGAACCATTCCCAACCGCACCACTCCCTGTGAGGGAGAAGGGCTGCGAAACAATCTGGAGATAACCAATACTATTCGTCATCCCCGATGCTCCGGGCTTTCCACTATCGGTCACAAGAGCATTGAATTGGTCCTGTGGAAGAGGGAGGTCCTGGAAGAAGTTGAACTGATTGTTCGTGGTGATGGTTACATACTTAACGTCGTTGGTGCTGAGTGTCGCAGCAACGGTGTTGTTCGTGAGGCAGACGAAGGTTCCCGGATACGTCTGACCGAACCACATCACCGGCACGGAGTCGGTGTATTGCGTCCCATTCAACGTTCCAAGGTTCGTCGCAATATTCCCAAGGATAGACGTTCCCGCACCGTTAGTGCCGAGTTGGTATTGACCTTGAAGAATGTTCTGCGCGATGTAATTGAGGTTCGTGATTCCAACGTTGTTCGATATCACGACCGAAGTAACGTTTGGATTGAAGAACGACCCAATGGTGAATGAAGCACCGTGTGCGATAACCGCACCGGCGATCGTGAGAAGTGTGATTAACTTTTTCATTTTCTAATTCCCTTTCATTAGACGATGCTGTAAACACCGTTCGCGTTGAGCTGCGTCACTTCAAGCGCACCCGTCCAGGTCATGGATTTGAGGAAGACCATGTATTGGTATGGGCGCTCGGGGGTGAGGATTTTGTTATCCTCTTGTTCCATTGGACGGAGCTTTACTCTTCGACCGTCCATTACGTAACAGCGTTTGCTCTTGCCGAGGAGGTCGAGAGTTGGGTCGTATTCGAACTTGCCAAGGCCCATGATGTGCAAACCACCAACGCCGAGGTCAGTCGCTTTGTCGCTTGTGAACCCAGTCTGGGTGAAGTAACCTTTAGCGATGAGTTCGCTTCGAAGGGCGTCAAGGAAGGCGGACCCACAGAGGGCTTTGTTCGGCTTCCCACCGAATCTCTTCAACTGGATGATTTCCGAATTGAAGAACTGGATGAGTGTACTGTTCGCCTGGGACGGAGCCAACGCGAGGTTGATCCGATTTTGCCACCAGGGATACGTCACGCGGGACAAACCACCAGTAGAACCAGTGTTCACATCGGTGATGAGACTGAAGATGCCTGGCACTTGCTTCGCGTCTTGTGTCCCATCCTGCCACAACATTAGATTCATCTGGCGGCTGTAGGATTCACCGTAGTCGTCCATACGGTTCTCAAGAATCCCGGTGATTCTCGTGAGGGCGACATCGGAATGTTCCGAGGTTCGTCCACCCTTTGAGTCGTCCACAATCGTGATGCCGTCCTTTTTCAGTTCCGTCCAGGTGATGATGAGCGAAGCAACGACTTCCTTCCAATTGAAAACCGCTCGTAAGAGGTTTGACGCTTGGGCAAAATTTATCGCATCATCTTCGTTATATCCTTGTAAAAAGCCTGGAGTATCACTCATGTAGGCTCCTTGAACCGGCTCGCTAACTTGCAAATTCCCTGACGGGAATGATTTCTGATTATCCCTCAACCATTTAAGTAAGGGTTTGTCATAGGTCGTCTGGGACAAAGCCTTGCCCCGGACGTAGAATATCAAAGCAGCGGACGCTATGTCGTTCGCCACCGTCAAGCCTAACGTTGCCATTGTCTAAATCTTTCATTAAAAGTTTTTGTTTACTTAGAGTAAGTCACTAAACATACTCTCCATTTTCTTTAACTCAACGGCACTAGGTGGTTGCGAATCACCATTGCTATCGCATTGCGGTGCGTCCGAACTACTTTTTGGAGGCAGCGACTCTCCGGTTTCGCCTATTATAGTATTCTGATATGCAAACTCGCCAAAGAGCCGCTTTGCGGCGTCATTATAGGCTAGAGCTGCGTCATGAATACTAGTAAAGTATCCAAGGTGAAGGTGCTTCCCGTTGAAACCTATCTTCGCACCATACTTCTTTTTTACCTTGTGGTAATGAACACCTCTATATCCAGTGGTGTTATTCCTAAAAGTTCCCCGATTAGCAGCATTTTGTGAATGTGTGGCTAATCGTAAATTATTGTCCTGATTATTGAATCCGTTACGGTCTATATGATCCCAAACATAACCTTTAGGAGCTGGTCCTTTTAAGCAAGAAGGCATTGTAGCCTGAATTACATGACCATCAGGTTCAACTATTGTGCGAAAGACTCTAACATAGGTGACATTATCCTCCCAATACCACGGACCCATTCCGAGAAGGAGTTCATACGCCCAGTCATCGCACATTACAAACTTACCGTAGGGAAGAGGGATTAGTTTCATCGGTCTGTCTCGTGTGATGCAACGGCCATTTGAATTGCTTCTTTCATCGTCTTCGCCTCTTCGAAGTTACGTGAAGCGTTATGTGTTCCACTCCCATTATGAGTGAGTGGTTTCTTCGTCGCAGGTTTCTTTGTGAACGGAGCGAGGGATTTGGACACAGATTGATACGCTCGCTCCAAAAGAGCAACCGCTTGAGTGGGGGAATTAATAGGATTCACGAGGTTCCCCTGTTGGTCTCTTTGGCCGGCAAGACTTTGGAATTTGTCATAGACCATTTCATACTTACCGTCCAACTCCGCTTCGGATTTCTTCGGCTTGAAGTCGGGATCACTCTTCACCTTCGCATCGGTCCATGAGGTCGCAGCATTCGCCATTTCACTTTGTTGTTGTTGGTGTTGACGTTGAATCTGTGCCTGCTGATATTGTTGAAAACGATTCGTCCCAAACTGAGACTGCGCTCGGAGGCGTGCCAACTCTCTCGCGTCTTCAAGATTAATACTCCCACCGTCTACCTTCTTCTGAAGGTCAGGGGGGAGTTTATCACCCACGAAACCTTGAAGTTGTTCGACGATGGGGTTGATTAGCTTCAACGCCTCTTGCGGGTCCGTGTTGATGAGACGCTGAACGTGGAGGAGTTTTCCAAACTGGTCCTGGTCTATCCCCCACTGGTTACAGTATTCGAGGATTTTGTTGTGGGACTCGACGATGGGTTTGAATTTCTCAAGCTCTTCGTTCGTCTCTTTGTATTTCTTATTAACCTCTTCGAAACGCTCATACGGAACGGGGTCTTTCTTCTCGACCTCTTCTTCGACCTTTTCCTCTTCCTTCTTGTCTTCCTCTTCTTCCTTCTCAACCTTCTCCTCCTCACCCTCTTTCTTCTCACCCTTCTCCGCCTTCTCCGCCTTCTCCGTCTCGCCCAATTCTTGGGCACCACTCTTCTCCTCTTCCTCCTTCTTTTCTGTCTCTTCACTATCCCCCTCAGGTGGTGACAAGTTAAGCTCACTCCCCAGGCGTTCCTTTACAAATTCCTCCATCGTCTGACCCTCGTTGGGGTCCTTCGACAAATCAGGCTTCTCATTCGTTTGTTCAATCTCGTCAGGCATATTATTGGGCGTTAGGTGGGAGACTATTTCCCGGAGGATTCATCTGTTGTTCACCCCTTCTATTGGGTCTTTGAGGACGTTGCGGTCTCTGTGGACCGCCTTGTTGTGGTTGACCAGGTGGTCCCTGTTGCGGTCCCATCTGTTGTGGCGGCATAGGAACGGGGAAGAAATCCGATGGGTCAAGGCGGTCGTCCAAACGTCTTATCGCTTCCCGAATGATCGCCTGTGGATTAGCACCTGCTTGGATAAGCAGTGGGGCAATCTTTTCAAAGTTCGCAATTTCGATGGCCTTGTTTGGACGACCAGAGGATGACGCCACTATTTGAAGTTCTATTTGATTGAGGAAAGATTCACGACCCTGTTCGGGCCACACAGCACCGATACCGGCGATTTGTTGGACGGTTTGCTTGGACATCTCTCGAAGTAGCATCTCACCGCCACACTTTGCGACCGCAGTAAGACAATCATCGAGGTCGTCTACGTTTGACGCTGATACCGTCATACGTGATTGCTCTGCAATAGTGCCAACCGTGGCAGTTACGTTTGGCTGTGCGGGGCCGACGTTTGCTTCCTGTTGTCCGGTGGCGATGAGAATATCCTCTGCGAGGGGTTTGGTGTCGTAGACCTGGACGTCTATCTTTGCAACCTGGAGGGGGACAACGACGGTCGATGGGTTCGAACCGGGAGTGAGGTTTTCTAACTCAACAACCTGATTATCCACCGCATTCTGAATGTTCTCCTTATCCGCCTCACTTAGTGCCCCTTTCGGACACATATACTTCGGAGCATTCGCCTTTCGTTGTGCCCTCAATGCCTCCCGCGTCCTATTCCACTCCTTCTGTGGGCTTATCATCAACTGAACGTCAGAGGGAGGGAATAGAGACGCTTTACAGCCGGGAGAACTTTCGATATCGTTGAATGTGAGAGGAAAGTGTGTCCAGAAACCCTTCGTGGACGGGTCAACGGCTTCGGGTTCCATCACGTAGTCTTTGTAACCGTCCACAATAACGAACGTGCTCTTCGTGTCTAGGTCATAAACCTGATACAAACACACGAGAGGTTTCCTCGACGGGTCATCTTTCAACTCCCCCATTGGACCCGAGGTGTTATGTTCGATTGGTTTGCCGTCGCTTTGGTAGTGTTTGAGGTCTCCACCCGGCTTGATATCGCATTCGAACATAGCATTCACGAAGTCCAATGGGTAGATGAACTCCTCCGCGATCCAGTGGGCACCGACGAAACCTTTGAGGTTCCTACAACGTTCATCAGGTATGATAGACATGGCGGGAGGGAAATCAAAGATTAGTTTCTCCTGGACGGACACCTTTTCAGTGTCTGACTGGTCCCCGTTAATGGAGTTGATGAGAGACTTGAGGGTTTCAACCTGTGCGTCGGTTTCTTGAATCTCCTGCTTCTGGAGTTTTTCGAAAATCAACTTCGCACGAAGAATACGTTCCGCGGCACTGAGACGGGTTTCACTCTGCGTGAGGTCGTTCGTTTCGTAATTCCTACAGAAGATTACCTTAATGTAACCCACCCCACAAACCGCCACACGACGAACGAACTGCTTCGCCTGGGTTTTGAAGTCGGGTTCCTGACTATCCATCTGATATTGGTAAACGATTTCGAGGGTCTTTCCAATTCGTTCCACGACCTGCTTCATCATCTGACCACGCTGATAATCGTTCAGAACCGCCATATTCTGAGGCGGAACGAAACCCATCGTTTGACTAATCATAATAGCACTCTGCATCGCTTGCATGAGTGTTTCCATCTTTTCGTCCCATATTTCGTAGTCCAAACGCTTTCGTTTCTGAGCCACAACCTGGGGGTTTCGCGCATACAACGTTGCGACCTTCTGATTGATGGACCGGATGGTGAAGTTCGCAATGTATCTTTCCTCTGTAATATTCTGTTGACCCTGCCACTGTATTCCCGCGACGAACTCCATGTTCATCCTCATTCTCTTAAAGTCCGACTCCCACTTCGCCTTCGCACTCCTAACCTTCTCCCCCCATCGTTTCACGCTCGCCAGTCTCGCAAGGTCGGCGTCTGTCTGATTAGAGTCATCGTCGTAATCGGGTTTCTTCAAGCTGTCGCTTGGCGGAGGACTCGTATCTTGAATGAGGTCGGGCATACTATTTCCCATTCACTCCGTGTTGGTGAGCGATTGTGTAGAAGAGTAAGGCAACACTAAGAACCGCCATACAGGTTGCGATGAAAACAACTACATTGACATTCAACCACTTCCTATCTTCTTCCTTTGTGTTGTCGTAAAGAGTAGCGAGACGTTCCATGATGTAAAAGGGAAGTAGGACACATGCAATCACAAGGCGGAACGGTTGGAATAAAATGAGAAGGAGGTAGTTCATTTGTCTAAGAGACGAGCCTTTTGGAAGGCGATTTGAGATTCATGCGACTTCTTCAACCAACCGAGGGTAGGTTTGAATTTGTAACCTCCAATGTCAGGCGGTTCCACCTCCGGTCCACTCGCCGGCATCATCTTGTCCAACCCTCGACCAAGATTCGCAAGAGCGTCAACGAAGTCGTCGTGAGTCGCACCAGGAAAACCTAAGAGTTCACTCTCCGCTTCATTCCACGACGGGTTAAACTTTGGAAACAATACCATTCGTTGGGACATTCGAGCCATGATTGACTGTGCCTTCGCTCGTTTGTCCTTCGCCTCGCTGAGTTCTTCAATCGGGATGAAGACGTTCTTTTCTTGCATTCGTTTCGTGAGGAACGGTGCGATTGCACCTGTGATGTTCTCCCGTCCTGCCCACCAACACAGGGGTCTCCTCCGTCTCCCCATCTCAATCATCGCATCTACCGCCTCCAATGTGTCCGCCTTACACCACCACCAATCTGGCAGAACCCATAATCTTCCTCCCTGATCCACTCCACCGCAAACGAAACAGAAGCGGTCAGTCTCCGTCCCCTTTCTGACTGCGTAATCCGCACCCACATAGTATCTAAGCCCGTTTCTTTCCGCGGTCGCCAGGTCATCAATACTGTATGGGACAAGCATACTTCGTTTAAAAAAGTTTCCTTCGTCAGGAGCTGGACGCTGTTGATACAATCCTGCGAGAACACGAGAATCAAGGGACAAGACTTTGCGGGCATGGTTTTCGTCGAACCACTCAGGCCATAGACGGCTTGAGAGGTCGTATTCCATTTTTTCTGTCTTCTCGTTCCATTTCACCCCTGGCTTACGACCGATAGGGTCGTTTTCCTCCGCAAAGTATGGAAGGCGAATTACTTTCCAACTGGAGGGATCCTTAGCGAGAAGTCGACCTACGAGGTCATCTTCATGCCTTCGGTTTGCAATAATGATTTGTGCGGCGGTTGGTTTGAGACGTGGCCAGAAATCATTCCAATACCATTTCCATTGTGTCTCGCGGATGGTCTCACTATCCGCGTCTTGTTGACTACCTAGATAATCGTCGATAAATGCGAGGTCAGCACGATGACCAGCAATACCACTGCCAACACCAGCACAGAAATAACCACCGCCTTTGTTGATACGCCAGTCTCCCGAGGCGGCTGCGCTTTTTGAAAGTTCATACCCGAGGTCCTTTTTGTAAAGTTCTATAAGGTCACGGCATTGTCGACCGAATCCTTCGATGAGGGAGTAAGAATACGAGCAGGCGAGGATGAGATGTGTCGGGAATTGGTTCAAATACCAGACAACGAAGTCGATGGACGTGTAGGTGCTCTTCGCAGCACCGGGAGGCATGAGGAGGATGACGTTTTTCTCTTCCCCTCTCGTGACCTTTTCGAGTGTTTCAATGATCAGTTGATGATGTAACGCCGGTGTCTGACCTTTCGTCCCCTCCACGAAGGAAGCCCACTCCAGCAATGAGCCTCTCTTCTTCCTTCGGTCTAACAATATTTGCGCTGGATGGTCCATTCTTACTGTCCCAATGTGTATGGGAGGACTGGACT
>Ga0247670_1000288_pt1 | contig 13160 bp, 12 predicted proteins | sample CNK11_metaG_FD_183042 | JGI IMG/M metagenome (GOLD analysis project Ga0247670, IMG submission 183042) | Soil microbial communities from Purdue University Martell Research Forest, Indiana, United States - CNK11 | ecosystem: Environmental > Terrestrial > Soil > Temperate forest > Bulk soil...
GACGCGGACAATCGTAGGACTACGAACCCACGGACTGGAGAGCCGGATGCGGGAAATCCGCCCGTCCGGTTCGGAGGGAGGGGCAAGCTTCAATCCCTTGTCCCTACCCCTATCGTCGCCAACCGGTGACTCACCGGTCCGCAAATTTCTGCCCGTCCATCGTCCGCAATTCCCATCCGCCCGGTCTGGCTGTCAGTGTCACCGCGCCGGATTTGCGCGTGCAAATGACGGGAATGTTCCGCTGCGCCAATCGTTCGAGCAGGGCGGCGGGCGCACGCCGGGTTGCGGGAAATTCTGAATCGGCGATGATGATCATTTTCGGCTGGATCACATCCAGCAGCGCATCAGAAAGCGGCTCGCCATCGGCCGGCAAACCGGCGATGACGATGTCCGCGCGCAAATCATTCGTGCGCTCCAGCAGGGCGCTTTGACCGGCGCGTCCCAAGTCTGACAGCAGCAAAACTTGCGCTCCATAAATTTTACCATTCAGCACAAGTGCATTGTCGTCCGCTTTGGAGAATTGATTGGTCGCGGCGGGATGCAGAACCTTCCATGCGCCGATGGCATCACCGCGACTGACAATCCCGTGCCGGTTTGGCGTCCGCTCCAGCGCGGCGATGGTTTGCCGATATACGGACGACCGAAAACGCACCGGGCTCGTCACGACTTGTCCGACGGAGAAAAGGTCGCAGAGCGGTTGCGCGCCGCCCACGTCGCGGATGTCGCCCTGCGTGAGCGCGAGCTGCGGCAGCCGGTTCACACCCTGCGCATGGAGAAACGGTTTGGTGATGAAATCAACGGCGTTGGTGTCGCCACAATCAATCAGCAGGTCATCGCCGGATTTGCCGGACTGAACGAACACGGCATGGCCGCCGTTCAAGGGCAAGACGGTGAGAGTCGTGGTGGAACGCGAAGTTTGCCAGCGCCAGCCGTAAAATCCGGCGATGAACACAACGCAAATCAACGTTGCGACGCGCCATTTTTTCTGGAATGCCACGCCGGACATGACGGCCAGCATGGCACCGTAGTAAATCGCGAAGTCCGCCAGCCCCGGGCTGCGCACGTAGAAAAAAGCCCCGGGCAGTTGGATGACCGCTTGGCTGATTTCCAACATCAGCTTCATCCAGAACCAGCCGCTGAAGTTAAATAGTTCCGTTGCCCACGGGAACCAACCGCCGCAGATCAGGCTGCCGAGGTTGCACGCCAGCGCGGCGCTGGACAGCGGCACGATGAGCAGATTCGCCAGCAGCGTGACCGGGCTGAACAGGTGAAAATAATAAGCCGTGAGCGGCCACGAACCAAACCACGCCGCGAGTGAAACCGCCACCGAAGTCAGGACAACTCGCAACGGTGTGCTCGACCAGCGTCGCCAGCGCGGGATCAATTCCGGTGGCAGCAACGGATCGTGTTGCAGCAGCCGGTCGCGGAATTTTTCCAGCGGCGGCATGAACAGCGCGATGCTCAGCACCACAAAGAACGACAGTTGAAAGCTCGCCTGAAACAGTTGCTGCGGGTCGTAGAGCAAAATGATGAACGCGGCGGCGGCGAGCGAGTTGATCAGATTGCTTGGTCGTTTCAATGACCACCCGGCGATGATGATCGTCATCATGATCGTCGAGCGGATGGCGGACGGCTGCCAGCCGGTGGCCGCCGTGTAAAACCAGATGAGCGGGATGATGACCACGCCGCACCAGAATCGCGGCACTTGCACCGTGCGCAAAATCGCCACGAGAATTCCGGCGATGAGGGCAATGTGGAGCCCCGAAATCGCGAAGATATGCATGGTTCCGGATTCCATGAAGGGCGCGGTGACTTCACCGGTGAGCGCGGTTTTCCAGCCCAGTGTCATCGCCCAGAGTAATCGCAAAGGTTCGTCCTCCTCCGGCAATCCGTAGGCGAGCGTCTTTTGCGACCACGCGAGAAAGCGGTCGCTCAACGATGGCGTTGAATTGGTCGAGAGCAATTTCCAGTCAGCCGCCGAAGCGGTCTTGAGTTGGAAGTAAATCCCCTGGCGCTGCAAATAAGTGCGGTAATCAAAAAGTCCCGCGGCCACCGGCAACGGCGGCGGGTTGATGACGCCGGAGATTTCCACCGGCTGGCCGGCGAAGAAATTGCTGGCCAGCGCGCTGGGCGTCGTGACGATGATTTCGCCGAGGGCGGGCCGCCATTCTTCGCCGCGTCGCAGTTCGCTGACGCGGACCAGGGCGAGCGCATGTTCGGTTTGTTCCCCGTCGCGTTCGTAGATCTTCAGGTCTGGTGTTTCCATCAGCGCGCCGCGCACGGTGATGAGGTCAGTTTCATTTCCCATCAATGTCCGCAAATCGTCTGGCGAGACGGTGGTGTTATGAACGGTCAGATTTGTCCAGCCCACCAGCATGAGCAGCGGCCAGACGAGCACAGGACGGAGTTTTTCGAGGCCGAGGACGAGAACGAGGATGAAGAACGAAATGGCAAACAGCGCGGCCGGCGGCGGTTGGAAAGTTTCGGCGAGCAGCAGCCCGGCAGCGTAACAAACCACGACGGCAACGAGCGGATATTTCATGGTGGTGGTTGCCGTGCACGTTTTTGATAGAATGTCAGCAGCCGGAGAACCAGCAGGGCGATGGCCGCCCCGGTGGTGTCAATCAACACATCCGAAAAATGCGCCGTTCGCGTCGGAACGAAGCTCTGATGAAACTCATCGGTCGCAGCGTAAAGAAAAACCACCAGCAGCGTGCCGCCCACCTTGGGCCACGACCAGGTCGGCAGGTTGTTTTGGGATTGATGCAACGCGCGCCAGACCAGCAGCGCGAGGACGGCGTATTCCGTCAGGTGCCCGCACTTGCGGATGCCGAGGTGGAGGTCCTCGATGTGCGGCTGCGACATTTTCGGAAACAGCCAGTGCAAAAAGGGTTCGACCAACCGCGAGGAGTGCTGGGAGGAATGGGCATCGCTGGACGCGGTAAAAATCAGCGCCATCCATGCGAGCACCGGCAGCCAGAATTTGAAAAAAGCATTCATGTGATACAGGTGCGATGAAAGCCGAAACCGTGGCGGTGACGCAATCAGAATGTGAATCGATTTGCCAATCCTCCGGTATTTTGGCAATGAAATGGGTTCCATGAAACAGTTGGTTGTGCTCTTGTCGGCGATGCTTTTGTCGGGCGCGGTGACGCTGGCGTCCGCGGCGGAGCTGATTGCCCGCATCCATTTTGTCGGCACGGAGAAAATCTCGGCGGATAAAAATTCACCCGCGTTCACCAATTTGTTCGGTTCCGCCGAGGCGCAGGCGCTCAAGACGCAGACATTGGACAAGCTTTCCCGCGCGCCTTATCTCTGGCTGAAGGAGAAGATCGCCGCCGGGGCGGGGGATGGGACAGCGCAATTGCGGCCGTTGCTCGACGATTTGCTCAAGGTGGAATGGTTTCTGGACGCGCGCACGGCAGCCGACGGGTCGCCCGAATTCGCGCTGGCCATCCGGTTGGACAACAACCGCGCTGAGCTCTGGCAGAACAATCTAGCCGCCGTCCTGGAGTCATGGACGAAAATATCCGCGCAGAACATTGCGGGCGGCTGGCAGCTGACCAAGCATCATCCGCCGGATTCCATTCGCTTCACTCGCACCGGCGAGTGGGTGGTGTTCAGTTGCGAGCATGCGGATTTCGCCCTCGGCAATGGCGTGGTGGCAAAGATCCCTCCGTCCGCCGCGAAAAATTACTGGTTGAGCCTGGATGCCGACTGGCCGCAACTGGTGAAAATTTTCCCCGCGCTGAAGCCGGTGGATTTGCCGGAGACAAAACTGCAAGTCATCGGGCGCGACGGCAATCTGCATTTGGACGGCAAAATCGTTTCGCCGCAGCCGTTCGCGATGACGCTGGACCAGTGGCGCATGCCGACGAACCTGATCCATCAGCCGTTCATCAGTCTCACCGCGGCACGCGGCATCGCGCCGTGGCTGCAGAAGCAAAGCTGGGCGCAGCCGTTTTTGATTTCGCCCGTGCCGAACCAGATTTTCTGCTGGGCGTTGGAGGGCACCCCATTCCAGACATTTGTCGCCGTGCCGGTCCCGGACGCAAATACCGCGTTGGTGCAACTGCATGACAAACTGGCCGCCCCCCCGGCAGCCGACCTGCAAAACCAGTTTTTCATGCCGGTCACCGCGGTCATGACCAACCATGAGATCAGTTGGACGGGCATTCCCTTCGCCACGCCTTCTGTGCGGGCCGTGCGCGAAACGTCCGGCGATTATCTGGTCGGTGGATTGTTTCCCAATTCGCCGGGGTCAACACCGCTGCCGCCGGAATGGTTCACCCGTCTCGCACCCGCCAACCTCGTCTATTACCACTGGGAACTCACCGACCCGCGCCTGAAGATGCTGCTCCAACCGGCCCAACTTGCGCTCATGATGACGAAGCATAAACAGCTTGACGGCGAAGCCATCGCCACCAAATGGCTCAATCATGTCGGCCCGACGCTGGGGAACACCATTACGGAAATCACGCAGACCGCGCCGAATGAGCTCACCTTCACCCGTGTGGCGCCCGGCGGTCTGACGGCCGTGGAGCTGTTCGCGCTGGCGAGCTGGCTGGAGGCGGCGAATTTTCCCGGTTGCGACCTGTGTCTGCCTCCTCCGCCGCAGAAGCGGTTTCAACGTCCTCCCGTAAAAGTGTTGAGCACGCCGGCAACACCCGCGCCCAAATGAATATGCTCAAACTTGGTGTCAACATTGACCACATTGCGACGTTGCGTGAGGCGCGTTATCGCGGGCGCGGTTTCGGCGAGCCCAGTCCGGTCGAGGCGGCGCGAATCTGCGAGGCGGCAGGCGCTCATGGCATCACCGCGCATCTGCGCGAGGACCGGCGGCACATCCAGGATCGCGATGTCTGGGAACTGCGTGAGAAGATCGGGACGCGGCTGAATCTGGAAATGGCCAACTTGCCGGAGATCATTGCCATCGCGCTCAAGGTGCGGCCGGCCATCGTTTGCATCGTGCCCGAGCGGCGCCTGGAAGTGACGACGGAAGGAGGACTCGACGTCGTGGCCGCTGAAACCTCCCTGACCGAAACGCGGACGATCATGAACGACGCGGGCATCGAGGTGAGCCTGTTCATTGCGCCGGATGAACAGCAGATTGCGGCGGCGGCGCGGACCGGCAGCCAGTTCATCGAATTGCACACCGGACAGTTCGCGGAACATTTCCACGACAAGTCGAAAGGCGAGGCGGAATTACAGCGTCTGATTGCCGGAGCGCAACAGGCGCACGCGCTGGGGTTGAAGGTCAATGCAGGGCATGGGTTGAACTACGAAAATTTGCCCACGCTCCATCGCGTCCCACACCTGGTGGAATTGAACATCGGCCACAGCATTGTAAGTCGTGCGGTGCTGGTTGGGTTGGAAAAAGCCGTGCATGAGATGCTGGCACTGATGAAAGTTTATCGCGGATGAATGATCGGAGCGCGGCCAGCCCGTCCAAGTTCAACTCTTTTCATCACGCGGGCGGGCTGCCCGCGCTCCGCGAGTTTGCTTGCACCTCAATCACCAATCGTCAATCGTCAATCGCAAATGATCTTGGGCACCGGCATTGACATCATCGAAGTGGCGCGCATCGCGGCTTCGTTTGAAAAATTCGGCGATCGGTTCGCCAATCGCATCTTGCTGCCGGATGAAATCGCCTACTGCCTGACGCACAAAAATCCCGCGCCATTCCTGGCAGTGCGGTTTGCTGCGAAGGAGGCGATCTCCAAGGCGTTCGGCACGGGCATCTGCGCGGCGCTGGGCTGGCGGGACATGGAAATCCGCCGCAAGGAATCCGGCGAACCGTATGTGGTGCTGCACGGCAAGGGCAGGGAACTGTTCGAGTCGCGCGGCGCGAAACAGTTGCTCGTCAGCTTGAGCCACACGGAACACTACGCGGCCGCCACGGCGGTGCTGGAAGGGTAAAAGTCGCGTATTGTGGCGTGTCTTCAAATTTGGATGGAGTGCGCCCGTCCCCGGGCGCAGCGATACAGCAATTGCCAGACGTCCGGGATTTTTCAAGAGCTGTCGCTTCCAAGTCTGTTGCTGCGGCCGAGGACGGCCGCGCTCCGTATTTTGAAAACACGCCCTGGCGCGAAACCGGCTTCTTCAGCGCTAGAATTTCTCGTCCGGATTCGCCGCCAGCCATTGGCCCAGACCGGGCAGCGGTGTGGATAAAACCTGCTGCACCTTGGCAATGTTCAGCGACGTGTCCAGCGCCCGCGGCGGTCCGGGAAAATCTCTGGCCGAGCCCGAAGAGATTTCTGTTTTCACTTCCGGCCAGCGTTTTGCCAGCAGTTGGCCGGTCTGCAGTCGTGATAATTTCTCCGCGCCGGCAACGTGATAGATTCCCGTGCAATTCTGTTGCGCCAGTTCCCAGACCGCCCGGGCGGTTTCGACCGCCGGAATCGGACAGCGGAATTCATCGGTGAACAGCGTCATCCCCGGCCCGGTTTGCAGTGAGCGCCGAAGCTGTTCATTGAAACCGCGATTGCCGGTGGGCGATGCGCCGCCGTTGAGGGATGTGCGGACAACGAGGTGACGCGGGTTTTTCAGAACGATTACCTCCGCCGCCAGTTTCGTCTCGCCGTAGATGTGCAATGGATTCGGGATGTCCGACTCGACGTAGTTTCCTTTGCGACCATCAAAAACCAGATCTGTGGAAAAGAAAACAAATGGAATTTCCCCCGCCAGTTCCGCGAGCAGCTGGGTGACCTCGACATTCACGCGCCGCGCCAGCTCCGGGTTTTTCTGCGCCTCGCCGACGAGGGTGATGGCCGCGCAGTGGATGACGAGTTGCGGCTGATCTTTGTGAAACTCGCAGCGGACGGCGGCGAAATCGAGCAGGTCAAGCTGGCTGCGCGTCAGCGCCCGCACGCGCCAGTCAGGGGCAAAGCGTGGCGCGGTCTGGGCGAGATAATTTCCAATCAGCCCATTCGCGCCGGTGATCCAGGCGAGTTTCATGTCGGCAAATCATTACGCGTTAGAAAGTCAAAGTCAAAGCGGGCCTTGTGGGCGAAAAGGGTTGTGGGTTCGTCAACAAGCTGATAATCGGAAGCCCGTTTTATGAGAAAATTCTTGTCCTGGCTCTCGCTGGTTCTGGTCATGAGCATCCCTGCTTGTGTAAATGTAATGATTGATGCCCAGAATTGTTTGGATGATGGTGCCAAACAATTCAACAATGGTGATTACAACGGAGCCATCACGAATTACTCCAAAGCCATTCAATTAATCCCGAAGTATGACAACGGCTATTACTATCGCGGTATGGCGAAGTCAGCGAACGGTGATCCCGATGGTGCGATTGCCGATTGCACTAAAGCCATCGAATTGAAACCCGACTTTGCCCATGCTTACAACCTCCGCGGCATAGCGAAGTTCGATAAGCGAGATCTCGATGGCACGATCGCCGATTGCACCAAAGCCATCAAATTGAAACCCGACTTTGCTGATGCCTACAACAATCGCAGCCTTGCGAGGATAGATAAAAACGATCCTGATGGTGCCATCGCCGATTGCACCAAAGCCATTGAGTTGGATGCGAATTTCTCCACGGCATTCAACACGCGCGGTATTGCGAAGATGGATAAGGGTGACGTTGATGGCGCGCTGGCTGATTTTAACAAGGCCATCGGAATGAGACCGGACCATGCTGTTGCCTATAACAGTCGCGGTTTAGCCAAGGGCAAGAAAGGCGATCTTGATGGCGCGATCCTCGATTACAACAAGGCCATCGTATTGATGCCGGACTTTGCTGGTGCTTACAAGAATCGTGCCGCTGCCAAGAGCCAGAAAGGCGACGTGGATGGCGCGAATGCCGATTCCACCAAAGCCGCGGAGCTGAAACCGAATTAAACATTTGCCGGAGAAAATCGCGGCAGGGTAGTTTCCATCCACCATCCTGACCGGCAACATCTGGCCGGTAGTTTACTTAGTCTACCAACCGCTTCATCAGATTTCCGTAGGCGTCAATCCGGCGGTCGCGCAGGAACGGCCAGTGCGTGCGCGTGGTGTCCACTTTGGCGAGGTCCACGGGCACGATCAGAATCTCTTCCTTGTTCGTGGAGGCTTTGGCGAGGAGTTCGCCGGAGGTTCCGGCCACGAAACTTTGGCCCCAGAATTCCAGTCCGTCGCCGCCCACGCCCTTGATGACTTCATGACCGATGCGGTTGACGGACGCCACGAAGCAGCCGTTGGCCACGGCGTGTGAGCGCTGGATGGTTTCCCACGCGCCGTGCTGGCGTTCGCCGTATTCCTTTTTCTCGCTGGGATGCCAGCCAATGGCGGTCGGGTAGAACAGGATTTCCGCGCCCTGCATCGCGGTGAGCCGCGCGGCTTCGGGATACCACTGGTCCCAGCAGATCAGCACGCCGATCTTGCCGTAGCGCGTCTGCCACGTCTTGAAGCCGAGGTCGCCGGGCGTGAAATAAAATTTCTCGTAGAACAACGGATCATCCGGGATGTGCATCTTCCGGTAGATGCCGAGCAGGGAACCGTCGGCGTCAATGATGGCGGCGGTGTTGTGATAAACGCCGGAGGCGCGCTTCTCGAACAGCGAGGCGATGATGACGACCTTGTGCCGCTTCGCGAGCTTGCGGAAGGCGTCGGTGCTGGGCCCGGGAATCTTTTCGGCCAGTTCAAAATTCTTGTGATCCTCGCTCTGGCAAAAGTATTGCGAACGGAAGAGTTCCTGCGTGCAGATGATCTGCGCGCCGGATTTGGCGGCGCGTTCGACGAGCGCGACAGTTTTCTTGAGGTTCGCGTCCGGGCTGGCGGATACGTCAGTCTGAAGCAGCCCCAGCTTCACGACCTGGGAGGCGGCGCGTTTCATTTTTTGGCGGTGTTGGCGAGCAGCACGGTCTTGTCCTGCAAATCCGCTTTGGCGCCGGCGGTCGGAACAGTCTGGCCGAACAGCTCGCGGATGAACTTGCCGAGCGTCTCGTTGGTCGGGCCGTAACCCGCACCGTAGATATAATACTCCAGGTCCACCATCAGTTCATCCGCCGTGCCGTAACGCCGGTTGAGGTCGCGGGTGAGGCAATGGTGCAGGATGTCATTGAGCTTGTCGTCAATGCGCGAATCCAGCGCGCGGAAGTCCGGCACCGGCTGGTTCATGATGCGCTGGCGGGATTCCTCGGCATTCTCGCCCTTGAAAATATTTTTGCCGAGCAGCAGGTTCGCCAGCACGACGCCGACGGAAAACAGGTCGGAACGCTTGTCGGTGATCTGGAAATCCGCCTGCTCGGGGCTCATGTAATCGGCCTTGCCGGCGACGACTTCGCCTTCCTGGTCGGTGAGAAAACCCTTCGCCTTGGCGATGCCGAAGTCGGTCAGCTTCACGTCGCCCTCGAAGGCGATCATGATGTTCTTGAAGCTCACGTCGCGGTGGACGATGCCGAGCGGCTTGCCATCCTTGTCGGCCTTGGCGTGCGCGTAAGCCAGCCCGCGGGCGACGCGGCTGGTGATGAACACCGCCAGTTCCTTGGGCAGGATGCGGCGTTTGTCGCTGAGCTGCCGGGAGAACTGCTCCAGATTCACGCCGCGGATCAGTTCCATGGCGATGAAGCAGACCCCGTTCGCCTCGCCGAGATGATAGGTCTGCACAATGTTCGTATGGATCAAGTCGGCCACCAGCTTGGCCTCGCCGACGAAATTCTCGATGAACATCTTCTGGCTGGCAAAGCTCGGGCGGATGATTTTGATGGCGACACGCTTGATGAAATTCTGCGCGCCGTGTTGTTCGCCTTCATAGACGACGCCCATGCCGCCTTCGAAAATCTTGCGGGTGATCTCGTAGCGAAACTCGTTCTGGATGGTGAACAACGGCACACGCGGATGGTCGGAAATTACCCGTTGAAGTCAAGTCCGCGGGTGGCCACCCCTGAAAATACTGCGATTTTTTATGCTTTTTTGCTTGCGTGCCGCGCGCGAAGGATTTTAATTCCTCGCAAGTCACAGGACTTTTGTAACTAAACGAACAACAACAACCATCGAAAGAGAACAACATTATGGCTAAAGCACTCTCCAAATCCCAACTCGTCACCGCAATCGCTGAGAAGGCGCAGCTCTCCAAAAAGCAGGCCGGTGAAATCCTCGATCACCTGGCCGCGCTCGCTTACAAGCACGCCAAAGACACTTTCACGCTGCCCGGCATCGGCAAGCTCGTGCTGAAAAACCGCGCCGCCCGCATGGGCCGCAACCCGAAGACCGGGGAAGCCATCCAGATCAAGGCCAAGCGCGTCGTGAAGTTCCGCGTCGCCAAGGCTGCGAAGGACGCGATCCTCGGCACCAAGTAATTTATCGGTTCTCACCAGGCGCTTCGATTCGTCGGAGCGCCTTTTTTATTTCCTTGAACCGGGCCGCGCGGCTTGCGATTTAACAGCGGCAGGGTTTTCCCGATTTCATGATCCGGTTTTTAATTCATCGCCCGAAGTGGATTGTCGTCATCGTCGGTTTCCTTGTCTTCTGGTTGACGCAGACCACGTGGCTGACGGCCTCGCACCTCTGGCAAAAAGCGGAAGGCACCCTCATTGACCGCCGCTATTTGTTGCGTGGCGAGGATCTGCCCGACCCGAACGTCCAACTCGTCGGCCTGGCCACCAGTTCGTTCAAGCTGGATACACTGGCACCGGAGGAGATTGCCGCTTCGCCGACGCTGCAAATGATGCAAAATCCGCCGCCCTGGGATCGGAGTGTGTATGCGGCCATCTTGGAAAAGCTGGTGGCCGCGGGCGCGAAAGTGGTGATGTTTGACTTCGTCTTCGCCAGTCAGACGGCGGGCGACGACGTTTTCGCCAAGGCGCTGGAAAAAAACAAGGACCGCGTCGTCATCGGTGAAATGTTCGCCGATGAAATCGGTTCAGACAACCAGACCAAAAAGCTGACGACTCCCAACGAGCGGCTTCTGCTGCCCGGGACCGAATCAATCGTCGGCCTCGTCAACATCTGGCCCGATCCTGATGAAATTGTGCGGCATGGACATTACCGGACCTCCATTGAGCGCGAGTCAGGATTGCGAGGCTATCCCAACAACCTGACCCATATCACGGTGCTGGCCGCCAGGAAGTTCACCGGCAAGACCACCCTGCCGTTGCAGGACCGCCCGAATCTGGTGGATTTTCAAGGTTACGCCGGAACCTACCGTCCACTGCCGGTGGAAGGCATGTTCGTGGAATCGCTATGGAAACGACCACCGTTCAACGGCGGGCTTTCGTTCAGTAACAAACTGGTCATCGTCGGTCCGATGGCGGAAATTTTTCATGATGTCCACGCCACCCCGTTCGGAGAGATGCCCGGGCCGGAAGTGCAGGCGCAGATGCTGGCGGCGCTGTTGCATGGTTCCTGGCTGACGGAAACATCAAATCAGTTCAACCAGATGCTGGCCCTGGGTGCGATGATTCTGGCCCTGCTCATCTGCCTCGGCATTCCGCAGGCGCTGCTCAAGGGAACGCTGCTCATCGCCGTCACGGTGGCGTTTCTGGTCGCCAGCCAGCTGGCCTTCAATAATTACAAACTGGTCCTGCCGATGATGCCGCCGCTGTTCTGCCTGCTCGCGACCGGCTCGTTCGGAATCATTTTTGAATACGCAATGGAGCAACTGGAGCGGCGCCGTTACAGGCATATTTTCAATCGATACGTTTCCAAAAACGTTGCCAAGGCAATTCTTGAAGACCGCCGTTCGGCCGAAGAATCCCTGCGTGGGATTAAGAAGCCGGTGACTGTTTTGTTCAGCGACATCCGTGGCTTCACCACCATGACGGAAAAAACTGACGCCGCCAAGCTGGTCGCCCAACTTAATGAATATTTTGCTGAAATGGTTGACATCATTCAGGAGAAAAACAGCGGCACCCTGCAAAAATTTATCGGCGATGCCATCATGGCTGCGTGGGGTGACACACACACGCTTGGAAACAATGAGGATGCCAGCCGCGCCGTAAACGCGGCCCTGGAAATGCGACGGGGACTTGCAAAGCTAAATGCCATGTGGAAGGAGAACCCAGACCGGCAGGTTTTGGCCACTGGCATCGGCGTCAACCACGGTGAAGTTGTCTATGGCAACATCGGTTCCAAAGAACGAGCCGAACTGACTGTGCTGGGCGATGGTGTGAACCTCGCAGCCCGCTTGGAAAGCGCGACGAAACAATTTCATACGGACATCCTCATCGGTGAAGAAACGGAAAAACTGACACGCGAACGTTTCATTTATCGGAAAGTTGGGGCCATCGCATTCAAAGGCAAAATCAAGCCGGTTGAGACGTATGTTTTAATCAGCGATCGTTCGCGGCCACCGCCCACCTGGCTGACGACGTATCATGAGGCGATCAAGCTTTATCGCGGCCGAAAATTTTCGGAGGCGGCGACGTGCTTTGAAGACGCTCGAAAGCAAATAGGCACCGAAGATTTTCTTTGTGCGATGTATCGGCTACACTGCACGGCTTACGAATCGAAACCGCCGCCGGAAGATTGGGATGGCTCATTCACGTTAGCGGATAAATAAGAGGGTTTAACGCGGGTTTTCACTTGCCTCGTCCGACAGCGTCCTTCATCTTGTTCATAAGGAACAATTGAACCCGGCCCATCGCATGAAAAAAACCATTGCCCTATCGTTGTATCTCACGTGGCTGACCGTCGTTCCCGCCAGTCCCGCCGCCGACTTCAAGCAGTCGAAAGTCACGCAGGTGGTCAATGAGGTGCAGATCATTTCCGGCGCCGATCAGGCGACGAAAAGCGCCACGGTCAACGACCTGTTCAGCCTCCCGGACATCCTGCGCACCGGCCCCGCGTCGCGGGCGGAACTGGTGGCCCAGGACGATACGGTCACCCGCGTCGGCGCGAACACGATTTTTTCCTTCGACCCCGCCAGGCGCACGGTGGATCTGAAGCAGGGCAGCCTGCTGTTCCATTCGCCGCACGGCAAGGGCGGCGGCTCGATCCACACCGGCTCGGCGACGGCATCGGTGCTGGGCTCCACGCTCATCGTCTCGGCCACGCCGAACGGTGGCTTCAAGGTGATTTCCCTGGAGGACGACGTGACGATCAAGTTGCCGAACGGGCTGCACCAACAATTGAAGCCGGGGCAGATGACCTTCATCCTGCCGGGCGGAACCCGGCTTGCGCCGATCATCCTTTTCCGGCTGGACGACCTCACCCAGCACAGTCTGCTGGTG
>Ga0247670_1000291_pt1 | contig 13016 bp, 9 predicted proteins | sample CNK11_metaG_FD_183042 | JGI IMG/M metagenome (GOLD analysis project Ga0247670, IMG submission 183042) | Soil microbial communities from Purdue University Martell Research Forest, Indiana, United States - CNK11 | ecosystem: Environmental > Terrestrial > Soil > Temperate forest > Bulk soil | place...
CCAGCCCCGCCGACAAGTTGATTGTCGTGACGTTTGAACAGATCATGCCCTACGAATCCGACACCGAGTTCGGCACGAAGAAAATCATCTACGACGCCATCGTGAAATGAATTGTCGGGCTGCCGCACCTTGCGGTGGGCCGCCATGCGCACGGCCACCGTTTTGCTGCCGTGCCGGTGGCCGTCTGCAAAGACCGGAATGCCGTGGACTTGCGCCACATCCCGCAAAAGCGGGACGCAATCGTTAGCACCGAGGGTGTTTGCACACTGCCACCAGGCTCGCTCGTCCGGTTGACATTCCTTGAACTGTTGAAAGTTGAGGGTTGATAGCTGAGAGTCATCTCCACGACGGGCCGGATTTTCTCGCTCAACTCTCAACCATAGACTCTCAACCTGAAATGGTGCCCACGGCCGGACTTGCACCTGCAACCTTTCCGTCTTGAGCGGAACGCCTCTTCTGTTGGGCTACACGCGGGTCCTTGCGGACGGCCACCAAGCGTGTGTCTCTCAACACCTATGCCCGGGAAAAATGCGGGTGAAAGGAACCGTGTGAAGCCGCGCCGACTGCACCATGGATGCCGGTTATTTGGTTGCGGCCGGAGCAATCATCAAATCGTCAACGGCCACGGCGAGATCTACGAGATACTCGTCACCCTTGGGATTTTGCGTGAGCGCGACCAGGATGTAATGCCGTCCGCCGCCCGTCACCACCGCCGAGTCGTGCAGCCAGTTCTCCCACGAACCCCACTTGCGAATGATCTGCACGTTGCGGCCATCGAGGCCTTTCACAAACTTGATATCGTCGTGCGGAATGTCCGGCGACGCAAAAATCTCCCGCATTGTTTTGGACGCGGCGGGCGAGACTAGCTTGCCTTGCTCCAACATCAGGAAATAGCGTAGCAACTGTCGCACGGTCGCGGCGTGGGAATTATCGCCGACGGGATCGCCGTAACGCTCGCCGTCCTTTCCGTAATGTTTGCCCATCCAGATCCCGCCGCCATGGTTCGGGTCGTAAAATCCATACGAGTTGAGCACGGCCTGAATCTGCTTCAGCTCCAGTTCGTGTGAAAACTTTGAGGCCATCTCATTGTCGGACGCCTTGGCCATTAACCCGAGTTCGTGCCGCGTCTGGGTGTTCAGGTTGGTAGCGGCATCAGGATGCATTTGAAAGTAGGCCAGCAAAATGCCGATCTTCGCAATGCTCGCGGCGTATTCCTCACGATCCGGATGAATCATGGCCAGTCGCAGCGTATTCAAGTCCAGCAGGCCGGCTTCCGTCTGCTCCGACGTGATGCCGTATTTCGCGCGCAAGGTTGTGTCAATCGTTTCCAGCTTGGCTTGCAACTTCGGATCCACCGGCGACTTGTAGTCCAAAACGTAATGTTCAAATTTTAGATTCATCTCTTTGGGACGCGTCGAGCAACCGGTCAAGGAAACAGCGAGGGCAATCAAAACTCCAAGGTTCGCCAGACGAATCGTCATCGGCGTTTTCTACCTGAATTTGCGTCCGGCACAAGCCCGGAACGTGCCGACCTTCTGACAATGGAATCCCGTGCTGGACTCGCACCAGCCTCTGCGGTTTTGCAAACCGCCGCCTGAACTGCTCGGCCAATGGGATGAGAAAGGAACCCGGCTATCTGCGCTTCGCGCGCCACCACATGGGAGAATCAGCAATCACAGTAAGTTCGGTCGGCGCCTTTTCCCGCCGCCGACATGTCGTCGATCCGCTGTCGCTTAGAACCTCAAACAAATCCTCCAAACCACGCGCTGTCTTGCCAAAGTCTGTTAAAAACGCATCATATTCGACAAAGAAGCCTTGGAGGGAGTTGCGTGCTCGCGGCCACATTTCAACAAGTCTATACCAAGGGTATTGCTGGTCTAATTTATGGTGCCTACGCAGCCAGTCGCCAAAACGATGAAACTCATTTTCGTCGGGGGTAAGCCTTACTTCGGCGCACTTCTTTCCTGCGAAATATCCGGCGAGATAAGCGGCAATCAAGACCACATCGCCGGAACCCATATACATGCCAGGCTTCTTGGAAATGGCATAAAGATGTTTATAGAAATCAAAAGAACTTGAACCCAGCATTATCTCAGGTGCAGTGGGCTGCACGTCTATGGGGTTTTTTCGGCAATACTGCCGGTAGAGCCGACAGAACAAATCAAAACTGTCGCATCGGTCTTTAGCGTTCAATTGAATGTAGCGATACCAGCGGGAACCAGAGTCTGTTGGATAAGAGAGCCGCTTTTCTAACCAAAATTCAAAGCTCGTCAAATCCCGCCAAACCGGTGGGCCAAAGATTTGATATCCACTAAAGAATTGATTGAGACAGTCAACCGAACGTTCCGGCAAGAATTCGAAGGGCCGTTTTTCCATAGAACCAATAAGCCGTTTCAAGTTCTTCCGGTGTCGAATGACATCCGTCATTTTGGTCGGCAGGGTCTTCACTCGTTTATTTTCACAAATAAAAAGTGCCGTGCCAAGCTAGTTGAATGATTTAGTAATTGCGGACGGAAGCTTTCGCCTCCGCCCGCATTCGGTCCGGCACCGGGCTATTTGTTCGCCTGTCCTGCTCGTGTGGGTTTGGCTTTTGGCCGAACACGCTTTGCCCTGGGTTCGACCGCTGAACCTTCATCAGATTCCCGTGGCTGGCCAAAGGCGTTGGCCAGGAAATGATCCAGTTTCTCGTTTTCCACCAGGCCAAATTGCCGGAGCACCGGCACACGGATCGGGCGGCCCGCCATTTCCTTCACCGGCAGGTATTCGTTGATCAGTTCGAGCACCCGGGCGTAGTCGGCATCGTCCGGGTCAGTCTCGGAAAATGAATCTGAATATTTCAGATCACCCTCCTTCCAGACTTTATCCTGGTCCGCATCTTCGTCATCAGGCAGGTCCACGCGACGGAAGAACACTTTCGCGTCGCTGCGGATGACCAGGCTGTCACCGGTCAGCCAGACCAGCACCGAACCACCTTGCAGGCTGGAACGGGCATTGGTGACGATGCGCGTTTTGGGCGAACGCTGCCTCAGGATGGACCGGATCAACAGCGCCAAATCGGCCGGAATCTCGCCTTCACCGATCAAGTCGATTTGCAATGTGCGCGGCTGGCGGGCCAGCGCGGCTTCCAGACTGGCAATCCGCTCAATGTAGTAGGAATTGCCATAGCTCATGATCTTGAGCTGGAACCGGCGGAGGCCTTGTTTTGATTGTGCTTTCATAACTGTTTTCAATGGTTGATTTCATTTGTTGGGTGTGGGTTGCTTTTAAATGCGCGGGCGGAAGCTTTCGCCTCCGCCCGGGTTGCTCAAGTTGCTTCGTTGTTTTCCGCGTTCGCGGCCTTCGCGCCTGGCTTGAGTGGCACGAAGCCGCCGGGCATGCCGACCACGAGCGTGTTGCCCGCATTTTGCGCCGAGGTGAGCGACTGCATCAGACGCAGGTTCATCAGGGCCGGATTTCCTTCCAGCACGCGGGCCGCGTTGGCGAGGTTGCGGAGCGCGGCGCTTTCGCCCCGCGCACGTTCGAGCGCGGCCTGGCCTTCCTGCTTCGCCCTCTGCACCTCGGCAAAGGCGCGCTTAAGCTCGGTCGGGAACATCACATCCCTCACCTCGACCGCGAGGACGTTGACGCCGATCTTCGCGGCTTCCCGCTTCACCGATAACCCAAACTCAACGGCCCGTCCAAATTGACGCTCCCGATGGGAATCGAACCCACATCTCCCGGACTTTCTCCGGACGTTCTATCGCAGTTGAACTACGGGAATATCCGACAGTCTGCGAAAGTTTTTCAAACAAACTGCGGACGCGGTTTTGCGCCGAAGACACCCATCGGGCGTTCTTCGGCAAAGGCAGATGGGGAAGTGGCGTGATCGAACGGAGGCATGCCAGCCGGGAATCGAACCCAGAGCGCTTGAGTTTTCACCCGAGACGCTACGCCCTCCTATTTTGGCGGAGGATAACCGATCAACTTCGGCCCATCGAAACTGTGAATAGCGGTGAATAATTTCCGGTTGCGGGCGCCGCGCATTGTGTCAGAATTTACCTGCGCGACGAACAGCTCGCATCCAAATACCGGCGTTGAGATCTTTGAGCCGGGGCTGGGATTGCTCCATGAGCAGAATCCACTTGCGGATAGGCCAATCTCCTTGAGCGCTCGTTGCGTATTTTCTTTTTGGTCAGGAAGCCGGGATTTGCACCCGGACCGTCTCCTTCACAGGGAGAGATGCTGCTATTACACCACGATCCTGAGCTGGTTGAGAGTGAGAGTTGAGGGTTGAGGGAAAGAACTTGACCCTGTCGCCGCCCGTGCTTTTCTCTCAACTCTCAACTCTCAACTTTCAACTCTCAACTTTTAACCATCAACCTCCGCAGAATGGCATCCGTGGCCGGACTCGCACCGGCTAGGGTCGGATTGAAAACCCGGCTGCGCGAGCTGCTTTGCATTCACGGACAAAAAAGGTTGGCCTGCCGGGGGATTTCACCTTTACTTCGGTCATGGAGCAACGATATGTCTGTCCCAAATGCGGATTTGAATCCAGTTTGAGAAAACAGCGTGCTACTGAAAGCGTCCCGTTGCCTTGCGTGTGCGGCCATTTCTTGGAACCGGAAAAACGAATGCCACCGGTTTCCCCGGTCATTTCCAAGGAAACGTGGTTTCAGGAAACCGGCCCGCAATCCTTCGCGGTGGGGGTCTCGCGGCGCTCCTGGTTGTTTTTCGCTTTCGGGCTATTGCTCGGCGCAATGATCTGCCTCCAATTTGGCGACGCCTATAAACAATTCGCCCACCACGTCTTTAGATTCTCCGCCTTTCTGTATTTTCTCCAGCACATCACGGGCCTGTTCTTAGCGGCCGGCATCGCCGCCATGTCCATGTGGGGCAAAACAACCGTGACGGTTAACGGCAACGATGCCGTGGCGTTTACCGGGATCAGCTCCGTCGGCTGGCGATGCCGGTTCGATTGGCGCCACGTCCAGGACATTCGTAGCACCAAAAAACCAGGCCGCTACATTGACGCCCCGCAGATTACCATTGTTGCCCAAAGGCGCATCAATGTCGCCGCCGGTGTAAGGAAAAAACGGCGGGAATTCATGCTGGCTGTCCTCCGCCAAAAATGGCGGGAGCCGGGCCATTAACCCGACTCACCGCCTTGGCTTGCGCGTCTTGTAAGTGAGGAGCGGTCGCAACGTCGCGATGACGGATACGAGTCCGGCAGCAACGAGGTCGGCAATCACAGCCTCAATGTTCTTGTAAGCGGCGGGCGCTTCTTCGTAGAGCAGGTCGCGCTCTTCGCAAACCACCCGGCCACCCAGCGGCGTCTGCGCGAGTTCGCTGACGCTGAACCGCTCGCGCATACGCTGGCGGGCATCGCTGCGCGCCCACTTGCGGCCCGCACCATGGGCGAGGGACCAGGCGTGACTCTCACCATCGCCGGTCGGCTTCACGATGTAGCTCAACGAACCGCGCGAACCGGGGATGACAACGAAGTCACCTTCCGCCTCAACGGCACCCTTGCGGTGAATGAATGTAACAGCCGACGTGAGGAGGCTCACTTCCTCCCCGCTTTCGACCGCACTCTCATTCGCTGCAAAAGTTTGAGCCTCCTTACGTCGGCTGCTACGAGGTGAACGCGTGATGCTGTTGTGACAACCATCCCAGAGGAATTCCGCTTCGGCACCGATCGTTGCGACGAAACGACGCGCGATGAGTTCGCGATTTGCCCTGGCCCAGCACACGGCGAAGTCGTGGCCGCGAAGATATTCCTCCGCTGCGAACGACTCCGCTTCCACGCCCTTGCCGCAGTGTTCATCCACATGGGCGCGCAGGATGGATTCACCCAAACCACGCGAACCGCTGTGAACGAGCACGACGAGTTGCTGTTTGCCGAGGCCCAGCTTTTTGAACTCATCGGCATCGAAAACCTTCTCCACCGTCTGCAATTCGGCGAAGTGATTGCCGCCACCGATCGTGCCTAGCGCCGAATTGAATTCTGTGGATTCAAGGCTGTGCTCAGTGAGGCATTCGCTGATGTCCTCATCCCACGGGTGTTCAAGGTGGAAAGGCTTTTCCGCCCAGCGGTCGAGCTTGGCGTCGCGACGGACGAGATCCGTCTTGAACAACGCCATGCCGCAGCCGATGTCGCCGCCGATGAGGTATGGATAGATCACGTCCTCGGTCACGAAGGCCGCGCCGACGGGCGAACCTTTGCCCGGATGCAAATCCGGGAAGCCCACGGCGTGGCGGACGCCGTCAAGCTTTGCCGTGGCAAAGAGCTGGCGCACCGCTTCACCTTCGATCCAACTTTTGGGCGAGGCGAAAAGGCGCACTGAATCTGACTGAAGTTGAGAGTTCATATGTGTTGAGGGTTGAGGGTTAAACAGATTGAGGGTGCCGGGTTTCAAGTGTCTCAACTCTCAACCTTCAACTCTCAACTAGATTGGTCCCCGGGCTTGGTAGCGCACCAAGTCTTCGCAGACGGCCACCGTCCTCCTCTTCAGGGAGGCGCTAAACTGCCTCAGCTACCCGGGGTGAAAGACAATGGCGAATCAATGCGTCAGTGAATTAGTGAGCGGCTAACGCCAGCGATGATTTCAGACCAACTCAGTGATTCACTGACTCGTCAAAACTCACTGATTAAACCTGGTCCTTCCGCGCGGTAACGCTCCGCGGTCTTCCGGTTATCGGCCGGGCGCTCTGCTTTTGAGCTACAGAAGGAAAAACTGACGCCAGTGGAAATGAAGCCGGAACCAGCGGTAATGGATTCTCAATCTTGATGCCCGGACTTTCGTGTCCGTGGTCAAATCTTCCGGCGGCAGGCTCGCCGCTTCGGTAAAGGCAAGCCGCTCGAATTCGTAAACGGGCAGTCTTCTGACAGCCGCGTGGAGTCTCCGTCGACGGGATTGTTCGCGGAATCTGGCGAACGAAAAAATGGGAGGTTTTTTCATGGTTTTGATTTTGAGTTTTAAGAGCGCAGTGACGTCCCATGAAAGCGACGCCACTGTGGTTTCATCTGATTTTGATTGGCGGACCGGCGCGCGAGGGGCGGAACACCAGCTTCGCGGCCGGTCGAATTCGAATGACTCGATTTGGTTTGTAGCTCTTGCGGAAGAGCAATGGGCGTTGATAACGAGGTGTGTAGAGCATGGGATTTCTTTTGGTTGTGTTGGGATTGGCGGTTAAACGATTACTGACGCTTGTGGATTCGTTGGCCAGGCGGGCTGTCATCGTTCGAAAAAGCGAGCCGTGCGCCGTCTGTCTTTTGGCAGCATCGGCAGAAGCTGCTTCATCTTCATTTGCCGACGATTGTTCTGCTGGGGCCGCGGTCTGGCCAGTCTTCGTGCCAGCCACTTTGGGAAAAAGGTGCTGATGGTCATGGTGATTTCCTATTGGTTGAGGGTTAGTCTGGCGGAATGGTCTTTGCAGACGGCCACCGTTGCAGACGGCCACCGGGTAATGCTCCGACCTCGGCGATGCCGATCCTGTTATCGAGACAGGTGCAGCCAGGTGCGTCCGCACGGGCACCGCATCTGCCTGCCTTCCGTAAAAGAGTTGAGGGTTGAAAGTTGAGAGTTGAGAGTTGAGCGAGGAAGCCAACGTGGCTTCTGTTTTTCCCCTATCAACTCTCAACCATGAACTCTCAGCTAAGAATGGCTGCCAGGGTTGGACTCGCACCAACACCGTGCGGTTTAACAAACCGCCGTGCTACTTTGACACCACCTGGCAATGGCGCTGCCGGCAGGATTCTCACCTGCATCGTTCCGTTTAGAAGACGGATGCCTGATATATTCGACCACGGCAGCGGAAGAAATGGGTTGATGGATCAATGAATAAGTGGATTGATGAAGAATACAGACTCAATGCCACAACCATCCAAGCCATCCATTCGGAAAATGGTCAGCGCGGCAGGAGTTGCACCTGGTGCTTGCACACGGCCACCACCCTCGGTCCCTAGCCGAGTGTGGTAGCTGCTACGCTACGCGCTGATGCTCCGAGCGGTTTTAAGAAACGCTGGAGTGGAGAAACGCGACGCCGAAACCCTGGGAATCAGCCTCGCGGTAAGCTTTGAAATTGGCGCTCTCGATGGGACTTGCACCCTGGTGGCAGGCCGCAAGGACCTTCCCCAGACAACGGGCTGCTCCTCTGATTGAGCTACGGATCCGAAATGGTGGGAAATGCTGGTAACGCTCCAGTTCGTCGCTTCCGACACATTATTTTGTGACTCCCGATTTACAGTCGGGCAGCCGGATCATTTCCCGTTAGTTGAGGGTTGAAAGTTGAGGGTTGAGAGTGGCTGACAATGCGGTCGTCTCTTTTCACTATCAACTCTCAACTATGAACTATCAGCAAACTGGTAACGGGAGTGGGAATCACACTCACCTGAAGAAGTTTATGAGGCTTCTCTCTGTGCTTTAGTCGAGTTTCCCGCAGTTAAAAAAGATTTACATCGTATCGCCTAAATTGTTCATATTATTCATATGTGGCAATTGTGGCTCGTCTGCGCCTTAATATTTGGATTCGGCATTTTCGCTGCCAAGGAGCTTAATCCTCGTCAGAAAAAACGTGCGGCTTTAATGGACGCGATTCGGAAAGGCGATTTGACTAATGTCAGATGCCTAACTGATACCGGAATGAATTTGAATTTTAACTACAACTGGCAATTCATGCGACTCGGCAGTCCTCTCGTCTGGGCCTTTAGCAGAAACGACCGCTTGATCGCTGATTTTTTAATCGAACGAGGTGCATCAACTTCGCCGAAGTCACCAGGAAATGCAGCATTGCTTTCAAGTGCCGTTCACGGAGGCAATTTTGACTTGGTAGATTTGGCTTTGGCAGCAGGACATGATATTCACTTCAAACCTGACGAGCGTTCCAAGCCATTGGCTAGCGCGATACACCATCGAGCTATCCCGATGGCACGCTACCTGGTGTCAAAAGGTGCCAGTATTGCAGACCTGCAAATTGGCGACTGCCGATGGCATGCTATGAATAGCGAAACTATTATTTTTGTGCACGAACTCGGCATGGAAGTTCCTCAAAATATTTTAACTGCTATCAACAATGGCGACTGGGATGTTCGTAAGACTGCCAAAACATCACCTGAAATTGGTGGAGTCGGTGGGTAACGCTCCCACATCATCTTGCTTGCAAGGCAAGTGCATTGCTGGTCTGCCACGACCCCCGGAAAATTGGCAGGCCGCCTTGGTGCTGCCCCAAGCAGACTGAGTTTTGGAGACTCGGTCGCGCAAGCTGGCGCGCGGCCTGTCGCTTTGCGGATAGCCGATGGACAATAGCCAATCACCGATAGTTGCAGTGGCTTCGGAGTCGTCCGTCACATCCTTGACCATTGGTCATCGGCTATTGGCCATTGCGCCGAAGGCGCTGGTGCGGCTGCCGGGAATCGCACCCGGACCTGCTCCTTGGCGGGGAGCCAATCTGCTGTTAAATCACAACCGCGTTGTCGGATGTAGCAGCCGACGTGAGGAGGCTCATTTCAACCTTTGACCGCGAACTGGGAACGCGAAAGAATGGTCAGAACCTCGTAACCTCAGCTGCTACGAAGAAAGTAAAAGGGCCGGGAGCTGCGGCAGCCAGTGGCCGTCCGCAAGGACCTCCCGGCCCGTGCCATTTCAATAAAGAACAAACACCTCTTGGTGATCTATTCGATCCCAACCCGCGGTTTCACGGCGGTTGTTTCGGTGTTTAGGGGCACACCTCCTGCGAAGCCCTTAATATGTAAATTTGGATAAATCCATGTCGGCGCGCTTATGAGCGACCTGTGGGCAGACCCCACCGGTGAGGAGTTTTGCATCCTCTGCGCCATTTTTAGTTTTGTGCGGTCGGACATCATCGAGACGTCGTTCTATTCCTGTTCACAGTCAGTTCACTTTTTGTTTGATGCCATTCCTCGTCGGTTTCAGGGCAATAAAAAACCCTGCTTACACAAGGTAAGCAGGGTGTAGAAATCCTCGTTCGATTCTTTACCTGCTTACCTCCAGATTATCCAAGCCGGCTTCGGGGCCATACCCGCGATGCGATTTGGATTGTCCAAGGTTAAACACACAGCCCTTGCTTAACCGGGTCTGACGTGTCGCTTTCGCGACCGACAGTGCCGGCCAAATCGTGGCTGATAGGTTCATGCAAGTTTTCATACGAACGGTTAAGACGCTATCAAACAACAATGGTTACAGTCTACTTATACTTGTGGGGGGGTCAGTATCTTGAATTCAAATATCACGATGCGTGGATGGAAAGAACTCTATTGAATGTTTGGCCACCAGATTCCGGATTTGGCTTCACGGCTATTTGCGTTTTGTAATGATACCTTCACCTTCGCCCCGTCTTTCCAGGAACGTCTCGGGCAAAAGCGATTTCCATCCATTCAGAGGGTCGCCGATGCGGCCGCGGAATAAAACGACCACACCAGGATTGAGTGAACAAAAATTCGACGCTGCATGTTCAATTTGCGCTCCAACCATTTTGAACCGCCCACGATTGACCAAAAAGGAGAGGCAGGAACTGAAAACAACGTGCTGAAATTCCCGGAAATCTAAAACTTCATCCTCTGCCGATCTGACAGGTTTTCACCCGCTCCCTCCTCAATCCGCTCGGAAATCGTTTTGGAAAATAAAGGGGGAGATTCAATGGAATCTCCCCTCGGGGTTGGGTTGTTTATGGTCAGCTCTGGATATTCATCATTTCCTGCCTTGGTCGTGCGGCACCTTTACGGTCAAAGTCGCCGGCGCAGAAAGATTGCCCGCACAATCCTGAGCCTGCACAGTGATGGTATAGATCCGGCCGGTGCCCGTTCCAGCGCGCTCGGCCAGCACGCTCAACCCATGATCTCCGGTGATGATCCAATCCGGGGAAGTATTGCCAGACCCGTTGCCGCTGCCGTTACCATTGCCGTTGCCCTTACCTTTGCCGTTGCCACTATTTGCTTGTTTGGATTTGGACACCGGTTCGTTGCTGGTCACGGAAACAATCTTCCATTTGTCTACGCAACAGGCGTCCTGGGTCGCGACACTGATTTTGATCGGAACCATTTTATGGTTCGGAGGCCACAATACAGCCGGGCTGAGTGTTTTGTTGGTGATGACCGGCGGAATGGTGTCTTGCACGATGATTGTGCTGTCACAGGACGTCTGGCCGCCAGTTGAGTCGGTAACCGTCACGGCCACAATGTTGGTGCCCAGCGCCAAGTTTGCCGCCAGCACGACGGCTACGTTGGTGGTGGTGCTGCCTTGGGGCACGAGGTTCGTCTGCACGTTCACCCCGTTCACCGTCCAAGTCACGGTCAGGGCATCGCCCGTCGCGCTTGAAACTTGCGCGGTCAGGTTTGTCGTTTGGCCGTTGCATTCGATGGTCAAGTTGCCGGGGCAGACCAGCGTGGGCCCGGTTGCCGGGACAAGCTGCCCGCGAATTTCACCGTCAGGATTGCTGGCAGTGCCAATCACAATGTAATCCAATCCAGCGAGGAGGTTGGAAGTCTGCTCGCCGGTCAAAGCGAGAGAGCCTATGATGACCCCGCCGTTCGTCGGTTCAATGGCCGGATAAACGAACGGGCTCAGATCAAACAGAATCGTTGCGTTGGCACCGGTTGTTGCCGGGCTGTTAAGGCTGGCCGCAGTGGCCTGTCCGGTCAGGTTTGAGAAGCCCGGCCCGGCACCGTAACCGATGGCAAACGTCAGGGTGGAATTGGTGGTTTGCAACGTGATGCCGCCGGAAATGGAGTTGCCCGATCCGGTGCTGTTCGTGACCGCAGGCACCACATTGGACGGGTTGAGGCCGTTCGGAACGAGGTCGAATTTGACCAGGTCAGCTTGCGCCAAGGCCAAGGTGGAACAGAGAGTGAGAAGGCTTAATGTCGTTTTCATAAAACGCTTCTGGTTGCTGATTATTTTGTTGTATCCTCGCGGGAACACTACTTCAGGGGGTGTTCGCTTTCAAATTCTTTTGGTGCGATAAACTTCTGCATTTTTTTAACGGCGTATAATCCGCAAACGACATGCCAGATAGACACAATGTATCAATCCAAGGATGCAACTGCTTCGTCGAAAACAGAATTTGGATCATTCTTTTCAAAGGGCAAATTTTGAAATGAGATAAACCGTCTCAAAAATGTAAAGTCCTCCGACGATTTTGCCCCCGTGACCAAATTTAGTCTGGACGTCAATCTGGTTTTCAACTTGCAACAGGTTGATTTCGGTTCATCCGCCAATGGCTGTCATCACGCGCTGCGGCTGGTAGTTCGAACGGAAGAGATGCTCCGCTGGTTTTTGCACGAGTGTGTCGCAGACCAGCTTGTGTAAATGGGACTGGCTAATTTCCGGGCGCAGCGCCGGTTTCAAATCCGTTTCCAGATGATTTCCCAGGCAGGGACGCAGCTTGCCGTCACAGGTCAGCCGCATCTTGTTGCAGCGTTCGCAGAAGTGCAGATCACTCAACGCGCCGATCAAGCCCACCGTCGCGCCGCGCCGTTTGAGCCGGTAATACTTCGCCGGGCCGAACCCGAACGATTCCGTGAGCGGCTGCAATTCATCGTCGCGCTGCAATTTGGCGAACAGTTCCGTGACCGGGAAAAAATTCTTTTCACTCAACATTTCCGTCAGGCTCACCGGCATCAACTCAATGAAACGGATGGCGATGTCGTGCTCCGCTGCGAAATCCAGCAGCCGGAAAACTTCGCCGTCATTCTTCCCGCGCATCAACACCGTGTTCAGCTTCACCGACTCGAAGCCGATTTCCTTCACCCGCTTGATGCCTTCCAGCACCGGCGTGAGATCGCCGTTCGTGATGGTGCGGTAAATCGCCGGGTCAAGCGCGTCGAGGCTGATGTTGACGCGGCGCAGGCCCGCGTCAAACAAAGGCTGCGCAAGTTGCGGCAGGCGCGTGCCGTTCGTCGTGAGGTGCACGGATTCCACGCCCGGCGTGGCGATCAAATCGCGGATGAATTCCACCACGCCCGGACGGATCAGCGGTTCGCCGCCCGTCACGCGAAACCTTTTGAAGCCAGCGCCGTCGTT
>Ga0247670_1000293_pt1 | contig 12885 bp, 10 predicted proteins | sample CNK11_metaG_FD_183042 | JGI IMG/M metagenome (GOLD analysis project Ga0247670, IMG submission 183042) | Soil microbial communities from Purdue University Martell Research Forest, Indiana, United States - CNK11 | ecosystem: Environmental > Terrestrial > Soil > Temperate forest > Bulk soil...
AAAAAAGGGCGGACTGCTCTTCGAAATTGACGACCGGCCTTATCAATACGCACTGGAAAGAGCCTTGTCGGAACAGGCCGCTTTGGAAGGACAGATTGCCGACGAACAGCGGAGAATTGCATCGCTCGAAAGCGCGGTTTCGGTGGCGGAGGCCAAAATCCACAGCGCCGAAGCCGACGTGACGGCGGCCGAACAAGGCGTCGAACGCGCGGAAGCGGAATGGGCCTACGCCAGCAACAATCTGGCGCGCCTGGCGCCGCTGCTGGCCAAACAGTTCGTCACCGTGGACGCCATTGACAAGGCGAAAACCTCGGAGATCGCACACCGGGAAGCGCTCCGGGAAGCGCAATCGCATCTGCAACTCGCGCGATCGGAGCGGACGTCAGCCCGGGCGCAGCATGAGCAGGCCGGCCACGCCGTGACCACGCTCGAGCCGCTGACCAGCCAGCGCGGGGCCAGGGCGGCCGCCGTCAAGCGCGCCCGCTACGATCTGGACAACTGCCGCGTTTACGCCCCCTTCGATGCGCGCGTGACGAACCTCAAGATTTCCGAAGGCGCCTACGCCCATGTCGGCGAGCAGGTGTTCGTGCTCATTGACGCACGCCGATGGTGGGCCGTGGCCAACTTCCGTGAAGGGCAGCTCGGGCACATCAAGCCGGGAATGAAGGCCGACGTGTATGTGATGTCCAAGCCGGACCGGTGTTTCACCGGCTATGTGGACAGCATCGGGTTTGGCGTCACGCCGGATGCCGATGTGATTGGAACGTTCGCGAACGGTCTTCCGGATGTCCAGCGAACGCTCAACTGGGTTCATCTGGCGTCGAGATACCCGGTGCGCGTGCGCGTTGAGAATCCCGACCCGGAACTGTTCCGCATCAGTGAATCCGCCGTGGTCATCATCCGCGGCAATTGAGCATGAATACTCTCGCCGAACGCGCGGAGGACTGGCCCCGGCCATTGGCCTGGTTGCGGGAATTTCTCAAGGAGGAACTCGCACCGTATCCGGGACGAGGCACGCTGGTCGCGCGGATGGTCATCGCGGCGACGCTGGTCATGCTCCTCACCATGACTTTTCGTCTGCCGCTTGGCGTCCAGGCGATCTACGCGCTGGTCATCTCGCGCGACACCCATTGGGCGACGGTCAAGGCCGTGAGGCTGGCCATCCTGACCCTGGCCGTGGGGGCTGGCTATGTCGTCATCGGAACGATGTTCGCCCTGGATGATCCCATGCTGCGCACGCTCTGGGTGATCGTATCATTGTTCATCTCATTTTTTTCCATCCGCATCATTGCGGATTACGGAGCGGCGGTTGGCTTTGGGATTGTGGTCGTCCTGTCTCTTCCGATTTTGGATCAGCACATTTCGACGGAACTGAAGGTGACGGAAACGCTCTGGGCCGCGGGCCAGACCATGCTCGCCGCCATCATCGCCGCGCTGGTCGCAATATTTTTTGCCGGGCTGAAGCCGGGGGATTTTCTGGTCGGTTTCATCGCCGAGCGTCTGGCCAGCGTTGAAGCGTTGCTGGATTGCCATGCCACCGGTCGTCCCGTGGAGCCGAAAACGGCGAAACAGATTACGCGCATGGCCATGCTGGGGACATCCGCGATGCGGCGCAATATCCAGCGATCCGGTTACTCGCCGCCTTACGCGGAGCAAATGGGCGCGGTCGTCGCGCTCGTGGGAAGACTGGTGGATGTCGCGGCCAGCCTGGTGTCGCTTGACGTCCGGGTTTCCGAGGCGGATCGGAATCGAATTCAAACCCTGGCGCAAAACATCGCCGGTCTTCGCGCCGATTTGCAGGGCGGACGAATCCCGCGTTTAAGTCAATTCCCCGGTGATGGTCAGGGCTCCCCGACCATGCCGCTCCTGCCGCAGATGGAGAAAACGGTTTCGCTGATTGCCGGAGTTTTTGAGGGCTCCACCTCACCCGGCGCCCATGTCCCGCCGCCAGCGAATGAGGGCGAACCGCCTCAAAGCTTTTTTGTCCGGGACGCACTCACCAACCCCGAATACATCCGATTTGCGCTCAAGGGCTGCCTGGCCGCCAGCCTTTGCTACCTCTTCTACACGGCCCTGAATTGGAATGGAATCAGCACCGCGGTGGTGACCTGCGTTTTAACGGCCCTGACCACGATCGGCTCGTCGCGTCAAAAACAGGTTTTGCGTTTTGCCGGCGCGGTCACCGGCGGGGTGATCAGCCTCGCCGCGCAGATTTTCCTGTTGCCCGCACTTGATTCCATCGGCGGGTTCACGGTCCTTTTCATCGTGGTGAGTGCTGTGGCCGCCTGGATCGCGACTTCCAGTCCGCGCCTGTCCTACTTTGGAATTCAATTCGCTCTGGCGTTCTATATCATCAATCTCCAGGAATTCGTCATTCAGACGTCCCTGGTGCCCGTGAGAGACCGTGTCGTCGGCATCATGCTGGGCTTGCTGATGATGTGGCTGGTGTTTGATCAGTTGTGGAGTGCTCCCACGGCGATTGAGATGAGAAAGACCTTCCGCTCCGTGTTTCGATTGCTGGCGCAATACGCCAGCGCATCGCTGGCAAACAACCGGAGGGCCGCCAGCGAGCGAGGCTATGCGCTTCGCGAAGCGATCAACAGCCGTTTCAGCCAGGTCAGGGCTCTCGCGGACGCGGTGTGGTTTGAATTCGGATCCTCCCGGCAGCGGGATCTGGCGTTGCGCCGTCGAATTCTCGACTGGCAGCTGCAACTTCGGATGTTGTTTATTAGTTGCGTGGCTTTGGTCAAATATCGGCTGCAGCTGCCCGGTTTCGAATTACCGGAGCCGGTCCGCCCCGCCCAGCAACAGTTCGAAGCCTGTCTGTCACGCACGCTGGACGGCATGGCCGACCACCTGGAGGGCAGGGCGCAGGAAGGGACGGAGAACTTGGAAACCGCATTTGCGCGGCTGAGGGAGTCCGTCCGGAATTTCGGTTCGACTGAAGTCCAGGGAGCGCTCACTGCGCATGTGGACACCTTTCTTGCTCTGGCCGAAAAAATCACGGGCCTGACGGTTTCCTTGGACAAGGAGATCCGAACCGACCCCGGTTAGAATTTATGCACGACACCATCAAAGTTTTTTTCCTGGTTTTCAGCGCGCTGTTCCCCATCGTGGATCCGCTGAGCGCCAGTCCCATCTTTCTGGCGCTAACGCGGAATGTATTGCCGGGACAGCGCAAAAAGCTGGCGTGGCGGGTTACTGTGAACAGCTTTATCCTGATGGCCGCCTCGTATTTTCTGGGCGCCCACGTCCTGAAATTTTTCGGCGTGTCGCTGCCGGCGGTCCAGGTCGGAGGGGGATTGGTTGTCTGTGCGTTGGGATGGGCACTGCTGATGCAAAAGGACGGGGACCGGAATGCCGCGTCCGATGCAGTCCAATCGCAAAATATTTTCCACCGGGCATTCTACCCGTTGACTCTGCCTCTGACCGTCGGGCCGGGATCCATCTCCGTGGCCATCACGGTCGGCGCAAACACCACGCACAATTATGGCGTCCACGTTTCGATCATGCTGGCAGCCCTGCTGGCCATGGCCCTGATCGCGGTCACGATCTTCCTCTGCTACGGCTTTGCGGACTGGCTCGCCCGGGTGCTGGGAGAAACCGGAACGATTATCTTCATCCGCCTTGCCGCCTTTCTGCTGCTCTGTATTGGAGTGCAGATCGTCTGGAACGGACTGGATGCGCTGCTTGAGTCCGTCCAGCTTCACGTGCGATGACCCGATTTTCAGAGGCAGGCCGCGGGCAAGGTGACGCCGTTCAATTCGGTTTCCACGAATGATTGCTGGCCTTAGCCGGAACGATGCAGTGAAACCACGGATGGACACGGATGGACACGGATAAAGACCGGAGAAAGGACCACTTCAGCGAACTTGGTAGAAGGCACCGATCGGTGAACTCATTTTCTTTTCAGAAAACCGTTCCCAATCCGTGTTTATCTGTGTCCATCCGTGGTTAAAACTTTTTTCCACTGAATCGTTCCGGCTTGGGTGTGCGTTTTCACGATTTGGGTTTTGACGGCACCCATCGGTCAAGGTCGTGTCAGTCTCATCACCAGCGGAACGGTTTCCCGATAAAGCGCAAGGCGGGCACGGATCTGGGCGGCTACGTTGGCATCGGTCACGGTGTTGATCTGCGCCGCGATGGTTTGTTCAAGTTCCGCCAGCGCGGACGGCAGGTCGCGCATGGGGCGTCCGGCTTGGCCTTCCACGCGGTCGGCAACGTTCAGCAGCACCTCGGCCAGCGTGGCCCGGAATTTGGCCGACGCGGCGCGCAGGGTTTCGGGCACAGCGGAAGGCCGCAGGTCGGGCCGGTGCTGGATGATGGCGAGCTGCTGCAGGAACAACGACTGCGCCGCGTCGCGAATGGCCTCCAGCCGCCCGCGCTGTTCAGCGCCGGACTCGAACTTCGAACTTTCCAGCAGTTCGCGGATCGTGCCAAAATCTTGATATACATTCAGGCGGAGGGCATGGGCCTCGGTTAGTCGCAATCCGTGATCTTTATCCGTGTCGGGCAAGCTGGCAAGTTTGGCAAGCGTGCGCAGGACGGACACCAGTTTCGCGCGCAGGGTGCCCAGTGCCGTCACCGGCCACAGCCGGTTGTTGATGATGCCAAACACCACAAGCCCCAGCGCGATGCCAATGAGCCGGTCGCGCACCACGCGCAGTTCAGTGTAAGTTCCGTAGGTTTGCAGGACGCATTTGCAAAAGGCCAGACAGATCTGGAAGCCGCAGTAGGAAATCCGTGGACTTCCACAGGTGACATAAGCCGCGAGCGCCATGCTTGCGCCGAACGGAAACCAGAAGCCGCCCAGCGAGTCGAGTTGCGGGAAGATATACATCAAGGATATAAATCCGAGCACGCCGCCAACGGCCGCGCCAGTGAAACGCAGAATGCCTTTCTGCAAACTCGCCCCCACTGTTGAGAGCGAGCAAACGACGCAGGTGATGACCGAGGTGTAAATTCCCGGATAAGCCGTCAGTGTAAAAATGAGATAGCAGATAAAGCCGGCCAGCGCCCCTTTGATGGCAAACTGAACGTATTCGGGATTGGTGAAGGCATCGGGAGCGAGAAGTCCGCCTTTCTCCTTGTTGGGTGCAGGCTTCAATTCTTCCGGCAATTCCCGGCCTGGAAAGGTGAATGGCATCAGTTCGGCGGCGCGTTCCATTTCGGCGAGCGAAGGCAAGGCATCCTGGTCCGAAATGGTTCCAGCATTTGCCATAGGTGTGCCGGAAATTTCCGGCGGCTTCTGGCTCTTAATCGCGGTGTGCCAGCGGGCGCAGGCGTCGGCCAGATTGAGCAGCCGTTGTTGGACCTGTTTGTTCGCGGACGAAACTCCCTGCGCCTCCAGCACGGTCGCCGCTGTCACCAGGCGGTCAACGACGATGAACTGCGCGCGCAGTTCGGCCGCGTGTTTTTTTAGCCGCGGCTCGACCGCGCCAGCCACTTTGAGCAGATGGAGCGGCTCCACCACGCCCGTCATTGCGAGGGGAGCCAGTGCTGAATGCTTTGGATCGGTTGGTTCGCCGGATGCCAGCCGGCGCAGCAACCTTTCGACCGCGTCGAGGCGGGTGGTCAATCCGCGCAGGAGGACTGACTGCGAGGTTTCCGGGTTCATCAGCAATTGCACCGCCAGATTGACCAGCAGTCCGAGCGTCCAGGCCCAGCAATAATAGAATGGAACGCGATTAAGAGTTTCGGTGTCGGAGATCGTGTCGGGAATCGTCAGGCCAAAGCCGAGAATGACGGCGAGGCCTAATCCGAAAACGGGAGGATTCACAGCCCGGATCATAAACAAGCCCAACGCGATGAACGCCGGAACACACAGCACGCGCAGCCACGTCAAGTCGAGTGCGCACATGAAGTAGAGCAGCAGCAATCCGCAAGCGACGCTTGCGCCAAGGATTGCTAGAATCGTTCCCAGCAACGTGGTCGAGATGTCCTCTTTGGTGACCATGAACATTCCAATGATCACCATGAGCGGCTCTTTCAAATGAAAGGCCATTATCGGAATCGTGCAGGCAAGACAGGCCAGCGTGATGCGCAGCGTGGCCTGCCAGCGGCCGGGCGTCGGAGCGAGTTCGCGGCGCAGGAATTCCGCGAATTGGGAAATCCACAAACTTGGAGCTGCCAGCGTCGCGGTCACAAGCGTTCTAGTTCTAAGGATTTGCCGCAGGGTTTGGTTTCGGAGCCGGCCCGGAGATGGTCACCACAGCCGACGCGCCGACCCGAAAACTGTCGTCGGGATTTTCCACTTGAATCCGAACCGGAAAGCGTTGCGCCAGCCGCACCCAGTCCAAGTTGCGCGGCACGTCTGGCAATCCGCCCGCACTCGTTCCGTCTTCAGGAACAACTGCCCAAGCCAGGCCGACGACCTTGCCCTTGAACCGTTTCCCGCCTTTGTATTGCAGATAAATCTCCGCTGGCGAACCTTCCTCGATATGCTTGAGCTGGGTTTCGCGGAAATTTGCGACGACATACCAGGTGCGTGTGTCCACGAGAGAAAACACATCTACGCCCACTCGGGCAAACTCACCAAGGGAGATGTTAAAATTCACCACCTTGCCGCTGAACGGCGCTTTCACACGACAGTATTCGAGATTCAACTCGGCTTCGTGGAGCTGCGCTTCGGCGGCGGCGATGCGCGCGTTCACATCGCCATCCTGGCCGATGTCGTTGTCAGCCTTGAGCCGTTCCACTTTCGCCTGCTCCACCGCCGCTGCCGCCGCCGCCAGAAATTTCTGCGCTTCACGGACGGCGGTGTCGGCCACGACCCGGCGCGTGCGCGCCACGTCAAGTTGATCGGCGGTGGCGAATTCTTTGGCCAGCAGCGGCTCCAGCCGTTTGACGTGGTCGTCCGCTTCTTTGTATTGCGCCTGGGCGCGTTCGACCGAGGCTTCGGCCGCCAGTTCCTGCGCCTCGGCGCGGACAATCGCGGCCTCGGCCGCTTGCAAGGCATTCTGCAACGCCGCCACCTGTTTGCGTGTCAGGCTCAAGCCGGCTTTCGCGCTGGCGACCGCGTGTTCGTAAGGACGCGGGTCAACCACAAACAACAGGTCGCCTTCCTTCACATATTGATTGTCCTTTACCTGCAACTCAACAATGTGGCCGCTGGCATGGGGCGCGACACCGATGAAATTCGCGCGGAGCGTCGCGTCGTCTGTCCACGGCCGGTAATCATGCATCCAAACCGCGATGATGACCACGATCACCGTGGCGATGACGATGACCAGAGCGACTCTTTGACCGAGGATTTTCGGATCCGGTTTCGAATCGGGTTTTGGATCCGGTTGGGCTGGCTCGTTAGGGATGGGATTTTCGTCGGGCATAATTTCAATTCCTGAAAAATAGCAGCCATGAGAGCAGGCTGATGAAAACCCAAAGACAAATATAGACGGGCACCCGCATCGGCAGATACGGCTCAATGTTTATCTTGATGAAAACCAGGCGAAGCAGAAGCGATCCCACCACACCGATGGCCATGCAGAACATCCACCCCGGAAAGAACGAACCCAGCACATTGATGGATGGCGCGCCCCGGCAGCCGGTGAGGAAAATCAAACTCGCAGCGGCGACGATATGGATTTTTTTTTGGTTGATCGAATTCATGGTTCTGTTCTCACGGTTCCAGATTGTCTTTTCAGCAATTGCGGACCGAGATCGCCGGAGGTGAACGCCAGCGCCGCCGTGGATTCGAGCAGCGTCGCCCGCGTGTCGAGCTGCGTGTAGCGCGCCTGGCTCAATTCCCGCCGCGCCGCCAATACTTCCACGAGACTGCTTAATCCGTTTTGGTAAGCCTCAAAGGTTTGCTGGTAGGATTTTTCGGAGGCGTCCACCAATGCCGTGGCCACGTCCAGTCGGCTGATCGCCAGCCGGGTGTCGGTGTAGGATTGCCACACCTGTGAGATGGCCTGGTCGCGGGAATTCTCCAGGGCGTGCTGTGCCGCCGCGTGCTCGGCCTTGGCCAGCTCCAGCTTGTGTTTGCGCGAACCGCCGTCAAACAGCGACCAGGACAACGTCAACCCAACGCCCCAGACCGGTTGCTGGGTGGACGACCACGGAAGCTCGTGATCCAGAAATTTCATCTGCGAATTGTCGAACGATCCGCCGGCCGAGCCTTCAAACGCCAGGGTCGGGTAGTAAGCCGTGCGGGCGTGGCGGATTTCAGCCTCCTTCTCGCGCAAAACGGCCACCTGCGCCAGGAGGTCGGGGCGCTGTTTCAACGTCCGGTCAATCACCTGTTCGACCGTGTCCGCCAGGTTGGTGGGCAAGGGCAGCTTGGAAAAATCCACCACCTGCAATGGGACGGTGGGAGTAATGCCGATGCTCTTGGCGAGGAGTACCTGCGCGTCGCGTTCTTTGGCCTGAACATCTTCAAGATCAAATGCCGCCGATGCCGCCTGTTGCCGCGCTTGCGACATATCGGGCGCGGTGGCCAGGCCATTTTTCAAACGCTCCTCCACCGCCTGCTGGACGTTCAGCGCCGAGGTGAGGGCGGATTGTGCCACGTCAATGCGCCCGCGTGCCTTGCAATATTCGTAAAAGGCGGTTTGCACGTTGAAAACAATCTCCTGGTGCCGCGAATTGAACCCGAGGTTGGCTGCCAGCAACTGATTTTTTGCGGCGAGCACGCCGGATTTGCGCCGTCCGAAATCGAGCAGCACCCATTCGAGCGTTGCGACCGGCTGCGCCTGTTCGGTCTTGAGATCCAAAAAGCCCGCCGTGGTGGCCGTTTCCGGCACCGGCACCGGCTGGCGCACATAATCGGCCGAGGCCCGCAAAGCCAGCAGGGGATAGTATTCGCTCTGCGCGATGCCCACTGCCGCCGCCGACTGTCTGGCCTGCTCCCAGGCAACTTTCGTTTCCGGATTGGCGCGTTCGGCAAGGTCAATGAGTTCGGCCAGATCGTAATTCTTTTGGGGATCGGCTTCCGGTTCCCCCTTGGCTTTGATCACCCCGGCGAATCCCGTCAGGTCCGGCGGCTGCCAGGGGCTTTCAGGCGAACGGGGCGCCTTGAGTCCCTTGAGCACATCAGACGAAGAATCGGACTGCGCAGATGTATGGGACGCGCAGACGGCGCAAATTGCCATGAGCCATGCAACCGCTTTGAAAGCGGCGTGTGCGCCATTAGTTTTCATCTGAAGGAACGTGTCCGGATTCAATCATGCGGTTAATTTTTCTGCGAGCGATGCCGACTCTTCCGGCGCTCCATTTTCGTCGATCAAGATAATCACACGGGCATCCGGCAACCATCAGGCGTCCGGCAGGTCTTGAACTGTTCAGGACGAGGGAGTGGCGGCTAAACCGGAAGGGAGGTTCCGGGCTCTCCCGTTGGAGAGACATTCGAAACGCATGGGATTGCATCAAACCGTTTCGTGTGAAAGAACCAGTTGGCGTGTGGCCCGGTAACGCGCCCGTAACTTTCGGTCGGTCACGACTTGAGAAATCGCTTCGCCCGTCACGGCGATCACCCCGAACAAGGGCAGGGCAAGCACCAGTCCGGTTGCTCCGGCAACCATCCCGCCCAGGAACAGCATGAGCACCGTCAGGACCGGATGAATGCTAAGTTTGCGACCGATGGTGAGCGGTAGAAAAATAAAATCGTCGAGCAGCCGGACCCCCAAAAACAGGGCCAGACACGCATAAGCCGTGCGGGCGCTTTCGGGATGATCGGTGGCGGCAACCAGGACAACCATGATGCACCCGATCAGGGAACCGAGATAGGGGATCCAAGCCAGCACGGCGGCGGCCAGTCCCAGCCAAAGGGCGTTGGCAATTCCCAGCACGCCGAGTCCCAGCCCCAGACAGGTGGCGTCCAAAAACGTGAGCAGGAGCAGTCCTTGAAAGTAGTTTTGCAGGCTGGTGTCCAGACGGGAAAACAACAGCAGCGACTTTTCAAAGAAGGGATTGGGCACGCTTCTGACGACGTATTTCTTGAGCCGCACGGAGTCGTTCAACATGAAGTAAATGATGTAAGGAACGAGCAGCAGGAACGGCAGCCACCTCAGGGACTGGAGCAAAACCGGCAACAATTTCTTTTCGGCGAACCCGTCGGTGAACTGCTTGAAATTCTGGTCAATCTGGGCGCCCAGACTCATGCTGTGAAACAGCGGCACCGCCCGCTCCAGCGCTCCGGCGGTTTCCCGCAGCAGGGTCTGTCCGCCGGCGACATATCGGAGCAGTTCATTTTGCCATGTCCCGGCCTTTGCCACCACCAGCAGTCCGCCCGCAAACACGACGGTCGCTGCCATCAGTTGCAGGACGAGCCAGACGAGTTTCGCGGCGGTTCCATGCCGCATTCCACGAACCACCAGCGCCCGCATGACCGGCCGGACACAATAATAAAGCATCAGCGAAAGCAGAAACGGCACCACGAGCCAGATGATTTTCTGGAACAAAAAAAGCACGAGGCAGGTGATTAAGATGACCACCAGCAACGTGACCGCTCCGGGCTGCGGGAATGGCTTCATAAACTGGGCAGATCTTGCTCCTGAAGCAGAAGCTGCCGGGTCCGGCGGCTCAAGATCCGTGCGACCTCAACGAGCACCTTCACGCCGATGTCCTTGTTTTTCGTCAGCAGTGAGGAAAATTCCGCCTGAAACAACGCGGCCGCCACCGTGCGTTCGGCGGCAACCACGGTGGCCGTTCGCGGACACTCGTCGAAGAGGCACAGTTCCCCCACCAGATCACCGGGGCCAAACTCCAGGTTCGTCTTCTTCAATATTTCGCGGCTGGGGTTCGCCCGGAGTCTGCCGCTGACGATGATGTAAATCCCGTGGCCGGGGTCTCCTTCTTCAAAAACAATCTCCCCGGTTTCGTAAACCCGTTCATGCAGGAGTTCGTCCACCTCCAGGATTTCCTTGCGGGTCAGCTCGCGAAAAATCGGGATGTTTTTCAACATCTCAATTTTCTGTGCATTCATGTCAGCGCCGAAAAATCTCATGGTGTCCAGTTTATCCAGCGCCATCGGCCGGATTGGTCGTGATAGGCTAGAACGTGCCGAAGCGGAACTCGACTAAACTTAATGCGGACTCTGTCCTACCCCGAAAGAGAGAGGAAAAGTCCGGCCAGGGAATTCAGGGCAGCTGAACCAGTCCGAGGTGAACCGCTTCGCGAACCGCGGCCGTCCGGCCGGGGGCTTGCAGTTTATTGAGCAGACTTTTGACATGCGTTTTCACGGTTCCCTCGGCGATCCCCAGTTGGTCCCCGATGTCCTTGTTGCGTTCTCCCTTGGAAACAAGGTTTAGCACATCCAGCTCGCGCTTGCTCAAGACGGGACGACTCAGGTTTTCCACCAGTTTTTGCCCAATGCGCGAGGGAATGCACGTCTTGCCGCCATGCACCTCCCGGATGGTTTCCAGCAGCATTTGCCGGCAAGTGTCTTTAAGCAAATAGCCCCGTGCTCCCGCCTTGAGTGACGAATACACATCCTGTTCACTCTCAAAGGTGGTCAGGACGACAACCTTGCCCGGCAAGTGAAGGGATTGAATTTGTGCATTGGCTTCCAGCCCGTCCATCCGGGGCATTCTCAAGTCCAATAATATGATGTCGGGAAGCAGTTTTTTTGCGAGCTCCACAGCCTCCACGCCGTCGGCTGCCTGCCCAACAACGCGCATGTCTTTTTGGACTTCAATGATGGAAACAATGCCATCACGAACCACCGGATGGTCATCGGCCACGAGAATTCTAATTTTTGGCGGTTTCATTGGGTTTGAGGTAGTTGGCATTTTCGCCCTTTTCGGCCAAGGGCATCTCAACGCGGATGATCGTGCCGCCGGTGGCTGGGCTTTCGATCTTAAGCCGTCCGTCAATGCGCCGTGCCCTTTCACGCATGGATGTCATTCCATAACCGCACTGGCTCCCTGGAGCTTTGGCGTTTGCAAAACCAATCCCGTCGTCTTGAATCGTCAGAATCACCTGATGAGCTTTGAACTCCAGGGTGATCCAAACCGACCTGGCCCGCGCATGTTTCTGGACATTGGTCATCGCCTCCTGCGCGATGCGGAACATTTCGTTCTGAACTGCTGCCGGCAGCGGCAAAGATTTGCCTCGTTGTTTGACATCGCAGACGAGCTGCGTCTCTGTGGACAAACGTTCCGCCTCCTGCATGAGCGCCTCGAACAGCGTGCAACCCTCCATCGCCTTAGGCCGCAGCGCCTGCACCGAGCGGCGGGCCTCGTCCAATCCAGACCGGGCCAAGTTTTGAATGGTCAAAAGCGCCTGATGGCATTGTGAGTTGTTCACGCCCAGGGAAGTTCCCAAAGCTTCCGTAAGCAAAACAATGCCGGCGAAAGATTGAACCAGCGTATCGTGAATTTCGCGGGCCAACCGGTTGCGCTCTTCGGTCACAGCCACCTCCCAGATGAGCCGAAGGTTTCCGCGCTGGCGGTCTGCCATCTCCAAATGTTGAAAAATGTTCTCCATTCATCCAGTAATGCGACACTCACCTTCAAAGTTTGCCAAAAAATTTTAAGAAAAGGCGCGGTGCTTGCGACGGATTATTGGGCCGGGGAATTTATCGGGCGGCCAGTAATCCTGTGCTTCACGCCGCAGGATGCGCGCGAAAACCCAGTCGAACCAATTCTGGCTGGACGCATCATCGTGGCGGCTCCGATGGTGATCGGCGGAGCCGTTGGAGCGGCCTCTACGGCGGCGATTGGCATACCGGGCGGCAGTTGACGCAGGACGAACTGGAAATCAGTCAGGCGCAATTCTTGGTCGGAACGATGCAGTGAAACCACGGATGGACACGGATGGACACGGATAAAGACCGGAGAAAGGACCACTTCAGCGAACTTGGTAGAAGGCACCGATCGGTGAACTCATTTTCATTTCAGAAAACCGTTCCCAATCCGTGTTTATCTGTGTCCATCCGTGGTTAAAACT
>Ga0247670_1000294_pt1 | contig 12798 bp, 9 predicted proteins | sample CNK11_metaG_FD_183042 | JGI IMG/M metagenome (GOLD analysis project Ga0247670, IMG submission 183042) | Soil microbial communities from Purdue University Martell Research Forest, Indiana, United States - CNK11 | ecosystem: Environmental > Terrestrial > Soil > Temperate forest > Bulk soil | place...
TCAAGCCCTGCCAGCTCGCGCTCAATGGTGCGCCCATCAAGGCCACGACTGATTTGAATCTCGGCGTGCCGGGCTACACGTATGATGTCACGTTTAATGCCGATGCCATCCCGCTCGCACCGCTGGTGGATAGTTTTGCACCGGATCGCAAGGGCCAGATCAAGGGCGCGACCAGCATCGGCGTGGCGGTCAAAGGCGCGGGCGTCACCGGCGCCAGCCTGCAAAAGAACCTGGCCGGCCAGTTCAATTTTGCCACCACCAACATGGATCTCTCGATTGCGAACATTCGTTCACCGCTGATCAATGCCGTCATCAACGTCATCGTCGGCTTGCCGGACTTGATCCGCAATCCCACGGCGGCCCTGGGCAGTATTTTCGGCAGCACCAAAAAAGGAGGTTTTGCGGACGCGTTGACCGCTTCGCCGATTGACGCGATCACCCTGCAGGCCAGTGCGGGCGGCGGACAGGTGAAATTGCAATCGGCGGAAGTGCGCAGTGCCGCGTTTCAAGCGCTCGCTTCCGGACAGATTGATCTCGCCGCCAACCTGACCAATTCCACGATCGCCATCCCTGTGAGGGTCACGTTGAGCCGCTCACTGGCGAGCCAGATCGGCCTCGTTGATGCCACCACACCTGCCAATGCCGTCTATGTGGCGATGCCGGATTTTCTGAAAATGGAAGGCACCATCGGCCAGCCTCAAACGAAAATTGACAAGCTCGCCCTGGTGCAACTCGCGGCCAAGACCGGTGGCGGACTCATCAAGGGAATCGGTGGAGCGGGCGGCCAAAAGGCGGGTTCTGCGATCGGTGCCATCGAAGGATTGTTCGGCGGCAGCAAATCCACGACGACCAATTCAACTCCGGCAACCACCAACGCCTCCCCGATCGGAGGACTGCTCAAGCTGTTCAAATAATTGAATCAGGATGCTGGCCAGTAAGCGCTTGCTCGTCAGACCCTGACCGAATTCCAAAATTTTTGCCGCCTGGAACATTTTGGATGGAATCTCAAAGGCCGCCAGACGAATTTTTATCGGGCGGGCGCCCGGGTTGTTGAGTTTGTTGGCCCGACAATTTTCAAATCCTGGGCGGGACATTCCAACTGGTAAAATCGGATCCGCACCGGCGATTGGTAGTAGTCGGTCGCGCCAGACTTGGTGTCAGCAGAAATGGTCATGGAAGTGATTTCCAGATTAGTCAGGCTTTGCCACTTCCCCGCAGCCAATGCGGCAAAGGATCGGATGTTCTCGATCAACGGCGACAACAAAAAGCCGCTGCGAGCCATGCCAGGGACAAGACTGAAACGAAGCTCCCGGGCATCCTTAAGCGAGACAGCCAGCATCAATTGCGGCGGTTTATAGATCGTAGAAGCCAGGGTGCCCAGGGAGGTTTTATCGACATCCATCTCAACCCAAATGGAACCATTGGTGGCGGCAGGAACCGCGACTGATTCGCCAAAATGGGCCGAGTTTTCTGCAAGCGGCTTCAGTTGGTATTCCCGCGGCAGCACCGCACGCGACAGGAGCAGATATTTTTCAGGCGAGCCCAAAACGTTTTTGATGTCGTATCGGGTCATCAATTCCGGCCAGGAACATCCGTCATCAAGCGCCGGGAACCGGTGATCAAGCGGCTGGATGGCAAATAAAATATTTTCAGCCGCGCGCGCCGTCCTTAGATGAGCGGCGTTTAGTCTGGCCAATTCCGGCGTGTAAGCGCAATAGCTTTGCATCACTGGCCGTGGCCGATATGTCCAGCCGTTTGCAAAAAGAACATTTTGTTCATACGAATAGATGTCTGCGCCTCCCTGGATTGAAGGAAGTGGAAAATCTTTTTTTGCGCGCGCCATGTCCTTTTCGTATTCCCCAGACATATAGCCGGTGGACAGGCTCATGCCCGGTGCCATCAGATTGTAGATGCCAAAGGTCCTGGCCAACTGTTTGGGCAAGCCTTCGCCTGGAAGCCAGTAATTAAACACGGACCCGGCCAGCAGGCTGGCGCCGATCACGAGACACAACCCCATCATGGCCGCCTGCCTTTTCCCCGGCCCCGCCAGTGTCAGACAGGCAAGCGCGACAAGCAAAAGCGCCATCACCGAGTCAATCTCATGCCTGTCATTGCGGATGAATCCCAGCTTGAAGACGAGGAATAAGATGCCGCCCAATCCAGCCACCGGGAGTGCCCCCCGGAAACGGTGCCGCCTCCAGGCAATCAAGCCAGTGAACGCACAAAGCAAAAACGCGATCAAACAATATCCGCCAAGGCACCAGCCGCGCGCCTTGCCATCGAACATCATGGCCTCAGTGTAGCCGCTGGCCATTTGCCAGGAGTTGAAACAATAGGGAGCCAGCAAGTTTATATGCTGCCCGGCCAGAATCCAAAATAGCAACAGGCTGGCCAGCCACCAGATCACAATCAGCGGAAAACGTTTATGGCGGACGATGTTGTCCACCGCAATGATGCCCACCACGGCCGCGCTTTCCAGCAGCCCGGTGAATTTGACCAGGCTCAACCAGCCAAGCGCCACCACCAGCAAGATTTGGCGCAATGAAAGCATGCCTTCTTCCACAAAAAAATGCAGCAACAGCAACAGCACTTCAAAGGCAACCAGCCGGCTGTTGAAATCAGCTCCTGCCGGCACGCTGACGACGGCAGTGAAGCTGACCAGCCAAATCCAGGCCACAAGCCAGTTGGCTGAAAAATGTCGCGCCAAACGCCAGCTCGCCCCCAAATAAACGACGGCCAGCAACGCCCAGGCGACGACGGAGATCAGATAGGTCGGCGGGTAATAGCCTCGCGCCAAAAATCCCCAAGGCCCGTAGGTAAAAATCACGTCTGTGCCGAATTGCACGTGTCTGATGAAGTCCACATGCAACGCCTGCGCCCAGGCATTGTCCAAGTCGTCGCAGATTGGATAGTCAGCCACCGGGGTGCAGGGAATAAACCGGGAGAACACGTAATAAATCCCCACCACCCAGACCAGCAGCTGTGCCACCTGTCTCCACTCCGTTTTTTTCGCGGAAGCATTCATCCTCCACGCACAAATAATCTTCGGACTAGTTTGGGCGTTTTGATTCCCTGCTTGAGTTTCACAGCCTTTCCGCCAGCGCCGCCTGGCTCGCCGCAAAGATTTCCTGGTGCAGCGACTTGCCGTGCGAGTCGATCGTGACCACGGCGGGGAAATCCACGATCTCCAGTTCCCAGATCGCCTCCGGCGCGCCGAATTCTTTCATCATATAAACATTGCGCACCTTTTTCACACACTCGGCCAGCACCTGCGCTGCCCCGCCAACCGCATGCAGATAGACACATCCATGTTCCTTGCAAGCCGCCTGCGTGCGGTCGCCCATGCCGCCTTTGCCGATGACGCCGCGAATTCCGAAATCCCGGATCACCTGCCATTGATAGGGTTCTTCACGGATGGACGTGGTCGGCCCGGCAGCGGTGCATTTCCAGGAACCGTCGGGTTGTTGCATCATCACCGGGCCGCAGTGATAGATGATCCCGTCGCGCAACTTCACTTCCGGTGGCGGCACCCCGCCCTCGTGCAGGTATTTGTGCACCGCATCGCGCCCGGTGAAGACAATGCCGGAGATCAGCACCTCGTCGCCGACCTTGAGCGCACGAATTTTTTCTTCGGTAAAAGGAAAGGCGAGCTTGATCATGGGGCAATCTTAAATCACCCGGCGCGACTTTCAAGCGCGCAGTGAGCGACCGCTCCAGCGGCAATGCCATGCAAAGGGAGCGGCAACGTCGGCGCCGGTTCAGCCAGTTCGGCAACCTGCTGCCGGCAAAATTTCAAGAAGGCCGCTTCGGCGTGGTTCAGCGGCCGCGCCCGGGAATGGACTACTCCCCAGATTTGTTCAAATGGCTTGCGTCCGTGCGGCAAGGCAATGAACGTCCGGTTTTTCAGCTCCGCCGCCACCGCCCAGCCCGGCAGAAAACTCATGAGCGGAAATTGTTTCACCATCGCCTTGATCGTGTCCACGCTTTCGATCTCCCCAAAACGGCTCAATTCAATACCGCGTTGCGTGAGAAAATCGTCGAGGCGTTTGCGTCCGTGACTGGACCCGCGCAGCAGCAGGCAGGCTTGTTTGGCCAGTTCCTGCCGCGTCACGGTGTTCTGGGACGCCAATGGATGGCCGGCATTCACGACAAAATGAAACCGGTCCGCCATCAAGGAGACAAAGGCCAGGTCGGGGTCGTCCTTGGGTTTTTCCGCCAGCACCAGGTCGGCCCGATTGCTCTCCAGCAAGCCGGCCGGATCATCACAATTGTTCATCTCCACCTGGAGGAGGATTTTCGGAAACTCCCGGTGAAATTTCAAAAATGCCGGCGTGAGAATCGAGGACGCCAGCGCCGGTTCCCCCACCAGCCGCAATCGCCGCGATCCCCATTGGTTTAATTCTGCGACCGCGATGCGGGCCTGCTGCATTTCTCCGAGCGCCCGCCGCGCATGCTGCAAAAATGCCTCGCCCGCCTCCGTGAGAATTGTTTTTTTGCGCACCTTGCTTAAAAGACGACAACCCACCTGGCCTTCCAACGCCTTCATGGAATGGCTGATGGCGGAGTGGGTGACGTAAAGATGCTTCGCGGCTTCGGTGTAGCTGCCGGTTTTGGACAAAACCACAAATGCCTCCAGCTGCCTGCTGTCTAGTGCTTCGTTCATTGATGAATTCTTTTCACACCGGTTTCCAATTTATTTCAACTCTACAAGACCGGCACGACTGCGCCTCTGGCACCTCATCTGCTAAACCCGGCTGCTATGAGGCAATCGGACATCGGCGTCTCGCCACTTGAGCATTTGCAGCGCCAAGATGATTGCTTCGCTTCCCACAAAAAACCCCGGCAACTAAATCCATGAAATATAAACGTACAAAAAAATCATTGAGCACAAAAAAACGTCTGATGACGGCTGGAGCCTGTCTCGGCCTGATTGTAAGCGGCGGCATGGCGGCCTACGCCCAGACCACAACAACTGATGCTGATAAAATGGCCGAACTGCAAAAGCGGCTGGATTCATTGGAAGATCTGGTCAAAAAGGAGGGCCTGATGCCGAGCGCGCCGACGAACGCTGTCTTGTCGGCCATGGATCAAATCACCATCAGCGGGTTTGTGCAGGCTTCGTATTTTTACAATACCCAGCGTCCGGCAGGCGGCCAGTCCGCTACGTATCTTTGGAATACGCAGGACAATTCATTCTCGATGAATAAATTCAAGTTGACGATTGCCAGCGCGCCTGTGGCGACCGACAAATGGGACGCCGGTTTCAAAGCCTCGTTGTTGTTCGGTGAAGACGCCCCTGTCCTCAATACACCCAGCACCGGCAATACGAGTTTCAATGATTTGCGCGAAGCTTATGTGGAAATAAACATTCCGGTCGGCACGGGCATAGACATCAAGGCGGGTGAACTGATTTCGCTGTTGAACTGGGAATCCGGCGACGGCGGGGCGGCGAATCCCAACTTCTCGCAGGGCTACCAGTGGTGGTATACCGGCAACGGTCCCTCCGCCGGCATCCAGGGCACTTACAATTTCACTGATAAGATCGGTTTGACCCTGCGCATTGACAACGGACTCTACCAGGGACCGGTCGATAACAATTCGGGCAAAGCATTCAGCGGTTCCATCAATCTCAAACCGACGGACAAATTGTGGGTCAATTTCGTCGGTTGGTATGACTCACAGCCTGGAGATTCAAACACGTCAGGTGTCGAAAGCATTGGCGGCTATCAGTTCACCAAGGAGTTTGGCACGGGTTACGAGGTTGACTATTTCCATTTTGCCTCCCCCGGCACCTCCACCGATTTGTGGTCCGTTGGTGGTTGGGCTTGGTATAACTTCACTTCCAAAGTTGGCGTGGCCTTGCGTGCTGACTTTGTTTCTCAGGACAATGGCATCATCGGACCACCCGTCCGAGGGAGTGCCAATTCCGGCATCATTTCGACCGATAATGGTGGGAATCTGGGTAGTATCACGGCCACCCTCAACCTGACACCTGTGCCTTACATCAAAATCCAGCCGGAAGTTCGCTACGATTACACCAGCTATAACGACGGATTGAATGGCAAGAGCTATCAATTCATCATCGGTTGTGGCGCGTCATATCTGTTCTAATTTTACCAACCAAATTAAATCAAAAAGTTTAAACCAAAGAATTCAAATCAATCCCTCCATATGAAAAAAACTCTCCTGACATTAATGGCGCTGACTGCCGCCCTGACCCTGACCACCCGGGCTCTGGCGGAAGACACGGTCAAAATCGGTGTCCTGCATTCGTTGAGCGGCACGATGGCCATCAGCGAAACCTCCTTGCGCGACGTGCTGCTGTTCACATTTGACGAGATCAACGCCGCCGGCGGCATCAAGGTTGGCGACAAGTCCTACAAGATCACGCCGGTCATCGTGGACGGCGCGTCGAACTGGCCGTTGTTCGCGGAAAAAGCGAAGCAGTTGCTTGAGGAAGACAAGGTGGCCGTCACGTTCGGCTGCTGGACTTCCGTGAGCCGCAAGTCGGTGTTGCCCGTGTTTGAAAAGGACAACGGCATGTTGTTCTACCCGGTGCAATACGAAGGTGAAGAATTGTCCAAGAACATTTTCTACACCGCCGAGGCTGTGAACCAGCAGGCCACGCCCGCCGTGGATTACCTGCTCAAGCATGGCAAGAAGAAGTTCTACCTGCTCGGCACCGACTACGTTTATCCGCAGACCACCTGCCTGATCCTTTACAAATACCTGCTGCTCCACGGAGTCCCCGTTGAAAACATCGGCGGCGGCTTCCGCAAGGACGATTCCGGCAAGGTCATTTCCGCCGGCAAATACGTTCCGTTCAGCCATACCGACTTCCAGCAGATCGTCGCGGACATCAAGCAGTTTTCCGCCAGCGGGGACGCCTGCGTGATCAACCTCATCAACGGCGACTCAAACGTGCCGTTCTTCAAGGAGATTGCCGCCGCCGGCCTGACCGCCGCCGATTGCCCCGTGGTTTCCTTCAGCCTGGCGGAAGACGAACTCCGCGCGCTGCCGACCAAGGACCTCGTCGGTGAACTCGGCTGCTGGACCTATTTCATGTCCATCAACACTCCGGCAAACAAGAGTTTTCTCAAAGATTGGGACAAGTGGCTCAAGACCCAGACCTATCCCGGTGTGGTGAAGGAAAAGCGCGCCATGGACAGCCCGATGGTTCTCTCCTACGACGGTGTGTATCTCTGGAAAAAGGCCGTGGAAAAAGCCGGCACGTTTGACGTGGACAAGGTTCGTGCCGTGCTGGAATCCGGCACCATCCAGTTCGACGGTCCGGGTGGCAGCACCACCATGCAGCCGAATCACCACACCACCAAGAACGTTTATATCGGCGAAACCAAGGCCAACGGCCAGTTCAAGATTCTCGAAACCTTCCCGCAGGTCTACGGCGAGCCCTTCATGTTGAAAGACCTCGACGCGAAGCTGTCCGCTAAATGAGCTGTCGTGCTGGCTCTACCCGGCTGCGTCCATTCAGCCGGAAGGTTCCACCAGCACGGAGGCATTGACGAGGGCGGAGGCCAACACCTCCGCCCTTTTTTAAAAATGAACCGAGCCTTGAGATTCATTCTGGCCCCGTTGATCGCGGCCATTTTCCTCGTCAACGCCCGAGCGCAGGACGATGCTGCCATCCGCGAAAAACTCTGCCGCACCATCCTGGCCGGGGGCGCGGAACAGCAGCAGTTGCTTGGCGAAATCTCCGAAACCGGCTCCAAGCTGGTGCACGACGTCTTGATCGCCTGGACCCGCGACGGCGTTTATCTTTACGACACCGGCAACGGTTCCAAGCTACCCATTCTCCTCGAAGATCAGACCGATGCCGATGGCAAGGCCCGCGCCGTCCGCATTGATACCGGCAAATTTCTCACCGACGATAAAAATCAGGAAGTGCATCTCGCGGCCACCGATCTGACATCCGCCGAGACCGATGCCGCGCTGCGTTCATTCATCAACCAGGCGATGGACACACTCGCGCTTTCTGATCCCGATCCTGGCGCCCGCTCCACCGCCGTATTGAAACTTGGCAACTCGCAAAAACCAAAAAACATCGGGGTGCTGCAGGCACGGCAGACCAAGGAAACGGATGCGGTGGTTAAAAAAAATATCAACGAGGCCATTGCCATGTTGCAGCTTGCCGACCCGGACCCGGAAGTTCAAATTGCCGCCCTGCAACAGCTCGCCGCCTTGAAGACCATCGGCAGCCTCGACATGGTCAACGCTTTGATCGCGAAAAAAGGCACCGACCCGGATGTCGTCAAAGCGGCTAAAACGGCCGCCACCCGGATTGGCGAGCACATCACTGCCGTCAATTTTTTCGGGACCATCTTCCGCGGCATGAGCGGCGGCTCGATTTTGCTGATTGTGGCGCTGGGACTGTCCATCACGTTCGGCCTGATGGGCATCATCAACATGGCGCACGGCGAGATGATCGCGATCGGTGCTTATACCAGTTACGTGGTGCAAAACATTTTTGGCACCGGTTTTTCTTTTTCCGTCAACCTGCCGTTCAGTTTTTTCGGTCATCAACTCGGCTTCGGCTTGAGCATTCCGGGGATAAACGCCACCGGTTGGTTTTATGAAAGTTATTTTCTGTTCGTGTTGCCGTTAAGTTTCATCATGGCCGCCCTCGCCGGCCTGGTGCTCGAACGCACGGTCATTCGTTTTCTTTACCGGCGCCCGCTGGAATCCCTGCTCGCAACGTGGGGTGTCTCGCTCGTGATGCAGCAGCTCTTCCGCATGGTTTTCGGCGCCAACAACGTCCAGGTCAGTTCACCGCGCTGGCTGCTCGGCCACTTTGACATCAATGACGTTTCGCTCGGCTATAACCGCGTTTTTGTCATCGGCTTTGCCGTTGTCATCGTCATCGGCACCTGGATGCTGCTCACCAAAACGCCGCTCGGCCTGCTCATCCGTGCGGTGATGCAGAACCGCGACATGGCCTCGTGCATGGGCGTCCGCACCGCCCGCGTGAACATGATGACGTTTGCGTTCGGCTCCGGCCTCGCGGGGCTCGCAGGGGCCTTCCTTTCACAGATCGGCAATGTCGGCCCCAGCCTCGGTCAAAGCTACATCGTGGACAGCTTCATGACCGTGGTGGTGGGCGGTGTTGGCAGCATTGTGGGCACCGTGTTTGCATCAGCAGGCATTGGCACGAGCGATCAGGTTTTGCAGCAGGTCACCGGCTCGCCAGTCACCGGGAAGATTGTCGTGCTCATCTGCATCATCCTGTTTCTCCAGTGGAAGCCTGGCGGATTATTTTCCGTCCGCAGCCGCAGCCTCGATTGATGCTTCATGCAAAGTAAATTTAAGAATCTTGAGATCTGGGTGGTGATGGCGGTGGCGTTGTTTGTGGTGGTCGCGTTGCCCTGCCTCAACGCTTGCACGCCGGAAAGCAGCTGGTTCCACGTCAGCAATTTCACCATCACCGTTTACGGCAAATATCTCTGCTACGCGATGCTCGCCATCAGCGTGGATCTGCTCTGGGGCTACACCGGTTTGTTGAGCCTGGGCCAGGCGCTCTTCTTCACGCTCGGCGGCTACATGATGGGCATGTATCTGATGCGCATGATCGGCGACCTCGGCCAGTATCACCAACCGATTCCTGACTTTCTGGTCTTCCTTGGCTGGACCAAATTGCCCGCGTTCTGGCAACCGTTCTCCAGTTTTCCGTTTGCGATGGTGATGGCCATGCTGCTGCCCGGCGCGCTGGCTGGCATCTTCGGATATCTCGCGTTTCGCTCGCGGATTCGGGGCGTCTATTTTTCAATCCTGACGCAGGCGCTCACCTACGCGGCGTGCCTGTTGTTTTTCCGCAACAGCCTCCTGCTCGGTGGCAACAACGGCTTTACTGATTTCAAATTCATTCTCGGGCATGACATCCGCGAGCCGGCGACGCAACGCTATCTCTTTATCGCGTCAGGCCTCGCCCTGCTGCTTGTGTATCTGCTCTGTAAATGGCTGACGAAAACCAAGCTGGGCAAGGTGCAGCGTGCCATCCGCGACAGCGAGAACCGCGTGATGTTCTCCGGCTATTCGACCGCAAATTTCAAGCTCTTCATCTTCGTGTTCGCCGCGCTCATCGCCTCGCTGGCCGGCGTGCTTTATGTGCCGCAGGTCGGCATCATCAATCCCGGCGAAATGGCCCCGGACAAATCCCTCGAAGCCGTGGTCTGGGTCTCGGTCGGCGGCCGCGGCACGCTGATCGGGCCGATCATCGGCGCCTTCGCCGTCAACGCCATGAAAAGCTGGGCGACGCGCGCGTATCCCGACCTCTGGCTGATTTTTCTCGGTGGGATGTTCATTTTTGTAACGGTGTTCATGCCGAAGGGCATCGTCGGCCTGCCAGCGCAATTACGAATGCTCTGGAACCGGTTCGCGCGCAAGCCAGCCGGGGAGACTATCGCACCGCCGGAGAGTGTGACGGAAGTGTTCAATCAAGAGTTCAAAAAGTCTCCGACCCAAGGGACGCCTAAACCAACCCCGCCCGAATCGTGACGCCCCCCATCAAACAATTTGTTTTGCTGCTCGAAGGTGTGAACAAGACCTTCGATGGGTTCAAGGCGATCAACGACCTGAATTTCTACATGGACGAGGGCGAACTGCGCACCATCATCGGTCCCAACGGCGCGGGCAAAAGCACGATGATGGATATCATCACCGGACGCACCCGACCCGACACCGGCAAGGTGGAATTCGGCAAGGACACCGATTTGACCAGGATGAATGTGCCGGAGATCAACCGCCTCGGCATCGGCCGGAAATTCCAGACCCCGTCGGTTTACATCCATCACACCGTTTTTGAAAACCTGCTGCTGTCTCTCAAAGGTCCGCGTGGCGTCTTCAACGCACTTCTTGCCCTGACCACTTCGGAACAGCGTGACCGCATCGAAGTTGTTTTGAAAACCATCGGCCTTACGAAAAAGGCGGAAGACCTCGCCGGCTCGCTATCGCACGGCCAGAAGCAATGGCTGGAGATCGGCATGTTGCTCGCGCAGGACCCCAAACTCTTGCTGGTGGATGAACCCGCCGCCGGCATGACCGACGAGGAAACGCACAAGACCGGCGAACTGCTGCTGAGCCTCGAAGGCAAGCACAGCATCATCGTCATCGAACACGACATGACCTTCGTCCGTCAAATCGCCCGCAAAGTGACCGTGCTGCATCAGGGCCATGTGCTGTGCGAAGGCTCGGTGGACGATGTGCAAAACGACGAACGCGTCAAAGAAGTTTATTTGGGACGGAAAAAGAAGAATTGAATTAATCCAAATGCAACATTCAACATTCAACATTCAACGCCCAATACTCAAAGGGACTGCCTCCGCCGCATCATTCAACGTTGAGCGTTCGATGTTGAATGTTGAATGTTTCTTCCAACTATGCTGACGCTTTCCAATATCAACGTCAGTTACGATGGCTCACGGATTCTGCGCGGCGTGAATCTCACCGTGCCGGAAAAAAGCTTGGTCTGTCTCATGGGCCGGAACGGCGTCGGCAAAACGACCACGCTCAAATCCATCGTGGGCCTCGTCAAACCGGAATCCGGTTCCGTGCGTTTGATGGGCACCGAGTTGACCGGCCTCGCTCCGGATGCGCGCGCGCGGGAAGGCATCGGTTTCGTGCCACAAGGCCGCGATATTTTCCCGCACTTGACGGTCTGGGAAAATTTGAAGATCAGCCTGGTCGTTCATGCCACCAAGGCGGACCAGGTGGATCGCGTGCTGGAATTGTTTCCCGTCCTTAAGGAATTTCTCCCACGGAAAGGCGGCGTCCTCAGCGGCGGCCAGCAGCAACAGCTGGCGATCGCCCGCGCGTTGCTCACCGACCCGAAGATTTTGATTCTCGACGAGCCGACCGAGGGCATCCAACCCAACATCATTGACCTCATCGGCGATACGCTGGTGAAGATCAAAAAGGAAGGCAAGATCAGCATCCTGCTCGTCGAACAATATCTCGACTTCTGTCTCGCGGTTGGCGACAGTTTTTACATCATGGATCGCGGGGCGGTCGTCGCTGAAGGGCCGATCGCGCACCTCAACGATGACATCGTGAAAAAACATCTGACCGTTTGAACTGTGGTTGCGTCCGTAAAAATCAATTACGCGGAAAAGAGTTGTGCGGCGCTGGAAGTCGAATCCGTTTTTGGCCAAAGCACCGTCACCTCCGCCTTTGCCAGCACCCCTTTAAAACTGCTCACGCCCCGCTCGCGCGGTCAAAGTGTGTGGGCCTACACCAGCAGTTTCGGCGGCGGCTTTGTTGCCGGGGACAAGACGCGACTGGATCTGCGCCTCGGCAAAGACACCCGTTGTTTTCTCGGCACCCAGGCTTCGACCAAAATTTATCGCAACCCAAACCGACGCGCGTGCGGTCATATCACCACCGCGAACCTCGAAGAAAATGCGCTGCTCGTCTTCGCCCCCGATCCAGTTCAACCGTTTGCCAGCTCAAGTTATTCGCAGCGACAAACATTTCATTTGGGTGCTGGCGCCGGCTTGGTGCTCGTGGACTGGTTCACTTCCGGCCGTGCTGCGCGGGGTGAACGCTGGGCCTTCGATCGTTTCAAGAGCCGCAATGATGTCTTTCTTTGTGGCGAGAGGATTTTTATGGATTCACTCCTGCTGGATTCCGCAGCTGACCCGATCACCTCGCCGCATCGCACCGGACGTTTTAATTGCTTCGCACTGCTGCTGCTCATCGGGGAACCGCTGAAACAAGCAGCGGCGAGTTTGTTGGAGGCCATTTCAGTCCGCCCAGTCAGACGGAGTGCGGCGCTGATTACCAGCGCTA
>Ga0247670_1000296_pt1 | contig 12754 bp, 31 predicted proteins | sample CNK11_metaG_FD_183042 | JGI IMG/M metagenome (GOLD analysis project Ga0247670, IMG submission 183042) | Soil microbial communities from Purdue University Martell Research Forest, Indiana, United States - CNK11 | ecosystem: Environmental > Terrestrial > Soil > Temperate forest > Bulk soil...
CCGAACGCTCCCGCAGATCTTTCCGCAGATATTACACTTCGTATTGTTGATCATTGGTTTTTCCTCTTTTCGTTGTTTTTGTTTCCGCGCGGTGCTTGCCGCTTGGCGATCCGAGAGCATACCGCGCTGCGAATCATCTGGGATGCCTCGTGATCGTAATCGGCGGTCTCAATCCAATTTCGAAGTTCCTTCAAAAAGAGCGGGTCGCCCATCCTGATCTCGCTTCTCCAGTTGGATAATCGGCAGTCTCCATTACAGAATTCCTGCCACTTTCTTGTGGGTTGAAATACCGCCCCGCATCGCTTACATGTCTTTTCGGGTAGCTGGCTCTTCGCTAAAGGCATCCGTGCACGTAAGATAATGCATTATTACAGCGGTGTCAAGCAAAACGCGAGGAATCAGGCGCGGACGCCATCCGCGAGCCCGCTAGCGCCTCCTGGCAGACTAGCCGCATTTCGTGGGAATAATCGACGCACCCAAGCATCGTCCACCCGAGGGAATCGAAGTCCCTCACCGGGCGGTGCTGTTTGAGCCCTAGTGTTCCACCCATCACCGCCAATCGGCAGGCGAGCCATGTTGCCCCGAGTCGGATAAGAAATTCGCGCTCGAAGTTCACCACAGATTCACCCCACACACATCGCAGCGATTCAGGCGCCTCTTTCCCGTTTGCGGTTCCCTGGTGTGGCAATGGCGGCAAGTTTGGTCGGGTGGATAGGGCGTTAATCGAAGCTCGTTACGGTCCCAGTCCCAGACGAGCATGAAATCGTCAAGCGTGTATTGGGCCGGACCCATCACCGGGTAAACGGAGCTTTCCCCGTGGGCTTTTGCCAGCGCACATCCGGGGATCGGGAATATGTGGAGTTGTGGGCAGTTTTGCAGTCGCCCACATCGCTGATCCCAATACTTCGACCGATGCGCCAGTGGAATCGTGAGCCACGCCATCACGTTGACGAGAATCTTAATCCCTGGGTGATTCGCATCGCTCCCACATTCCCTCACGGCACGTTCGATGATCTCCTGCGTTTTCCCGGAGTATCGCTCGCGTGCCGACCAGAGGGGCTCGGTGTCGAGAAACGAAGGCTTCATCGCGCGCTCTCCTTCGGCACCATGCCCGTGCGGGGCCGCGCCTCTTCGTGCGTTTGGCCGGCGCGATTCTTTGCTAGTACGCCTTTCGAGATCGGGCGGTAGTGCTCGATTGTAAGGTACTGCTTCGCCAGTGGACACGCGAAGAGCACGCCGAACTCGACTGCCGCCTGATGCTCGACGTGTGATTTCGACGCTGCCCATGTGGAAGTCGTCCAGATTCCCAGCGTTCGCACCCCGGCGTCTTCGAGCCGCTGCACGACGCGCATGCGATTCATTTCCCGCACCACGACGCGCACCAGCCCGTGGAGATCGGCGTCCGGATGATCGGGCAGGTAGGAGATTCCGGAGTATACGGTCCCTTTCATTTCGACCTCGTTGGTGTAAAAAACTCGACCAGAAATGCGAAGAACGAGATGAGTAGCGCAAAGGGCAAAATGATCAGCGCCAGAAGCGCATCTAAAATCATTACCAGCGCGTCAATCAGGAGCGCGATCATGGCGTCACCACCTGATCGACTGGTGCCTTGCAGTTGAGTTTTCCTTGTGCATTTCGTGCCGGGCAGAGGAGATGCTCTCGCAAGTGATCGATGATCGATTGCCAGTCGACCTTGTGCCCTCCAGGTTGAATCATCTCGTGCAAAAGTTGCTGCATCTGGATCGTCGGGTGGAGTTGTGTTCCGGCCCAGACACGGCCGCACTGGGTGCACTTCCAGTTCGCCTTCATCGCGTCCCGGACGAATCGCATGCAGCGCTTGTGCTGCTCGTCCGCGTCGATCATTTCCGTTGCCGACAGAACGTGCTGGTAGGGCAGTCCCGTTTCTTTGTCGATGCGCTGCTGGATGGGCGGCAGAAGTTCTTTCGGTTGATCCTGGCCGGGGATGTAGATCAACTTTTGATCGTGGTCGACTCGGATCTCTTTGCCGGATTTCGAGGCAGGGTTGTCGCTCATATCGAACCTCGATTCGCTCGCGACGCAAACGCTTCGATAATCATCTCCTGCTGTGACGAGAGCAGCACGACGCTGGCAATCGCGATGTCAAATTCATCGACCAGACTGATTGATGAACAGTGGAATTCTGACACGGTGGCGCGGGCCGCATGAGCTATCGAGGCGCGGTCATCCCATCCCAGGCGAAACGTGATTGGCTCCCATGATGCCCCCTTCACTTCCCGATTGCCGTAGTTCGTGTTGATCAAAACTGCTTTCTGTTTTTCGTCTACGTAGATTTCGATTGCTCTTGGCATTTTAAGATTTTCAACTCCTCTTCCAGTTCCAAAACTCTCAATTCCGCGAGGCATCGGGCTTGGTGCTCGGCGCCCCAATCGACCGTCATTCTTTCCAAGGCTTCGCGATAGGTATTCGAGGATTGGCGCCATTCTTCCAACTCGCAGATTATGCTTTGCACTTTCTCCGTGGGAAGGAGAACCATGCCCGCTGGCTCGCGATTGTCGCTCACGCGGTCCCCTTCAGCATCGCGTCTACGGAAGCCTTCAACACCGGGTCCCGCTGCGAGCGCTTGTATTCTTCGACTGCCGCTTCTCCGACTCCCAAAATATCGGCGAGTTCTCGTGGGTGATGATGCGCCATCCACGCCGCCATACGGTCCCTTTCGTCCTTGACGCGGCGCGCCTGGTCGGCCTGAAACTCCACTTGTTCGAGCGCTCGGAGTTGCGCGTAGAATCCGTTGCGAATTTGTTCGGAAAAGATCTTCTCGGCATCGTCGCGGGAATCGGAAAGTGCTCTCGCGGTCGATTGCGATTTCGTCTTGTGGGGATCTCGCGCGGAGGCATCGAGTAGCGTCAGGCAGTGGACGGTTGCGCCTTTCCATTTCCGCGGCTTCATGGTTGAATTTCCTTCCGCGTCTCGCTCTCGGATCGCGGGGACGAAGTGCCCCTCCGCCTGAAATTCCTTGATGGGATGTGCCTCGTAAAGCGCCGGGAATGCGACGGGGATTCGGGTGTTCTGTTTTTTGGTCATGACATCCACTCCATTTGAAATTTTGCAAACTCGGCGCCGGCCGGGCAGGAACAGGCGGTTCCATACTCAAAGGCGCGGACGATTAAATCGCCGTGGTCGGTAATCGCCTCCGGACAGTTCACGAATCCGCGATTGCTGCACGCCGCGCACTTCGGAAATTTCGACGGCGGCGATTGCGCCTGGTGCTGCGGTTGATCGAAGAGTCCACCCGCAAATTCCGATACTCGTTCCAACCGTTTCGCCATTTCACTTTTCCTCCGTTTCCGCCCATGTCTGAATAATCGCCGGAACTGTTTCGAGGTACAGTCCGGCAGATTCTTGATTCTTTTTCGTTGCCTGCGCGATAACCCTCGTCAGCAATTCATCCGTGATCAACGCGGGGTCGCATCCGCCGCGTCGGGCCGCTTCACAGGAAGCAACGTACAACCGATGCATGAACGCAATCCCCACATCGGCGAATCCGAAGGATGCGATTTGGGATTTTGACTTTGGCAATTCCGGATATTGCCGCCGCCGCCGATTCCCGTTCTCGGCTGCCGGTGTCGGGACAGTGTCCCTTGGCGGCGGTGGCTTGGCTTGGCTATGGCTATGGCTAGGCAGGCTGCCGTTGTCCGCCGTTGTCCCGCCATTGTCCGGACAAAACACCGACAAATTACCCTCAAGCGATAGAAAACTCTCACGCGACCTTGAGAGTCGTTTTCGCACTGAATCGTCGGCATGGTCGTGCCAGTCATGCACCACTAACACCCTACCCTGAGTGGTGTTCTCGCGCACCTCCACCCACCGTGTAGTGGTGAGAGCTTGTATCAATCTGCCAGGCCTCCCGTACCAGTCGAGCGCGGCCTCGATTGTGCCGTAATCGTAGCGACCAATATCTCCCCTCGGGGCGAACTCCGACGCGAAGTGCCAGAGTAATTCGAGGTACCCCAATACGAGGGGTCTGTCCTTCGGTTTGAGGCTGAGAGCGCGCATCAGCGCCATCACTTTCGGATGTCTCGGGGTTCCGCGTTTCATCTGTTTTTCGCGGCCCTCTATCTCGCAGATCTTGCGTGCCACTGAAGAACGGGAGTTTCCGTTTCGAGACTCCGTTTTAGAATTTCTCTCCGCTTCGCTTCTCTCCTTTTTTGTCGCGCGGGAAGATCAGCGAGAAGAAGTCTTAATCGCTCGCGATGACGGAAGGGGCGCTTCATCGGGATACCCCCGGCATCTGATCCCAGGTACGACCGTCGAGAGTGCGGCCGGCCTTCTTCTTGCCGACGTGGTACATGAGTGCGGGTTCCGTCATCCCAATGCCATGGTGTACGCGTTCGGATCTAAAGACGCGAGAGTTAGAGAGCGGTGTCCTAGCGGTTTCCGATGGTCCGTAAACTCCCCACTGCTTGAAGAAGAACGGGACACCAGCGTTTATGGACTGATCGCGTATCGTGCGTACCCAATCCGGATGCATAGGGCGCGCTCCGGAGCCGCTCTCTCCACCCACAATCACCCAGTCGATCTTACTGCGTTCCGGTCGGTGCCCTCCACCCCATTCATCGTGTTCGCAGTAATACGAGCACGGATCTAGCCAGGCGGAGAGATCCACCGGACCCAAGAGGGGTTCGATGCTGAGGAATCGAATCGCGGCGGGAGTCTGCAAGAGTAGTGGGATGCGTTCGTCTGCGCGCTGCTGATCTTCGACGGAGACCCCCAACCACACATTGGGAAGGGGAAATTTCCACCGCGCCGATATGTCATCACCCTGACAAACGAAGCGATCAATTCCGCTAATCTGCTCTGCCGTAATGCCTACCATTTCGGCACGATAGTCGATGTCGTTGAAGTACCCGGCCATCTTTTTGGGTCGTTTCGTCAGTACCTGGAATGTATGCTGCCCACAGAGCGCCATCCTAGCGAACACTTGATCGATGTCCGCTTCTGCCAATCCCTCGTGAAATAAATCACTCATCGAATTCACGAACCACGTGGTGGGCTTCTTCCGCTTCACTGGGATATCCAGCATGGAAGGGATCAACTCCACCTTGCCCGTCCAATGGGGTCCGTTGCCGTTGATGATTGCGAAGGGTTCGCCCGTGGTCGGCGAGCGATGCCCGGGGAAATTGCGCGCGGCGATTCGTTCCGCGTAGCAGTGCTTGCACCCGGGGGAAACAGCAGAGCACCCGCGTACCGGGTTCCATGTTCGCTGGGTCCATTCAATCTTGGTAAGGCTCACCGGGACCTCCCCGTCGAGATGTATTGCTCATCAATCAGCCACTGCATCCGGTCGAGAATGATTCTGGCATCGGTGAGGTTCTGTCCGAGCACCTCCCGCGCATCTTTGCAGTAGTAGGCTCTATTCACCAGGCGCTGGAGTTGCCGCACGAGATCTTCCCATTCCTGATTCATTGGGCCTCCAGGAGCATCTGTACAGCTTCCACGAAGAGTTCCTGCATGGTGGTATCCCGAGTCGCTGCCATTACCTTGAGTCGCTTGTGGACCTTGACGGGAAGCTTGGCGCCGACCGTCTTCGTCTCCGGAGTTTTCGCGGAGGGAGGTGTTTGTGTCACGGGAAACAGGATAACTTTCAAAGATGAGAAATTGCAAGTACAAAAATATAATTATTTATTGAGTTGATTTGATCGGGCGTTGTGATACCATCTCCCGCAGGAGTCTCCCAAACGTGCAGTACATCACTCCAGCCAAACACAGAAACTCGAGAATCTCCGTTCACCCGTCTCAAAGACAACTCCACGTTCAGCCGGTATCGGCACCGCTCTACGTCGTTACCGTGATCTTCAATCAGAACAGGTACGCGTCCCGGTACCGCCTGTTCCACGGATTCGAAAAGCACTGCGCAGACTCCGGCGCGATCCTCTACACGGTCGAAATCGCGCTGCGCGACCGGCATCACGAGGTCACGGACCCACAGTGCGACCGGCACGTTCAACTCCGCACGGAATCCGAACTCTGGTATAAGGAAAACGGCGGCAACGTGGGTCTCTCGTGGTTACCCAACGACTGGGAGTACGTTGCCTTTGTCGATGCCGATTTTCTCTTCACCCGGCCCGACTGGGCAACGGAAACAGTGCACATGCTCCAGCACTACGATGCCGTGCAGATGTTCTCGAACCTGACCTACCTCGATTCGAATCACGCTGTCCACAATTCCATGAAGGGGTTCGCCTACCTGAACGCGAATCAATCCGCGGATCTCCCCAAGGTCTACGGGCACCGCGGGGCGGTCGGCGGCGCCTGGGCGTATCGACGGTCGGCAATTGAGAAACTCGGCGGGCTGCTCGACGTGTGCATTCTCGGATCGGCAGACTGGCACATGGCGTTTGCCCTGGCAATGAGAGACGACGTCCACCCAGAGATGAAGTTCGAAAAGATCCCGCAGTACGTGAAAGCAATTCAGGACTGGCGGGAGCGGGCGAAAGATTTGCGGGGAAACATTGGGTACGTCGACGCGAACGCCGTCCACCACTGGCACGGGGCGCTCAAGAATAGAGGGTACGCCACCCGGTGGAGAATCCTCACCGATAACGATTTCGATCCGTACCTCGATCTCTCGCGCGACTGGCAGGGATTGATTTCGCTCACGAAACACAAGCCAGCGCTGCGAGATCAGATCAGGCTCTACTTTAAATCGAGGAATGAGGACCAGTTACAGGAGTCGTAAAAATGACGCCACGAGTGATGAGATTCCACGTCTACCAAATGCAAAATATCGAGGATAAGTCGGCACTCCACACCGAGACGGACTCTTTTCCTGTTGCCGAACTCGCGGTGAGGATGGCGGCGGAATCGATCGGGCCAGGTCTTTACGCCGTGCTCCTCAGCGAAGGACGACCGCATACGGTTATACCGGGACAGTGGGGAATGAAGAAAGCGCAAGATTCGTAACGAAAGGATTGAACAACCATGGCAGAAACCCAACGATTTCACGCGGCGGACGCGGAAGCATCAAACGACGCCGTCTCCCAGATACGAGCAATTCTGAACGGGCTCCCGATCGCCGTAGCAGTCTCGGCGGCAGACCAGGTGAAAGACGACGTGCATCGTCAGTTGCAGTTCGGGCATGCGCAGTTTTCGCCGGAGACGTAGACAGGCATGACCGGGAACGACAAAGCGGCGCGCATCCTCCAGATCCTTGATCTTCTGGCGTCCCATGACATTCCATCGCTGACCATTTTCGATATTCTTTGCAGCGAAAAGATAGACGTCAGCTTGGGATGGATTTACGCAACGCTCGACACGATGGAGCGATTCGGCTTTGTCGCCCACACCTTCCAGAGTGGCGGATGGGAGAGATCATACCGACCCATGAAGTGCTGGAAGATCACGGAATCTGGAAGGGTCGCCATACTCAAGCTCAGGGAGGGCAAGGAGATCGTGGAGGGCTTCAATGGCAGACTATACCAATCGTGACGATCTGAAGGCTTGATACGATAGATACCGCGCGGGCACGAAAGCGCGAGGTGAGGGAGACTCCCCCGGCGTGGAGTGAATGGCAAGATTCGCTCCCGTGCCCGCCTAAAACCGTGGGGGAGAATCTGGTGGGCGCCGCTGCTGTGGTTGCCGCGCATGAGCCCTAGCCAGAACTGTGGACAGACCCAGAGGCAGATAAATGACCGGATCGAAGTACAGAAGGGGGCCGGGGATATGAAATGGAAAACATGGTGGACTGCTCTGATGTGGGGGGTGGGAACTCTTCTTTGGGAGCGGGCGCTAATGGCTGATGTAATTCTTCATCGCGGCTCCAAGGTTATAATTCTTGACGCATCATGGCTGGCGTTGAGCATGCACGGGGCGTGTTACAACATCATGCATCTTCGTGGTAGATGCGATCTGCGCAAGTGGTTTGGCGCTGTCGCTGTCGCAGTTCCGATTATCGGCGGCATGCCGAAGCCGGAAGCGGCAGCGGTAATCGTCCACGGGCCCGTGATCGACGTTCCGCCACCGCCGAAGATACACACAATGGACGGGAGGCCTGCGACCATCAACGCAATTGTCGAAGCAGCGATTCAATTTGACATGTTCATCGCCGGGGAATATGACAAAGCGCCAGAGGAGGAGCCCGCAGATCGTGATACGATATCCTCCGAAGGAGTCTCCCAGAAGTGAATCAACTATCAGCAGATCTCGACAAAGAAATGAAGCAGGCGCAGCTCGAAGAGTTTGGGCCTGACCCCGGAGTGGCAACATTCCCAAGCAAATTCTTTCGTTCCGATGTGTACGTCTACCAGGGCGATCCGGACGGGAAAGAGAAGACGGGAACGAGAACGCAAGTGCGGCCGCGCTACTGCGCCACCAACTACGGCGCCGATCTCGTCTCCGCGGTACTCAGTGACGCGGCGGAAATCGTGAATCTCTGCCCGCTCAATCCGGCCGGCCTCCAGTTCGGATGGCAGACCACAGCGGACACCCCGTACCTGATCTTCGAACGCAACGGAACGCAGGGAGCCCCGATCAATGCGGCATTCCTGCTCGACTACTGGACTCATGGGTACCCGGCTGACTTGGCGCTCCAGATGGCGCAGATGGAAGTGGATGGGAGTTTCGCATGAACTCCATCTTCAAGTACATCACGCTCGGGTTCGAAGTCTTCAATGCGGTGACGACCATCATCGCCATGGTGAAGGTGCCAGCGCTTCTGAATGCGGATCTGGTGTGGGGTGCCGTTCGGCCAGTGCTCTCCGAGATCGCAGACGTCGCCCACGTATCGATCAATATGACGGTAGCGCAGAAGATCACCGGAGACGCCGTGCAGACGATCAAGGATGCGCTCCACAAGGGGGCCTGATGGCGATCCGGAGGAAGGCAACGTCCCGGCGTCCCCGGATGCGCTTGCGGCGGCGCCATCGTGCTTACCGCCCGACCATCTTCACTATCCAGCAAGTGCTGGATACCATTCCATACGAACTCGACTTGGACAAAGTACGGGAATCGATCAAGCGCATCGCCTCGGATGAAAAGCTGTGGGTGATGCTCCGCGAAGCGCAGGGAATCGCCGAGGAACAACGCAAGATCGGCGAGACCATCAGCAAGAGTCTGCGAAAGTTCAAGATGAAGTAGCCGAGCCTGGCGGGCGGGGATGCCTTACTTCGCTTTCCTGCCCGCTCCCACCAGTTCCCGTGTAATTCGGTCGTAGTGATATTCAATCGCTTCCGCGTACACCTTCTCCAGGGCTTCACATTCAACGCACTCGAACCACATCAGAATATCCGTACATTGATGCCGCTCCCTGCGGTGTTCCATGATGGAGCGCAGCGCGTTCTCGGGGAGCGGCGGTATCGGCTGCTTCTTCCCTGCGAGTTTCTCATCCCGGCAGGAAACTTGGCAGAATCCCTTGGGAGGATGATCTCCCCGGAATCTCCAGTAAGGTGATTTGCAATGGGAGCAGAGTTGAATACTCATTCCCAAACGACTCCCTTCTTCTGCATCTTCTCCGCCGTCTTCTTCGTTAACGGGTTGAGCGTCAGGTGCCATCCCCGCGCCGAGCATGCGTGGAGTTCCGCTGTTTCTCCCAGAAAAGCGAACCACACTCGCACCTTCACGCCTGCCGCCTTGTACCCAGTCACCGTCCCCATGGAGTTGGTGTCGTACCCTGGTGCGTTGTAGTAGACGGCGGCGCCGATCGGGAAGCGCTGTCGGACCTTCATCGCGAGTTTGAGTTTATCGGTGAAGTACTGGGGAGGCGGGGCCGGTGGCTTCTTCGCTTTCGGTTTCGCTCGACGCGGCGGAGGGGACGTCGGCGGTGAATCCCAGTACGGTACATCGTAGGTAATTGGGGTAGAGCGATGCTGCCCGCTGGCTGGCGCGTACTTCTGCCCCGTCAATTGCTCCAGTTTCGCTCGCGCGACTCGTCCCTCTGGTTCCGTACCGGGACGTTCTGCGAGATTGCGAAGCGCTTCTAGTGTGCGAGCAGATGCCATGTCCCGTCTATTTCCTCGACTCCAGTCTCTTCCCGCGTCTCGTCTGGTACGAAGACTTCGATTTATTCCGCTGCTGCTTCCGGTGGGACGCCTGAATGGAGAATCTCACCTGCATTTCCTCGACTGCCGCGTCCGCTAACTCCGCTGCCATCTGAAGATCTTCCTTGAAGGTATCGAAGCGCTCGGAGTAGTCTTGCCCGATTCGTTCTGATGATTCCGGATCGAGCCGCGCTCCCGTCAGTTGCGTACAGAATTGCGTGTAGAGTTCTATCCAGAGATCCTCTTCGAGTTCTGTCCACTCGGCGAATGCTTTCAGGAGTTCTTCTCCTTTGGGGGTGTCGCTCATTTACCACCCCTCGAATTCTGGCAGGTCATCTAGTTCCTGCTCCGTCATCTCGCACAATTCCACCGTGATGGCCTCGCCGATCTCAGCCCCGTCAAACTCGGCGAGTAGTCCGGTATCGCTCATGCGCTTGCCCGGTCCTTCCGGCAGTCCACACAAGGGCACCATTGATATCCGGGAACATGTTGGATCGTTCGCGGGCGCCCGGCCCCGGGTCGCGGTCCACCCTTCGGCTTAGTCTTCTTTGCAGCAGGCTTCTTCATAGCTGACCAAAGATAGCACCTATTTATTTTTAAATCAACTATTGATTTCCTGCAAAATCTACGGTAGTCTCAATTCGTGAGCATCTTTCGGAAACTCTGGGGAGTTAAAACAAGGGCGGAAAAGGCAGAAGACCTTGACCGCATGTCCCTTGCTCTCCATAGAAAAACATCAACAAGACATTGTGATCTGGTACGGGTGGAATACGACGGAGGCCAAGAAGAGTTCGCCGTTACGTTCCCTACCCGGAAGCGCATCACCTTTTCTGAGAGACGGAAGTGCGAGCAGTTCATCTCCAAGCATTACCAGGAGGTGAGAGAAAGAATTGATGCGGGGTGTCACGAATGAGCAGATCAGGATACAGCGAAGATTTGGATGACTGGGATCTCATCAGATGGCGCGGTCAGGTGGCGAGCGCCATCAGAGGGAAGCGCGGGCAGAAACTCTTAAAAGATCTGCTGGCGGCATTGGACGCGATGCCAGAGAAAGAACTCATCGCCGAGGAACTCGAAGCGGAAGACGGCGCGGTCTGCGCGTTGGGATGCCTGGGAAAGGCGCGGGGTTTGAATATGTCCAACCTCGACCCGGAAGACCCCGATCAGGTAGCCGTCGCTTTCGACATCGCGCCGCAGCTAGCGCAAGAAATCGTCTACGAAAATGACGAAGGGCGCTATGGCGAGACACCCCAGCAGCGCTGGACTCGGATGCGTGCATGGGTGGCAAGTAGGGTAGATGCGGGGTGCCACGAATGACCACTACCGAAATCGACAATTGGAAGCATATGTCGTGGTGCGAGAAGGGGCGAGATATCGTCTTCCAGTGTACCTGCATGCTGGAGGAGCGGAAGTTGTGCTGGCTGGTGAATGCGATCAATCTGTTGCAGGACGACAACGCCGAGTTGACCGCAGCTCTCGCACCGCTGGCCGCTATCGGGAAGTCGTATGTGATGAGCGTCGTATCGGCGAATCTGACGGGCGGGGGATCGCTCAGTATTCCGGGTGACTGGCTCGCCAACTGCGCGAAAGCGTATGACGTACTGGAGCGGATTGAGAAGCGCAAGGCGGAGTCGAGAGAAAGAATTGATGCGGGGTGCCACGAATGAGCACTGATTGGAAGAATCGGCCTGCCGGGTTCTATTGGGTGAACTTCCCGCCGCGCGGATGGATCGTTGCCGAATGGCGATGGATTGACAAGGAGTGCGCCCAATGGTTCGTCACCAGGGATAGGTCGCAATATTGCGATTTGCACCTGGAAGGAATTGGGGATCGGATAGTACGGGAATGCAAGCACGCTTGGGTGGCTGCGTTCGATAACAAGAACGATGTCTATTGCGAAAACTGCGGTGCCCATTCATCATGATCCACACTCCTTACGGCATCCGCTCTGAGCGCAATTACACCCCATCGAAACCGGTAAGGGACGCAGGGTACTTGCGCTTCATCCGGAGTCTTCCCTGCGCGTGCTGCGGATCGCGGCGGGGGATCGAGAGTGCCCACCAGGGACCTCGGGGACTCGGGCAGCGCTCCAGCGATCTATCGGCGATTCCTCTTTGTCAGGAGCATCACCGGACAGGGCCAAAGGCGTACCACCGATTGGGGCCGGTAGCATTTGGAGAAGTGCACGGGATCGATGTTACGAGACTGATTGTGCGGCTGAATGCCGCTTATGAATTGATTCAGGAGAAACGGAGGAAAACAGCATGAGCGAGCACGAGCTTCGTTCGCTGGCAAGATCGCTTACGGAGAAGTATTTCCGCTGCGATTTGGAGATCGGAAAGACAGTCGTCCACCCAGACGGCAGGAAGGTGAAAGTCACGCGGGGGCAATACTGGGGAGAACATGGACTGTCGAACTTCTGGTACTGGCGTCCCGTCCTGAAAGGCGGAAAGCTCGGGCCGGAAGAGAGTGGGTACGGGTGGTCTAACAAACAACGGAGGAAAACGGCATGAGCGAAGTCTATTTGAAACTCAGCAAGCACTACCGGCGTGAGCGGCAGCGTCAGTTCCGCATCACCTTCCTGTGGCTATCCATCCTCTGCTTGGGTATCTACTATACGACTTGGTATGTGTTGCAGAGGGCGGGGGTCGTGTAAATGAAAACGAGTGAACAGGTGATCATCGGCCAGGGAGAATTCAACTGGCCCGCCGCTGAGCGACGATCTGATCGATACGGGGCGG
>Ga0247670_1000297_pt1 | contig 12743 bp, 11 predicted proteins | sample CNK11_metaG_FD_183042 | JGI IMG/M metagenome (GOLD analysis project Ga0247670, IMG submission 183042) | Soil microbial communities from Purdue University Martell Research Forest, Indiana, United States - CNK11 | ecosystem: Environmental > Terrestrial > Soil > Temperate forest > Bulk soil...
CCCTGTTGATACCAGAGCTGGTCAACCCGCACGCTTTCCACTCCGGCGATGCTGCTTACGAGGGTGTTGACGTGAAGGTAACGGGCGGAAAGGTTTTGGCCGTATTGCCAGACGCCGGAAAAGAAAAACTCCCCATCGAATTCAGACAGCTTGTTGAAATCAATGTCAGCCGAGGCGCGAAAGCGCCCAAAATAGGCCGTTTCATTATGCTGGCTGCCGGTGACACTTCCCTGGTAATCGCCAATATTGTTGAGATCAAACGTGACGCCCTTGTCCGCCAGCCGGCTGCGCTCGCCGCCCCAATCGCCGAACATATATTTTTGATCCCAGATGGATGGCCTGCTGGTCTGAACATCCGCAGACAGTTTGGCTTTGTCCGTTCCGGCATACGCCAACGCGGTAGGAATTGTAAAGAGCCCGGCAACACGCATGGCTAGAATCAAAGCGTGTGGTCTTTTGCACAATAGAGTTTTACGACCACCCACCCGGGCAAGCCAACCACGTTCATAAAAATTACTTTTGCTTGTTTGTGGTGAAAGTGCTGCATTGGCCATCCCACCGGCAAATTCCGCAGTGCGACATTTATTTAAGATTGATTGGCGCAACTCACGGCCAGGCCCGTGGCATTCAAATAAGGAGCGCACGGGAAAACCGTTGCCGACCCGGTGCATCCCTGAACTCTGACGGATGCAAATCAGTTTTTTCATGACGTCATTCGTTCTTTTTCTGCCAACAACCCAACGCCGTCAGTTCTGCGCTCGAAATACTTTGTTGCCTGGGTGGCCGGCACGGCGACTTCGTCCGTGATGGCAAAGCGCTGCAACAACGAACTGGGTCTCGCCGTGCGATAAAATTCCAGTTGGTTTTCGGCGACCGCGGCTTTTTCAATTTTGCCAGGTCGGCGAGGAATTTTTTCACGCCTTCCGAACGCGTCGGCCCGGCCGGCATTGAATTGACGGTTACGCTCGTTACCTGGCCGCCTTCGCCAGCAAGCCGTGCGGGTCGAGCACGAATTTGGCGGCGATGCCCTTGTCGAATTCGGCATAGCCCTTCGGCGCATCCTCGAGGCTGATGGCTTGGGCATTGACGATTTTCGCGATCGGCAGGCGGTCGTTCAGCAACGCCATCATGAGTTGACGATTATAGCGCAGGACCGGCGTCTGGCCGGTGTGGAAGGAATTCGACTTCGACCAACCAAGGCCCAGGCGAAGACTGAGGCTGCCGGTCTTGGCGGCCTCGTCGTGCGCACCGGGGTCTTCGGTGACATACAATCCCGGGATGCCGATGGCGCCAGCTGGCCGGATGATCTCCATCGCCTGGTTCAGCACGATGGCGGGCTGGTCGGTGCCGCCATGGCCCTTGGCTTCGAAGCCCACCGCATCAATCACCGAATCCACCGTGGGTTCACCGACGATCGCGGCGATTTGCTCGCCGAGGCGGTCGTGCTTGCTGAGGTTTATCGGAACGAAGCCCACCTTCTTGGCGTGACTCAATCGCGCCTCGTTCATGTCGCCGATCATGACGACCGCCGCGCCGAGGAGCTGGGCGGAGGCCGCCGCCGCGAGGCCGACCGGACCTGCGCCGGCGACGTAAACCGTCGAGCCGGGCTTCACGCCGGCCTTCAGGGCGCCGTGGAAGCCGGTGGGCAGAATGTCCGTCAGCATGGTCAGGTCCATGATCTTCGCCATGGCCTGGTCCTTGTCGGGAAACTTGAGCAGGTTGAAGTCGGCGTAGGGGACCATGACGTAACGGGCCTGGCCGCCGATCCAGCCGCCCATGTCAACATAGCCGTAGGCGCCGCCCGCGCGACCGGGGTTGACCGTCAGGCATACGCCGGTATCCGTCTCCCGGCAGGCGCGACACCGTCCACAGGCGACGTTGAACGGCACCGACACGAGATCGCCCACCTCGAGCATCTCAACGTCCGCGCCCTTCTCGATCACCTCGCCCGTGATCTCGTGGCCGAGCACCATGCCCGCCGGTGCGCTGGTGCGACCGCGCACCATGTGCTGGTCGGACCCGCAGATATTGGTCGAAACGACCTTCAGAATCACGCCATGCTCGATCTTGCGGCCTTGCGGATTCTCGAACTTGGGATCGGCGATATCCTGGACTTGGACTGCTCCTGGCCGAGTGTAAACGACGCCACGATTTTTGCTCATGCTGACCTTTCTTTGGTGATTTTATTGGTTGGTTTCCCTGGCTGCGGAGTCCGGTTTCGGTGCTGGAACACATTTTTTCCGCTCACCTGGCAAGATTGTATGCTGGTCGTGCCATGAATTCCGGGCCAACCGGAGCCATTGCACGCCACCCGCAGCAGGAATGGTTTCAAATACGAACATTACTTTATTTTCGATTGCAATGACCGTGCCAACGACCTATTCGCTTGAACGTAATCGTCGAAGACAGTTGAGACTCAATGGCGAATGCGTGGCACGCCACTGCTGCGAACCGTCGGTCTGCCCTCCATTGGCGAAGAGTTGCGTCGAACTCTCGACAGCTCGTCGAACTTTCGCCGCTTCAGCGCGAACGGCGTGCGCAGCCTGCCACTGGTTATTCGAGATCTGCCCAATCAACACCCGTCGTCCCATGAATGCTCAAATTGCAGATTTCGATTTTAGATGCTGAAGTTTCCACTCACCGCTTCGTATGCGAGCTCATCGCAATGGTGCAGTTCCTCGACGGCTTCTGGATCAAGCTCCTCGAGCAGCCGGGTGGCCAAATCGGCGGCCTGACCGCGCAATTCCGGAACGGCAATCGTTTCGTAAAGCCGCCCCTTTTGGGTGCTGCCCAAAGTGTAAAGACCGTTGATGATATTGCCGGTTTGGTTGCGAATCAGACCGCCCTCCGCAGTGCTGGCACCCATTCGTAATGGATCGGGGGCAAGGAGATCCCGTGCAATCAATCGTTGCACCAGTGGATCGTTTAACTTGCGATAGTCCGACTGGGGTCCCGTGCAGCTCAAAACATAACGCACGCGTAACTTTCTGGTTTCGGCGGTTCCCCGTGGACGATATGCGACTTCAACCTCCTCTCCCATCGGCTCGTAACCTTGAATATGCCCTTGATGACAAATCAGACGGCCTTCGGCTTCAAGGCGCTCTTTGACCGCCATGATTTCGGGCGCGCAACGGTGCCGGTGGGTGTCCCACAGGGGCTGGAGATGGCGCAGAAACCGGCGCTGCTCGGTGGCATTCAGGCCAGTCCAGATGGCTTGATTGAATGGACGGATCGCATCCACCACGGGCCGCCAATCAATACCCCGGCGTGCCGCCTGCCGCAATTCCCGGGCTACCCGCCGGCACAACATCCGTGCGGTCTTCGGCAAATGATTCGGGTCAAGAAATGCCGGATAGGGTGTGGCCTTTTTGTGTGGCTGGGGAAACAGTCCGCGCCGCGAGAGCAGATGGATTTTGCCTTCCGCTTTGATTTTATCCAGCGTGAGGAGGAGATCGAGGCTCGTCAGGCCCGTCCCGATAATCAAAACATCTCCCGGCTCGGCGAGTCTGGCATGCGCCTCCGTCGCGTAGGGATTGTTCATGAACCAGACACGTTCGCCCGGCTGGTTCAGCTTCGCCTCGCCCGGCGGAAAATTTCCCAGGGCGAGCACCACGCGGGCCGCCTGCAAGGTGTGTCCGCCCCTGCCAGTCAATTCAAACTGCCCGTCCGCGCATCGTGTCAGGTCAACGATTTCGTCGGGAATGACATCCAGCGTGCCGGGCAACGCGCGCGCCTGCCGCAGCAGATCCTGGATATAATCGCCGAAGACCAATCGCGGAATGAAGGCATCGGCGCGAAGTTCATGGATGCCCACGGCGGCCAGGCTCTCCGGGTGCGCCTGCAACCAGCGATAAAAGTGGCCGACCTCCGCAGGGAACGCCCCCATTTGGTCGGCCTGAACATTCAGGAGATGTTTGGGGTCGGTGGTGCCGTAAGCGACGCCGCGGCCAGGCGTTCTGCCGCGATCAATCAACGCCACCCGGACGCCGCGTTGCGCCCGCGCCAGATGCACGGCCACCATCGTGCCGCTGTAACCGCCACCCACAATCACCACGTCATATTGATTATCAAATTCATTCTTCATGATTTAAAAATAGCAGCGCTTTGACAGGCATGGTAATCGTTGTTATGTATGGCCAATAACTATTAGTTATGACAAAATGATTGATTATCGCCTCCATGTTTTTCGCCAGGTGGCCGAGATGCGCAGTCTCACGAAGGCATCGAAGGCGCTTCATCTGTCCCAGCCGGCGGTGACCAAACACATCAAACTTCTGGAAGACGAACTGAGATTGCCCTTGTTTGTCCGTTCCAGCAGCGGGGTGGTTTTGACCGATGCGGGAACGATGTTTCTGCAACACGTGCAGGAGACGGACAAAGCCCGCGCGAGCGTTTTGGAGAGATTGCAGGCGCCGGTCGGACGGCTGGCCGGGCGGCTGCGGCTTGGCAGCAGCATGACCATCGCGTCGTATTATTTGCCGGAAGTGCTGGTGCGTTTCAAAGCCAAATACGCCTCGGTGGTGTGTGACGTCATCGAAGGGAATACTGATTTTATTACCAGCCTGTTGCTCGATCAACGGATTGAGGTGGGCCTGGTCGAAGGGCCATGCCGTCGTCGTGAATTCCAGTCACGTCCGTTTTATGAAGACGAGATCATCTGGATCGCGGCGCCCTTTGATGCTTTGGCACAGAAGAAACAACCCACAGCCAAAGCCCTGATCGAGCGTCCCATCATATCGCGCGAACTGGGTTCGGGAACACGCCGCGTTGTGGAGACGGCTCTTCGGCAGCAGGGCATCCCGCTGGCGAAACTCAACATCACCCAGGAACTGCCGAGCACGGAAGCGATCAAACGCATGGTGGCCACCGGAGTGGGGATTGGCTATGTCTCGCGGCTGGGCGTTGATCAAGAACTGGCATCTGGAAAACTGGTGCAGATCCATTGTCCCAGGCTGAAGATCACGCGGTCATTTTCGATTTTGATTCCGCAAGGACCGGACTCCATCGGTATCGTGCAGGCATTTTCAAAATGCATCACTGAAAACAAACCGCGCGAACAAGCTGGAAGCTAAGGCAACCTCCGCAATGCAGGCAGGAATCTTAATGGATTCTCTTATCCCATTCCGATCAGCCAGCCGGCGAGAAAAACCAGCACGCCGCCCACGACGACTTGGAACACGGCCGAGAGCAAAGGCGTGTCCATATAGCGTTTGCGGATCCAGGCGATCACCGCCAATTCTATCGCCACGACCACGAGCGCAATGGTTGTCGCCAGATGAAAATCGCGGATGAGGTATGGCAGAGTATGGCCCAAACCGCCGAGGGTGGTCATCAGGCCGCAGACGATGCCACGAATCCACGGTGTGCCCCGCCCGCTGAGTTTGCCATCGTCGGACATGGCTTCGGCAAAGCCCATGCTGATGCCAGCACCAACGGAGGCGGCGAGTCCGACCTTGAAGGTGGCCAGGGTGTTGCCGGTGGCGAAGGCGGCGGCAAACAAAGGCGCGAGCGTGGATACTGAACCATCCATCAATCCGGCCAGTCCCGGCTGGACGAAGCGCAGCACAAACATCCGGCGCGCGACTTCGCGCTCGTGACTTACTGCGCCGGATTTGACCTGCGCGTCCGTGATTTCCTCGGCGGTGTCTTCGTGCCGCTGCTCTTCTTGGGCGAGGTCATCGAGAAGCTGGCGGATGCCGGCATCATTCGTGTGCTGCGCGGCGGCTTCGTAAAAACGGCGCGATTCAATCTCCATCAAGGCCGCTTCTTCGCGGGCGTGCTCGGGTCGGAGCGTTCGTGTGAACCATGATGGGCGACGCACGACAAAACCCTTTACGTCCTGCCGCCGGATGAGCGGGATATGTTCGCCGAACCGCTGGCGATACAATTCGCTCAACCGGTGCCGGTGTCCGTCTTCTTCTGCGGCCATCTTGGTGAAGAGTTCCGCCGTCGCCGGGAAATCCGCGCGGAGCGATTCGGCAAAATCGCGATAGATGCGGGCGTCCTCCTCCTCGGCCGTGACGGCGAGGGCGAGGATTTGTGCTTCGTTCAGATCGTCAAATCGCATGGCTTTAAATTTAGTCAGGGCGGAAGTCTCGATGCAAGATTACCATGCTTTGAGGGTTTTGGATTGGGATTCCCTCGTTGGCGGATCGCTTTTTGGCTTGTTCGAGCAAGTCGTATTTAAGCATGCCTGCAGTTTGAATCGCGCCCTGAAATGTGGACGGATTGGCCAGCGGCTCGCCTTTGATTTGATTGAAGAGGGTCATTGCTTCCTTGCATCGTGATCAGGGTAGTCCGTGTATCCTTTTGGGCCGGTCCCATAAAAAGTGGTGGCATCCGGTGCGTTGAGCGGCTCGCCGGTCGCGAAACGTTCCGGCAGGTCGGGATTCGCGATGAACAGCTTTCCGAACGCAACTGCGTCGGCCTCGCCTGCGGCGAGAACCTGCTCGGCGGTTTCGCGAGTGAATTGCTCGTTGGCGATCACGACGCCCCCGAACGCTTTTTTGAGCGCCGGACCGAGGCGGCTTGCTCCAAGCGATTCGCGGAGACAGAGGAACGCGACACCACGCCGGCCGAGTTCGCGCGCGACGTAACCGAACGTCGCCGCCGGATTCGAGTCGCCCATGTCGTGCGCGTCACCACGCGGGGCAAGATGCATTCCGACCCGGTTGCGGTTCCAGACCGAGAGGATCGCATCGGTCACTTCGAGCATGAGCCGCGTGCGATTTTCGATTGAACCGCCATATTCGTCGGTGCGGTGATTTGTCTTGTCCTGCAGGAACTGATCGAGCAAATACCCGTTCGCGCCGTGGATCTCGACCCCGTCGAAGCCGGCGCGTCGCGCGTTTTCCGCACCACGGCGATATGCTTCCACGATTTGTGGCAGCTCGCGCGTTTCAAGCGCGCGCGGCGTCACGAATGCCTTCGGCGGACGCACGAGGCTCACATTGCCGGCCGGCGCGATGGCGCTCGGCGCGACCGGCAATCGGCCGTCGAGAAACATCGGATCGGAGATACGCCCAACATGCCAGAGCTGGAGGACCATGCGTCCGCCCGCAGCATGCACGGCATCGGTGACCCCGCGCCAGCCTTGCACCTGTGCCTCGGACCAAATGCCCGGGGTGTCCGCGTAGCCCACACCCATGGGATCAACGGAGGTCGCTTCGCTGATGATCAGTCCCGCCGACGCGCGCTGCCGGTAATATTCGGCCATGAGTCCATTCGGCGTGCGGGTGGTGCCGGCGCGGGCGCGGGTGAGCGGCGACATGATAATGCGGTTTGGCAGCCTGAGGTCGCCGATGGTGAGCGGTGTGAATAAATTCGCCGTCCGGTGGTTCGTTGCGGTTGACTCTGGCAATTTCGAAATCGGCAACTTTGGATCGGTGATGGGAAGAGGATGCGCGGGGGAAATAGTGTTCATCGTTTTCATGACGCCGGTTGTTGTGTCTTCGCACTTTTCATTCTCGAGTTCTTTTTGATGTTGAATGGCATAATTTTATTTCATCCCTCGGTTACAATTTCGCACTTCGCAGCCGGAGGGCGTTCGCAATGACGGATACGGAACTCAAACTCATGGCCGCGCCCGCGATGATCGGACTGAGCAGCCAGCCAAAAAGGGGATAAAACAAACCCGCCGCAAGCGGAATGCCCAATGCATTATAGGCGAAGGCAAAGAAAAGATTTTGCCGAATGTTCCGCATCATGGAGAGGCTCAAGTTGATGGCCCTGACGATGCCCAGCAGATCCCCTTTCGCGAGCGTGATGCCGGCGCTTTCCATCGCCACGTCCGTGCCGGTGCCCATCGCGATGCCGACGTGTGCGGCGGCGAGCGCAGGCGCGTCATTGATACCGTCGCCGGCCATCGCAACGATTTGACCCTGCTGCCGGAGTTGCCGGATGCGCTCGTGTTTGTCCTTCGGTTCAACGCCAGCGACCACTTGATCGAGGCCGAGGGTTTGGGCGACGGCGTTTGCGGTGCGCTCGTTGTCGCCGGTGAGCATGATGATTTTCAGGCCGAGCTGGTGAAGCTGCGCGATGGCTTCGGGCGTGGAGGCCTTGATGGGATCGGACACCGTGATGATTCCGGCTGCCTTGCCAGCGATGGCGACGAACAGGGCCGTCTGTCCCCCCGCCTGCAAAGCCGACGCCTTGGGTGCGATAGTTCCCAAGTCCGCGACGTTTCGTTCTTGGAGGAATTTCAGTTTGCCGACAACGATTTCGCGTCCACCGATTTTCCCAACGACTCCGCCGCCAGTGATGGAATTGAAATCTGCGACCGGCTGCAATTTTACATTGCGTTCCTTCGCGCCGCGAGCCATCGCGGCGGCGAGCGGGTGTTCGCTGTGCTGTTCAACCGACGCGGCCGTCAGCAACAATTCATCTTCGGTCACGCCGTGGACCGGAAGAATTTGCGTGAGGCGCGGTTTCCCTTCGGTAAGTGTGCCGGTCTTGTCCACAACGACGGTGGTGACGCGCTCCATGACTTCCATGGCTTCGGCATTGCTGATGAGCACGCCCGCCTGTGCACCGCGTCCGATGCCGACCATGACGGACATCGGCGTGGCAAGTCCGAGCGCGCACGGACACGCGATTATTAGAACGGCGACCGCATTGACAATGGCGTGGGCAAAGCGCGGTTCTGGACCGAGCCAGGCCCAACCGGCGAAGGTCAACGCCGCCACGGCCAGCACTGCCGGAACGAAATAGCCGGAAACTTTATCCGCCAACGCCTGAATCGGGGCGCGGCTGCGTTGCGCGTCGGCGACCATGTGCATGATGCGCGCGAGCGCCGTCTCACTGCCAACGTGTTCGGCTTGCATGAGGAAACTGCCGGTGGTGTTGAGCGTGCCGCCGGTCACTTTGTCGCCGGTGATTTTTTCCACGGGAATCGGCTCGCCGGAAATCATGGATTCGTCCACCGAGGTTTTGCCGCCGAGCAGGACGCCGTCCACCGGAATTTTTTCGCCGGGACGCACGCGCAACTTTGCCCCGGCTTGAACCGATTCAAGTGGCACGTCGCGTTCATCGTTGTCTTGAACCAGATGCGCGGTTTTAGGCGCGAGATTCAGCAAGGCGCGGATGGCGCTGCCGGCTTTACCCCGCGCCCGCAATTCGAGCACCTGGCCAAGCAACACCAGCACGACAATCACCGCTGCCGCCTCGAAATAAATTCCGACCTGGCCGTCAGGTGCGAATGAAATCGGAAACGCGCCCGGCACAAGCATAGCCACTGCGCTGAACAGATAGGCCGTGCCCACGCCGATGGCGATGAGCGTGAACATATTCAACTGCCAGGTGGCGAGCGAACGCCAGCCACGCTGAAAGAATGGCCAACCCGCCCACAGCACGACCGGAGTTGAGAGAACAAATTGAATCCAGCGTGACGGGTCGCTTGTCATCCAGCTTTCGTGACCCAGCGGCGGAATCAAGTGCGCCATCGCCAGCAGAAAAACTGGCAGCGCGAGCGCCGCGCCAATCCAGAACCGCCGTGTCATGTCGGCGAGTTCAGGACTTTCTTCCTCGGCCGTTGACACGTTTCTTGGCTCCAACGTCATGCCGCATTTCGGACAATTCCCCGGATGATCCTGTTGCACTTCCGGGTGCATCGGGCATGTATAAATGGCCTTTGGGTTGGCGCTCATATCAATGCTGTTTCATTCGCGGAAACTTGACTTGCCGGGCTCAGAAAGCGCGTCAAACTAGCGAACCAGTTTACTTCATCCCTCGGTTGGGTTCCCGAAAATGCCGTGCCGCGGTTGCTGCCACAATGGTGGTGGCGATATCGCGCACCTGACAGCGCGTAATGTCGCCAACGCCCGTCCGCTCGACTTTCAATTCATCGGCGCCGAACCACGCGAGCATCTGGCAACATGCCGGTCCCGCCGGCACACCGGTGAAATCAATGACCTTGATTCCGGCCGGCGGCAGTGAGTCGGGGATTTCTGGTTTCGCGAGCACGTTGCGCGTCGCCGCAATGGAACCGAGTGGTTGAGTTGATCGGACGGATTGGCTTTGCCGAGTGTTATTGTTCATACGTTTTTAAAATGGTTTCAAAAACAATCATTCCGTTCGTCTTAATCGCAATGATTGTGCCAACGCCACATTCCCTTGGGCGTAACCGTCGAAATCTGCTGAGACTCAATAAAGAACGCGTGACATGCCGCTGCTGGGAAAGTTGTTCAGCCCTCCAATGGCACTGAGATTTCGTTGAGCGTTCGTCAGCAAGTCGAGGTTTCGACACTTCAGCGCGAACGGCGTGCGCAGGAAGATGAGGACTGGTGACCGGTGATTGATCAATCTCACGGGCGCTAAAAACTGGAAGCGCGATTTTGCGCCCGAAGTTGAGATGCAGAGATCGTGAGAATGCTTCGTGATGAATACCCTTATGGCTCGTATCGGCAGCTAACTCAGCCGCGTTCCCCCGCCGCGTAACCTTTTCGTGAAAATGCCCGTCTGTCATTTATATGAAAATTAAAATTTTGCCGGTTGCATTTGGTGTTATGCTCACGTTCGGAATGGCCGGCCCTGCTCCCGCCCAGGACAACGGGGGACAGCCGCCCTCAGCATCCCAACAGCTTCAGCATATCCATACGCCACAATCAATAGACCAGGAACTTGCCCGCCTGACGAAAGATCTGGTGTTGACTCCGAAACAGCAGCAGCAGGTTCGGCCTCTGTTGCAGGAACACCATGACAAGATTCAGGCGCTGCTCGATAAAAATCCGAAATCTTCACGGCAGGAACTTGCTCCGCAGATTCACGCCATCAGCGACGAAACGCACCACGAGATTCATGCTCTGCTTACTGATCCCCAGAAAGAATTGGAAAAGGCGATGCAGCAACGCGAGCACAATGGTGAAGAAAACCGGCAATCAGATAAATAGGAACTAGGTCGCCAGGCCGACAGTATCAGAAACAGCCGCGCCCGGGCGGCAGCCTTGTTCTACGTGTCAAACCCTCGGAAGAACGCAATGCTCCAGGCGAAACCCAAAATCACGATCATGCGGATGGTCGTGGCCAGATTGGACAATGCCCTTAACACCCGCCTTGGCTAGCGCCGTCATCAGGTCGGCGAACAGTCCGGAGAGCAACGCCCAATGGAGCCAGTTCATCGGTGACGCAAGTTTGTTTTCGAGTTGGAGATTCATGGGTGTAAAGCCTGGGTATTGGCAACGGTGGCGGTGGCGGGCGGCACATTCGTAAAAAGCGGGATGAGTCCTTCCAGCATGGTGGGATGGGCAAAGATGGCGTCGCGCAACGTGGTGTAAGGGAGTCCCGCAATCATCGCGACTTGCACCGACGCCATGACTTCTCCGGCCTCGACTCCGAACACCGTGAAGCCAAGGATGCGATCGCTCGTGATTTCGATCAGGGCTTTCATGAAGCCCCGCGTCTCGGAAAGCGTTCGGGATCGCAATACCGCAACGAGAGGAATTTTGGCCAGCCGGTAGGCCATCCCAAGCTCGTTCGCCTCTGTTTCGCTCAGCCCGATGCGGGCGAACTCGGGGTCCGTGAACATGCAGAATGGCACCTGCCGTCCGGTGGTCACACGCTGGCCGCCGAGGATATTATCGCGCACGATGCGGAAGTCATCGAAGGCAATATGAGTGAAATGCGGGCTGCCGGCACAATCACCCACGGCCCAGACATCGGCCGCCGTTGTTTCAAGGCGTTCATTGACCTCCACGTAACCGCGATCGGTCGTTTTCACTCCGGCTTGTTCCAGTCTAATACCCTCAGTGTTGGGTGTGCGCCCCGTCGCAGCCAGAAGATGCGTGCCTTCCAGGACGGTTTCTGAGCCGTTGCGGTTCGCGTGCAGTTTCACCGATTCACCAGATTTACCCTCAACTCGAGTGATGCGCGCGCTCGTGACCACTTCGATGCCCTCATCCTTGAATAATTCATGCAGCGCTGCCGAAATGTCCTGATCCTCGCGATGGAGCAGCCTGGGGTTGCGTTCAACGATGGTCACCCGGCTGCCAAAGCGGCGCACGGCTTGAGCCAACTCGAGCCCGACATAGCCACCTCCCAGGACGAGGAGATGTTCCGGGATGCGGTTCAAATCCAGCGCTTCGATATGGGTCAGCGGGTTCGCTTCGGCAAGCCCCGGAATCGGAGCAATGGTCGCGCGGGTTCCCGTGTTAATGACCACCCTCTTCCCGCGAAGAACGCGAACGAGGCCGTTGTCAGAAGTAACTTCGATGGCTTTGGAACCAATGAAGCGTCCAGAACCGATGATCAGCTCCGCTCCACTTTTTTTGTATAAATCGAGATGCATCTCGACCAGTCCGGCGACCATTTTGCGCTTGCGCTCGCGCACGGCTGGCATATCGATCTTCCAGTTATCCTTGCTGATTCCGAATTCCTCGCTTCGCCTGAAGTAAGAGGCGACTTTGGCGCTATGGATTACATTCTTGCTCGGAAGGCAGGCGATGTTGGGACACGAGCCTCCAATATATTTTCGCTCAATGACGGCAGTCTTCATCCCCTTCCTGGCCAGTGTCCAGGCGACGTATTTGCCGGCTTCGCCGCTGCCCAGCACGAGGAGGTCGTAATCTTCCGGTTGTGAGGTTGGTGGATTCATGAATGCGATGGTTGGTGGATTGGTTTTTCGATTCAGGAAAGGGTGACGATGACGCGCGCGCCTTCAGCAGCGAGGGCCTTTGCGATGGCGAAGCCGATGCCGACGGTTGAACCGGCGACCAAGGCAAGTTTTTTTTCGAGTTGCAGGTTCATAACAG
>Ga0247670_1000298_pt1 | contig 12742 bp, 11 predicted proteins | sample CNK11_metaG_FD_183042 | JGI IMG/M metagenome (GOLD analysis project Ga0247670, IMG submission 183042) | Soil microbial communities from Purdue University Martell Research Forest, Indiana, United States - CNK11 | ecosystem: Environmental > Terrestrial > Soil > Temperate forest > Bulk soil...
GGCGCCGCACTGCTGATTCAGAGTTTTCTGCGCCTCACTCAGGTTGATCCTGGATTCAATCCGTCGAACGTCCTGACGTTTCAGCTCGATTCTCCCGCTGGAAGAACAGGCTTACAGTTGCCGGCGTTCTTTCGCGAGATCGTGGCGCGCCTCAGCGTTCTCCCCGGTGCCACTTCAGCCAGCGCGGTTGCATCGCTCCCTCTGACAGGAGATAACATTGGCTCCGGTATTGAAATTGAGGGGCAGCCCACGCCGATCGGGTCGCGACCCTCGGCTGACTTCAACGCCGTGGAACCGGGCTATTTTCGCACCGTGGGTATCGCCCTCGTTGCCGGCAGGGACTTCACGGAACACGACAATTCGAAATCCACTCCGGTTGTGATCGTCAACCGGACGCTGGTTCGGCGCTTCTTTCCAAACCAGGACCCGATTGGGAAGCACGTCCGGCCCGGTATCGGCAATGGCTACGGTCCAGGCGAGCCGCCGATGCGTGAAATCGTAGGTGTGATCGGGGATGTGAAGCAGAGCGGTCTCGGCGCCGAAGCCGCCCCCGAGGTGTATGCCCCGTTAGCGCAGAGCCCCTTCGGTAGCATGTTTTTCGTCGTCCGCACTGCTGCCGATCCACGCCGCATGGTTGAGGCAGTCCGACGCCAAGTGGCTTCGGTGGACAAGAAGGCGCCCGTTTATCATGTAGTGACCCTTGAACAATACTTTGCGCAGTCGGTGGCTGCGCCGCGCTTCGTTGCCGTGGTCATCGGCATCTTTGCGGGGCTGGCCGTACTCTTGGCCTGCCTTGGGGTTTACGGTGTGATGTCCTATATCGTCGTCCAGCGCACGTACGAGATCGGAGTTCGCATGGCCCTGGGTGCTGGGACCGGCGAGATTCTTCGCTCTGTGCTGGGCCGCGGATTTCTGCTTTCCTCCCTCGGCGTTTTGATTGGGATACCTGTGTCATTCGGCTTTGCGCACCTTTTATCCAGTCTGCTCTACGGCGTGCGTGCGGACGACGCTGTGATTGTTGCCCTCGCCCCGTTGGTTCTGCTCGGCGTGGCCGCTCTCGCCAGCTATATTCCCGCTCGGCGCGCGGCGAGGGTCGATCCGGTGATCGCCCTCCGCTGCCAGTGAGCCTCAGGTCGCCTTTAGCAGGGTGCCATGCCGGACCGCCCCACGTCGCTTGCTTGATTCACCCGACTGGGGTATAGTCAGGAGGATTTTCACAATCCTGCGAGGAGGTAACTGCCTTGAAGAAAGTTGTTGTAGCGATAGTCCTGGTGCTCACGGTATTCACCCTCACGGCCATGGCCGGTGAGTGGAGTGGATACATTTCGGATTCGAAGTGCGGTGCCAAAGGCGCCAAAGATGCGCACGCCGATTGCGCGGCCAGTTGCGTCAAGGGCGGCGCGTCACCGGTATTCGTCACCGGCGGCAAAGTCTACAAGATCGACGATGCGAGTAAGGTAGCCGATCACGTCGGCCACAAAGTCACCATCACCGGTGAACTGAAAGGCGACACTGTGGAAGTAAAAGAAGTGAAAATGTAAGATTTGATACGCGCCATCCCGGGGCGGGAGAGGCCGGCTACTGCGGCTTGCCTCTCTCCCCTCAACTCTCCAAATTTCCTCCACTTGATAACCGTACCTCTCGCAATTTGGTCTGTCCCCACCGCAGTTCGCGAACTTCACTTTCAGCCGCGAAGGATGACTCGCCGGTCGAGGTCGGCGGTTCTTATTCTGCTGCTACTGACTGCAATGCGTTAGGATGAGGACAAGTGACATGCTCCGTTGGCTATTTCCTGCGCTTGCAGTGGCAGCAATCCTCGGGATAGGCTTGGGGGTTAACATCAATCGTGTTCCCGATTTGCCTTCCGGAAAGGCCGCAGATCTCATCTCACAAGCGCCGGAATTCAACCGCTACGCTCGGCTCGTCAAGGTTGAGCAAATCTTCCACCAGAAGAATTCGATGGATGAAGTGTCAAATGGCCAGTTCACCTTTCAATACCTGAATTCCCCGGTTGACGCAGCCCCAATAAAGGCGAACGCTGACTTCCGATATTGGGAGGCAACGTGGCATTTGAATGAATTTGACTATGGATGCCCCACTGATTGTCACACCGTGGGTGTGTATAACGACCCGCCAAGAATGACTGATAAATTTTAAGTCCTCGGACGACGAAATGCCGGTTGATGGATTCAACCCTTACTGCAGCTTGCCCCTCCCCTCGACTTTCCAAACTTCCTCCACCTGATAGCCCCGCTTTCCGTAAACCGTCTCATGCAGATTCACGACCACGCAGACATGTGCTGGGATGATGTGCAGTTGCTCGCCCACGGCAAATTCGCGCCCGGCGCGCGTGATGTCGATGTAGCCGTGCTCTTCGTTCAGGCGGTGAAATGCGCACCCCGGGGCCTCTACCACCCGGCCGTGAACCGAGGGCGCCGCCGCTGTGTCCGATGAAAATGTCTTAGATCCGCCGTCCACGATAATCTGGCCCGGGCGCGCCGTCGAAACCACGGTTACCAGCACCGAAGCCGCGCAATCGTCGAACGTGCACGCGCCGCTCGCCACCGTGTTGACATCGTTATAGACGTAGGTGCCCGGCCGGATCTCGTTCACGCCGCGCACTTCGTGAGAATGAAACAGAGATGGCGTGGAACCGCCGCTTACGACGCGGATTTCAATGCCCTCGCGTCGGAAATCGTCCAGGATACACTGGACCAGCTCGCTGAGTTTGTGAACCTGCGCCATGCCTGGCTCACCCGTGTCACGGATATGGCCGGGATAGAAATCGATGCCGTCTAATTTGAGATTTGGCAGGCGCTGAATGCCCCGTGCCAGCGCGATCAGCTCCGGCCCCGGCGAGACGCCCACGCGGTTGAGCCCCGCATCCACCTCAGCCAACACGTTGATCTCAACCTGTGCTTCGCGCGCGGCCTCCGACAATTGCCGCGCCGCTGAGATGCTGTCGAGCGCTACGGTGAGCCGCGTCTTCTTCGCCACTTGCATCAGCCGCGCCAGCTTGTTCCGCCCGATCACCGGGTATGCCACCAGCAGATCCGGCGGGTTCGCGCCCAGCATGACTTCGGCTTCGCCCACTTTGGCCACCGTGAGCCCCACCGCGCCCGAATCCAGCTGCCGCCGCCCCACCGCCGGGGTTTTGTGCGTCTTGGTGTGCGGGCGCAGGCGCAGGCCGTGCGATTTGCAGTAATCGCCCACGCGTCGCAGATTGCGCTCCATGATGTCGAGATCGATAACGAGTGCGGGAGTATCCAGTTCGGAGATATGCATGTCCCACTATTCTATGCGAACCGATCGCGAAGAATCGTGGGTCCGTGACCTACGCAAACTGCCCGGTATCTATCCAGGATTGCTTGACCACGGTCCACCAGTCGACCGCCAAATTCTGCGTTACATATTTATAGGGAAGCCAGCCGTATCCCTGCATCCCCCAGCCCGTTCCCCACGAGTTGCGCACCAGCAGCGCACCGGTGTCCGCGCCGATCGTAAGATGATCATCATAGCCGACGGCCGCGTTAGCGTGGCCGCCTTGCAACTGGCTTGAGAACGCCGGAAAAGCCACTTTGCCGTCCGGCCCCGCATTCATATACTCGTCGTACGCCGGAAATCCGAAAATGCTCGGCAGTCCCGCGGACAGATAGACGCGAATGTTTCCCAGCGTCTGCTGCGGCGTGTCGCTCACTGGATCGAGCCGGACATACTTCATGGCTGTGAAATTCCGCGCGAAAGCATAGCAGAAGGCGTTCGGTTCCATATCGAAATGATTGTTGGAACTCTCCGCGCTGCCGTCGTACGGCCAATAATCCTCGGGCGGCGCGCCGAAAAGGGCCAGCGCTTCCATGGTCGTCCGCAAATATGCCCCAGCATCGCCTTTAGTGCCCGTCAGGTTGCGCATGGCTTTGTAAATGAATAGCCGCGAGGCGTTGGCCGACCGCCCCAGCGCCTTCTTCTCGAAATACCCGATCAGCGCGGCCGCCGCATTCGCCGTGCACGCACCCAGATTCTGCTGATCCACAACCGGCGGGAAGTGTGCGCGCAGATCGACTTTGTCGGGTAGCGCTGGCGGCGCGGCGAGTGATTCCGTCACCCTCGTCTTGGCCAGCAGCGGCCGTATCTCAGGATGGCTCGTCGAGTAGTCGCGAACGCTCGGAACATCGGGAAGCCACCCCATGCCCCGCAAGACACGCTGGTTCATCTAGACCGTCCTAAATTATTGTTTGGATGTGGACGCGAGAGACGCGCCCGCGTGGAAAAAAACTACTTGAATCGCACCGACAGCTTGCCCGAAGGCGTCGTGTAAATCAGCTCGAGATCCTTCACCTTTTGCTTCTCCATCGGAAAGTAAAGCAACCCGGAAACCGGCGCATCGGTTTCTTTTTCCGGCAGAATCTTCTGTTTCAGCACTTCCAGCATCGGATTTGGTTTGTCTTTCGCGCCGTTATTCATTTTCGCGGCGACTTCGCCCGACGCATCCCCTCCGCCACCCACGCCGATTCCGCCAGGGCCCATGATCGGCGGTCCGCCCAGCGGGCCTCCGTAGGGCCCTCCTCCATAGGATGGACCGACCGGTTCGGCCGTCGTACCGCCGCCGGAACTTGCTCCCTGTGAAATCACCAGTGCGCCCTTGCCCGCGATCTGACTCGGAGCAAACGGCGTGGTTCGTTCGCCGTCTTTGTCGGTGCGCAGCATGAAATCGTCGAGGTGGACTGTGACTTTCTGGCCGTCTTTCGGAACTACCCGGACATCGACCAGAATGTAGTGCCCACCCAGGTCCGATCCGAGCGCCTGGCGCACGGCTTCGCGGTCGGCGATCGGGGTGGCGATGATCTCCACGTCGGCGTTTTCCATGGAGCGCACCGCCGGTTTCTTGTCCGCGCCCGAAAGTATCGACGCGGCCACCAAACCGATTCCCAGAATCTGCGCGCGCATGGAGCTGAACCCCGACCGCATTATAGCGGTTTCCTTTCCTAAAGCGAATACCTGATCGAGCTAAGGTCTTGCTCGGCATCCGCCTAAGTAATGCTAACGGTTCATATTCCCACGATACCGTCGATTATTTCTATAGGTGTGAATGTTAACGATGCATCGCTCTAGCTCGTGTGTACTGCCGTCTCTGATCGCATTGTCGCTGGGCGCTGGAACGATGTAAGCGGCTGCTACTATTGCCGCCACCCGTGTTTATACGGACCCGGGCGCAACGTCTTTTCTGGTCCCGCTGTTTTTCGTTTCGCCCGGTCAGATCAACGCGCAACTGCCGTCCGATCTCGCCGGCAGCGAACAGACTCTGGTGGTCCATCCCGAGGGCCAGCCGGACGCAACCGGCCTCTTCACCGTGCAGCGCAATGCCCCGGCCTGTTCTTTCAGCTGGTGGGCGCCAAGGCTTATCTTGTGGCGTTGCACGCCGATGGTTCGCTCGTAACACTGAAAAGCCCCGCCCACCGGGGAGAAAAGATCACGGCGCTCGGTACCGGCTTCGGGCCTTATCAGGTTCAGCCTCTTGATGGATTCGCCGTGCCCCATACCGGTTCCGATAAGCTCGCGGATCACACGCAGCTGATCTTTGAAGGCAAAGCCATCGAGCCGGAATTTGCAGCCGGCGCCGCGGGGCGCGTAGGCGTAGTCGCCATTTGTTTCCACATAGCGGACCCGCTGCCGGCAGCCGCCACCATCGAGATAAAAGCACGCGTCCACGGGCATGACAGTAACACGGTACTGTTGCCGCTCGAATGACGGCCCGCGAAACGTCATTCCCTTGAATCGGCCGTCATTTAAGTGGTGCGTAGAAAGGCCTTCAACGCCGCGACGCAGCGAAGCAGTTTTCTTGAGCTGGGGGTGTCTCGTAGAGGCATAGCAGGGTGAAGTCCAAATCAACACTGTCCCACTTCTTCTGTCGCATGAATATCCGTTTTTTATTCGTGATTCCAGCCGGCTGGCATTTTAATTCTTGACGGCCTCGCCGCCCCGGCGTTTCGCCGCTGACAAGCCTTTGCGGTCGCGTTCGAGCGCGGACGCGCTACCATCTGAGGTATGGTCGAAGTGGATGGCGATCACCTCTCGATCGAAGACGTGATCTCCGTTGCGGCGGGCGCCGATTCCGTTTCGCTCGCATCATCCTCCATTGAAAAAATGCTGCGGTCGCGCGCCGTGGTAGAACGGCTGGCCATAGCCGACGCGCCAGTTTATGGCGTCAATACCGGCGTGGGCCTGCTGGCCGACGTGCGCGTGCCGCTGGCCGACCTCGAGCAATTGCAGCGAAATGTGATCCGGTCACACGCGGCGGGCGTGGGCGATCCGCTGGCGGTCAGCGAAGTGCGCGCCATGATGCTGATCCGCGCCAATGTGCTCGCCAAGGGCTTTTCGGGCATCCGACCGGTAGTGGCGGAGCGGCTGTGCCAGATGCTCGCGCATGGCGTGACCCCGGTGGTCCCGTCGGAAGGCAGCGTGGGCGCATCGGGCGATCTGGCGCCGCTTGCGCACATGGCGCTGGTGCTGATGGGCGAAGGCGAAGCCGAATTTAAAGGCCGTCGCATGCTGGGCGGCGAAGCCTTGCGCCTGGCGGGCATCGAGCCGCTCGCGCTGGCTTCGAAGGAAGGCATCTCGCTGGTCAATGGCACGCAGGCCATGCTCGCGGTAGGCTGCCTGGAGCTGACCGCAGCCGAAGTGCTGATCGACACCGCGGAAGTGGCCTGCGCCATGACCCTGGACGCGCTGCGCGGAACGCCGCGGGCATTCGATCAGCGGCTGCACGCCATTCGGCCACATCCAGGCCAGGTGATCAGCGCGGAACATTTAGTGCGTCTGCTGGAAGGGAGCGAGATCCGCGCTTCCCACGTTTCTTGCCGGCGCGTCCAGGATGCCTACTCGCTACGCTGCGCCCCACAGGTGCATGGCGCGGTGCGGGATACGCTCACCGAGGCTCGCCGGGTATTTTCGATCGAACTCAACTCCGCCACCGACAATCCGCTGGTTTTCGACGGCGAAGTGCTGTCGGGAGGAAATTTTCACGGCGAGCCGCTGGCGTTCCAACTGGATTACCTGGCGATCGCGTTGAGCGCGCTTTCCGGCATCTCCGAGCGGCGCATCGACCGGCTGGTAAATCCGGCGCTCAACGAAGACCTGCCGCCATTTCTGGCACGGCATCCAGGGCTCGAATCCGGCCTCATGATGGCGCAAGTTACGGCGGCGGCGCTGGTGGCCGAGAACCGCGTGCTGGCCACGCCGGCCTCACCGGGCTCAATCACCACTAGCGGGAATAAGGAAGATTTTGTGAGCATGGGGATGACGTCGGCGCTGAAGTGGAAGCGCGTCGTGCGGAATACGCGCGCCGTGCTGGCCATCGAATCGTTGACAGCGGCGCGCGCCCTTGAGTTCTTGCGGCCGCTCAAAACGAGCGCTCCACTGGAGCGGGCTCGGGACCGTGTCCGGTCGGTATGCGCGGCTTGGGAAGGCGATCACGCGTTGTCGGGCGATATTGCGGCACTCGAGAAGCTGATCGCGGAGGGCGGGCTGACAGTGACACGCGTCGCCGCGGAGTAGGGCTGGCCCGCAAGGTCCCGGTCACCCGGTTAGCATGGCCGAAAATAGGCGTCCGTTCCCCGGTTCCTCTGGCACAAATATACACGTGTCGCGTGTAGCGCCCCAGCATTGCACCAAGCCCGATCAGTATCCAGGAAAATCAGGATCAAGTCCAATCTCAGCCACGGTCTATGTTTTCCGGGCAACATAGATAGACATTGATATGCAGAGGCGAGTTCAAAGGATGTAGGGACGCGTTCTATTGCGTTTCGTCCGCTGCCATCGATCTCAACGTGTTTGTCCGCAGCCCTTAGGACAACTCCTGGATCCGGTCGGCCACTTTTGTTTTGAGGGCTTCGATATCTTTCGGGAATCGCACTTGAGCAGCCTCGGGCAGACAGCTGAGAATCTGCGTCAAGTCTCCTTGCGCGCGGGTCTTGACGACACCAAAATCCAGGGCATCGGCCAAGCGGCAGCCCAAGCGGACAATGGCTAACAGATCCGGCTTCTTACCCGGATCGACTGCTACAGGATCCTCATGATGGAGGGCGGCGATGACGCCCAGCTCGGGCGGGAGCTTCCACTGTTCAGCCAGCCAGGCCCCGGCCTGGCAGTGGTCGATATCGAACAATTCGCGTTCGCAGTGCAGCACGTCGAACGAATAGTCAACCGCGACATCCAGCACGTTGGCATACTCGATAGGATGCGCGGCCAGCAGCCCGAGGCGTCCGATGTCGTGCAGCAAGCCGGCCGTATAAGCCTCGTCACCTTTCATGAAGCAGGCGGTTGCGAGTTCCTGCGAAAACATGCCGCAGGCCAGGCTATGGCTCCAGCAACGACGCAGCACGGGCGCCTTCATGGCCGATTTCACATAGGCGCGCAATCCAACCGTGACGGCCAGTGCCTTCACGAAGTCCAGGCCTAAAGTAATCGTGGCGTGATGCACGCTGCGGATCTGGCCGCTGGTGCCATATAGCGCCGAATTGGCCACGCGAAGCATTTCGCCGGAAAAAACCGCGTCTGCCTGTAGCCAGCGGACCACCTGACGTACGTCCACGTCCTCCTGGCCCAGTAATTCCAGCACTTTCATGGCGACAGCCGGAAACGGCGGCGGCGTACTCAGGGCCCAGGGCCGTTCAATGCCTTTTGTTTCAAGAAGAGCACTCATTCAGGCCCATTCCCTCCAGAGTTTGATCGGCGGAGTGAGGAGTTGGCTTTAGGAGCCGGACGGTGGGCGGGAAACTGCGATTCCACAAAAATTGTGAGGGTAGAGGGTTGTTCCAGCGCTCGAAAAACCCTAACAGCAGTACTACCCGCCTCCATAGGCCACCGCCGATTGCGGCACGTCTTCAAAAAATCAATTTGCAAAATTGTTCCGCTTTCGAGGAACGCACGTTGTGAGCCTGGGACCCTACGACGTGTACACGGCTACGTTGGTGACGACGGAGTAGCCCATGCGCCGGTACAGGTCGAAACCCTGGGCGGTAGATTGCAAGATGCTGCTTTCGATGCCGGATTCGCGGCGGGCGCGGCTGAGGACAGAACGCATCACAGCCTCGCCGCAGCCGGACCTTTGACGGCCGGGCACGGTGGCCACATTGTAGATGCCCACCGCGCCCGCTGCCACGACGGTGGCGGCGGTTGACACGGGTTCGCCATCCAGATAGCCCACGTATCCAGTGAAGCCCTTCTTCCAGATCTTCGGGTCCTGAAACACTTCCTGAAACCAGGCGAGGGGCACATTGAAGCACAGCGCGCCAATCCGGCAGAAGGCCGACCAGGTTTTGTTGTCGCCCACGGCGAGCACTTCGAGGCGGGGCAACTCGCGCACGGGAGGCGCCAGCTTTTCGGCCAGCATGCCGGGAAGCACGGTGGCCAGATACAGGCCGCGCTTCTTGAACGCATCGCTCATGCGGCGGCGGGCCTTCTTGTCCATCCAGTCTTCACAAACCCAGTACGACCACGAGAGGCCGCGGGCGGCGAAGTGCACCTGGGCGGTAGCGATGCGGCGGTCGAGTTCGCGATCGCTCGTTACCGGCGCCGAGAGAAACGCGGCGTTGAACATTTGAAACGTGACGCCGGCCGAGGCGATGGTCACGCCCCCGGCCTCGCGCACTTCGCCTGCGGGCTGCGACGAAGCCAGCAGCCGGAACGACTGCCGCAGATTCTCCTCCACGGTGCGGAAATCCATCCGAGACTCAGTATCGCGCGTTGGAGCTCGCTATGGCAGAACGAAAACCCGGCCGCGCCGGTGGCTTGCAATGATGCGCTCGCACATGGTGTGATGGCGAGGCTATGGCCACGCAGACGCATAAACCGGTACAGACCGGCGAGCGGCCCACGCAAGTACGCTACTGGGTGATCGTCTTTGCGGTCACGCTGGCGGTCATCACTTATATCGACCGCGTGGCCATGTCGTTCGCGGCGCCGCTGGTGATGCGCGATCTGGGACTCACGCCGGTGCAGATGGGCATGGCGTTCTCGGCGTTCGTGACTTTTTATGCGCTGTTCGAGATCCCCAGCGGTTTTCTAGGCGACTGGATGGGGCCGCGCAAGGTGCTGATGCGCATCGTCATCTGGTGGTCGACGTTCACGGCGCTGACCGGCGCGACGTTTAACTTCGTCTCGCTATTTTGCACGCAGGCTTTGTTTGGCGCGGGCGAAGCGGGATGCTTTCCCAATCTGACCAAAGCATTTACCACGTGGCTCCCGCGGCAGGAGCGCGTACGGGCGCAGGGATTTATGTGGCTGGCGGCCCGGTGGGGCGGGGCTTTTACGCCGCCGCTGGTTTACCTGGCGTTCCGGCTGATGTCCTGGCGGCAAGCATTCGTAATGTTCGGGGTCCTAGGGATCGTCTGGGCGACGTTCTTCTATCGATGGTTCCGCGACGATCCACGGGACAACAAGAAAATCAATACTGCCGAGCTGGAGCTGTTACGCGAAAACCGAGAACTGGCGGCCACTCATGGCAGCGTGCCCTGGGTCAAGTTCGCGCGATCGCGCACGGTTTGGATGTTGTGCCTGCAATATTTTTGCCTCTCCTACGGCTGGTACTTTTACATCACCTGGCTGCCCACATATCTGCAGAAGGTACGCGGCGTAGAGATCGGGAAAAGCGCATTGCTGAGCATTCTGCCGCTATTTCTGGGCGGCCTGGGTTCGCTGACGTGCGGCCTGTTATCGACGCCGATCGTGCGCCTCACGCACAGCGTGGCGCGAACGCGCAAGTTGATGGCCTGCGTGGGATTTACGGGCGCGAGCGCGCTGCTGATCCTCTCCGTTCACCTGGCTAATCCGGAGGCGGCCATGGTGGCCATGGGGTTCGCGAGTTTCTGCAATGACCTGGTGATGCCTGGCTCCTGGGGCACCTGCATGGACGTCGGCGGCAAGTACGCCGGAACACTCTCCGGCACCATGAACATGATGGGCAACTTCGGCGGGGCAGTTTCGCCGACCGCCATTACTCTGATTCTCCGCTGGACGCACAACAACTGGAATGCGACATTTTACGTGTCGGCCGCTGTTTACTTTTGCGGCAGCTTCTTCTGGCTGCTAATGGACCCGGTGACGCCGATTGAAGCGGGCGAGGCGCGACGCCCGAAACCGGCGTAAACTATGGGCGGGCTTGGTTTTCCGGCCGTGTAAGTTTTTCCTGTCTTTTTGGGTTGCCCTCAAGAATCCCCGGTAATCTCCTCCGGAAGGCAGGCATCAATCGTGTGGGATCCACTGGTTTTAGGGCAGATACGGGCTGGCAATCCAGTTGCTTCGTTCCTTACATTGAACGTGTGTCCGGAGGTAAGCAAAAATGGAAAGCCACGAAATACCGCGCCAATCGATCACAATCTCTAACCGCTGGGGTTTGACGGCCCTGGTCCTCATGCTGGTTTTGTGCGCCACCGCAGGGGCGAGTCTGTTCTACTTTGTCCGCGAGCACCGCCAAGCGCGCGATCTGGCGGCCACGAATCAGGCGCTGAATGCCAGCTTGGGACAAATGCAGAATCAGTTGCAGGCGCTATCGGAAAAGATGAATGCGCAGACCGCCGCCTCGCAGGCTTCGGCGCCCAGCCGGTCGATGTCAGCCTCTTCGAGGCCGTCCGCGACTGCGAAGCGCGCCCACGTAAGAGGCACGACGCACCAGGTCGCCGCCCGGCGGAAGCCCGCCGACGATCCACGCTTTAATCAAATACAGCAACAGCTTTCTGAGCAGCAGAAGCAGCTCGCCAGCACGCGCGAAGATGTGGAAAAAACGCGCAACGACCTGGATGGAAAGCTCAATTCGACGCGCGCCGATCTCGATGGGCGGCTAACCTCCACTCGTGACGAGCTGAACGGCTCGATTGCGCGGACCCACGAACAGCTGGTAGCGCTCGAGAAGCGTGGTGAACGCAACTACTTCGAGTTCCAGCTGGACAGATCCAAGAACTTCCAGCGCGTGGGGCCGATCAGCCTCTCGCTGCGCAAGGTCAACTATAAGCACAAGTCCTACAACCTGACGTTGATGGTGGACGACTTCAAGCTCGATAAGAAGAACGTAAACCTGTATGAACCGGTCTGGATCACGCTGACGGATCGTCCGCAGCCGGTCGAGCTGGTAGTTAACAAGGTGTCGAAGGATCAGGTGACGGGTTACCTGAGCGAGCCGAAGTACAAGAAGTCGGAGCTATCGGCGAGCGCTGCCACTCCGGCGGCTAACAACGCGACGCCCGCGGACAAAACGCAGAGCGCTGCGGCGCAGAACACGGCGCCAACGCGATAGATCGTCGTCTGTGCGCAGGCCTGTGCAAAGTTTCACAGCCTGCGCGGTCCTAAGCGTCGGTGTTCAATGGATTCTTACGCCACTCATGCGCGCGTAATAGTGACAAGGATCTCTTCTCCCGCCAGCGATAACTTCGCGGCCCCGTTCTTTGCATCGCCGGGCTCGAGCTTTTCGGCCAGCAGCTCGTTGCGTAGGTACGCCCCATGCGCGGCAATGGCTTCGGCGATACGCGGAGATGCGGCGTAGCTCACTACGATGCGGTCGGAAATATCCAGGTTGAGCGCTTTCCGCTGGTCCTGCATCAGGCGGTTGAAATCGCGGGCTACGCCCTCCTGCTCCAGTTCCGGCGTTAGCGTGGTATCGAGGGCCATGAATGTGCCTTGCTCGAGGCTGCACTTCAGGTTCGGCGGGCCTTCGTAGTTGACAACGATTTCATCGGGCACCAATTCGAACGTC
>Ga0247670_1000299_pt1 | contig 12732 bp, 6 predicted proteins | sample CNK11_metaG_FD_183042 | JGI IMG/M metagenome (GOLD analysis project Ga0247670, IMG submission 183042) | Soil microbial communities from Purdue University Martell Research Forest, Indiana, United States - CNK11 | ecosystem: Environmental > Terrestrial > Soil > Temperate forest > Bulk soil | place...
CACCAAGGCGGCGGAATCCAGCAACGCCGAGAATCTGCTGGTGATTCAAGACGTGGCACTGGCCAGAAAATATACCGCCAACTGGAATCTCCATTTGCATCATTCAGATCCCTACCCTGGCAAATGAGCGGTCAATGGAAATCACTGCCACCGCCGGACAGCTTTCATCTGGAAGCCGCGGAAGGCTGGCTGGAGCTGGGCAATCCTGGTGAAGCGAATCTGGAACTGGATCTCATTGCTTCCAAGCTGCGGGAGCATCCGCATGTGCTGGAGATGCGATGGAAGGTGTATTCACAGGCAAAGAAATGGGAGCTGGCCGCCGAAGCTGCCCGTGCCCTGGCCGACGTCATGCCGGATCATCCGCATGGCTGGATTCACTGGGCTTTCAGTCTGCACGAATTGAAACGGACCCGGGAAGCGTGGGATATTCTGGTTCCCATGGCGGAGCGATTTCACGCTGAATGCACGATCGCCTATAACCTGGCCTGTTATGCCTGCCAGCTGGGAAACTTGAAAGCGTCGCTGACATGGTTTGGCCGGGCCCTGAAATTGGGCGGGAAAAAGGCTGTCCGCTCAATGGCCCTGGCGGATGCGGACCTGAAACCGCTGTGGAAAGAAATCCGGAAGCTTTAAATCAGAATGGCCGGCGCGAGGTCGCGTTTGCAATTTGAATTTGGAGCGCCGGTCGCCGGCACGTCGCCCCAGACTTTCCCATCCCGCCGCAGCGGTCAACCGCCCGGCATTACGCCGATCATAAGGAGCGCATAAATGTCGGTTTCCAATCTGGTGAAAATCAGACAAAAGCGAATCAGGAGCTTCAAAAGTGGCAGCGAAGTGGCAGCGTGTTAATTATTTCGCCTCTAACTCATAAACTTACAAACTCATAAACTCACTAAAGCATTGATAACAGAGGGTCAAAAGAGTGGTGCACCCAATAGGAGTTGAACCTATAACCTGCTGATCCGTAGTCAGCCGCTCTATCCAATTGAGCTATGGGTGCGCCAAAAGGAGTGTCAGGATACATTTCAAAACCCAACACGCAAGAAATTTCCCGCACGTCCACGGTTACGGGCGCAGCCCAACGGAGCGCGACCGGTCCCCGGTCGCAGCGCACGGCTGGCCGACGGTGCTGGCGGCGTGATGCGCTGAGAGTTAGTGATGAATGCTCCCAGCACCAACATTCAACATTCAACATTCAACTCTCAACTCTCTGTCTGGCGAAGCGCTGCGGGCGAGGGACGCCCGCGGTCCGGGGCAGTGTCAAGTTGCGTCCACGGCTTACTTCACCAGATTCCGAATTGCGAGCACCGCAATCGTCGCGACAATCATCATCCCGGCGGGCATGAATTTTCTGGTCTTGGCGAGCCGGATCGCAAACACCACCAGCAGCACCAGCAAAACGACGTTCGCCAGATTGCCCGCAAAGCCCCGGTCAAAAATCCCGCGCAGGGTCGTCAGGATCAGGATCGCGGCGAAGACCGAGGACATGATGAGCGACACCTTGCTTTTGCCTTTGAAGAAACCGATCAATCCGCCGACGAGCAGCAGGATGATGTAAATCCACAGAACCTTGAGGTCGAAATCATTCATCCGCGCAGGCTGCCTCAATTGCCCGACACGTCCAAGCTCAGAATTTCGCCCGGCTCGCAGGTCACCGTCACCTCGAAGGGGCGGCAGCACACTTCGCAATCCGTCGTGAACCGCTGGTCCGGCACGCTCGTGTCGATCGCCACCTCGGAAGACTGCCCGCAGAACGGGCACGGAATGGATTCACAAATTTCCACGTGCAGACTCTAACCGGAGTTAAACAAAGTGCAACGGTGCACACGATCCTGACGGAGATAAAAAGCGATTCGGCGTCCCCCCCCGGCAAACGACGGCATGGACAGCTGGCAAAATTTAAAACGCAACGGACGCCACAATTGCAGGCAAGAGGATTTGCACGGCGCGGTGGGTCGGCTACAATGGGCGACTCCGACATGAAGGATGCCCGCATTGAAGAGATCCGACAGCTCCTGCCCCGCGCCATGCTGCCCGACTGGGCGCGGCTCGGGAGCCGGATGGTCCGGCTGTTGCGCGATCAACATCATCCGCAGACGCACGACGCGGTTTTGAACCGCCTGCTCGCGCAAGCCCGCGCTTCGGTGGCGTTGCGAGAAGAGCGGAAGGCGAATGTTCCAAAAATTTCTTATCCGCCGGAATTACCGATCACCGCGCGCAAGGATGACATCGTCGCCGCCATCCGTGCGAACCAAGTCGTCGTCATCGCGGGCGAAACCGGTTCGGGCAAGACCACGCAGATCCCCAAGATGTGCCTCGAAGCGGGCCTGGGCATCGAGGCGAAGATTGGTTGCACGCAGCCGCGTCGCGTCGCGGCGTTGTCCATCTCGCGCCGCATCGCGGAGGAACTCAACGTCAACTGGGGCCGCGAAGTCGGCTGCACGATCCGTTTCGATGATCGGTCCAGCGCGCAGACGTATATCAAGCTGATGACCGACGGCATCCTGCTGGCCGAGACGCAGAGCGATCCGCTGCTGTCGGAATACAACTGCATCATCATTGACGAGGCGCACGAACGCAGCCTGAACATTGACTTTCTGCTGGGTTACCTGAAGACACTGCTCGCGAAACGCAGCGATCTAAAACTCATCATCACCTCGGCCACGATTGATACGCAGACTTTCTCGCGCGCCTTCAACGACGCGCCGATCATCGAAGTCTCCGGGCGGCTGTATCCGGTGGAAGTGATTTATGCGCCGTTCGACGCTGATTCCGAGGAGCGCGGTGACATCACCTACGTGGACGCCGCTGTGCGCGCGACGGAAACCGCCCTGTGTGAACCCGGCCAGGGCGACATTCTGATTTTCATGCCCGGCGAACGTGACATCCGCGAGACGTGTGATTTGCTGGAAGGCCGTTTCGGGCGCGAGGCGGAAATCATCCCCCTGTTCGGCCTGTTAAGCGCGGCGGATCAGCAACGCGTTTTCGCACCGTGCGCACATCGCAAAATCGTCGTCGCCACCAACATCGCGGAAACCTCACTGACCATTCCCGGCATCCGTTACGTGATTGATGCCGGGCTGGCGCGCATCAGCCGTTACAATCCGCGCACGCGCACGAAACGATTGCCCGTCGAGCCGATTTCGCAAAGCAGCGCCAACCAGCGCAAAGGACGCAGCGGTCGCGTGCAGGACGGGGTGTGTATCCGGCTCTATTCAGAAGAGGATTTTGTGGAGCGGCCGCAATACACGCAGCCGGAAATTCAGCGCGCCAATCTCGCCGAAGTTATTCTGCGCATGAAGGCGTATCGGCTCGGCGACATCGAGACGTTTCCGTTCGTGAATCCGCCGCCACCGTCGGCGATTGACGGTGGTTACAAACTGTTGCAGGAACTCGGCGCGCTCGACGAAAAGCGCGGACTCACACAACTCGGCCACGATCTCTCGCGCCTGCCGATTGATCCGACGCTGGGCCGGATGCTGCTCCAGTCGCAGCATGAACACGCCACGCGCGAACTGCTCATCATCGCCGCCGGTTTGAGCATCCAGGATCCGCGTGAACGTCCGCTCGATCGCAAGGAGGCCGCGGCCGCCGCGCACAAGCGCTTCGCCGATCCGCAGTCGGATTTTCTCGCGCTGCTGAAAATCTGGGACGCCGTTCACGACCAATGGGAACGCCTGCGCACCCAGGGCCAGCGCCGGAAATTCTGCAAAACCAATTTTCTCTCCTACCTGCGCATGCGCGAGTGGCAGGATTTGCACGCGCAGCTGCACGGCGCGCTGGAGGATCTGGGCCGGTTCAAGCTGAACGAGAGCAACGCCGATTACGCGGCGATCCACCGTTCGATTCTCACCGGCCTGCTCGGCCACGTGGCGCTGCGCCAGGAGCGGAATCAGTATCAAGGCACCGGCAACCGGCCGCTCGCGATGTTTCCCGGCTCGGCGCTTTACGACCGCAACGAAAAACGCGGAGCGCCGGGCACCAGCCCGGCCCGTTCCAAAGCCGGCAATCAACGCGCCGGGTCGGAGACCGGCGCTCCCAAACAGCCGCCGTGGATTGTCGCCGGGGAAATCGTGGAGACCTCGCAACTGTTCACGCGCACCGTCGCCGGCATTGACCCGCTGTGGATCGTGCAACTCGCGCCGCATCTCTGCAAAACCACCCATCACAATCCGCACTGGAGCGTGGCGGCGGGCAATGTGCTGGTCGAGGAGCGCACCACGCTATACGGAATGGAAGTGCGCAAGGTCAAAGTCTCGCACGGCAACATCAACCCGGTCGAAGCGACGGAAATTTTCATCCGCGCCGCGCTGGTGGAAGAGGAGTTGCTGCCCTCACGCCGAAAAACCGAGGACGAGGACGAGGACGATGTTCGCATCTTGCGTTCGGCGGACAAGCCACAGCCGCTGCCGCCGCAATATTCGTTCCTCGAACATAACCGGAATATCCGGGAGAAAATCGAGAACTGGCAGACGCGGGTCCGCCGTCACGATCTGGGCAATCTCGATGAAAAGCTGTTCGCGTTTTACGAGCAGCGGATCGGAGCGCCGGTCTCCGACCCGGCGGCTAAAAAAATTGTTTTGGAACATGCCGGGTCGGAGACCGGCGCTCCACCAGCACGCGCCCCCCTCACCGCGCCTTCGGCCACCCTCTCCCCCAGCGGGGGAGAGGGACGGGGTGAGGGGGCAACGGGGGCCGTTTCCTCTTTGCACGAACTCAACCGCCTGATCCGCGATTGTGGCGGGCCGACATTTCTCTGCGCCACGGAAGCCGACCTGACCGGCGGCACGGCCTTGGATTTCGACAGCGAGGCGTTTCCCGATGCCGTGCAGCTGGGCGGGCAGCCGGTCGCCGTGGCCTACGCGTATTCGCCGGGCGAAGAAAACGACGGGGCGACTGTGAAGCTGGGGTTTGGTCTCGCGCAAACCGTTTCGCAGTCGTGCGTGGAATGGGCGGTGCCCGGCTTGCGCGAAGGTTTGGTGAATGAACTCCTGCGCGCACTGCCCAAAAGCATCCGGCGGGAGTTACAGCCATTTCCACCGAAGGTCGTGGAAATCGTCAATGAACTCCAAGCGACGGGCGAATCGTTGCAAGCGGATCTGGCGCTGTTCATTCGTCGGCGCTATGGCGTGGATATTCCGCTGAACGCATGGCCGGCCGATGCGATCCCGGCCCACCTGCGGCCGCGCATTGAAGTGGTTGGCAACGACCAGAAAACGCTGGGCGCGAGTCGCGACCTCAGCGCGCTCCGGCAGAAGTTGGAACAGGTCAAACCTGCGCCCGACGACTCGGCGTGGACACGCGTCGCGCAGCAATGGGAACGCACCGGCATCACCACTTGGAATTTCGGTCCCCTGCCCGCGCGGATCACTGTCAGTGAAGCCGGGCCGGTGCCCACTTACGCGTGGCCGGGGCTGGCGGTGGGAACGCCGGGCACCGTCTCGGCACGCTCCGCCGCAGTTCAAGCTTCAGCCGGTGCCGGGGACACGCTGAAGCGCGAACTCCAAAGCGCCGGGACGGTGCCCGGCGCTCCAGCCGAATACGTCAGCGTCCGGTTGTTTCGCACGGAAGATCTGGCCCGGCAGGCGACCTTGGGTGGGATCCAAAAACTCGTGGAGCTGGCACTCTCAAAAGATTTTGCCTGGTTACATCGCGATTTGCGCGACCTGAATCGCTTCGATGCGCTGGCGGCAAATCTCTGTCCGCTGGATGAACTGCAGGAATCGGCGTTTGAAAACTTGAAGCGCCACGTTTTGCCCGGCGCAGTTTTTCACGTGCTGAATGATGAAAACTTTCAAGCCGCCGTGCAATCCACCCGCCTGCAAATCCCCGGTCTGGCGACGAAACTGATCGATCAAATCGGCGGGATCCTGCGGGCACGAAAGGAAATTCAGCAGCGCTGCGAACCGGCACCCGTCCTGCCAGCGACGAAGCCCAAGATGCTTTCCAATTTGAGCCAGTTAAGCCTCGCCACGAAAGACGCGCCGAAGGCAGCAAACCTTTGGGCGCAGGAATTGAATGCGCTGCTGCCGCGACATTTTCTGATGTTGATTCCGTTCGCGCAACTGAGCCACCTGCCACGCTACCTGAAAGCACTGGCCACGCGGATGGAGCGGGCGAAGTTGAATCCGGTGAAGGATCAGGAGCGCGCCCAACTCATCGCGCCGTATCTCGCCAGGCTGAGAGCATTGCAAGAAAATCCTCCGAAGTCCGCCGAAGCGCGTGGACAGTTGGAGACATTCCGCTGGCTGGTGGAGGAATACAAAGTCTCGCTCTTCGCCCAGGAACTCGGCACAGCGGTCCCGGTCTCACCCAAACGGCTCGACCAGCTACTCCAGAGCCTGTGACGCCAATTCCCGATGAGAACCGGAATGTCACCGAAGGTCATTGGGAAATGATATGACGCCTGAACAGCAACCTTGACCAATTCGCTTGTGCCGCTAAAACCCGCTGCAAATAATACTTTTACCCTTGACTAAAGTTTCTGATTTGATACTTATACACAGGCCGAGGGTGATTTTCCCATTAGAAAAACAACTGAATAAAAATATATTCAAACCATGAAGATGCTTAGACAAAAGTTTCCGGCGGTTGGCGTGGCCGCATTCCTTGCCACGAGTGCGGTCGTTCAGGCGGCCCCGCTCTATGACAACACCTCCACCGATACCGGCTACAGCCTGAATTTCACGAACGGCTGGACGCTCGGCAACCAAATCGTCTTTGGCGGCGGCATCCCCTCGGCCCTGGTGACCAATTTTTCGTTCGAGATCTACAGCACGCTGGCCACGTTTGCCGGACCCAATGTCCAGATGCAGGTTTACTTGTATTCCAACAATGGCACGCCGTTCAATGGATATTCGACCCCGTTCACAACGTATTATGACAGCGGTTTGTTCACCCTTTATACTCCCCAAGAGTATGCCACCCTGTTTTCTTTACCGGCCTCCGATGCGGTGAAACTGATTTTCGATTTGTCCTCATCGCCGGTGCCGCTGGGCACTGATTTTACCCTGGGCATCAGGGTTACGGGACTGGCCAGCACGGATACCGTTGGCTTGGAACTGTTCGGTCCAGCGGGCTACGGCTTGAATTATGGTGATTATTGGGCGAACAACAATGGCGGCGGCTGGGTGTTGTTGACCAACGCCGTCCCGACCAGTTTCGGCGCCGAATTCACCGGCACCGTGACTCCAGAACCCTCGGTTCTTTATCTTGGCGCGGTTGGCGCAACGTTGTTGACGGGTTTGACCTGGCTTCGCCGCCGGCAGGACGCTTCTCAGCAGAACTAAGCGTCCCACTTTATAAACGGTTTTCCAAACGACCAAACTTCCAGTTTGGTCGTTTTGGTTTTACGGCACGGACAATCGGTAGAAGCTGCTGCTGTTGGTGGCGGGCAGGACCACAACGAAATGATTATTGGTCAGGACCGGTGAGTTGACGGCCGGCGTCCACAGCACCGGCGGAGACAAGTTGTCAGTTTGCTGCAGGACAAAGCTCGCACTGTTATTCGTCCAAGAAACGGCGATCTGGCTTTGATCCGTTCCGAACGCCAACTGGAGGTTCGGAACTTGCACCACCGACATCCAGCCGGAGAACTCGGAGGTGTTGTCGGCCGGCCCGGTCGCCGTGGCGGTGACCACCCAGTTCGCCGGCACGGACGCTGACAAATAGGCGGTAAAGTTGGAGGAACAAGAGGCACCCAAGGTCAGGTTCATCTGTCCCAGAAACAACTGTCCCTCGCCGTAGCCGGAAGCATCACCCGCCGGGCTGGCAAAAAATTGCAGCAGATACGTCTTGCCCGATGCGCTGTTCAGCGTCCCGCGAACCCGCGTCCCGTAGCCGCTATAAACATTCGACAGGACCGGAAAATTCTGTCCGGCATTCGCCGCATTGGCCGCCACCCCGCTTTCACAGCCGACAACCGGATTGACGCCCGCGCTTGCGCTGCCGTCGGTCGGGCTCAAATCAATACCCAGGGCACCATTGCTGAAAATGGAATTGCCGTTGATCTGATTGTTCCGGGCACCGGTGCGCACCCGCACGCCACAATAAATCGACTGCGCGAACGCGAGCCGGTTGCCCTCACCCGTCAGTGCGCCGCCGATAAAATTGTTGGTCGCGCTGGCATCAAGGTCAATGCCGTGAAACAAATTTCCCAGCGCGCTGGAGCCATCAGCCTTGGTGCCGATCCAGTTTCCCTGGAGGACATTGCCCCTGGTATTTTGCAGATAGATGCCGCGATTGTTATTGGCCGAAATGAGATTGCCCGCACCCGCCACGCTGCCGCCAATTTGGTTGGAACTTGTATTCTGAAGCGTGATGCCACTGGCCGCATTGGCGAGTCCAGAGGTTCCGGTCAGGTCGGTTCCGATATAATTGCCCTGAACCACGTTGTTCGTCGAACCGGCACCGGTGATGAACAGTCCCAAGCCGTTGTTGGCTGCAATGACGTTTCTTGCGCCTGCGGACGACCCGCCGACCTGGTTGTTGGCGGCGCTGCTGATGCCCAAGCCATCAGCGTTGTTACCCAGACCGCTTGCGCCGGTGGCATCCAATCCGATCAGATTTCCCTGGATGAAATTGCCGGTGACGTTGCCGCCCGTTCCCACCACCCACACTCCTTGCTGGCCGTTCCCCGAGATGACGTTGCCGCTACCGGGCGCGGTGCCGCCGATCACGTTGGTGCAGCCCTGAACCCGCACGCCGGCCAGCGTGTTGGCCACAGCCTTGCCACCCGTCACGTCCAGGCCGATGTAGTTGCCGAGCACGGCATTTCCGTGGTCGCTCAACAACAAAATGCCGACGCCATTGCTGGCATTGCCGGAAATGACGTTGCGGGCACCGGCCAAGACGCCGCCGATCGTGTTCGAGACCGCGTCGCTCAACGAAATTCCATTGAACCCGTTGCGGATCGCGTTCGTGCCCGGCGCCGAAAGTCCGATGAAGTTTCCCTGCACCAGATTTCCCGCCGCACCGTCTGTCAGAAAAATCCCGTCCTGCTTGTTGCCTGAAATCACATTGCCAGCGCCGGCATTCGTGCCGCCAAGCTGGTTTCCGACGGCAGCTGAAACGGCCACGCCGACATTTAGATTTGGCACCGCCGATTTCCCGGTCGCGTCGGTGCCGATATAATTTCCCAGAACGAGATTGTTGGTGGCGGTCCCGAGATTGATCGAAACGCCCGAGAAGCCATTCCCGGAAATCACATTGCCGCCGCCGGCAGCTGCACTGCCGATCACGTTGCCGGCAGCGCCGTAGAGAGTGATGCCGTCCGCGGCGTTGCTGACGGCACCGCTGCCGGAGAGGTTCAGCCCGATATAATTGCCCAGAATCACATTGCCGGTCGCGTTGCTGGTGTTCAGAAAAATGCCACTCAGTCCGTTGCCGGAAATCACGTTGCGCGCGGCGGCGTTCGTGCCGCCAATCCAGTTCCCGGTGCACCGGTCAATCACCACGCCATTATTCACGTTGCCCAGCGCTGTGGCGCCCGTCGCGGCGATACCGATCAGATTTCCCTGAATGGTGCTCCCGCCTGTGCCGGTGATGTAAATCCCCGTGTCATTGCCGCCGGCGATCACGTTGCCATCGCCAGCATTCGTCCCGCCGACGAGGTTCCCGGCGCTTTTGATCCAGACGCCAAAACTGCCGTTGGCACGCGCGTTGGTTCCCGTCACATCCGTCCCGATATAATTCCCCTGAACCATGTTGGACGGACCGGTCAATACGATGCCCTGCGCCCCAAACCGGTTGATCGCCAGCCCGCGCACGAGGCTGTAACCGGAAAGCAGTTGCAACCCGGCGGTGGTGCTGCCCGCCGAAGTCCCGTTTAATTCGATGACCGGCGTGCCGGTGAAACCAGTCTGCGTGGTGCCGTCAATGGCGGTTGGAACACCCAGTGACGGGAGGTTCGTGAGCAGCGTGATGGTGAAAGGCGGTGAACCGCTGGTGATCTGGAAAATGATGCTGTTCGTTCCCGGACTGGCGTTGGAATCCAGAATGGCCTGGCGCAGACTGCCGGCCCCGTTGTCCGCATTCGTGGTCACCGTGAACGTCGCCGCCCGAAGCAAATTCGTGAGCAGACAGGCGGATAGCAATGCCAACAGACATTTACGATCAGAATGGAAAACACGTCTCATCCTTACTACGTCCATGCTGGTATTTTGAGTGCAAATAATCAACCATTCAAATTAGAAATCGTCACCACCAAGCTAAGGCGTTTGAATCCGGTAAAACCGCGTGGCGGGACCGTTCGTGGTCGTGTAACGATACGAACTGCCGGGGATGTTCGTGGTCAGCGCCGCGCCGGCATTGGTGATCCACGCCTGCCCCAACTGGTTGACCGTGAGCAGGCGGAAGGTCGCCGCCGGACCGGCCGACACGCTGAAATTGAGCTGCACCTGGTTGCCGACGATGACCGGAGTCGCCAGCGTGATGACCGGCAGATTCGTCACGGAGGTGACCTGCTCGACGGGCCCGCCATCGAGCGGAAAATCAGTGAAGAGAATCGCCGAAGCCTGGAGGTTGTAATTCGTCGCCACCGTTGGCGTGAACGTGAAGTTCGTGGAGGCGGTGACATTCGTTGTGAAATTGACCAGTTGCGAAATGTTCGTCACCAAAATATTGTCGAGCGCCCAGCCCACGCCCGGGTCGCTTTGGTAATAGTAGCTGCCGGTGGAAAAATCATAGTTAAAACGCAGCAACGTCGGCTTCGCGACGTAGTTGGACAACGAAAGTGTGCGCAAGGTAAAGGCGGTTTCGCCCGGTCCGCCGGACCCCGCTTGCGTATAAATATCCTGCCAGTTCACTCCGCCATTCACGGACACCTGCACCCGCGCCGTCTGAAAACTGGTGGCGTAACCCAGTTCACTTTGGAAGCTCACCACCGAATTGCTGGCCGGAAAAAACAGCCGGTTGAGCTGGAACAACTGTGGCACCGCATTGCTGTGGGTCAGGTGAAATGAATGCGTGCCGGATATCACCGGAGTATTGGTGATGACGGGATAGACGGGCGCCGGTGAAATCGTGAAGTTCCCCAAGCCACCCTCCGCGCCATCGAACAGATTGCCGCTGACGCGCTGTGCGGTCAGCCACCGATAACCCGTCACGTTCGGGTCCGGCACCGGCGTGCAGGTGTAGAGGTTGCCGGCATTCACCGTCGGCCGGTTGGTGCCGCTGAGGAGCGGTGGGAAAGAATCCCCGCCCGGCACCGCCGGGTCGAACACCGTTACCGTGTAGGCGTAGTTCTGATTGCCGGTGGCGGTGATGACATTGCTGATCGTGACCGAATAGACCGTGTCCGTTCCGTTGAACGGAAACACCGTGTTCTGATTCACCGGGTCAAGATTGGACGGATACCAGACGATGGTGTTTTCGCCGTAGAAGTCCGCCACATAGGTTTCCCGGATCACTGCCACGCTCACGCCATTGCTCTTCATGCTAATGGTCGCCGTGCTGAGATCCGCATTGGACAATGCAAACGACCACCGGGGATACACGACGGAATAAGGCGCATAGCCGGCGGGCGGCCACGCCACAAATGGCGTGCGCGTCGCCGGCCGCGGGCCGCCATAGTTCGCATCGAAAACCCAGGTGGCATTGGCCTGGAAAAAATTGCCCTGCATTGGCACATCGCCCGTGCCCATCACCTGCGTCTGCGGATATAAAATCCACCGGCGATGAGCGGCCTCATAATTGTTCGCGCCAAAATCCCGGATGTAGCTCGTGATCGCGTCCGGCCCGGCGTAACCGAGAGCGAGGTTGGAATTGGCCGCCGCATTCGTGCCAGCCGTGCTGAAGCAATGCCAGGTCGGTGGTATCAGGGTGTGCTGCAGATTGGTGTTGGCCGACATCATCAGCGCCGCCGCCTGGTTCTGGGTGCTTTCTCCCGAATCGAAGGTGATGGTGGCGGGCAATCCTGCCAGCGCGCGATACCAGTTGATCCGCCGCAGCACGGACTGCTGAAAGGCGGATGAGTTCGTTCCCGGCGTGCAACTGGAAATGTTCGCCGTCGTGCCGATGGGCACGCCATCCGACGCGGTGTAAACCGCGTTGTAAAATGAGCGCACCTGTTCACGCGAGCCGGTGTCCACAATAAAGCCACTCGTGGCGAGCTTCGGACGCGGCCCGGCACCGGGCAAACCCGAAACATCCTTCGGCGCCCGGGGCGCATCGCCAAGCCAAGGTTCGGCCCGCAAGGAATTTGCGGCTGCCAGGGTGATCGCCAGCACTGCGAGGAAACGTCTTAACGGCATAAAGTCAAACCATCCAGCGAGCCGCATGCCATTCAAAGTTGAGCTTAAACCACGATCGGCGGTGGCAGCTCTCCGCAAACCGGACAATCGGCAGCCACCGGGAGCCGCTCGCTTGGTACTTTGAATCAGGCTCAAAACCAGGCTCGCACCCCGAACCTGCTGCCAAACCCCTGCCCTGTGAACCATCAAAGAAAAACCCATCTTCAATCAATGAAGATGGGTTTGATTGACCGGAATCAAAATCAGGGCGCAGCGTAATCACGACCGCCGGTCGGCACGTCACCGCCGGAGCCCGGATCAATATTATTGTGCACCACTGGAATCGGAACATACGGATTGCCAGGGTGAGGCGGGCCGGCGACCATCGGAGACGGCAAACCGGATTGCGCCAGTGTCGGCAGGGTGGCCGTTGGAACTGCGGCCGCGACCTGTTCCAGCACTGCGCTCACCGAAGGAACATTTCCCTTACTGGCTGCCAAGG
>Ga0247670_1000300_pt1 | contig 12662 bp, 7 predicted proteins | sample CNK11_metaG_FD_183042 | JGI IMG/M metagenome (GOLD analysis project Ga0247670, IMG submission 183042) | Soil microbial communities from Purdue University Martell Research Forest, Indiana, United States - CNK11 | ecosystem: Environmental > Terrestrial > Soil > Temperate forest > Bulk soil | place...
TCGTCTCAGCGTGTCGATGACACTCACGTGTACTTCGAACAATCGAAGGCCGAAATACTTCTGGCAGGCTTCAGGAAAGGTCGCGAGTGCCGAGTAGAGCTTGACCTTGCGGGCGATGAAGCGCTCCACCGGTTCCGTGCCGCGGTCATGCTCGCCGAAGATCAGGTGGGGCAGTCCTTCGCGCTCCTCGATGAGCACGTAGTCAGGCTGAGGCAGTGTGAACATGCCGGCACGGGTCGGAAATGGGCAGTCCCAACTTGAGGCCCAGAGCACGCGCCGGCCAGGCGATGTCGCGATGCTCGTGACCAGGTGATTGACCTCGCGCTGGTGCGGCAGCCATTTCGGGATCGTTCCATCGCCAAGCGTGAGGGGTTTCCGGCCGGATCGCGGCAGCATGAGCCGAACAAGCGGCGCCCATGGTTCCGCATTGGTTCGCGCTCCGAGGCTATCGAGCGCCCACCGGAGCGCCCTGCGAGTCGGGTGGACATACCGAATACGACCGCCATGCGCGACCGGAGCATCCCAGCCTTTTAGCCATCCCTCCTTTTCCAGAAGCAGACCGCGACGACGCAGCACGGAGCCATCTTTCGAAGGGAAGACCAGGCGCCGGAGTTGGTCATAGGAGAGCAAGCGGAGAAGCATGACGATCGTGACCGCATCCGTGTCTCGGCCTGTCACGTTCGGTAGTTGGGGCAACCCGCGAAGGACGTCAACTGGCCCCTGCGTGAGGCTAGTTGAGATGCCTTGACCCCCCTCACGGACGGGGGTGGGCTGCGCGGCACTCACGATGGCGTCTGCAAGCGCTACGCTGCTGTTTCCTATTTCCTGATTATTATCCTTTCGCGGGCGGTCGGCATCCGCACCATCGAAGTTGGGTTTGTTCTCGGGCATGAGCTGTGAGGTGAGTGATGCCTTCACCGTATGCGGCCCCATCATCGATGGCTGCTCGTGCAGACCGCGACTGGCGCACTGGACGGTCTCGATCGCAAGCACATGCGAATAGAAAGAGCCTCCGCGTTGACAGCGCGCCATTTGATGCAGTTGTAATTCTTTTCTACAGGATTCATCGCAGTGCGTGGCTTCTGAAGGCCATTGTCGAGAAATGCCCGCTCCCGACCTGTCGGTTTGGAATGACAGCGTCGCCGCGACGGTCTAGAATCAAGGAAACACCCACATACCACCATGATGGATACGGCGCGGACACGCTCCGAGGGCTGGCGCTGTGTCAGCGGGTTCGACGAATCCGAGGCTCAGGAATGCGGAGTGCGATTGACGTTGCGCCAGTTTTGCCCAGCATCACCTCGGCGGCGACGCCGGGGGAGACGAAGATAGCGCTGTACCCCACCCACCCCTGTGCCGCGCCGTCCACCTCGACTGATTACGGAGTTACTCGCGCTGACCGCATCCTGGGGGTGGACCGTCGCTGATCTCGCGCGTGAACTCGGTGTCGACGAATCGTGCATCCTGCATTACCGCGCCGGACGGCGCGGCCTCACCACTCGCACACTCTCGCGGATCGTGGTTCGCTTCGGCGAGCATCGCATGACGCGCGATCTCGTCTGGCATTACCTCCAGAGCGAATGCGGCGAAGTTGCCGAAGCCGAAGCGATAGTCGCAGCGCCGAAGAAACTTCTCCCGGTGGTCGAACAGGCGCTGCGCGCCTACGCGGATCGCTTCGCGGAAGAGAGTGTCCATGCCGGGCGGGGGCTCTACGTTGTGTCCGATGCCGCCGCCCCGCTGTCCGCCGCGTTGCAGTTCCTGCGCGTTGTGTTTGAAGCCAAGAAGATCGGGATCTGCGCCATCCGCGCAGACAGAACGCCCACGGCGGCAGAGAGTCGGCTGGCGCTTGCCCTTCCGCTGTTCCTCGTTGAGCGCATGGACTTCGCTTGTGATGCGGTGAGAGACCTCGTGCGGAAGCGCGCCGACCTCGCGCGGCCGATCGTGCTCACGAGCATGCAGGAGCCAGACGCGGTCACGGATGCGTACCTGCGGCGCGTCTTCATCTCGACTATGCGTCGGATTGACGCACACACCTCCCCGGCAACTCCGCTCTCCACCATCCCTTCCCGAACCACCCATGGATCTGTTCCCGCCGAATCCAAGCACCAGTAGGTTCCCGCGCCCGGACCACGCGCTCCAGGACAATACGCGCCTGCGGTTCGTGACGCCGCGCCCGGAACCGGCGGAGGGAGTCTCCACCGTTCGAGCCGATCTCTCAGCCTTCTTCGTCATCGTCGGACGCGTCGGCCGGAACGAAGCCCTCTTGCTCTTGCTCACGAAGGCCCTGCGGCAACGTACAGGACTTCTCGCGCTGCGGGTGAATGACCTCGCCTGGATGCTCCGCGTCTCGAACAGGCATGTCATCCACTGGCTCGACCGTCTGGTGCGCGAGCGGCTGGTCGTCTACCACGTCGAAGACTTCTGGGGAGTCGATACGGTCATCGTGGAGATCGTGGGAGGCATCGTGGTATCGAACTCGTTTGAGCGGGAGGTCCACTCGGATCTCCCGACCCACTGGTTCGTGCAGGTGCTCCCCATCATCGGGCGCACGACCTTCACGGTCTTTCTGTACTTCCTCTGGTGCGAACCGCAGCGGGCCGATACCCACCTCGATCATCTCGTTGAGACTGCCGCGCTCCGCAGCCGAGCCCACGCGAACTTTCACCTGCGCCGGTTGCGTGCGAATGGCCTGCTTATGCCGAATCCATCGGGAGGCTTGGTGGTGCGTGATCCGGAGCCTCCAACCCGCCTGCAGCGGCTACAGCTCCGCTTCCTTGCCATTCCCTCGCTTCGTCGCTCGCTTGTGCATCTCTCCATTCTCACCTTCGTGCTGATCGCGATTGCTGTGCTCCTCTGGCTCCTTCATGCCGCACCTCACCTCCCGCTCCTATGACGCCTCTCGCGTTGACCGTTGCCGTTGCGGTCTCCCTCGGTGTGAGCGGCGCTGTTGTCTTCGCGCTGCGACGCAAGCCTCTTCGCATCGGCGACACGATATCGCTCACCTTTGATACGACGCCTGCGCGGGCGCGAAAGGGCTGGGCAGCGTTCTGGGCGCGCGATCCGTTCGTGCAGGCCCAGATGCAGCGGAAGGGCATCGCGTTCGGCACGTATGCCGTCCCCGGACGCGACGAGGTGATTGCGACGCACCTTGCTGAAAGCGACGTGGAGCAACACACGCTCATTCTCGGCGCGACAGGGAGCGGGAAATCGAGCCTGTTGGAAACGCTTGCGCTCTATCACCTGCGAAAGAAGCAGGGCTTCGCGCTCATCGACCTGCACGGCGATCTCTTCACGCGGGTTGCGGCCTGGGCGATCGCACTGAAGCCCAAGAATCTCGTCCTGCTCGACTTCACGCGGCCCGAGTTGCTGCCGGGCTGGAACCCGCTGATGGAGTTCGACGGCGTCGATGTGGGCCGCCAAGTGGATCTCCTCGTGGGCGTTTTGAAGCGACTCTACGCGGGGGAAGACGCGGCGTCCTGGGCGTGGGGCGTCAAAGTTGAAGAGCTGATGCGGTTCGCGCTTCGAGCCTGCATCGAGAGTAAGTCGGTCTACAGTCTCGCGGATCTCCCATCCTTCTTTCTGCTCACCGATCTGCGGCTAGAAGTGCTGGCGTCGCTGCCCGAGGAGAACCCAGCCCGCATCTACTTCACAACCCGTTACAGCGCACGCGAGGAGATGTACGTCAGCGCGGTTCTGAACAAACTCGAACCCTTCCTCGGCTCACTCGCCGTCCAGCGCTTCCTCGGACAGCCGAAAACCACGTTCGATCTCTTCGGCGCGATCGACCGGGGGGATACGGTCATCGTCAATCTCGCCAAGGGCTATCTCGGCCCGACTGCGGATGTGATGGGGCGCCTGCTTGTGAATGCCCTGCAAGCCGCAGCCCTCCAGCGCGAGCGCTTGGCACCAGAGAAGCGCACGCCCTACGCGCTCCTCCTCGATGAGGCGCATGTGCTCGCAGCCGCAGGAAGCGGGCTCGAAGACTTCCTCGTTGCTGCACGCAAGTACAAAGTCTTTGTCACGCTCGCCGCGCAAGGACTGTCCCTCTTCCCGCCCAACTTCCGGCCGCACTTGCTCGGCAATACCGCGCGCCAGTTCTTTTTCCGCCTTCCGCACAGTGAAGCGCACATACTCGCGCGCGACATCTTCGAGCCGCTCGGGTCCATCTGGCGCGAACAGACGCGCCCGAACGAGGCCATCGACGATCCGCTGCTGACGCCGACCGAAGAGATGGCCTGGCGAACCCGCGAACTCGCCAGCCTGCCGGTTGGTGCCTGCTACTGGTATCTGAAGGATCGGCCCTACAAGGCCCGGCGCATCCGCGTATCACCGCCGCTCGCGCTTCCGTTCACGCCGGCGAAGCTGCAACGCGAGATCGACGCCGCGATGGCTCGGGCGAAGGGCGTCGCCGTCGCCCCGATCGTCGAGGAGGAAATGCAGAGCGCATTCGCGAACGCGATCGAAGAGCGCACGGCTCGCAGAAACCTAGCCGCAGGCATCGTTGACACCGACTCTGGATGAGGCCGGCCTTTGCTTCGCGTTCGTGGTTGGCCGAGGCTCGCTGCTTCCTGCATCTCACGAATCGAAACGATGTTTGACTCGCAACCCACGCCGTCATCAGAGTTCTTGCAACCGGCGACAACACCGCCCCAACCGTGGCGATCCCTCGGGAGCCTTGCCCCGCAGCAGTCACTCCCACGTGCGACGCGGCCATTCCAGTTCGCCTCTATCGAGCGCCTAGACGAGGAGGTCGCCAGCGCGATGCGCTACGGCCATGAGGTGGATGGTCTGAGCGACGCAACGATCCGTTGGTGGCGCATCTCGTACACACAGTTCCGGCGCTTCTTGCACGAGGGCGATCGCACGCTGCGGTTTCTCCGGGGAGAGCCGGACGCGCAAGCCCGCGTCCTGGAAGAGTGGATCGGGTGGATGCGCGGGCGCGGCGTCCAGCATGGCACCGTGCGCGCCTACTGGTGCGCGATCGTATCGCTCTTCGATCGTCTGACTAAACAGCATGGCATCTGGAACCCACTCCGGCAGTTCCGCCGGCCGCGCGCGGCGCCGCCCATCCCGCGCGCCCTTCCGCGAGTAGATGCCGAACGCTTGCTTGCACACCTCTCGCACCAGCACGGCTCAGCATTTTTCGTTGCGCGGAACCTCGCGCTCGCAAGCTGCATGCTCTTCGCAGGTCTTCGCCTTGGCGAGGTGCTCGCGTTGAATCTGAAAGACGTGCATATTTCCGAGCGGACGATGCGGATCATTCGCGGTAAGGGCCGAGATGGCGGTAAGACGAGGACCGCGTATATTCCGCGACAGCTCGCGCAGATCCTCCGCGCCTACGAGGAAGAACGTGAAGCCGCCGGGCATGCCGTGGCCGATCCGTACTTCGTTAATGAGCGGTCTGGACGGCGGTTGCGCGACGGCGCTGTTCGTCGCCTCTTTTCGACGATCCGCGCGCGCACGGGGCTTCCAGTCTCTCCGCATGTGCTCCGGCATACATACGTGACACTGCTGCGGCAATCGGGCGCCGACGACCGGGTGACCATGGATCTCGCCGGGCATGCGAGTCTCGCGATGACCCAGCGCTACTCGGCCGTGTTCTCCGGCGAGCACTCGGAGGCGGCGGATCGGTTGGAACTTGATTTCTAGCCGTGCTCCACCCATCCTAAGGCGCGCGTAAACTACCGGAGCAGAGATGGGCGACGACGTGGTCCCGGACATCAGGCTTAGGTACCGAGACGAGTTCCGCAGCTTCTATGGCGATGCGTTTCAAAACTGGTTTGAAGGTATCGCACCGGCACTTCACGGTGAGGGCTGCTTTGTCGCCATTCGAGTGACTCGGGGCGACGGCGGATTGGACGGGCTGGTGCTCAACGAAGGGCTGGTGTACCAGCTTTACGCCCCCGTTCATGTAGCCAGTGATCGATCCATGGCGGTCAAGCTCCGAGCCGACTTCGCAAAGGCGAGAGAGACTCTGGGAGGCGGCCTAAGGGCATGGACGTTCCTCCACAACAGTCCGGACGGAAAGATCGGGCATCAGACAGCCGCAGCCCTTCTGCAACTTCAGGAGATGCATGCTGGAATCAAACTCGAAATACTCGGCATCGACGGTCTCTGGGACCAGTTATTAGCGGCTCTCCCCACGGCTACGTTGGCGGCGCTATTCAAAGTGCCGATCGGCACGTCGGACGACGCGAAGCGTGTTCGCGAGATTCTGCGACAAGCGGGCGAGTTGGAGGGTGAGGGCAAGCTCGACGAAGCGTTCTCTGCCGCCCAGGATGCTCTCGCCATCGTCTCGGTTCGCGAGGATTTGCTAGATCTAAAAGCAGAGACGCTGGCGTGCCTCACGCTATTGTCATCAGACCGTGCTGGACGGGGAGATCGTCGTCACTACGTACGTCTGCTGGAGCCTTTGCGAGACCATATCAAGGACGCGAACGTCCTCCTGATGACATTTCGCGCGCAGGCCTCAGTATTGGCCCGATCTGAAAACCAAGCCGAAGCCGAGACAGTCTATTTAACCGCCCTCAACGTCGCGACGCAGCCAGAAAACGTCGACGAGTGCGCCATGGGGCAGTGCGTTATCAGGGCGGAATACGTCCATCTTCTTTGCGATATGGGCCGCTGCGAGGATGCGACGCCACACTTAGCTTTCGCTCAAGCGTACGCTCGCCAACATCCGGAGAAACATGACGGGGATGTACTTCAGTTGGTGCTAAACGCAGCACTGCATTGGGCCGCAGAAACCAACAACGAAGATGCAGCGCTCGAAGCAGTGCGCGCACTTGAGGCCGCAGCGTGTACCAGCCGCCGGGCGATGAAGATTGCAGGCGCGCTTCTGAACGCTGCGAATGGCCTTGCCAGACGCAACTGTTACGCAGCAGCCTTGACCGCTGCCGAAGCAGCACTTCACTTGTCAGAGCAATGCCCCGAAGATCGCCAACGCGCCCTCATGCCAGGTGTTTTGTATGCGATCGCGATGATTCACCACGGCGCAGGACGGCTTGTGGAAGCGCGCGAAAAGGCTAAAGCACTGGTGAGCCTTTCTGCCACCGACGAGACCGCACCAATCAGATTCGCAGCGGCTCAGTTGCTGTCTGTCATCTCACGGGATCTCGGCGACTTCGAAGAAGCCGTTGACCAGGGCACGCTGGCAGTCGGCCTTGCGCCAGAAACCGACTCGGCTTTTATGGCGAAAATGCATCTTGCGGATTCTTTAGCTGACCAAGGACATACGGAGCGCGCGTTAGAGATTGCGCTGGATGCTCATCACCTTGTCGAGGGTCGACAACGCGTGCCACGGGACGTGCAACTTCGAGCCATCGCTAATGTCGCGAGACTCGCTGCACAACTCGGCCGCCAAGACATTGTGTTCAGGTCTACCGAGAAATTAGTCCAATTGGCCGGCGACGATCCTCAGCTGGTAGAGCGAAGGGATCGGTATTTGGCTGTGACCGAGGCATTGCTGTCTATCCGCACGCGAATGCTCGACATTTCTCTCGTCGACCGAGGAGTGCCTGAGCTCACCAAGGAGCTTGCCACGGTGAACGAATTCCGCCGATTCGTGCTCTCGGGGGAATCGAAAGTAGCAGATGTGACGGCACCAATCACGAGTCTCTGCGAGGCAAATGCACTAACGATCGCACCGGTCTTGCGGTGGTGGGATGACGTCGACGAAGGCGACTATAAGGCAGCGGCTCTTGACTATGACTACTGGGGCCGGGGCGGATTCGCGCGGATACTTAGAAATCTTCAAGCGTTCCCGCACGCGCTGAATGTCGCAGTCGAGGTGCGATCAGTTGAAGACGTGCGAAATGCGCTACGGCTCTGGACACTATATGCGGATTTCATCCTCCTCCTGTGGAAAGGACCGATCGAATCAGGCCAATTTATCCACATGATAGACGGCGAATGGTTTGGTCCGTGGGGAGCTGGCTACATGCTCGCGATGCGCGACAAGTACACGTCGCGGTCGGGAAGACTGCGCTTCCCCGCGCTAGCATACGGATCATGGCTCCCCGAGGATGTGGCGCGCTGTCTCGTGACTGAAGCAAGGCCGTTCCTGGCGAGCGGGCGAATCCTGTTAGTTCCAGCGTCGGGGGTCGGGTGTGTTACACCAGGTCACGGTGTTCTTGAGCAGCTTCTCACCGAAGTCGCGAACTGCATTCCGGCTCTTCGGAACCGCCAAGAATCCGAACTGCAAATCGGCCTGCTGCCCTACGCCAAGGACATCCCTCTCGAGATTCTTTTCGATTTCGTTAGCGGACAAGAGAATGCACTGCTGGAGATGCGGCACCTGATTCTTCGGAAGACAGAGGACGTGCGCAAGAATGGCGTTCACTCATCGTCAAGAGCGATGGAGAGAGAGATAACGGAGGCGCTACGTCGGTTAAGACAAGAAAACACAACCATAGCGCGGAGGCGGCAACTGTCTGCTGCGGAGCAAGACGCGCGCGTAGGACTTGCGCCATTTCATCTCACCGGAGGTTCTCTGGTGCCGCGAAACGATCGTACGTTTGCTCCGCTTCTGACATTAGAGTCGATGGGTTACGGCTGGAAAGTGGGGAGCCCAACTCCGCCGTCGGGAGCGTATCGCTATGAACCCGCCGAAGGAGAAGCGATCGGTGCTTGGCTAGCACCGCCCGAATGTGGCGTCGGGATCTTGACGATGACGCCTGTCGTCGACAACGCGCAGGAATCGCAACTCTCGTAAGCAGCCGACGTCCGGTCCTCACTGACGTTGTAGGGTCGCCCGCCGCACTCGGAATCGGCGCTGCTAGTATGGCGGTCCTGTGTGGGAAGCAGCAATTCCGTTTGAAGCAAGCGTCTCCTCCCACGTTCGGTCTTTGACAATAATGTGGTCAGGCCGGCCGATAAACGTATAGAAAAGCGATTCGGGCAGATAGCTCTGGCTGCGAAGTGTGTTGCGGAATGTGTCGCCGAACCCTCGCCGATCCGCGATTTCGGCCAAAACGACCTCCGTGTCGCGATAGATATGGCGCCCATGGACTCGATCGCGTGACGCTTCCAGCTTGAATTCGGTATCAACCACTACGCCCCGGTCGTCAGGAGACATAGCCCACTCTCTGAAACGGGCAGATGCACCGTAGATGTCGTGAACCGCATTGCTGCTGATAGTGTGGTGCCAAATCTCTGCTAGCGTTCGGTATGCCTCTCGCCCTGCGAGCGTTTCGCAGATGTAGACGAAAAACCGTGTCATCAGGATCGCGTTATGAAAGGCGGAGATGGGTACAACCGCGCCGAGGACGGCTTGAGCGCCGAGGTTAACTAAGAGATCCGCAATCGTCACCACGCCTGTCCCTCGCGGCGCGACGTGACACGCGCTTAGAAGGACGACCGGTGGCACACGTTCGACGTCGAGCAGAAGCGAAACTGTGTCGCCGATCGTGATGCCTGCGAAGTTACTATCCCTTTCGTAGCAACCATGAGCACTGAGGATAAGCACGTCGTACTGTTTCTCGCCGAGCACTTTCGAGAGATGCTCCTCGCTTGCGATCCGGACGATATCGACCGTGCAGTCGGGTGTCTCCTCGACTATTTCCTTCAATCCTCTCCACGCTTCATGCGACAGACCCGCGAGCCGATCATGTTGCGCGATACATTCCGCGACAAGCACGGTGATGCCAAAGCCCCAGTAGGGTGACCGAACGATTGTCATTTCATGCTGCATCGCACGAGTAAGCGGAGTGATCGGTCGATACCAAACCGGAATCCGACAACACAACGGCGCCGTGTCAGTCGGCAGGATAGTGAGCCCGATTGGAAAGTCGGCAAAAGCGGTTATTGATCGCGCGTGGGCGGCAAGCGTCTGTCCCGCTTCGCCCAAGTAATCTGCCAGCATCCTTCCAATGTTTCGAACAGCTTTCCAGACAAAGCGCGGGCTCGGACAACCGGTCCTAGCCCAATGGTCTTCGAGTAGTCGATACTGTGAAAAGACCGCGGGCGGAAGATTATTGAGAAGAAGTGCCGTGCCGCCGATTTCGGCAGTCGAATGTGCGATGAGGAAGCGGAGCGCCTTGCGTTCGCTCTCCTCATCTCCGGGCGCTGGCTGCCACGTGGCCGCAGCGCGCCGTGCATGAGCTGGTGCCGGTCCCGGAGCACCGATGACAGCGTTAACAGCCGTACGTCGACGGCCACGGTCGAGAAGTGCGCGAATCCGTTCGTCGGGGGCATGCGACTCGTGTTCGATCGCCGGACCTGCTTCAAGAATAGCGTGGAGTTCGAGCGAAGCGTAGATAGCATCCGCGCTGTCATTTCGCGGCACATCATCAAGGTACCAATCCTCAAGATCTAGTTGACGCGCCAGAAAGAGGTCGGGAACGATCGTGGTTGCGAGATCGTCAGAAGCGAAAACTCTTCTAGGCGCCGGAAGACGAGGATGAGACTCGTGTTCGTGGTACTGCTTGGCGACATCGTTCCAGAGCGCCTGCAACTCATCCGTGACGGTCGGTGCGCGAACCACACCGAGTCTCGCTCGAATCGCCTTGCTGGACTCTTGTGCGATCGAATCGCACTCCGGAACCGTGAGCACGGCAAAGGGTGACCGCGATCGAAGTTGTTCGATCACCACACGATTTGAGACCGCAGCTGACGGAAGAAGGATTACCCTGGGTGCAGACTTCAGGTATTTCGCAGCGTGCAAGGAATGGGCATCGATCGAAACCGTGTCGTAGAACCACCGTGGAAGCTGAAGGACAGACCAAAGGTGGTCCAATGCCGGGATGAACTCGCGTCGCAGCCCGTGCGGGTATGTCAGGTCTTGAACCGGTGCTGTGCCACCTTCTTCTACGAATAGAATCGGAGATGAGTCACCTGAAATCTCACCCTTGAACAGCACAATGTAGAGCGGCTGCACAGCGATATCTACGGTGCGGCTGTGGGTAACAACTCTCCTCAGATAAGCCGCGAGGCTTCCCAGCGTCGACAGCGATCGGGACAGTAGACGCAGTAACAAGCGGTGAAAGCTTAACGCACGTGACGGACGTGGCAGGACGCTTTGTCGGAGCGTTCTGAACCAGTCGGCCGCGAAGCTAAGTAGCTGGCACCGAGTTGGTTAGGGTTTGGTGGCGCCGGCCTGGAGCGATCAGCTCAAAAGATAGGCGTCGCGCTGCCACTCATCGTCGTACCGCATCCCCGGAGGAATCTTCGGTACGTCCACGGCCGCAATGATCGCGATCTGCTCCAGGGTGCGGAAGACATGCGCACGCAGTTGCTCGAGTGCCACGAGGTACTGCTCGCGGTAGAAGTAGCCGGGCTCGGGGAAACGTGCATGCTCGGACAGCTCTCCATCCGAAAGCCTCCGCGCGTGCTGCTTCATCCGCTCCTCATAGGTCAGAAACTGGCGAATGCCTTCCAGTGCAATCGAGATGAGCAGGAAGAGTGGCCGGTCGGACACGTCGGCGAGCTGTACCTGCTTGTCTACGAGCAGCGCGCGCACTTTCTCCAGCGATGCCAGCGCGTTCGACACGCAGCTATCGCAGCACTCGCGCGAGTTCAACACACGGCGGTCGGCGAGCCGGATCACGATCTCGCGAGCGACGCGCTTCTCGACATCATCGACCTTCACGTTCACCGAGACGCCCGGAAGACGGATCGAGATGCCATCGACGCGCGCGAGAGAACGCAGGCGTGCGACCGCGTCGCGGATGTCGAACCGGAATGGCGGAGTCCTTTCGCTATCTGGGTGCCTCATGGGAGCAAACTACTATTTTACCGCTGCTCTGCCCTAGTCCGCGCGCGGGGCACAGTAGCAAGTCCACTGTGCCCCGCCTTCGTAGCCGCCGCCAGTGCGTCAGGTGAGGCGCAGCCGCCCGACCGCTGCGCGCTTGTCGGTGTCGAATACCCGGATGTAGTTCATCGTCGTTTCAATCATCGTGTGGCCAGCGAGCTCGCTCGCGACGGGTAGCGGCACGCCGGAGCGGACGAGCCACGAGACGTAACTATGCCTGAGCGTGTGCATCGTGAATTTCACGCCGGACGCGGCCCGCACGTACGTGACGAGCCGCTTCAAGGTCATTCCCTTGATGCCCCGCCGGTACTTGATGGACGCAAAGTATTCGGGACACACGAGGTTCGCAGCGGCGCGCGCGGTGCTGTACCCGGTGAGGAGCCGTCGCAGTTCGTCCGGCATGTACGCGACGCGCTCTTTGCCGCCTCCGCGACCCTTACCGTGGCGGACCCGGATTGTGCCCGCGTTCAAGTCTATGTCGCGGACCTCAAGCGCAAGCAGTTCGCTCTTGCGCAGGCCCGCTAGGAGCGCTGTGCCGAGGATCGCGAGCGAGCGGGCTCTGTGGAACGGAGTCTCCCAGGGATAGTTCTCGGTTGCAGCGAGAATGCGCCTGCACTCGTCTGGCGCGTGGGCCTTCGGGATGCGCTGCGGCTTCGCGGGCGCCCTCTTTCCTTCGAAGGGGTGCTGCACGCCATCGCGTGTTGCGATGTCGTTCCAAAAGAGCTTCACCGCGCGCCAGTAGTTGTTGGTCGATATCGCCGAGAGCTTGCGGTCATGCAGGTTCCATCGGACCCACCCATCGATGTCATAGATCCGGAGTTGGAACTGCTCGGTCGGGAGCGCACCACCCTCCCGGAGGAACTTCACGTAGTTGCGGAACGCGTCCTTGTACCAGCGCACCGTCATCGGGCTC
>Ga0247670_1000302_pt1 | contig 12609 bp, 10 predicted proteins | sample CNK11_metaG_FD_183042 | JGI IMG/M metagenome (GOLD analysis project Ga0247670, IMG submission 183042) | Soil microbial communities from Purdue University Martell Research Forest, Indiana, United States - CNK11 | ecosystem: Environmental > Terrestrial > Soil > Temperate forest > Bulk soil...
CGTCATAAGTGTTTCCTCCTGTGATGATTAGTGCTGAGACTCTCAATTTAATATACGCCATGGAGACAGTATCTGATTCAGCAATCTGCTCCATCCAAAGCGAATGAAATGCTGCCACTAAGGTCTGGCGGCTGAAACCCGCCTTAGTGAATCGTGTCGGCCAGAGAGAAAATCGGCATGTACAGTGCGATCAGCACGAACGCTACGAAAATGCCCATGAAGATCATGATGGCCGGCTCGATCAGCGAAAGTGCGGCGGTCATCTTGGTGTTCACGTCGTCCTCGTAGAATTCCGCCACGCTGGTCAGCATCACTGGGAGCGCGCCGGTTGATTCGCCGACTTCGATCATGTCAATCGCCAGCGGCGGAAAAACGCCCGTGGCAGTCAGCGAACCGGAGAGTGCCTGCCCTTCGCGCACCATTTTGCCGGCTTTCATGAGGGTGCGCCGCAATAGAGCGGTGCCGAGCGAATCCGACGCCGTCTCCAGTCCCTGCACCAGGGGAATACCGCCCGTTAGGAGCGTGCTCAGCACGCGCGAGAATTGCGCCACCTGGTACTTCAGCCAGATGTCGCCCAGAACCGGCGTGTGCATCTTCACCGCATCCAATTTTTCTTTAGCCGATTCCTTGCGCGACCACCATGCAAACAGGAAGCCCGCCGCAACCAGCCCCGCGAAAAACACCAGGACGTAGTTACGCGCCGTTGTGCCCACCGCGATCAGGATCTGCGTGATGGCGGGCAGTTGCGCCGACATGCTGGAGTAAAGCTGCGCGAAGTTGGGCACCACGAACGTGACCAAGAAAACGATGAGGCACAGCACCAGAAAAATCAGCACCGCGGGATACAGCAGCGAAACCAAAATCTTCTTGCGCACCGCCAGCGCCAGCTTTTGGTACGTGATATAGCGGTCGAGCACCTCGCCCAGGCTGCCGCTCTTCTCACCGGCCATCACCGAGGTCACATAAATCTTCGGAAAGACGCCCTGCATCCGAAAGGCTTCAGAGAGCAGCGTGCCCTTACGCACTTCATCGCGAACTGCCTTGATGTGCGCACCAAGCTTCGGATCCGTGAGCCGGTCGGCCAGCAGATCGAGCCCTTTTAGGATCGGCAGTCCGGCGCGGATCAGCGTCACGAATTGCTGGTTGAAGATAAGGAATTTTTCGAGGTTGAGTTTCTTGCGCCGTCCAAGCAGAGAAACCTCGGTTGACAGCCCTCGCGCCGTGCGCCGCGGCCGGATTGAATAGATGAGGAATCCTTGCTGCGCGAAACGGTCGCGCACTTCCTGCTCAGACACGGCTTGCGCCACTTGCTGGTGAATCTCACCGCGCGCGTCGGCGTACTTTAAGACCCAGTCGGACATGATTCCCTAGCTAGAACCTGTGAAACCTAATCCTGCCCACCCGCACCCTCGTCAACCACTTCCGCCCCGGGCGGCGGGTGGAACTGAAACAGGCTGTTGGCGAGCGGCGGGTTCAGCTTCTCGGCCTCGAAAGCAAATTCGAGCGTGGTCTGGTCGAGGTTCGATACACGCAGCCTGTGAATTTCGAACGTGGGCGCGACTGTGAATTCTACTTTGGAATATGGCAGATTGTCCGACTTTGGCTCGGCCGTAATTACGATCTCCTTGCCTTCGGACCGCGCCTGCGTGTTCCGGAACTCTTTTTCGAAGTTCAGCTTCCCCAATAGAAATGCCAGAGGCGCGCGCATGTCTTCGGTATCCTTGAGCTTCATTTTCTTTACGCTATTCGAGCTGGGCAAGTAAAGAAAAACGCTCTTGCCATCCGAGACGAACAGTTTGCCCGCCGGCGATGTGTAATCCCAGCGCATCCGTCCCGGCTTGCGCAGATAAAGAACGCCCGCCTCGGTCCGCGCCGGACGTCCCGACCCGCCATAAGTCTCGGCGAAATTGACTTGGAGCGTCGCCACACTGTTATAGCGATTTTCTACCTGTTTCAGGAGCCGGCCGGTCGCCGGATCGCCGGCCAAGGCGGTCACCGCCAGCGCGGCTGCGAGCGTAATGGACGAAAAGTGCTTCACCTTTATGTAGACGCGCAAACGCCACGTGGCGTTGTAAGGCATGGTAGGCACGGGCAGATTCGAACTGCCGACCTGTCGCTTAGGAGGCGACCGCTCTATCCATCTGAGCTACGTGCCCGGGACTATGCTCTCTTGATTCTAAACCACTTCGGCCTCGCGTTTCACGCAAGGCATCATCTATGAAATTTCTTGAACATCACCAACAGCAAAGGCGTGACCTGTTCCTCCGCAACGCTCCCGGCAAACGCTGAAAAATAACGGTTCCAACCGAAACTGTCGCGTGTACAATGGCCGGAAGCTGGCAATGGAAATTCTCCTTACGGCGGTCAGTGGGAGTCTCTCAGTGTTAAAAAAGAGGCCGAGGCAGGCCAGTGCCCATGGAAGCCCTATACATTTTTGATCACATTTACAAAACGGCGGGCACCACGTTCAATGAGGCATATCTGCCAGGGGCTTTTGAATCAGAGCAGATTTTTGTGCTCCGTGGTTTGCGGGACAAAAACCTAGAGGACCTCAAGAAGCTCAGGAGCCTTTCCAAGGAAAAGCTCGAGACTCTGCAAGTGATCGCTGGTCACAATGCCGGACAGCTCCGTGATGCTTTTAGGCGGGATATCAGGTTCCTGACTCTTGTCCGCAATCCGACGGCGCGCGCCATCTCGGGTTACCTGCATGCTCTGCATCACGATGACGCTCGGAAGATCATCGGCAGCGAACTTCAGGAACAGAACATAGGGCTTTCGCAGTTTATTGAAGAAGACCTGTTCGCGCGACGGTATGCAGATTTCGTGTCGCTTCATGACTGGCAAGCGAGGGTGTTGCTTGGCGCCGAAAACCTGTCGAGTGGGCTCCGTACAGATGGGGAGATAACAGAAGTGATTCGCTCACGTTACCACCTGGTCGGCTATACGGAAGCGTTCGAGACTTTCCTGTTTATGTTACATGTCACGGAAAAATTCCCGCTGGTACTCTTCAGTAACCGGCTGGTACGACCAGAGCGTCGTTCGTGGACGTGCACGACCACTGATTTGGCGACCATCGACCGTTATAGCCGTCTCGACCGGCAGGTTTACAACTGCGTCGTCAAGGAATTTGATCGACGAGTCTCGGCCGTCTGGACCTCGTCGCTCGCCCAGCAGTATGAGCAGTATCGGACGGCTCTAAGGGAATTCCAGGAACAGCGGTCCCACAATTTCCTTGCCTCTGAGCGCTTCCCGCAGGCGCGAGGCAGCACTAGGGCGTGATCGGCACTGATTGACTCGGTGTACCCTCAGACCACCGCGGACGTCGGTGCATCAGCCGCTGCCTTCGCCTGCAGCTTTTCCAGCGCTTGCTTCTCGATCCAGGCGTAGGTCAGCGCGAGTCCCTTTTCGAGGGAAATTTCCGGCTCCCAGCCGAGTACCTGACGGAGTATCGTGTTATCCGAATTGCGGCCGCGCACGCCCATGGGGCCTGGCACATGCTTTTTGACGACGCGTACCCCGGCGATCTGGGCGACCATGTCCGCCAGTTCATTTATCGTCACCATGCGGTCTTGTCCCAGGTTCAGGGGATCGTGGAAGTCCGAGCGCATCAGCCGGTCGATGCCTTTGACGCAGTCATCAATGAAGCAGAATGAGCGCGTCTGCTCACCGTCGCCCCAGATTTCAATCACGGGATTTCCAGTCAGTTTTGCCATCGCAACCTTGCGGCACATCGCGGCGGGCGCTTTTTCGCGGCCACCTTCCCAGGTTCCGAGAGGTCCGAAAATGTTATGGAACCGGACCACGCGCGTCGCAATTCCATAATCCTCGCGATAATGCGCGCAAAGGCGTTCAGTAACCAGCTTTTCCCAGCCGTAGGCATCCTGCGGTTGTGCCGGATAGGCGTCTGACTCCTTCAGTGGCACGACGTTGGCTTCCGTCTGTTTGAATTCCGGATAAACGCAGGCCGAGGATGTGTACAGGTAGCGCCGCACTCCATTCACGCGCGCGGCCTCCAGTGTGTGCAGGTTGATGAGCGAGTTGTTTGAGAGAATCTGGGCGTGGTGGCAAGAGATGAAACCCATGCCGCCCATGTCCGCCGCCAACGCGTAGACCTCTTCGACACCTCGCGTGGCTTGCAGGCAGTTGTCCCAGCGTCGCAGGTCGAGGATCTCAAACTCGTCCGCGTCGGTCGCCAGATATTCGGGCGCCTTCAAGTCCACGCCCCGGACCCAATAGCCGTTGCGCTTTAGGTGCGAGACTAAATGATGTCCGATGAATCCGCCGGCGCCGGTCACCAGGACTCTACGACTGTCTTTCATAATTCAGTTTCCCTGCGCCTGCATCGGAACCTTGAGGAGCTGTTCCCTCACACGGTCATGCGCAGGCTGGTTGGCCGAGCCGAGACCCAAGGCCAAATATTCGCCGACCGCCTCGAAAGCCGCGCTGGGCAGGATGCGCCAGCAATCGATCACGGTCTTCGCGCGTCCGTTGACGGGACGTACCGCCTCGGCGGACAAGCTCTCGAACTCGCGCCAGGGGGTCGTGATCGCAAGGACGTCGGCTTCCCGCGCGCAGTCCGCTAGTGACGACGCGAAATGCACTCGTCCAATCAGCGCCGAACGCGCGTTGTCCATGGCAGCGGGATCGTACACCACTACATTCACGTCGCGCACCAGCAGATATTGAGCCAACATCAACCCCTGGGATGCCTCGATCACCTCGGTATCGGGTTTGTAAGAGAGACCGGCGACTCCGGCAGTACCTCCTGCCGGCAAGCGGGTCAGGATCATCTCTGCCAGACGCGGCACTTGGCGACGGTTCAACTCGTCTGTGGCTTCCGCCAGGATCGCGGGCACGCCGTGGCGCCGAGCGAGCACGGAGAACGCTATATTATCGCGCGGAAAGCAGGGTCCACCATACCCTAAAGCACCCTTCAGGTATTTCGTGCCGATGCGGCTGTCCGCGCCCAGTGCGCGCGACACCACAGCTACGTCGGCGCCTGGCAGTCTTTCACAAACCTGCGCCAGCATGTTGGCGTAGGAAATCTTGGTGGTTACAAACGTGTTGACCGAAAGCTTGGTCAGTTCGGCGTTGACGAAGTTCATGCGCGCGATAAACGGGTCGCTTTCGCAAACGCCACCATGGAGGCTTTCGAGAATGTCGCCAGAGCGCCTGTCAGACTCGCCGATGAGCACCAGATCGGGATTCAACATGTCGTGGATTACGCTGCCGAGCGCAATGAATTCCGGGTTGTAGCACAGCCCGAAGTCTTCTCCGCAACGCTTGCCGCTCGCGCGCTCCAGCAACGGCTGCAAGCTCCCCCCAGTCGAGCCCGGCATGACGGTGCTTGAGAGAACAACCAGATGATAGGCGCTCTTGGCGCGCAACGCATATCCGATCGATTCCCCGGCCGCCAGAACGTAGCGCAGCGAAAACGCCCCGTCATCTTCCGAAGGCGTCGGCACGATGATGAAAGTCACGTCGCTGGCAGCGATGGCCTCGGCATAATCCGTCGTGGCCGACAGCCGGTCGCGATTCTTTCTGATCAACTCGTCCAGGCCGGGCTCGTTGACAGGAGCGCGGCCCTGATTCAAGGCGTTCACATAGCCGGGATTGACGTCAACCCCGATTACAGTATGGCCCTTCTCCGCGAGGACAGAGGCCATAGGTGCGCCCAATTTCCCCAGTCCGATGATGGACAGTCTCATGATTAGCTCATTGTTTGCGAACGATCGGCATGCGCCAGCCCGTTCCGAAAGCGCGCGACGTGACTTTCAATCCCGGCGCAGCCTGCTTGCGCTTAAACTCGGTGTTCCGCACAAGGCGCAGAACGCGCCGCACCGTTTCGGCGTCGTATCCATGCTCCAGAATTTCACCTTCGGATTCACTCCCCTCGACGTGGCGTTCGAGGATTTCATCGAGGATCTCGTAAGGCGGCAATGAATCCTGATCCGTCTGGTTGGGCCGCAACTCAGCGGAGGGCGCCTTGGTCAGGACCGTATCCGGTATATCGGGGCGGCTCTGATTATGCCAGCGAGCGACGCGGTAGACCATCATTTTGGGTAAGTCGGCGATGACCGCCAACCCGCCCGACATGTCGCCGTAGAGGGTGCAGTATCCCACTGAAAGCTCGGATTTATTTCCGGTAGTTAGCAAAAGGGCGCCATATTTGTTCGATAGTGCCATCAAAAGGTTTCCGCGGATCCGGGATTGGATATTTTCCTCTGTTACGTCCTCGGCCCGGCCGGCAAAAGCATCGCGTAGCGTGGCTTCGTATGAGGCCATGATCGGCGCGATCGGCAGGGTGAGGGTTCGGATGCCGAGATTCCGGGCCAGGGTCACAGAATCGTCGACGCTGCCCGCGCTCGAATAGGGTGACGGCATCAACACGCCCAGGACATTTTCGTGCCCCATGGCTTCGGTGGCAATAGCCGCCGTCAGCGCGGAATCGATGCCGCCTGAGAGCCCCAGCAGCACGGTTTTGAAGCCGGTCTTGCCGGCATAATCGCGCACGCCCAGAACCAGTGCGTGCCAGATCTCGGCCTCGGGCTGGAAATCATCCTCGGTGATGGTCCCCCGTCCGCTTTCCAGATCGACGATTACGATATCTTCCGCAAAGGCCTTGCCGCGAGCAATGAGTTCGCCATTAGCGTTAAACGCGCAACTGCGGCCGTCGAAGATCAGGTCATCATTTCCGCCCGCTTGATTTACATATACGATCGGCGTCCTGTGTCGGTGCGCGCTATGGCTCAGCATCTTTTCGCGCAGCAGCTGTTTGCCCACGACGAACGGCGAGGCGGAGAGATTCAGAATCGTTTGGGCGCCAGCTTCCGCCAGTGTCGTGATCGGGTCCTGATGGTAGCGTGGGCGCTGCCAGAAATCGCGGTCGTTCCAAACGTCCTCGCAGATACTCAGGCCGAGACGGCGCCCGTTCTGTTCTAGAATCTGCGGTTCTCGAGCGGGTTCGAAATAGCGGTCTTCGTCGAATACGTCGTAGGTGGGCAACAGGGTTTTGTGGAACGCAGGTCCTACTGCACCTTTTTCGAGCAAAACCGCGCTATTGAAGAGAGGCCGGCCCATTTCATGGGGATTCGGAGTCGCCACCCCGACCAGCACCGGCGGAGCCTCCGCCAGCTCGCTTGCCATCGAATGCAGCATCTCGCAACTGTGTTTCACGAAACCGCGGCTCATCAGAAGATCGCGAGGCAAGTAGCCCATTAGCGCCAACTCCGGCGTCACCGACAAATCGGCCCCTTCGCGCTGGGCCTCACGCGCCGCGGTGGTGATTAGAGCCGCGTTTCCCGCCAGATCCCCGGCGGTCGGATTAATCTGCAAGAGAGCGATACGCAAAGGGGGGGTCGTTTCGCGAATTTTTACTGAAACTAAAGGCAATTGTACAAGCTTTAGCAGCGGCTATCAAGCACGATTGGAATTCGCTCCCATTGACACCGCCTGTGTCAATTGCCAGAGGACTCTTTTGCATGCACCGCCAATAAGCGAGCATAAGCGTCTTATCGGTCCCAGGGCCTCTAATATATTACGAGGCCCCGATTAATGCTGATGAAAAATCTCGTCCTGCTCTTGAGACGGCCTCATTTGATCCCAAGGCGAATAGCTCAACAACGATGCCTCGTGTGATAAGCTAAGGACTCCTGATAGATAACCAGGGCTCGAACGATTGCGCGGCGTCCTCACCTCTTAAACTTGATTGCAGACGCGCCTGATTCGCGATTTTGCGGAACCCGCTATGAGCTTCGAAGGGCGACGGCTTGATTCATGTGGCATGGCGACTATCTTTTCCTCCTCCGTAATTTGGTTCTAAAAGACTTCCGAACGCGCTACCGGAATATGTCGCTGGGCGTTTTCTGGTCCCTGGTGAATCCGCTGGTCATGATGGTGGTGCTGACTTTTGTCTTTACAAAAATCTTTCCCAGTTCGATTCCGAAATTTCCGGTTTTCGTTTTGTGCGGAATCATTCCGTTCAATTTTTTCAGTCAGGCATGGGCCAATGGGACCGCCTCTGTCATAGATAACGCCCAGTTGATTAAGCGAGTCCCAGTGCCGCGTGAAACGATGCCGATTGCCAGCGTGTTAGGGAATGCACTCCATCTCTGTATTCAGGTCGGGCTGTTATTGTCGATTTCGATAGCCTTCCGCACCGGCGTCAATCGATACTGGCTGTGGCTTCCGATTCTGTTGATGTGCGAACTGGCGTTCGTTTGTGGTTGCGCCCTGTTGTGTGGCGCTCTAAATGTCTATGTGCGCGACATGCGTTACGTGGTCGAATCTGGGAGCACCGTGTTGTTTTGGCTAGTGCCCATCTTCTACGACCTCTCCATGGTTCGGCCGCAGTACGCGCAGCTATACGAATTCAACCCGATCGCCGCCCTTGTGCTCGCTTTCCGGAACATCATTCTGAAGGCGCAGGCTCCCAGCACGCCGTTGCTGCTCAAGTTGTTCATGGTCTCTTTTTTCATGTTCGGACTCGGATGGTTAGTCTTCCGGCGCCTTAGGCACCGATTTTACGATTATCTCTGAGCCATGGATGTTATCACTTTTGCTTCCGTTACCAAGACGTTTTTCGTCCACAGTCACCGAATGTTGGCGCGCGGTCATCTGGCGCGTCTTCTGAAAAGAGGTCAAACGCCGCCGTTCGTCGCTCTGCGGAACATTTCCTTCAACATCTCGCCTGGTCAAACGGTGGGGGTGGTTGGACTCAACGGGTCCGGCAAGAGCACTCTGTTGAGTCTTGTAGCCGGCCTCTGTCCGCCGGACGAAGGGACGGTGACCGTAAATGGCCGGGTGGCTGCCCTGCTCCAACTGGGGGCCGGTTTCCATCCCGATTTGACTGGAGCCGAGAATGTTTATATGAACGCCGCTCTGCTTGGCTTCTCGGCTGCAAGCACCAAGAAGGTATTTGAGAGCATCGTGGATTTCTCCGGAATCGGCCAATTCATAGACGAGCCATTGCGAACGTACTCTTCCGGAATGTACGTGCGCCTAGCGTTTGCCATTGCGGTTCATGTGGATCCCGATATTCTGATCATCGATGAAGTGCTCTCCGTGGGTGATCAGGCTTTCCAGTCAAAATGCACGAAAAAGATCCTGGAGTTTAAACAACAAGGGAAGACGCTGCTGTTCGTTTCGCATTCCACCGGCGCAGTGCAAAGCCTCTGCGAACGAGCACTCTGGCTGGATCACGGCGAATTGGTTATGGACGGCGATGCGGCGGAAGTCGCGGCTGCGTATGCAGGCCATGGGAGGGTGAAAGTGGAGAACCCTTAAGCTGTTGTTTTCCGCCGGTTGAGAGAGAGAAGAACCCAGGATGTAGCGCACCAGCTCGTTCGAAAAAAAGATAGGGTCTTCGTTTTGGAGTCACTGAGGCCTTGCCGTTAGACACAGATGCCACCCGAAGCGGCGCTCGAGCGACCGAAACACACCGGGCGGCAACCAGCGGAAATACCAAACTACCTTATAGCGGTATTGAACATACTCCGGGATGCTATAGCTGAAGATATGGTCGACGAATAATCCGGTGAGACGAAAACCGTGCTCTTCTAGAAGGCGCCGACCGCTACGACGCGAGTAGGTATAAGTCACTGGACAGCCAGTTTGTGCTTCCGAATACTGCGCGATAAGGCGACTAAGTTTCCAAACCTGTCCCTTGCCGTACATACTCAGGATCCAGAGCACCTTCCACGACCAGCGATTGTAAACCATGATCTTCACGGTGCTGGCCGGCCCGACATACTGTCGGATCTGTTCAATGACGTTCTCTGGATGAGGCGTGTGATGGATCACACCGAAGGAATACACCAGGTCATAAGTCTCGACCGGAACATATGAACTTAGTTCTTCGGCGTTGGCTTGGACAAACCGAATCCGGTTCTCCAACCCAAAAACGCGAGCTCGTTGGCGCGCGATCTCAAGTGACTGTTCTGCCAGGTCTACCGCAGTAACAATGGCACCATGACGGGCAAAATTTATCGTATCGGTCCCGATTCCGCATCCGATCTCGAGGACTCTCTTACCATTCCAGCGTGGAAACTCCGCAAAGGCCGGAATGTGAGGCTCAACGAAGTATTTCCGGGCTTCCACTTCATTGAAATATTCTTCCGTTCCAACCAGCTTGGGCGAGTGCCGGATATTGCATGGGCGTGCATTCCAATAGGCCTTGACTGCATCGACAGAGGTGTCGTCAAAAGGTCGGGATGGTGAAACCATGAATTCCTCTATTCTATTCGAATCCGGGAGTCTGTCGCACTCGGTGCGGCGCTCGTGTATCGGTACGAATGCTGTGTAGGCTGGGAGGCAACTAGGTCCCGTCTAACACTCGCCGCTTGGGTGGCCGGCGAAGGGCACGCCACAGCCACCACTTTTCGAAACATCGCGCAAATCCGGCGCTTCTACGGTTAGGCTCGCCTCATGTTAGGCTTTTTGTAATCGTACCGAGAGATCCCAAGGCAAGCAAGGGGAGATTCTGGTCCTTCCGTGAGTCCAGGAAGTACCTATTCGTCGGATGCCGTCTTCATCATTGGCTGCGGGATCACTTCAAAAACGCTGCTGGGGAGTGGCTTTTCCCGCGGCACCGCGATCATGTTATTGCTGAATTGTCCGGAAATAGCGGGCGCGGGCAGGCCCGTAGAGTCATCAAACAAATAGAGATCATAATCTTGCGCCGACAAGGCAGCGCACAACGCTTCGCGGCTGCTGCCCTGACGTTGGAGAGCGGTGTCGGACGCCTCGAACAAAATTATCGGGCGAAAGCGGCGTAGTGTACTTCGAGCTCCATCCACCAGGCGGTGTTCAGCTCCTTCGACATCGAGTTTCATCACATCCAGGCGGTTTATTCCGTTCTCCACGACTACTTGATCGAGAGTTCGCACCGGCACGGGCTCTTTGCGCAATACTCCAACCGCTTCGTAAGCGAACTCGCCCAGCGTATTTTGCCCGGAGTGCTCGGCCTCTGCTATCAACAGCTCAGCTTGCCCCTCGTGTTCGGCAAGTGCCAGCCGAAGGCCGTGAACATTTTTCAGCCGGTTGACCTTCAGATTCTCCTGAAGGCGCTTAAATTCCCGCTCACTCGGCTCGAAAGCCCAGACTACCCCCGTTTGTGCGACACATTGAGCGGCGAAGATAGTATATACGCCCTCGTTCGCCCCAGCGTCCAGAAACGTCATGCCCGGCGCCAATATCTTGTATAGAAAAGCGAATTCGTTCGGATCGATGCATCCCCCGACAAAGATCTGCCGGCTTAAGTCATTCCCCAAGTGCAGGGTTAGTCGCAGGCCATCGAACCAGTCCAGCACTAGCCGCGCTTCCAGGCCCCGGTCCTTAAAAAATTGCCAGACTTTCCGGCGCATTTGGAACGCAAGGTCAGGGTTGCACCAGTCCACATCGAAACGCCAGGCAGGGTAGGGAACGAGCGGTCTGATGAACCTCAATGACCGTGCGATCTCCACCACCTCGGCTTCAGTTTTGTCGTCGATGAGAAATGGTGGGACGGCAACCATATGCAGAATGGGTACAGATTAACAGATCTGTCGCGACGATAGAGCCCGCTGCTACGATCGACCGGCCGCTTTTATGAACTTCTGGGGAATAGAGGCAGTCTGGCAAAGGAGCGGTAAAGATCTACCATCATCTCGGCCAACTCCTCCTACTGGATCGCTGTTACCGGATGGATATCAGCGTCCTGTCGGGACGTCGTAGAGGCATACGTGCGCTTCGTCGCAAGACCGGAACGACTACCGACACAGGTAAGGCATAGCAATAGGACATTTTGATGCGTTTCGTGCCCGCTTAACCTGAAAGGACCTGCCCCGACACCGAGGATTGCGGATGACTCCTTTTGATCGTAAAGGTTGCAGAATTGGCACCAGCTCGATTAGATTGGACAGAGTCTAGAAGTGAAGTGCTCCGTTAGATAATGAACCAGGCGAATCCTTATTTATCCGTAGTGGTAACCGCCCGGAATGACGACCACGGGGGGAACCTCCTTGGCCGGATGCAGGCATTCGTAAACGCCTTCATTAACCAGATGACGAGGCACCATATCGACAGCGAGCTCATCATTGTCGAATGGAATCCCCCCGAAGACAGACCTTCCCTGAAGGATGTGCTGAAATGGCCGCCGACTCTCGGCTCATGCTGCGTCCGGTTCATCAAGGTTCCGGCCGGCATACACGGGCGCTTCCGGCACAGCGATGTACTGCCTCTTTATCAAATGATCGCCAAGAATGTGGGCATTCGGCGGGCGCGCGGCTGCTTCGTCCTGGCGACGAACATCGATATCTTATTTTCAGATGAGCTGGTCGAATATCTCGCCGCCGGAAAATTGGAATCGCGGCGTATGTATAGAATCGATCGCCATGACGTAATGTCTGGTGTCCCCGCCGACGGCACGCCAAACGAACAGTTGGCTTACTGCCGAACCCATCTCGTTCGGGTCAACACAAGAGAAGGTACATTCCGAATCACGCCGGAAGGTCGGCGTGCGCTTGAATCGGTCGACATCGCGGAGCCGGATTCGGGCGTGAGTTTCGGCGCGGGCTGGTTTGCTGTGGAGAGCGCGGGAGCCGAGGGGGTTTGCCGCTGCGTGGGGAACAA
>Ga0247670_1000303_pt1 | contig 12587 bp, 13 predicted proteins | sample CNK11_metaG_FD_183042 | JGI IMG/M metagenome (GOLD analysis project Ga0247670, IMG submission 183042) | Soil microbial communities from Purdue University Martell Research Forest, Indiana, United States - CNK11 | ecosystem: Environmental > Terrestrial > Soil > Temperate forest > Bulk soil...
ATCATAGCCGGAAATGTAAACCGACAGGGATTCGTTCGTGGCAAACAAGGTGGTCGTGATTGACACCGTGGCCACGCCCGCATCAAAACCTTGAACTTGCGCCAAGGAATAGTTCGGGCTGAGCGTTACCGAGCTCGTTTCATTGCTATATGTCGTTTGATTAAACACGGCATCCTTACCAGTCCCGGTATATTCGCCAACGGCAATCAAGGTGCTAAAAATCCCGATGTTGGATGGGTCTGTGGCCGGCGTGAACGAACCGTTGATCCCGTAAAAGGCGTAGGCGGTGGAAAGATTGAGATTTACGCTGGCGGGCGCAGCCGCTATGGATCCGCTGATTGAATCTGGCGAATCTGGCGCGGTGGCGGTGACGGAATTGAACGCAATGGTTGTGTAGCCGTTCCCGCCCGTGACGCCGGCTCTATCCGTCGTTCCCGTAATTGTCAGCGTTTCCCCCACGGTCCCGGTGACCGCAAGGTTCAGAACCCCGTAAGTATGGCCTTCGCCCGTTCCGTTGCCATCGGCCGTGGTTGGCAGCACGACGTTATTCAGCGCAAAAGTGGCCGACCCGACCGTCGCGCTGAAATCCGGCGCGGTATCATAGCCGGAAATGTAAACCGACAGGGATTCGTTCGTGGCAAACAAGGTGGTCGTGATTGACACCGTGGCCACGCCCGCATCAAAACCTTGAACTTGCGCCAAGGAATAGTTCGGGCTGAGCGTTGCCGAGGTCGTTCCGTTATTATACGTCGCTTGATTAAATACGGCATCCGCACCAGTGCCGGTGTACTCGCCAACGGCAACCAGCGTGCTGAAATTTCCGATGCTGGATGGGTCCGTGGCCGGCGTGAACGAACCATTGATCCCGTAAAAGGCGTAGGCGGTGGAAAGATTGAGATTTACGCTGGCAGGCGCAGCCGCTATGGATCCGGTGATTGTATCCGCCCAGGCGGGGCTTCCAAGCGGAAAAGCAACAGCTAATGCAAAGAATGCAACCTTGTTTAAGACGGGATGCTTTGTCGTCATAACATTGAAAAACCGGGCCGGTGGAGTTCCTCGCGCATAGGGTAAAAAATTAACTGATGTTCGTTGGTTCTAAGATCATGAAGGTACGTGTTCCGAGGATGCTCTCGCTGGATCTCAAAATTACGGTTTCATCCCGATACTGAACCATTCCCACGAGTTTGGCGCTACTGTCTAAAGTGAGGGGGATTACTTTAAAGACATCACGGCCGGCCCAGATTGCGCCCGCGTTCCTAGCCCGACTTGGCCCGGTGTCTGGCGACGGCTTCAACCCGGTTGCGGACGTGGAGTTTCTGGCAGGCATTCTGAACAAAGTATCGCACCGTGGTAACCTTGACGTTCATTTTGTCAGCGATCTCTTTGTAAATGAATCCCGAACTGAGCAGGTTCAGCACCTGCTCCTCCCGCGGTGACAGATTTACCTCCGCTTCGGGCGACGGGCCAATGAGATGAAAATGCTCCACGACCTTGCTGGCGATGTGGCTGGACATCGGAGCCCCGCCACCATCCACGTCCCTCACCGCTTCCAGTATTTGAAGGGCATGGCTGGACTTGATCAGGTAGCCGTTGGCGCCGGCTTTCAGGGCCTTGAAAATCCGGTCACTGTCCTCATAAATGGTCACCATGATTACCCGCAGCCCGGGCACCAGTTTTTTAAGTTCCGCCATGCACCGGATGCCGGACATGCGGGGCAGTTGAATATCCATGAGCACAACATTCGGTTTGAGGTCCGGGATTTCCCTCAAAGCTTCTTCACCGGATGCAAATGCCCCCACACACCGGATGTCCGGTGCGGTGCCCAGCAGCTCCACCATTTGTTTTCGCAACTCCCCGTCATCCTCAACCACCACCACGGATTTAACCGCCTCTGATTTATTCAAAGTCATGCTCGTGCCTTTCGCCGTGATTCTCATTGGTGCCACCGCCCGGCCTAGAATCCGGCTGGACCAGTGGTATGACCAGTTGCAGATGGACCGTGGTACCTTGACCGGGCCGGCTTTCCACCACGCATTTCCCGCCAATATCCTCCAAACGGCGTTTCATATTGGTCAAGCCATTCCCGGCGGTCGCCGCCGCCGGCTCGAAACCGCAGCCATCATCCTGAATGGCGACCCTCAGCGTCTTGCCTTCAAAAGTAACCTTGATGGTTACCTCCGAAGCCTTGGCGTGCTTAACCACATTATGCACCGATTCCTTGACCGCCATCATGATGTTGTGCCGCGTCTGGCTTGAGACCTGGACATGGCTGGGGAGATTGTCCACCTGAAGCCGGTAACGCAACCGCGCCGAACCACACAGACGTTCGGCCATCTGGCAAATATAATTCCCCAACGCGTACAGGTTGTCGTATTCGGGACTAACCGTCCAGATTGTCTGGTACAGGGCGGCAATCAGCTCCTTCGACAGGTTAAAAATGCGCTCGAGGTCGGCACGCGCGTTGTTCGGGAAGGCCTGATCGTTTGGAGACATGGAACTGAGCATGGAAATCTGCGTGGCCCGGGCACCCAAATCATCATGAATATCCCGCGCAATCCGCAACCGTTCCTGTTCCAGTTCGCGCTGGCGTTCAATCCGCGCCAGTTCATGGCGCATGACACGCCATGTGTAATAGCGGCTGCCGCTCGCCGCGAGGGCAATGACCAGCAACAGCGAGAACGCCCAGAAAACGGGCTGCTGCCAGACCGGCGGGGACACCAAAACGACAAGCGAAGCTTCAACCCCCGTCGGGATGCCAAGCTCGGTCACCTCTGAAACGAGAAATCTAAATTTTCCAGGCGGCAAATTCTCGTAGTTGCGCGAGGAGAAATCATTCCCCACACCCATCGTATAGAGTTCATTCCACTCGATCATTATCCGGTCGCCGGGATTGACCTGCGGGGCATTGTCATAATTGTTATGCCACTCGGCATGTCCCCCGGGATCATCATCGAGAATGGCCAGGGCCTTGGCTTTGGAATATTGGCCCAGCTCCACAATTTTAGCCATGTTGGGGTTGCTTCCATCGCGAATCCACGCCTTGGGGTTGGTTCCATCGCGGATTGAATTTGAAGCCGACTCGTCTATGGCATCATCCGATCTCAGCAACGCCTCGCGAACCCCGCCGGGAACGTTTCTGGTCACAACCAGGTCTTTCACAACATAAAGCCCGACGCTCTGGGGCGGACCGGCGGAGGAAATGGTCACCCACAAACGCAACGCCCCCGGCGGCACGACCGCCGTTTCCTGCCGGTGGATCAGGGTTGAATTCTCCAGCGTGCCATTCCAACCCAAACTGTCCCCGCCCACCTTGAAAGTATCTTCGCGGATTTTTCGTCGCGTTCCGTCACAAAATGAAACCGAAACGCGCATTTGACCGCTGTTGGCGTTCCAGTTGGTCTCATGCCCGTCCAGCTTGTAGCGCAAACGGGCGAACAATCGGCTGGTATTGGTGACAGGTCCAAAAGTGAAGGAAACACTTTTTGGGAAGGCTCCCAGCCGCACTTTCCCCGCCAAATCATCTGCAGATATGAGCCGGCCATTCACACTCAACGATTGGATCTTCAATAAATTCGTGGTTTGACCGCAGGCTGGAAGTCCGCCCGCCAACGAAAAAATCACTTCGCAAACCAAAAATATCACAGCGTAGACCTTCACGGGAGGACATTTTGCCTCAAGAATCAGCGAATGACAACAATTGAGGGTTGGTGTGGCAAGTATTTTTGCAAAAGCTACATTTGGGGTCACCAATATGCCTTCTCCACGATTTAATCCAACGGAAATATCCCCTCACTTTAGACAGTAGTGCGACATTCGCGAATCTGATCATGGATGTGGCTGACAAATTCGTGGTGGTGGAACGGGAGCGCCTTGGTGCCGATATTCACTATTTCCGGTTCTGCGACGACATGCTTTTGATCTCGCCAAATCAAACGCACTGCCAGACCGTGTTCAATGCTTATCTAAAGAAGCTGACAGAACTTAAACCAGCATTCCACAAACCCGAAGAAACTAAATATTACAGCAAGGCTCACTGGAAGAACAAATCCAAGGCTTCGTATTGCTGGTCAGGTTAGCGCTGGTTTGGGTGCGTGCCGTGGGTTCAATTCGTCGGTTATCAGATGCGCGATGACGGTTTGGTGAGGCCGAGAAAGGAAGCGGTGGCGAAACAGTGTATTGATCTGGTTGACACCGCTAACACATTGAAGTTTGGCTTGATCGTGGCGAGTCAAAGAAAAACCGGTCATGGCTACAGATGAAAACGGCAGCACAACCAATTGATGTTTCGCTACTCCGCTCCATGCGTTTCGGCGGGCAGCTGCCCAGTTACGCCGCCGTGACCAACGCGCGGATTGCCTCGTTTCACGGGCTGTAGGTCGCTCGTATGCCTCGCGACCACGCCCGTTCCCTCCGCAAAACCGCGCGTTCGTCACGAGCTGCATCCACATTATGCCACTCGATCCGGCGGGCTTCCGTCTGACAAAACGTCACCCAATTAAACTGTCGGACCGGTCGCAATGGTGACTTTTCGGTTAGCGCGGAAGAAGTTCTCGCTAAAAACGTGGCAATTCTTGAATATGTTGCACCTGATGCTGGATTGACAGAAACACAAATTAACCAAGTCATGAACAAGTAACAACAGATACCCTTGATCGTGTATCACAACTACAAACACCTTGCGCATAGTTGTCGCCCTCTAACAATTGCGCGCGACGATCAGCCTCAATGGGGGAAAATAGGCGGCTATTCACCTCAAGGGGTGGAACCTCCTGTGATCACAGAATCAACCCGGTATTTCGCCACCTTGAAGACCGGCGATGCAGAGCAAACAGAATTGAGCCTGTTTATTTCCATGGACTACGAATTGACTTCCCCCAATAGCTTGTGGAAGAACCAATCCATGATGCACTCGAAGGCTAGTCCCTTGGTGCAATTTGTTTTTCATAAGCCTTTACCACGTGGAGAAAATCCCAGATTCGCTTCCGAACTTTCGGGGCTTGGATTGATTATCGAGGAGGAGCGGGCCGATTCTGATGACCCCGAGAAAAACATTATTTGGAACCATCATAAAATTGGCGGGTATCCATTTTTTGCTCGCAGTCGGAATTCCATATTCGAGCAATCCAAAGCTTTGCTACAGGATGGGTATTGGCAGCTCGCGCAATTCTCATTTCCAGATGCTCAGGACGGACCAGTTTCTGGCAGGTGGCCGTTTACAGCATTTGTCTTCCATGTATTTACGAAAGATGCCAGTGGACAGATTGACTTTCGTTACTGCTGGGGTTGAAAAACCCACTAATCAAGAATATGAAACCCAACGCCGACAACCGTCGATTCGTCTTTGTCCTATGGTTGGCAACCAGCCTTGGTGTTTTGGCGGATATGCCAAATGAGATTGTTCCAATATATGGCAAAATCCCCGAAACAGTTGGTTCGGAGACACGCTTTAGAAATGCAGCTTTCAAACAATTTACCAATACGATTGGCGCCGCTGAATTGCACCAAGAGATGGATTCGGCGAATGCTGGAAATGCGACGGCCCAATATCATCTCGCACTGTTTTATGCGTCCGGCCGCGGCGTGCCGCACGATCCTCAAATGGCCGCAACTTGGTGCAGGAAGGCAGCCCAACAGGGCTTGGCCGACGCGCAAAATTACTGGGGGCGGATTTTGGAAAATGGATTTGGCGTGCCGACAAACACCATCGAGTCCGTGGAATGGTATCGCAAAGCAGCCGATCAGGGTAATGCCGAAGGGTTGTATAATCTGGCTTTGGATTATTCCTATGGATTAGGTGTTCAACAGGATTATCAAAAGGCATTGAGCCTCTATAAACAGGCAGCGGATAAAGGACACCTTCCCGCCATGCACAATCTCGGCAACGCGTATTTGCAAGGACATGGCGCAGCCGCGAATATCCAAACAGGCATTCAATGGTTAAAGCAGGCAGCAAACTCTGGTCTGGCAAACTCACAGCGGGCGTTGGCCACGGTATATTCTTCGAGTGTTTATGGCATCACCAACTTTGCCGAGGCGCTCATCTGGTCTAAAATGGCGGCAGAGAATGGTGATCCGATCAGCCAAGCCGCCTACGGCGGGATGTTGAGAAAGGGAATTGGAACCGATCCCGATTCGAAACTTGGTTGGCTCTGGACGTTTAAAGCCGCGACCAATGGCCTGTCGACTGCGCAATATGATTATGGTGTGGCGCTCGTTTCCGGCAAATTCGGTTTGGAAACAAATATTCCGGAAGGAATCAAATGGCTCCGCCTCGCGGCATTACAAGAGGAACCAGGGGCCTTAAACTCCCTTGGCTACTGTTCCATGAACGGCGTCGGAACCCCGCAGGATTTCGCAGAGGGCATGCGTTTTTACAGGTTGGCGGCAAATCGCGGCTCCGCAGATGCAATGGCCAATCTCGGGCTGGAATACCTGAAAGGTCGAGCGGTGCCAAAAGACGAAAAGACAAGTTTTGAATGGGAGACAAAAGCTGCCGAAGCCGGATTCGCAAGCTCACAACTCATTGTTGGAAAAATCTACCTCGCTGGATTTGGGGTGGCGGAAAAAAACATCCCTCTGGCCCTGCAATGGATGACCAAGGCTGCAGAACAGGGATATGCCGCGGCGCAGGCCCAATTGGGGGTAATTTATATGGATGGGCAGGTTGTGCCAAAAGACATCGAAACGGGTAAAGCGTGGCTGGCCAAGGCGGCAGCGCAAAACGATGCCGATACGCTGATCTTATTAGCCATCATCAAGCTGAAAGAAAAGAAATCCTTTGAAGCATTGCTTGAAGCATCCAGCTATCTTCAAAGGGCGGCGGTTTCTGGATCCGCTAAAGGGGAATATCTGTGGGCTGAAATACAACTGGGATTTCATGGGTTGCCAGCCAATAATACTGAGGCAAGAAAATGGTTCGAAATTGCGGCGGAACACAACCAGCCACAAGCTCAATTCAAATTGGCAATCATGTGCCTGAATGGAATTGGTGGAGAACGCAGCCCAGACTTGGCAGTTAAATGGTTAAAGGAAGCCGTCAGCCAGGGGCATTCATTGGCCGCCTACCAGCTTGGCTCCCTGTATAAAAACGGGATAGGCACGGAAACAAACTCGATCAAAGCTTTTAAGGCTTTCAAATTTGCCGCTGAAAATGGAGTTCCCCAGGCGCAATATGAACTCGCGGCTGATTACCGTTTGGGCACTGGAACCGAGAAAGATGAAGCAAAAGTGTTGTATTGGTGCCAGCGAGCGGCCAAGTCAGGATGGCCCGATGCCGAAACTGCATTGGGCCGCATGTATCGCGCTGGAGAGATTGGCATGACCAAAAATATGGACGAGGCAGTAAAATGGCTTACGGCCGGAGCAAGGAGCGGCGACGTATCCGCACAATGTGATCTGGGCTATCTTTACATCCAAGGCCAGGAAGTTCCCTACAGCGCAACAAATGCGATTATCTGGTTTGCTCACGCCGCAAATCAGGGAAATGCGGCGGCGGAAAATTGTTACGGTTACGGCTTGAGCAATGGGTTTGGAATTCAAACAAATCTGATTGAAGGCTACAAATGGCTACTCTTGGCCGACGCTCGGCAAAACCCGCAGGCACGGGTGAATTTGTTGGCACTGGAAGCCAAACTATCGCCTGAACAAATGAGCCAGGGAAGACGACTTGCCGCAGAATTTCAGCCAAAATCTGAAAGGTCATCCTCATTGCCAGTGCCGGGTTTGGACGACTTTTTAAAATGACAATTTTCGGAATTGTGAAGTGAAAGGCATTCTTCATCCCGACTTGGTCGCGACGATCAAGACGGCAAGTTTCCCAGAACCTTTTGCAGACGCCGTAATGCTCCGTGACAAGGAAGCCGGCAAAGAGCTGCAAACGTTTAAAACTGGCGTAAAACCGCCGACCTGAAGCAGGTAAAGCCGCCGGGACCAACGGGCGGGAACTGACACGGCGGCCTCGCTAATGTCGCTCCGGCCCGCCTTCGTCATTTCCCGCCCGCTCGTCCCGACCGGCGTTGACGGAACGCAGTCGCGTTCGCTTCCGTCAGCGGTTGAGGAGCCTAATCTGCCTGGATCGCTCAAAGAGGCGGACTTTTTCGTAAAACCCTGAAAGGCTTGGAACCGACAGGCGGAATCTCATGAAGCCAAAGCTTCGCATAAAACGGTTTTATTACCGGAACGGTCGCATCCACACGGTGAACCAGTGACGGGGATGCAACTGTCACCGGACGGCGCGGGCTACCGGCTGAACACCCGGTTCGCCCGGTTCATCAATGTGCCGGAGTTGATGCAGATTTTCCGGCAGTCGGCCGACGTGCAGTCCGCCGCCATGTTGAATCTGCCGCGCCCAAATTTGGAGGGTGAGAAGCCGTCCATCCGCAATGCGCCGGCCTCGGTGGAACTGAAAGAGTTTGTCGAGGAACTGGTGCGACGCGCTGACCGAATCAGAATGCGTCAGGTCCATCCGCATGAAGACAACATGCTCAAGATCACTACCGAGGGCCGAAAGGCCGCGCTGGATTTGCGCCTGATGAAACCGGAATTGCCGGACGACCCGCAGTCCAAGGTGAATCTCGCTGTCGAAAACATGCATCGCATCTGGGAGACGACGAAGGACGACCGTTTGACGCAATTGGTGTTTTGCGATTTATCCACGCCGCAGGACCGGGGCTTTTCGGTTTACCGGGACATGGCCGACAAATTGAAACGCCTCGGCATCCCGGAAAATGAAATTGCTTTCATTCAGGATTACGACGCCGACAACGCCAAGCTGGCGCTGTTCCGCTCCGTCCGCGCGGGCAAGGTGCGAATCTTGTTCGGCAGCACGCAGAAAATGGGTTCCGGCACGAACGTCCAGGAGCGATTGATTGCCTTGCATCATCTGGATGCGCCGTGGCGGCCGGCGGATGTGGAACAGCGCGAGGGCCGCATTCTCCGGCAGGGAAATAAAAACTCTGTCGCGCAGATTTATCGCTACGTCACGGAAGGTTCGTTCGACGCCTACATGTGGCAGACGTTGGAGACCAAGGCGAAGTTTATCTCCCAAGTCATGAGCGGGGACATGACTGTGCGCCGGCTTGAAGACATGGACTCCGCCGCGTTGACTTATGCCGAAGTCAAAGCCATCGCGTCGGGTAATCCGCTGGTCGTCGAAAAAGCCCAGGTGGAGGCCGAGTTGATCCGCCTGACCCGGTTGCGCTCCGTCCATGCCGAAGAACAGTATCGCATCCGCAGCACCCTCCGTCACACCCATCAGGAGGTGCAGGCCTGGACGGAACGGCTCGCCAATTTGCGCGAGGATTTGACGCTCCGGCAGGATACTTCAGGCGACAAATTTCGCATCGAGCTGGACCAACAGGTTTTGGACAATCGCGGCGTCGCCGGGGAATTGCTTCTGCGGCGTGCCGGGAAAATCAAGATGCGGTTCGGTGAAGACATCCGCATCGGCAGGTTTGCCGGCTTCGATCTGTTCATCCGTTCCGGTTTCAACGACACCACCGAACTCGTGCTGCGTGGCAAAAACAGTTACAACACCCGCATCACGGACACGGCATTGGGCACCATCCGATCGCTCGAATCCGTGGTGCAGGGTTTTGAGGAACGCGCCGCGCGACTGGAATCTGACATCAAAGACTCGCGAAAACGGGCGGGCGAATTGGAAGCCAAAGTGGGTACGACCTTCGAGAAAGAGGATCGGTATCACCAACTCGTGAACCGGCAGTCGGAAATTGAGGAGCAGCTTGATCTCACCAAGAATCAGGCTCCCATCCAGCTTGAGGCCGCTGAAACTACCGAGGTCATTGCCATCAGCGAAAAAGCCGAAATGGTTGAATCGCAAATCGTCAAACCCAGACGAGGAATAAAAGTATGAGACAGAATTTGGGAGCGCGGGAAAATGGGGGCCGCTCGCTGGCTCCGTCGGCGACGCAGATCATGGCCGACCGGGAGGGCAGTTTGCCGGTCTGGGTGCGGGCACCCAAGCAAGGGCATGAATTTTTTTCAGGCTGCACGCGGCCAAAACTTTATGAGAGGGCGGGGAATGGTCTCATTCGATCTGTGTCCATACGCGAACCTGGCAAAATAAAAGGCGTCCGGCTGTTTCATCTTGCCAGCATCCTGGCTTTTATTGAACGGTGTGAGCTCGAAGCCAAACAGCTACATGATGATCAGAGTCAATTTTGATTCCTGTTCAGTATTTGCTTACGCGACCTGATATTCTCAGAGCAATTGGCGAATCGGTGTTATTTCATCGCATCTGGTGTGATGTCACCAAGCAAACGGTTGTCAGAGTAGTTAGGATGCTGGGGTGAGAGGTTCAGAATCGCCACACATCGACCGAGTGCCGCTTGCTCAGCCAATTCTTGCTCAGTTTCTACGAGGTGAACTTGCTCAAAGCAATGGTCACAAAACCGGACTTTCGGGTCATCTGTGGCTCTTAATCTCTGCCATAGTTTGGGGCATTGAAAACTCACCGTGCAATTGTGGATTTCACTTTTCATAAACGCTTGAAAGCTGCCTAAAGAATAAAGCTTAACCAGGTGGGAACTGCGACATGACCAATCCTAACGGACTTGGGCGAAGTGACGACGCTCACCCAGATTGGCTCCGGCGGTTAGGCGGCTGATCAATCTTGTGAGCGCCTAAGAACATAATGGTAACGAATCACGTTTGGCTGCCCTTCGGTCGCAGAAAACGAAACGACACGCCATCCTTCTCCTGCTAACTTGGAGATCACGGCGTCCTGCTCGCCTTCTCGTGCTTCGACTGTCTTATACTCCCACTTATTTGTGTGGTGAATCGTGGAGCAACCGGCAAATATCAACGTGCTGGCTGCGAATAACAGTGCGATGGATTTTTTCATAATATTTGTAACACCGAATCATTCGTATGGTTGCCGCTTAACGACAGAAGCTGAGCCAACCCGAACCTGTGACGCGACACGCAACAGGCGTTCTCGATTGATCTTAAGTGGCAATTGGGTTTGGTTCCCGCGGCTTGTTAGGTGGCATCATTGTGTAACTGCATCTGGGCTATTAAATGAGATTGCCTTGCCACTTCGGTCAATCCAAACCAGCGTGTCTTTGGTAGTAATTGCCATAAAACCATCCTTTTCAAAGCTCGGAGACTTTGCCGCTAGCACGCACTGTTGCTGCATCTGACCAAGTGTGATGCTATTCGTGAATCGATAAATGTCACAAAGATTCGGAACCTCGTTGGTGAATGTGCCGCTCCTCCGAAGCTCATCTGCTGCCTGACCAAGCTGCGACATAATAATGATAATCTTCGCTCCTTCCTCCATGCCACTCAACTCGCGCTTGATATAAAAACCAGCGATCGCAATCAAGACGAGAACCGCCGCAATTATGATGACGGTAATTTTCATACGCTTGATGCCGCCTAACGAACCAAGCTGAGCCAACCCGAACCGCTGACTCGGCGCGCAACGGGTGTTCTCGAATTACCCACAGCGCCAATCGGGTTTGGCTCCGGCGACTTGTGAGGTGGCGTCAACGTCATACTATCTCCATGTCATAGTCTAAAACTTCCTCCAAACGCTCGCATAGCGGTGTTGCTGCTTGCTCATTCCAACCTGACTCAAAGCCGATAAAAATCTTTTCGGTTTCTGGGGAAAGCGTGAAAGAAATGTAAGTGGAGGGATCATCCGCCACAATCACATATACTGAATGACCCAGCACACGCTTCTCTCTGTCAACATCTTCGGCGGAACACCACTTGGCACCTCTTTTTAGAGCGCTCGTCATACGCTGAATAGACTCCTTGCAATCTTTACTGGCGCGTTCAATGTCCAACTTGACGTGCTTAAAACTCCCCTTGAGGCGTCGTATGATTTCATCAATGGGCAGCGGTGGCTGCCCTTCTTTTGGTATTAGCTCATGCGCCATAATATCCGTGATGTTGTGCGAGCCGCCTAACGACAAAAGCTGAGCCAACCCGAACCAGTGACGAGATGCGCAACGGGCACTCTCGAAGAACCCAGAGCGTCAATCGGGTTTGGCGACTTTAGGCCGCGTTGTTTGACTCGTGCTGAACATATTTGAGTAAAAACGTGTGCGCTCGCCGGTAAATCCAGCGAGCACCATACCACGCGGCAACTAGTGCTAGGATGCTAAGAAGACCTCCAACAACTGAAAGAATGCCATGTGCTCCGGGGCCGTCCCAGTCGGTGATACCCAGCCAGTCTGGAACAGAAATGATACAGCCAAAGACAGCAACTGCGACGACCACCGCGATAAGGCTGCAGAGGCGGCGATACTGTCGAGTGAAAGTGAAATAAGAAATCGTCAGAAACACTCCGGAGACCACGACAGTCAAGGGCGCTAGAAAAAGCCAACGGAAAACCCAATGACCACCGTGCTGCTGAGCCAAGTCAATCATGCCATCAACAAGGCTGTAGATGCCATAGCCTGCGAAACCGCCGACGACTAACCAACGTAACATACTTTTGGTGTTCATTTGCATGGGGTCGAGTGGCCTAGACAGTATGGCTGGCGATGAAAGGGAAAGCGGTGTCTGCTCTCCGGAGTAAACGTGGGTTGCACCGCGTGAACGGTGCCGAGCCACCCGTT
>Ga0247670_1000304_pt1 | contig 12577 bp, 11 predicted proteins | sample CNK11_metaG_FD_183042 | JGI IMG/M metagenome (GOLD analysis project Ga0247670, IMG submission 183042) | Soil microbial communities from Purdue University Martell Research Forest, Indiana, United States - CNK11 | ecosystem: Environmental > Terrestrial > Soil > Temperate forest > Bulk soil...
AAACGGAAAACCTGTTGGTCCCCGCCATCCGCAAGTTGCGAGATACGCTGGACGCTAAGTCCCGCCTGTTCTCGAAGACGGTGATGGTGGGCCGAACACATCTCCAGGACGCCACGCCACTGACGCTTGGTCAGGTGATTTCGGGTTGGGCGGCCCAACTCGATGAAGCCCTGGCGGCAGTCCGCACAGGCTTGGATTCTGTCTGTGCGCTGGCGATCGGCGGAACCGCTGTCGGGACTGGGCTCAATGCTGACCCGCGCTTTGGCGAAGTGGCAGCCCGAAAAGTCTCGGAGGAAACGGGAAAGCCGTTCCGTTCGGCGCCGAATAAGTTTGCGGCCCTATCGGCACACGACGGAATGGTAAACCTCAGCGGTACATTGCGGACACTGGCTGGCGCTCTGATGAAGATCGCCAACGATGTCCGTTGGTACGCCTGTGGCCCCAGGGCTGGCTTCGGGGAACTGAAGCTCCCGGAAAACGAGCCAGGCTCCTCAATCATGCCCGGCAAGATCAACCCCACCCAATGCGAAGCAATGACCATGGTAGCGGTGCAGGTATTCGGTAATGACCATGCCGTGGCATTTGCCGGCTCGCAGGGAAACTTCCAGCTCAACGTGTATAAGCCCGTGATGCTGCACAACGTGCTGCAATCCATACAACTCCTGGCTGAGGTTTCGCGCTCGTTCAATGATCGCTGCGCGGTCGGCATCGAACCGAACCAAAAGAGGATCCTGGAACATCTGGAAAACTCGCTGATGCTGGTAACGGCGCTGAACCCACACATCGGCTACGAAAAGGCCGCCCAGATTTCACTGAAAGCTTACCGCGAGGACGTCTCGCTGCGGCAAGCTGCTTTGAAACTGGGTTTCGTAACCAACGAACAGTTCGATGATTGGGTGCGGCCCGAAGAGATGACGCACCCGCTGCAGAAATGATTGGCTGAATCATGAAACTTCCACATCTACGCCAGACCATCGAAACCGTGGCCCATGCGGTACTTCTCGCACTCTCGTGCCTGATTAGCTTTTGGCTCATTACGTCCATCCTTGGTCAGGCGCACTTTATCTCCAAGGACGATGACCTTCTCGGCGGGATGTGGGCTGTGGTGGCCACTATATTCGTGTACCACGACAGCTATACACAGAGCCTGAGTGCCGCCTTATTGCGGATATCAGCAACGTCCGTCAGCTTCGCCCTCTGCCTTGTTTACCTGCTGATATTTCCATTTCACGCGGTGGGGATGGCCGCCCTCATCTGCATCGGTGCTGTCGTTGTAGGGCTGGTCGGCTGGCCTAAAGCCGGCATTACGACCAGCATCACGACCGCGGTTGTTATGGTCGTGGCCGCTTTAAGTCCCCACAACGCCTGGCAACAGCCAATACTGCGTTTGCTTGACACCATGGTGGGAGTCGTCGTTGCCGTAGCAGCCGCGCGGATCGGGTCTCACATCAGTAGCGGCGCTTTGCAGGACGGTGACCGTAAGGAACTGGCCGTGCGGGAGCGCATGAGGATGTAGAACTACTCGGCAATGGAGCCTCCATTGATTACGGGATCCGCAACTCACGAACGTCGGAAGGAGACGCGATCAGCACCGGAAGGGCCCAGTTCCTATTGCATCGCGATGCTGCCGGGCGTCCTCCAGCTTCTTTGCGTAACTCCACATTCTCTATTGTTCCGGGCAGGACGTATTCGTTGGTGGAACCAGAACTACTTCGTGTCTGCGAATCCGCCGTTGTGATTGTTCGAGGGCGATGACAAATGGAGGCGATCGCACAGTCCCTAATGCAATGGCCGCATGGCCAAGCCTGGTTCCGCGACTTTCTCAAAGAGGAGCTCTCCCCCTATCCCGGAAGGCTTGCCGTCGTAGCCCGGATGGTCCTTGCCGCAACGGTCCTGATGATTATTTTCATGACCTTCCAAATTCCTTACGGGTCCTACGCAGCCCTCTATGGGCTTACAATCTCCCGGGAAGATCCACAAGCGACGATCAACGACGTCAAAATCAATATTATCGCGTTCGCCTACTCCGCCGTTTTTGTCCTGATCGGGGCTATGCTTTTTGCAGGTGACCCGATGCTGCGCTTGCTCTGGATCATCGGCGCTTTGTTCGCAGGCTTTTTTGGACTCAGCGCCATGAAAAATTACACCGCTGCAGCACGTTTCGGCTGGATGGTAGTCATTCTCATTCCAATCTGGGACAAGCACATCACCGCAGAGGCCAAGGTCGAGGGCACTTTGTGGATCGTTGGGGCGCTCATGATTGCCAGTCTGCTGACCGCTGTCCTTGAGTTAGTCTTTGAAGCATTGCATCCACCGAAAGACCTGCTCCGCTCCGTGTCCGAGCGCTTGATCGCCGTGGAGGAGTTGCTCACCTGCAAGGCCGAAGGTCGCATGGTGGACCAAAAAACCACGAACCACCTCGCGCACTTGAGCATGCTAGGCACGTCGAGATTGCGACGCGTTTTACTGCGCTCCGCTGTCTCGCAGAATTATGGCGAGCAGATGGGGGCCGTGGTAGCTCTCGTGGGGAGGGCGGTGGACATAGCCGCCAGCTTAGTGCATGTCAACCCACAGTTTTCTGAGGATGATCGAAAGCGACTCCGGGTTCTAACTGACAACCTCGCCACGATCCGCAACGACCTGCAAGCCGAAAGGGTTCCGGGCCCAATCCGGCAGGCTGACAGTGAACGCTCCGAGTCCGTTCCCCTATTGGGTGAACTGGAGAAAACAGTCGGAATGATTCCCGAGGTTTTTACCGGCTTGCAATCGCTCAGTGCCTATGCGCCTCCGCCGCCAGGGCACGCGCCGCCAGCGCGGCTGCTTGTCGCTGACGCATTCACCAACCCCGAACACGTGAAATTCGCGATCAAGGGCTGCCTGGCCGCCAGCCTTTGCTACGTTATCTACATGTCGCTGAGCTGGCCGGGCATCAGCACGGCGGTTACTACGTGCTTTCTGACCGCCTTGAGCACGATTGGCTCTTCCCATCAAAAACAGGTCTTGCGTATCACTGGAGCCTTGGCTGGTGGCGCCGTAGGCATGATCGCCCAGATTTTTATTTTACCCTCTGTTGATTCGATCGCCGGGTTCACGGTTCTCTTTCTGGTCATCAGTTTTGCGGCTGCGTGGCTCATAAATTCCGGTCCGCGCCTCTCGTATTTCGGCGTGCAGTTCGCCTACGCCTATTTCCTTATCAATCTTTCGGAGTTTACGATTCAAACCTCGCTGACCCCCACACGCGATCGCGTCGTCGGCATTCTCTTGGGTCTCGCGGTCATGTGGCTTGTGTTCGACCAGTTATGGGGCGCGTCGGCGATTGTCGAAATGAAAAGCGCCTTCATCTCCCTGTTGCGCGCCTTGGCTAAACTGGCCCGCGAACCGCTCTCCAAAAACCTGCAAGTCGCTATTGAGCAGAGCTACGCCCTTCGTGAGACGGTCAATAACGATTTCAACAAAGTCAGAGCGTTCGCCGATGGGGTGCTATTCGAATTCGGGCCATCGCGTCAGCAGGACCTGGCGTTGCGAAGCCGAATTATCAGCTGGCAACCTGAACTGCGGACGCTGTTCATCAGTTGCGTGGCTTTGCTCAAGTACCGCCTGCGTCTCCCAGGTTTCGAACTCCCCGAGCCAGTTCGCCTCGCCCAGCAAGAGTTCGAGCATTCTCTCGCCCGCAGACTGGATAACATCGCGGACCGATTCCAGAGTGGAGCACATCCAGAAATGGTGGACTTAGAAGTCTCCTTGGTTCATCTGGAAGAAAGTGTCAGGTCCTGCAGTTCAGCGCCTGAATTAGGAACCGCAAATACCCAAACTCTCCTGCTGCTTTCACGCCGGGTCGAGAGCTTAACAGCATCTCTGGACAAGGAAGTTTGATATCTCCCGCCGCCTGCCTTCCATTCTTCCCATTTAAGAATCCATCGAATGAGGGAGTCGGGAAACCGTCCCAAGTCCAATAGAAGGTTGCCGCCAGTGAGGTAAACCATACTTGTGAATCGAGTTTGTTCGAACTCGGCTTGCGACGCCGTCCTCAGACAGAATACGCATGACATAAGTGCTGCTCAGCAGGCAGGTGGCCATCCGCTCCAGCCTGGAGCCGCGCGTTAGTTTCAATCTCGTGGATTTCTACCATAACGAATCGCGGCTGTTCGGAGTGGATTCTCTAAAACTGAGTTTTGAGGAAACGGCTGAAATTCTCCGTAATCTTACACCGGGATTCGAATCCGGCGAATTCCCGCCGCCTCAGGTCCTCACTTTCCCACTCGCAGAAGGCCCGAAGGTTTATCGGGACATGCAGGAAAGGCGGCTCAAAACGAAAGTGGTTCTCATACCCTGAACCTGCGAATTGGAAGTCAAATAAGGTAACGTGGCATGGATGGTATTCATAGTTAATTATTCCGTCTGCGCCCGCGTCTCTAATTATTCCGCGTGCTTCGGCTGTGAGTCCACTGCGGCTACGATGATTTCGAGAATTACCGGTTGGCCGTCGGGAATCAGGGATCGTTGATTGCCTGGTAAAACGGTTAGAAATGATAATTCCATTCGTTGCATCGCTGTTTCAATGCGGCGCAAGGAGTGACCGCGCACCGAAACTTCGTGCGTGGCGAAAATCAGGCGCAGTTGCTGTTCCTTCCCATTCCGCGTGAGTTCGGCAAAAGCGAACTGGTCAAACGGCAGCAGCAGGCTCTGTTCAGCCGACCGTTCGATTTTGACGCCTTGGGCGTTCGGGTCGTTCGCCCAACATTCGGGTGTTTTTGTGCTCATGTTTTTGTATGTGTTGATGGTTTTTACGACGAGCCATCTTGAGACGGCAAAATGTGTCGGCCGCGCGCCGACCGAACCGGAGCATGTAATCGTGGAGTCGATCCCATAGGCGGATGCCAGGGCGAGTCGCGAAATCCCCGGATATTTCCAGCGCCAAAGGTCTGTGACCGGAACGTGCCACATTCTCGCGGAGTTGTTCCTTGTCCGGCGTGAAAATGCGGATGCCGCGCCGCCCACGCGAAATCGTCACATACCATTGCAGCGCATTGGTTGCAGTTTTGATGGTCGAATCAGAAAAGAGGACGTAATCCACGGTTTTGCCTTGCGAACCGTAGGACGTGACCGCGTAGCCGGGTAGGAACTCGCGAAAATTTTTGTCTAAAATGCGGCCATCGGTAAGTTCGATGCCGCCGTCAGACTTAACTGAATTGACAGTGACCAACTCACCGTTCGTGACACGGCCGCCTGACATGAGCTTGCGATTGGCCTTGAGATGTAGTCGGTCGCCTGAAGCGAGCGAAATGTCACGCGTTTGGCAGACCGTGACACGATTCAGCAGCTTGTTTGGGACGGTGACAAACTTTCCGTTGATTTCAATCAGGACGCCCGCCTTCACGATTCCTGCAAGTTTTCCTTTGTCTCCGGGTTGGGCAGCACGAACTTTTTGATTAAAGACCACGATGGCTTCCGGCGGGTAAAATCGTTCGTCTCGTTTCTGTGCATTCGTAAGGTCGAGTTTGTCGAGTGCTTGAACAACGGAGTCCGCAGCGCCCAGCAATCCTTTTCCTTTCAACGCGTCACGCACGCTCGAATTAACCCGGTGAACCTCAGCCCAGGTTTGTGAGACGACCACTGCCGCTGCGTTCTGTTCCGCAAACCGGACGTATTCGTCGGCAAGTTTGTCCGCTTGATTGCCCAGACCACACGACACCACCGCACCCATCTTGTCGAGGCGTTCAAATGAATTGGCGATTTTGCCCGCCGCCGCTGATTCAACCGCTTTACGATACTGCGTGATGCGAATCCGCTCGTCATCATCGCTGCCAAGTGACGGGTCTTGGCGACGAATCTTATGCAACTCGACGGGTTTAACGCCGGAGTGCCGTTCGATGGCGAGCAGCGCATCCGAAGCTTCCACGGCTCCATGCTGCCGGGTGTCGCCGGAAAGTATCAGCCGGGCGTTTCGTTCGCGAACCAGCCGCATCAGGTCTAACATCTGCCGCCCGCCTATCTGACCCGCTTCATCCACCACCACGACCGCGCCGGCGTCGAGTTCACGCTTGATCAGAAAACTTGCAACCGTTGATGGCGACTGAAACCCGGCTTTTTCCATGTCCACAACTTGCTGGCGTTGCGGCGTGAGCACGACCACGCGACGACCGGCTTGCTGAACTTGCTCGACCAATTCGTGCAATACATAACTTTTGCCGGTGCCAGCGCCACCCCGAAACACTGATATGGTATTCGTTGAGCAGAGCAGGGCATACAGCGCCTTGCGTTGTTCATCATCCAATTTCGGAATTGCCGGGCGGGGATTTGCCACCAGTGGATGACTGGCCGCGACGCCTTCTTTCGCGGTTTGAACAATCTCCCATTCGCGCATTAAAACTTCGCGCAACGTCACTTCACCTGGACGTGCTTCGTCCCGGATGTAACCTCGTTGCCGGGTGAATTCCTTGAGTTCGGAAATGGAAAAACCCTCGCCACGCGCCCGCCCCAATGCCTCCTGCCACACCTGACATTCCAGCACAACCGAGTTCCGGTCGAACAAATGCTCTTCTGCCCACTGGACGGCTTCACTCACGTTGACGGTTTTTTGTTTTTCCACCCTGACCGCCGGTTGCTTTAGAAGCTGGCGCATCTGCTCACGGTCAGAATCGCTCAACTGCGCATCCCACAATGTCCGAAGTTCATCACGATTTAAGGTCTTTTGCTTTCGGCTCCGCTCCGACTCCGCCAACCGTGACCTCAATTCAGGGATGTTGCCGGCTTTGAGTTCTGGCTTTTCGGCGAGCAATTTACCCAGGGCGGAATCAATTTGTTCGCGCCGTTTGGAAAACCGCCCGCACAATTCTTGAGCGATGCCTTCGAGTTGAAAATCACCACGCGCCCGGTTGCGTATCTGGTAGCCGAAAGACCGAAGGTCACGCGTCAGTTCATGGTAATAGACATTCTCGGCAAACTTTCTCGCCCGAAAAAGCTCGTGGTTTTCCAAAGCCTTCCAGCGATGTTCCACCGGATCAAACGTGGCGTTGATCACAATGCAGTGCGTGTGCAGATGCGGATCGAGCGCGCGTGAGGTGTCGTGGGTGAACAACGCGGCGGCAAAATTCCCCGTCAGCCGTTCACTTCGCGCGCCACCGATGCGAACCCGGGTGGCTGCGAATGCCTCGAAATGTTTTATCGCCAATCGTGCCGCCCGATCGTGAGCTTTGAAAATCCTCTCGTCGTCGCCGAGGAAACCCGCCAGCGAAACCGATTTCGGCGGGGAAAATGTGAAGTCATAAAATATCCGCCGGTCGGCCACGGTCTGGCCATCCTGAATCCGGGTGGTCTTCAATTCCAGCGTCAACTTTTCACCTGTGGCCGGATGTTGATTCTCACACAGCCGCAGAAAATCTTCGGCGCGGACTTTCCCGGACAGTCCAAGCCGTTCCGCGCCCAATCCAATCCAATCGCCGGCCACGCGCTGACCTTCATCATAATAATCGCCAACGCAGAGGTGCTCCTCAAAATATTCGCGGGCATTTTTCAGGTTGTATTGTGTCTTGGCCGTGACCATGCAACGGACATTACCCGGACTGTGCGTGCATGTGGTGTAGCTGATACACCACCGCACCGACAGGTTGTGCTGAACTGGACGGCATGAACACGATCAACACGATCACAATTCTGAGGTCCGGCAAACCAATGTGCGGAGCCTGTCACGCTGGACGGGAATGTGTCCGCAAGTCAGGTGATTTAATTTGCACCCCTGTTGCGGTGCGGACTCAACCAGTTGTCGAAGCCAGTTCCACACAACCGGAACGAACACCGTGTCCTGGCAAATCTTGGCCAACCATTCAGCACCAACCCGCGCACAATTCTTCGCCCAATAACCAACCCTGACCATGCAAACTGCATCCACCACCCAAATTCGCACCGCCATCGAAGTGTTAAAAAAGCATGGCGAACATCTCAACCACCACGCTTCCATCCTGGCCGTCGAATTGGCGGAGTCACTGCCAAAGGGACATGAAGCTGGACGTATTACAACCAGCACCATCGAACAAACCAGTCGTATCGAGACCGTCGCCGCCCAACTGGAAAATTGGCGCGACGATTTACTATAACAGAGGAGGCAATGTGTTTCCCATCATGTTTAAGACAGGGCACGCCTTACTCCTGCCGGGTGGCAGGTTTTCATGTCCGCGAATCGGTCGCGGTGAGGGCAGGGGATGGCATCGCGATATGCATCGCTCATGGCCGCAAACGCCGCATAGCCACGATCGTGATCTGGTTCAATGCCGGACACGGACGCAAACAGTCCATGTCCGCGAACAGTCCGCAACCGCGTCCTGCCCACGCCAACAATCACCTTCACAAACAGTCCGTATTCACGAACTGGCAACGGCTTCAATTGGCCTCGAACAGACAACAGCAAGGGTCGTGGATTGGCCGCCGCCAGTCCCAAGTCGTGAACCATCCGCGCTTGTAAATTGGCCACGGACGCGATTTATCTGCAATCACAGACCGACAATGAATCATGCGCGTCGCCGCATCGCCTTGTCCGCATGGACGTCAGTCCATTTCCCGGTTCAAATTCAAATGATTCCATTTTATGGCCACGTTTGATACCGCGGAAGTCCGCAAGGCGGTCGCTGAATTCACCCCTCGCCGGCCGCAGAAGTTCCAGGATTTGATCCCCGCCAAAGATGTGATCGTTGAGTTGCGACAGAAAGGCGGGTCGTATCGTTCCATTGCCGACTTGCTGACCCAACACTGTCTGCCGACGAGCAAGACGGCCATCGCCATGTTCTGTCACCAGGTTCTCGGCGAAAACATCCGGCCACGCAAGCGGCCAGCGCGGAAACGCCCGCCGACTTCGATGTCTGCAAATGGGGGAGCAGGTGTAACGGCGTTGGCGCCAGCGGGTGAATCCAACCTGCCCGCAGAACCGGTTCCCCAATCTGACAACGGCGAAACATTGCTCGCCCGCTCGCGCGGTCCGCGTATCGCCCAAATCCTTAAACTACAACCTGATGAAAAGACTGATTCTCATCCTTAACGGCAAGGGCGGTGTCGGCAAAAGTTTCTTTGCCGTAAATTTTGTCCAGTTCCTGAAAGACCATGGCATCGCTCATATCGCGATTGACAGCGACAACGAGAACTCGACGTTGAAACGGTTTCATCCCGACACCCGTTTTCTGGATTTGAGCAACCCGCGCGATCTGGATGCCATTTTTGCCGCTCTGGGCAAAAGCAACCTGGTGGTGATGGATTGCCGCGCCGCCTCCACCGACCTGTTCATTGATTATTTTACCGAGATTGAGCTGCCCACCGTGCTCACCGCGTTCAATGCGAAACTCACGTTGGTGATGCCGGTGAATCACGAATCCGACAGTGTGGATCAAATCCAACGGCTCACGGAGGAATTCGGCGACCGGTGCAATTATGTCGTCGTCCGCAACGCGGCGCACAGCGACAGTTTTGCCATATTTGAATCGAGTGAAGTTCATGCACGAATCATCAGCAAACTGGGTGGACGCGAGATTGCCATGACCCGGATGCAGGACTGGCTCGTGGAGGCGCTCAATGCGGAAAACCTGACCACCACGGCCGCCCAGAAACATCCCTCCTTCAGCCTGCTGGACCGGCAGCGCCTCCAGAACTGGCAGCGCAAGCTGTTCACGCAGATTGAATCTGCCGGCGACCTGCTTCTCCTTCCCAAATAATGACTGCGCCTCATCCAGTGCCGGACGACTTCGACGAGGAATTCGCCAAGGCCGTTGCCGGGTGGCGCGATAAACATCGGCTGCGAGAAGACGACGCGGTGACATTGCTTGTCGAGTTGTTCCGAATTCATCAACAGCATTGGGATGAACTCCGTCGCCGGGAGATCCCTGCATTCACTGAATTTCGGACGGACATCGGCAAACTCGCCGATGCCGCGCGGATATTTCAGGTTCAATCGTCAGCGTTATTGGAGGCATTTCGTAACCAGCCACCGGGTGAAAAACTCGTTCGGATAACCCGCACCGCCGCGGTTTTTGCCGCGCTCGCTTGTCTGCTTGGCGGCTATCTTATCGGGAGATCCTGGCCATGACGCTCGATTTTTTCCCATTAAAACCGCCCGGCCATCTTCCGCTTTTTTCAAATGTGGTAAAACCAGCGATGTTGGGACTCGGGATTCTATTGCTGATTATGGCAATTCGCTTGTTGTTGAAACCGGAACGTAAAAGACTGGTCGCGAAGCTCGGCGGATTGACTTGGAAACGCAACCAGTTTTGTCGCGGTTGGCTCATTACCGGCGACACCGGCTCTGGCAAGACCAGTTCCGGCATCAACCAACTCGCCCATCAAGTTTTCCAGAACGAACCGACATGGGGCGGGTTGTGCGTTGATGAAAAGGGCGTTTATTGGGAAACGCTCGCCGCAATGGCGCGTCACTACCACCGCGAACAGGATCTGATTCATCTGCAAATTCGCGAAGGCGGCACCGATGCGGAGCCGAAGTTAACGCATCGTTATAATCTGACTGGCGACCGGAGTATTCCGTTCTCCACCTATGCCAAGTTCATCGTGGACACCGCCACGAGTCTGGGGCAGGGCGGTGACAAGGGATTTTTCAAAAGCCAGGCACAAACCCACATTGCGCACGCGCTCGAAATGCTTTTTGAATTGAAGCGCCCCGTGACTTTGCTGGGTGCTTATGAATTGTTGTCCGATGCCGATAAACTCGAAGAAGAAATGGGAAATCTTGAAAATCTCCTCGAAACTCCCCGACGGGCCGCCGTCTATGCGCACTTTTTCGACCGTTTCCTCACCCAGCCTGCCGAGCAATTTGGCGGCGTCCGCGAAACCATCGGCAACTATCTGCAATATTTCCTGACTCCGGAAGTTGCGGAAGTGTTTTGCACCGGCGAAAGCACTTTCGATTTTTCAGCAATTGACCAAGGCAAAATCATTCTCACGACGATGCCGCAAAAGTTCCAGACCGAACGGCGTTATGTGAACACATTCCTCAAATTACTTTATTACAATCATGCGCTACGCCGCTTCGACAAATCCAAAATAGACCGCGCCAAAGACAATCTGCTTATCCTGTGGGCGGACGAAGCGCAGCGGTTCATGACGGCCAGCGAGGACGGCACGAGCGATTACAACTGCGTGGACGTGATCCGCGAGGCCGGCGCAACTGTCGTCGCCGCCGCACAAAGCACGACGTCGCTTGTGCCGCCGCTTGGCATGGACAAATCAAAAGTCCTTACCTTGAATCTTCGCAACCGGATGATTTTCCGCTCCGCCGACGAAGCCGATGCCGTTCAAGCCGCCGATTTTCTAGGCAAGAAGCAAGTCGTGAAGCGTTCTTGGGGATCAAGTGCGGGAAAGCGCACGGTGAATTATTCCGAAACCGAGGAACACAAAATCAAACCGCACAAGCTCCGCAATCTTTGCGACCATGAGTGCGTTCTGGTCCACTGTGAAAGAGGGTTTCAACGTCTCACGCTGCCGCCCCTGGAAGCCAACGGTGAAATCAGTGGATGGTTTCCGTTGTGGCGACAGTTGATTTGACGCCGACAAGTGTCGGTGATTGACAACCATTTATAGTCAGCGAAACTTCAGTCATGTCATTTGACCGCAATCAAGTGGCTGGCAAAGTGGCAAAACTTGCCGCCAAGGGCGTGTTCGTCGGCACATCGAGTCGGAAATATGAAGGCTGGCTTGGTCAGGAGGACCGCCGCTCTTCAACTTGAGCGGCATGGTTGCCCCTTAGTGGCGGAGATTGATCGGAGGCGGCAGGTCATCCCGGTCCCGCCGCCCGCGTGCATCAAATTTCGCGTGTCGCTTACGAACGAACGCGGATGATCGTCTTCCCCTTGATCCTCTCGGTCGGGTTGAAGGCGGCGACGGCATCGTCGAGGGGCGATACTTTGCCGATGTTCGTCCGCAGTCGTCCCTCCCGCACCCGCCGGACGATCTCCGTCAGTTGGGCACGATCAGACTCGACAACGAAGTCGATCGCCCGGCCGTCGTCGGGCCGCGCCTCAGACGGTCCGACAATGGACACCAGCGTTCCTCCGGCTCGAATCAAACGCGCGGAGCGCTTGCCGATCTCGCCGCCAATGACATCAAACACCAGATCGACGCCGCCGACATCTTCCAGCCTGTCTCTGCCGAGGTCGATAAACTCCTGCGCGCCGAAGTCGAGCGCCTTCTGACGGTCGGCCGCGCGTCCGGTGCCGATGACGTGGGCGCCGGCCTCTCGTGCGAGCTGCGTCACCATCGAACCGACCGCGCCGGCCGCGCCGTGCGCGATCACGCTCTGCCCCGCCCGAAGGCGGCCGTGCTCGAACAGTCCCTGCAACGCGGTGAGGCCCGACATTGGCAGGCTCGCGCCTACTGTGAAGTCAACGTCGCCCGGCAGCGGCGCGAGGTTGCGAGCCTCGACAGCAATATATTCAGCCAGGGTACCGTCGCGATACCAGTCCGTGAGGCCGAACACCCGCTGTCCCACCGAGAGACCCGTCGTGCCATATCCGACGGCGGTGACCACTCCGGCCAGCTCGTGGCCAGGGACCGGCAACGTTCGGTCACGGCCGACGCGCGACCACCG
>Ga0247670_1000305_pt1 | contig 12565 bp, 9 predicted proteins | sample CNK11_metaG_FD_183042 | JGI IMG/M metagenome (GOLD analysis project Ga0247670, IMG submission 183042) | Soil microbial communities from Purdue University Martell Research Forest, Indiana, United States - CNK11 | ecosystem: Environmental > Terrestrial > Soil > Temperate forest > Bulk soil | place...
CCTGGTGTTTAGCCGGCGAACCCTGCCATCGCAAAACACCAGGCGAGCGCGCCGACGAGCACCAGTTCCGGCAGGCGCGCGACCATTTTGAACACCGGCGGCAGCACGAACTTGCTCACCACATACGCCACCGCCACCAGCAGAATCACCTTGCCGAACGCCAGCAACAACAGGCCGATAGCGGGATTCTTCAGGTTCGGCTGGATGGCGAGAAACAGGATCACCGCGATGTCCTGCAACACCAGCACACCGAGCGTGATGCGGCCCGCGAGCGTTTCGAGTTCGCGTTTGTCGTAGAGGATCTTGACGATGATGATGGTGCTGCTCATCGCTGCCGCGACGGCGAGGTAAAGCGCCTCCAGCCGGTTTTGCGCCGGGCCGCACAGGCCGAACACCAGCCAGCCCAGAAAAAAACAGCCGAGAATCTGCACGGTGGCGGTGAAGGTGATGACCTTGCCCGCGCTCACCATTTTCTTCAGGTTGATCTCCAGGCCGATCATGAAGAGCAGCAGCGACAGGCCGATCTCGGAGATGGTCGCGATGTCGCGAACGTCCGTGACCCACTTGAAGCCGCGGGGCCCGATGGCAAAGCCCGCCACCAGATAGGCGAGCAGCAGCGGCTGGCGCGCCACCTGCGACACCACCGCCACAACCCAGGCGGCGATGATGCAAATGGCGATGTCGGTGACAAGTCCGTGCTCCATGCGGACGGAAAACTTAAACGAGCAATTCAATTAGGAAAGCAGGAAGTCTGGAAATTCTTCCGCCGGGGGAATATCTTCGGCGGAAATGAGCCCTGACACCGCTTTCATAGTCATGGCACGGTCTCAAATTCTGCCAGCGGAAACTTTTAATTCATCAGTTGCTTTGCTGATGCAGGCAATTCCTTCACCACAAAATTGTAATGATACCGGTTGAAATAAATATTCTTCCCTTCGCATTCCAGTTCGCCGCGCTGAAAATCGACGTCATCGGAGCGGAACGATTTTTTTGCCGGAACCAGCAGTTGTTCATGATCCGCATTCGCCGCCATGCGCCACTGACCGCGACCGCCAAAATAAAAATCACGGACTTCCCGTCGCTGGTCTGACGTCAGCTGCGTGGCATATTGCGTTGCAAAAATGCTCATGTAGGGATCCACCGGCATCCAGCCATAAGGAGCAAGATGGATTTCCGTCCAGTCATGGATATCCTGCGCTCCCGGGAAAGTGTCCCAGCCCGATTGCCAGCGGGCGGGAATGCCGTTCAGCCGGCAGAGGGTGATGAACAACAGCGCTTCCTGGCCGCAATCACCGTAGCCATGCGAACGGCAATACTCGCTGAGGTTGGGAACGGTCGAATACTCGGTGGCGAAGCTGTATTGGATGTGGGTGCCAATCCATTCGTAAAGCAATTTCGCCTGTCGCGCCGGATTTTTTTCTCCGGCCAGAATCTTTTCCGAGAGCGTCTTCATCGCGGTGGAAAAAACCACCTGCGGCGCTTCCCTGGTGAATTTACCGACAGCGGAGTCTTTGCCGTCAAATGGCCGGACTTTTTCCGGTTCGACCTCGAAGCGCACGCCTTGCGTCCGGTAATGATAATGGATTTTGAAAACCGTCGGCGCATTGCTGACCGCCGGTTGTTCCAGGTAGAGCGAACGAATGGCGCTCGCTTCCGGCGCGAGGTGTTTCACCGGGGAAGAACTCGAGACCAATTCGAAGCCGTCCTGATAGGGATAGCTTCGCGGCACGGGCAGCCATGCGTTGACGGTCTTGCCTGCCGCGACCGCGTCGGCATCCAGAGTGATTGTCATCATGACATCGAACATTTTGGGCAAGACATACGGGCTGTTTTCGCGCGCGGCCGCCTGTCGGATGGCAACGCAATTTTCCCACAACGCTTTTTGAAACGATTCGTCCTTGGGCTGGATGCGGCGCGGATTTAATTCCGGATAACGAAAGAACAGATTCGCGACGCTCGAACCCATGAATTTCTCCTCGCCGTCAATCACCCGGGTGTCGAAGCGCTTTTCGGCGATCCATTTTTCAAATTCATCCGCGGATATATCACGAACCGCTGCCTTCAGCTTTTTTAGCAGCTCGGGCCGTGTGAAGGGATAATCGAGGCGGATGCGATCCAGGCGATCGAGTTCGAATTCAAGGATTCGTCGCTCGGCGGGAGTTGTATTCGTGTCGGCGATTGATTTTTGAAGCAGGGCGGCGGCTTGCGCAAACTGTCCGCTTTCCTCAAAGCCACGCGAGGACTGATTGAAATCTGCGTAAGCCGGTGCGCAAAGCAAAATCAGCACGGCGGTGAACCAGAGCTGGAATGATTTCGTCAAGCCCAGGTTCATGCTTATCTCATTCGCTGTTTTCAGCCATTCAACGCATCCAGCGCGGCCTTGGCGTGGTCGCGCTTGGCCTGCCACTCGGCGAGGCGCTGCGAATGCTCCTGCAACACAGCAGGCGGAACTTTCTCCGTGAATTTCGGATTGGCCAGCTTTTGCTCGACCTTGGCGATTTCCGCTTCGATCTTTTCGAGTTCCTTGGTGACACGCGTTTTCTCGGCGGCCAGTTCCTCCGGGCTGCGCAAACCTTCGAGCGGGAGATACAGTTCGCCCAGTTCGGTGCGCGCCGTCAGCGTGCCTTTCGCGGGCTGATAGTCCGGGTTGACCTCCACGGCTTCGGCGTTGAGCAGGAGCCGGATCACTTCGATGTCATGCGGCGGCAGAAAATTCACCGGCTTGAGGACGTATTTGATTTTCTTGCCCGTCGAGATGTTCGCCTCGCGCCGCAGGTTGCGGCCTTGGGAAACGAGTTCGTATTTCGCACCGGCAATTTCCAGGTAGCAATCATCCAAGCCGTAGTGGCCTTTGAAGTCCTCATCGAGCGGCATCGGCCACGGCGCGAACATGATCGTCTTGCCGCCTTGATTGTCCGGCATGTCGGTCGAATAACCCATGCCGTGCCACAATTCCTCCGTGATGAACGGCAGGAACGGATGAAACATCCGGATGGTGTGGCTCAACACAAAGTCCATCACGGCGAGCGTGTTCGCCTTTTTTGCTTCTCCCTCTCCCCCAGCGGGGGAGAGGGCGGGGTGAGGGGGCGTCTTCGTTTCAGGTGCGGTCTCATTTTTTTCGTCACCCCTCATCCCGGCCCTCTCCCCTCCGAGGGGCGAGGGTGAAACATCCGCGGGCGGACGCAGCACCGCCTTGGTCGCCTCCACATACCAGTCACAATACTCGCTCCAGAAAAAGCGGTAGAGCGCCGCCGTCGCGTCACTGAATTTATATTCGTTCAGCGCGATGGTCACTTCGCGGATGGCCATGTCCAGCTTGAGCAGGATCCATTTGTCATCGCTGGAGAGCAGCGTCGGTTCGATTTCACCCTGAATTGGGAAGTCGGTACTGCCGACCATTTGCCGGAAGCGGCAAGCGTTCCAGAGCTTGTTGCAGAAGTTGCGGCCCAGCTCGACGTTCTGTTCATCGAACAAAATGTCCTGGCCGAGTGGTGCGGCACGCATCACGCCGAAGCGCAACGCATCCGCGCCGAACTTCGCGATGAGGTCGAGCGGGTCGGGCGAATTGCCGAGGCTCTTGGACATCTTGCGTCCCTGCTTGTCGCGGATGATCCCGGTGAAATAAACATTTTGGAACGGCATGGCATCTCGCAGCCCGAACTGCGGCTCGCCCATGTATTCGTAGCCGGCCATGATCATGCGCGCGACCCAGAAGAAGATGATGTCCGGCCCGGTGACGAGGTCGGTGGTCGGATAAAATTTCTTCAACGTGCCGGTCTGCTCCGGCCAGCCCATCGTTGCAAACGGCCATAGCCACGAACTGAACCAGGTGTCGAGCACGTCGGGGTCTTGAGTGAAGCCGAGTTTGTCCAAATAAGTAGCCGCTTCAGGCGATTCTGTCAGCGCATGAACGAAGATGTCATCGTGATTTTCGGAAACTATATCCCAGACAATCGTCGATGATGAATTGGGCAGAGTTATTGTTGCTGCAATACTGCTTCCCGACCCGCGAAGAGCTTGTATGACCTCATCGGGCAATTCGGAAAACAACATCTGCTTACTCCACACCGGAATCCGATGTCCCCACCAAAGCTGGCGGCTGATGCACCAATCCTGCAAGCCGCCCATCCAGTGGTCGTAAACTTTCGCCCAGCGGTCGGGATGAAATTTCATTTCACCCGAGCCAACAACCGCACGGGATTTTTCCACGCTCGGATATTTCAAAAACCATTGCTCGCTCAAGCGCGGCTCGATCGGCACATCGGCGCGTTCGCTGTAGCCGACGTTATTGGTATATGGTTCCTCTTTTTCCAGCGCGCCGAGTTCGGTGAGTTTTTCTACCGCCACTTTGCGCGCCTTGAAACGGTCGAGCCCGCGCAAGTCCGCGCCCGCTGCGTCGTTCATGTGACCGTTGGCCGCAATGACCTCGAGGGGCGCAAGTTTCTGACGAAGTCCGATTTCAAAATCCGCCTTGTCGTGCGCGGGTGTCACTTTCAAAACGCCGGTGCCGAAGGCGAAATCCACATGCTCGTCGCCGATGATGGGAATGAGCTTCTGCTCGCGCGGCAATTCAACCGGCAGCGGACGCAGCACGTGCTTGCCGATGAGATGCGCGTAACGCGGGTCTTTCGGATTCACGGCCACGGCGGTGTCGCCGGGAATGGTTTCCGGCCGCGTCGTGGCGATGGTGAGCCAGACGCGACCTTCTGAATCGGTAATCGGTCCAAAGGCGGGAGTCGCCACCTCACCCTGACCCTCTCCCTCAGTGTGGGAGAGGGGACCAGCAGTGAGCGGCGCCGCGCGTTTTTCTCCCTCGCCCCCCTTGGGGGAGAGGGTTTGGGGGAGGGGGCTTTCCGCCACCTGAACCCTGAAATAATACATGAAGCCGCGCTGTTCCTTCATCGTCACTTCTTCGTCGGACAACGCGGTGAGCGAGGCGGGACACCAGTTCACCATGCGCTTGCCGCGATAGATGAGGCCTTTCTTGTAGAGATCCACGAACACGCGTTGCACGCAGCGCGAATATTCCGGGTCCATCGTGAACCGTTCGCGCGACCAGTCGCATGAGGCGCCCAGCTTCTTGAGCTGCTGGATGATGATGCCGCCGTATTTTTCCTTCCAATCCCAGATCTTCGCCACCATCGCCTCGCGGCCCAGGTCATCGCGATGCTTGATTTCACCAGCCTTCTTCAGCGCCTTCTCGACCGCGTTTTGCGTGGCGATGCCCGCGTGATCGGTGCCGGGCAGCCAGAGCACCTCCTTGCCCTCCATGCGCGCCTTGCGGCAGAGGATGTCCTGGATGGTGTTGTTGAGGACGTGGCCCATCGTGAGCACGCCGGTGACGTTCGGCGGCGGGATGACGATGGAATACGCGGGCTTGGCGGACTTTTCGTTCGCGACGAAAAACTTTCCGTCCAGCCAGAATTGATACCATTTGTCCTCGACGGACTGCGGTTCGTAAGCTTTAGAAATTTCAGACATATTTTTTAACCACGGATGGACACGGATGAACACGGATAAAAATCATAAAACAACGCGATCCCATTCGAGGCGCGGATTCTTGAAATTCAAAATCAAGCCGACACGTAATTTTGTGATGCGAAGATAATTTGTCATTTCGCCGCGCTCATGGTCCGTTATTTTCTCAATCACTTTTGTATCCACGATGACGGAACCAAACACAATCAAGTCGGGCACAAACTCGGCAACTTGAACGTCTTTGTAAATGATCGGGAATCGTTTTTGCTGTTCGTAAGGTATTTTGCGCAACTTAAATTCAACGACCAAAGCGTTCTCATAAACTTTCTCGTGGAAACCGTGGCCGATTTCATTCAACACATCAAAAGCGCAACCTGGAATCTGATGCGTCTCGTCCTTGAGCAACAGCTTGGTGTTTTCAGGGTGGTGCAAATCCAGTTTTGGATCCGTGTTCATCTGTGTCCATCCGTGGTTAAAATCATTTCTTTAACAGCGCGTATTCCATCGAGTCCACCAACGCCTGCAAGGAGGCTTCGATGATGTTTTCGCTCACGCCGACGGTGCCCCACTCGCGCTTGCCGTCGCTGGATTCGATCAGCACGCGGGTCTTGGCCGCCGTGCCCGCCACACCGTCGAGGATGCGCACCTTGTAATCGGTGAGCGTGATCTTCTTCAGCTTCGGAAACGACTTGGCCAGCGCGGCGCGCAGCGCTGAGTCGAGCGCGTTCACCGGGCCGTCGCCTTCCGCGACTTCGTCATGGACTTTTTTACCGACACGCACGCGCACGGTCGCATCGCAGACGGACTGCTTCTTGTCGCGGCGCATCGAGACGTGATATTTGTCCACCGTGAACAGGAGCTCCGGGTTGTGATCCAGGATGCCGCGGATGATCAAAGCCATCGAAGCCTCGGCGGCCTCGTATTCGTAGCCCTCGTGCTCACGCTGCTTGATCGAGTCGAGGATCTGGCGCAGCTCCGGCGTGTCGTTCGTGATCTTGAAGCCGAGTTCCTGCGCCTTGATGACGATGTTGCTGCGGCCGGAAAGATCGCTGATGAGGATGTTGCGCTCGTTGCCGACCAGCGACGGATCCACGTGCTCGTAGCTCGACGCGAGTTTCTGCACGGCGTTGACGTGCGCGCCGCCTTTGTGCGCGAAGGCCGCCGAGCCCACCCACGGCAAACGCGGGTTATGGCGCAGGTTCGCGACTTCATCAACGAACGCGGAAAGCTCCTTGAGCTTGGCCAGCGATTTCGCGGGAACGCAGGTTTTCTTCAGCTTGAGCGCCACGCAGGGGATGACGCTGGTCAGATTGCAATTGCCCGTGCGTTCGCCATAGCCGTTGATCGTGCCCTGCACATGCACCGCACCGGCGTCCAAGGACGCCAATGCGTTGGCGACACCGAGACCGATGTCGTCGTGCGTGTGGATGCCGATCTTGCAATTCAGTTTGCCGAGCGCGGTCTTGGTGATGGCGGCAACTTCGGCCGGCAGGCAGCCGCCGTTCGTGTCGCAGAGCACCACGAAATCCGCACCGGCCTTTTCGGCGGCGCGCCAGGTGTCGAGCGCGTATTCGGCGTTGAGCTTGTAGCCGTCGAAGGCGTGTTCGGCGTCGTAGATGACGAACTTGCCGTGGTCCTTCAGATATTTCACGGTGTCGGCGATCATCGCGATGTTCTCGTCGGGCGTGCAGCGCAGGACTTCCTTCACGTGCAGCATGGAGGTCTTGCCGTAGATCGTGACGACGGGTGTTTCCGCTTCGATGAGCAGGCGCACCTGATCGTCCTGTTCGACGGGCGTGTTCTTTTTGCGCGTGGAGCCAAAGGCCGCGAGCCTGGCGTTCCTGAATTTTTTCTTCTTGGCCTGCGCGAAGAACTCAATGTCCTTGGGATTGCTGCCCGGCCAGCCGCCTTCAATGTAGTGAACCCCGAAAGAATCGAGCTTCTCGGCGATGCGGAGCTTGTCCGCAACCGAGAAATTGATGCCTTCGCCCTGCGAACCGTCGCGCAGGGTCGTGTCATAGATTTCAACCTGGGGTTTCATAAATGGCCGTAAAAACGGATGGCTACTATCCCTGAAAACGGCGGCAGTGGCAAACCGTAAAACGGGGGAATCAATGGAAACGGAGGAACTTGACTAGCGCCGGGTCAAGTTGTCTTGCCATCGCTTAATTGCCTCGCGGTGAACTGCCGGATCAAAATGCTCTCGCTTCGGAATCTCAACCGCGAGTTTACGCACAATGTCCAAGCGGTTGTCAGGCGACTCAGTGGGGTGAGGAAATTTCTCCAAAAGCGGATTTGCAAGAAACGCGTTGAGCTCTGCAATCAATGTCTTTTCTGCATCCGAATGCACTTCAATAATAACTCTACTGCTCAATGAATTCATGAATGAGCGATGCTGGTCAGATTCATCTCTGAACCAATAAGCATCGCTATAGAGTTTTCCAATGCCGTCATGTGAGAGGATGTTTGCTTTCAGGCAGATTGCATCGATCTTGCCGGCAGAAGTGCGAAAAACTGCTTCGAGAGAACCGCCGTCGCGATAGGCATCGGCGCTGATGAGAGAATGGAATGGCATTGGTCTTAGCCCAAAATATTATTTAACCGTAGTGCTACATGATGCCGTGCAAGACTGACTTTTTTTAAGTGCGGCTGTTGTCATGGGGCTATGAGAGCGGACTGGCGAATTTTCATCAAGGATTATCGCCGCCGCACCCGGAGCAGGGGCGCAGCTCATTTTTTACGAAGCCGCACATTTCTCAATCCCAACGGGATTGCGACCTTCAGCCCAAGGTTGCGAGGAACGAGCTACCTTGGGAACGCCCCGTCAATGAACCCAACCCCAACGGGCGTTGCGGCATCGGTTAACGCCGGGAGGCCGCAACCCCGTTGGGGTTGATGGATTTCTTCCGACGCTCACCCAAGGTAGCTCGGTCCGAGCCGGACGGGTCAACCTCGCAACCTTGGGCTTTGAGACGGAATCCCTTCGGGATTCTTGGACGGCACGCCGAAGCCCTGCAAAAATTGGGATGCGCACCCGCAGCAGCTTGATCATGCACGAATGCGTTCAAATCATCCGCGATGTTCTGCACTCCAGCCGGGCTGCAGCTCACAGGGACGCGGTCCGTTGAAGCATTGCACGCGGTGCTACTGATTCAGCGATCCAAATCGTAACCCAACTGTCGCCAAACTGTCATTGGCATCTTTGCGCCGGCCCGTTAAAACAAGACACGACATGGCGCGGATCCTTTACAGCTGTTGCGGCGAAGGCCAGGGCCATTCGTCGCGCGTGCTCACGGTGACCCGGGCGCTGATCGAACTCGGCCATGAGGTGAAAATTCTGGCCAGCCACAAGGCGTTCGAGGTGCTGCAGCCGCACCTGCCCGACGTGCGGGAAATCCCCGGCTTCACGTTCGTCTATCGCCACAACCGGGTCGAACTCGTCGCCAGCTTTCGCGGAAATCTGCCGCTGCTCCGGCAGCGCGGGCGGATCATCCGTGAAATCCGCGACCTGATCGAGTCCTGGCAGCCGCAGCTCGCCATCACCGACTTCGAGCCGTTCCTGCCGCGCGCGGCGAAACTTTCCGGCCTGCGCTGCATCAGCCTGGATCATCAGGGCGTGATTCCCCATGCGCGCCCGAAGCTGCCGCTGGCGCAAATGATTCCCGCGCTGGCGGCACGGACCGTGGTGCGGTTGACGGGGCATCAGGAGGAGGCGCGGCTGGCCACTTCGTTTTTTTATCCGCCGGCACCGCCCGTCGGAAACGTCCAGTTCTTCCCGCCCATCCTGCGCGAGAAAGTGCTGCGCATCACGCCGCGCGACGACGGTTATGTGGTCGTCTATCAGACCAGCAGTTCGTTCACGCGGCTGCCGGAACAGCTCAAGCATCTGCCGTTTCAATTCAAGGTCTTCGCGTTTGAACATGAAGGCGCGGATGGCAACATCAGCTATTTTCCGCGTTCGGACACGCGGTTCATCGAGGAAGTCGGCGGGGCGTCGTGGGTGCTGACCAACGGCGGCTACACGCTGATGAGCGAGGCGTTGTTCCTGGGCAAACCGGTGTTCTCGCTCCCCGTCGCGTGGCAGTTCGAGCAATGGCTCAACGCCCGTTATCTGCAAGACCTCGGTTATGGCTGGATGTGCGACGACCTGCGCGAGTTTGAGGTGAAATTGTGGGAATTCCTTGGCCAGCTTGACGTTTGCCGCGCAAACATTTTGCGCCAGAATTTCTTCGGCAACGAGCTGGCCCTCGCGCGCATCCAGGAATTCCTGCCGGCGGCGACATCCATTTCCACGCCGCTGGTTCAAGCCCGCTGAGTTTTGTTGCCGGAACAAAAGGCATGCTGGCCGGGTCCGACGACCGGACGTGTCAGGTTAAAAATCAAAGCTGCCGCCCAGGCCCGGTTTGAGCTGGGTGGGGATGAGGTCTTCCGGCTTGGCCTTGAAAGGTGTCAGCGTCAGGTTGGCCTTGAAATTGCCGATGGAAATATGCGCGTAATCGATGTGGTTGCCGGTCATGGTCACGGGGAACGTGAAATTTTCCCCGTGGTCGCTGCGGGTGGCCAGCCGGGTGAAATCCTCCGGGTGAATGGCGGATTGGAACACATAATTGGCATAACTGATGTCCGTATCATAAACCGGCACACCCGGATTTGCCCACAGGTCAACCCGGGCTTCATAGTTTGCATTGGTCATCGAAAATTCCCCGACGGGATCCACTGCCGGGCTCGTCAGATCCGCAGGCGGGTGATGGTGCCGGCTGGCGTGCGCGCGATGCCATTCTTCCAGGACCACACCTCCGGTCAGCAAGAGGATGGCGGCCGCGATCAGCCGGCGCCGGAAATGGAATGACTTCAGCATAACTCCATGAAAACGGGTTTGCGAAGGGGCATCAAGGAATATCGCCGGAAACCAGGTTCACATCGTTGAGACCTCAAAGACGGAGCGCGACCGGTCCCCGGTCGCAGCGCATGGAGGGCAAAGAGCGTGTAGAAAAATCGGGGCATCTTCGGGCGGGCCTAAGCGCTGCGGGCGAGGGACCGCCCGCGCGCCGGGGCTGGGTCAAGATCCGCCCAGATTCACATGCTTTGTTAAAGCTGCTTGGCCTCACTTCGTCCTCGTCCTCGAAAGCCTTTGAAAGATCGAGGACGAGAACGAGGATGGCCATGGGCACGACGCGTTCCGCAGAATTGCTCATGGCTGGCACCACATTTATCGTTGCCTCAAACGCGGGGCGGATTAGAGTGTGTATCAACAAATGAAAACATTTTTCTGGGCGCTGGTTTTGGCGGGGTTGACTTTTTTCCGGGCGTCGGCACAGGTGACGGTGGAGGTGGTGACGGAGCAGGATCAGTTTCTGCCGAGCGAGGCGTTGCCGGTGGCGGTAAAGATCACGAACCGTTCCGGCCAGCCGCTGCATCTGGGCGCGTCGCCGAACTGGCTGACGTTTGATGTGGAATCGGCGGACGGCATTATCGTGGTCAAGAAGGCGGAGGTGCCGGTGATCGGCGAATTTGACGTGGGCTCGTCGCAGGTGGCGACCAAGCGGGTGGATCTGGCGCCGTATTTCGGGCTGTCGCGGCCAGGACGATATCGGATCGTCGCCACGGTGCGGATCCAGGATTGGCGGGCGGAAACGGCCAGTCCGCCGAAAAATTTCGATGTGATCACGGGGGCGAAAATCTGGTCGCAGGACTTTGGCGTGCCCATCCCGTCCGGCGTGACGAACCGCACGCCGGAGGTCCGGAAATACACGCTGCAAAAGGCGAATTATCTGCGCACGCAGCTGCGGTTGTATGTGCAGGTGAGCGATCCGGCGGAAGCGCAGGTGTTCAAGGTGGTCAACATCGGGAAGACGGTTTCCTTCAGCACGCCGGACGCCCAGCTGGACCGGTCCTCCAACCTGCATCTGCTCTGGCAGAGCGGGGCGGCGCATTTCACGTATGCGGTGGTGAATCCGGACGGGGAATTGGTGCGGCAGGAAGTCTATGATTATGTCGCACCCGGGCCGCGTCCGCGCCTCAATATTGCGGCCGACGGCACGGTGACGGAATATGGCGGGGTGCGCCGTTTGCAACCGGAACCCATGCCGATGGTGAAAGCCCCGAACGATCTGCCGTCCCCACAGTCGCCGTGAGGGCGCGGCTCATTGCAGCAGCGCCTCAGACGAGCTGACTTCCGCCTGCATTTTTCTGACGATCATGGCCGCGCGGGTGAGGGCATTCTGCTGGGTCTCGCCAAAAAAGGAATCCAGCCGCAGACGCACCGCCGCCATCACCTCGCCGTTGCGGTCGCGAAACGGCATGGTGACGACGACGGCACCGTGGCTGCGGGCGAAATAAATTTTGCCGCCGGTGATGGCATCTTTTTCCGCGTCGGTGCCGGGCTGGCCGATTTCCTTTTCATCCTTGCTGGCGATGATGTGCGGCTGGCCCTGCTCATTCAGCGTATACACTTGTAATCCCAGAATGCGCGGCTGTTTTTCCATGATGCTGCTCACCAGCCTTTGGGCCGCGGGAATCTGCGGCGTGTATTCAATCAGCGTGTCGCAAAAATAGCTCACCGCGTCGGACTTCGTCCAGAAACCAAGCTTGCCTTCCGGCTGGGGTTTGTCCGTGATGGTCGGGAGGACTTTCTGCCCGTCCAGCGAGCATTCGATGTTAACCCCGGCACAGTCAATCTTCAGCTCATGCCAGACGTTGGTGGCGATTTCCAGCGGCAACCGGACGGGCGACACGATTTCGTCGTTGACCATCTTGTAGAAGGCGACGTTTTTGCCCAGGGCACTGGCGCGGAACACGTAGAAGTTGGACGGGTTTTGAAAACGGAACACCACGCCGGCCATCTGCTCGACCACACCGCTGACGATCTTGAACCGCGTGGTGAGCTTGAAATCCTTGAGGCGCTCGCCGTCGTAGATGAACAGCGGATAACGATTGTTGGCCGGATCCTGGCTGGTCTGCGCGAGCACGGCGCGCTTGGACACGGATGGGGCCTGGTCGGTAAGCGGTGCCAGCAGCGGCGGGACATCATCCATGAGGATTTTCCAATCGCCGGGGAGGCCGCTGCCGGCGAGGGTGGCGTGGAAAT
>Ga0247670_1000306_pt1 | contig 12562 bp, 9 predicted proteins | sample CNK11_metaG_FD_183042 | JGI IMG/M metagenome (GOLD analysis project Ga0247670, IMG submission 183042) | Soil microbial communities from Purdue University Martell Research Forest, Indiana, United States - CNK11 | ecosystem: Environmental > Terrestrial > Soil > Temperate forest > Bulk soil | place...
TACCTCGCCGTGCCCCATCGCGGCGCGCAGGCCGCGGAGATCCGGGAATACGAAACGCAAACGACCGGCCGCTGAGTGTTTGATAAAATCTCCAACGGTAATCGACACTACGAGGAGACTGCAATGCGCATCACCGTTTTCCTGACATTATTTCTATTCATCACGAGCGCACACTCCGCGGACCAGAGCACGCATCGAGATGCCGGCCTCACCCGATGGAAAGTTTCCGACCGCAACCGTCCAGTGCCGCCCGTAATCACGCCGGGCACGGCGAGTACGCAGGAAGCGCCCGGAAAGCCGCCGTCGGACGCCATTGTCCTCTTTGATGGCAAGGATCTTTCGAAATGGGAGAGTAACAAGGGGGGACCGGCGCAATGGAAGAGCGTTGACGGCGCCATGGTGGTTGCGCCCGGGACCGGAGATATTCACACCAAGCAGGCCTTCGGCGACTGCCAGTTGCACGTAGAGTGGGCCGAACCCGATCCGCCGCATGACAAGGACCAGGGCCGGGGCAATAGCGGCATTTACCTGATGAGCAAATACGAGCTCCAGGTCCTCGATTCTTTCGAGAACAAGACTTACGCCGATGGCCAGGCCGGAGCGATCTATGCGCAAACTCCGCCGCTGGTGAATGCATGCCGGCGTCCGGGCGAGTGGCAATCGTATGACGTCATTTGGCATGGGCCGCGCTTCGCCGCTGATGGTAAGCTCCTGCGGCCCGCGCACATCACGGTCCTGCAAAACGGCGTGCTGGTGCAGGACGACACCGAATTGACGGGGCCCACCGACTACATGCATCGCCCGCCCTACGTTCCACACGCGGAAAAAATGCCGCTGCTGCTGCAGGACCACGACCAGCCGGTGCGTTTCCGCAATATCTGGATCCGGGAGTTGAGCGAGTAGCGCCGGATCCTGCGCGGCGCGTGGGAAAGTTACAGGGTTTCGCGCAGTGCGTGCACGATAAACCGCTCGGGGGCGGGCCCGAGGTAGCGGAACGGATAACAGGTCACCAGGGTGAGGGACGGAAGCGGCGAGTCTTCCAGTACCTGCGTCTCGCGCGGGCCGACCACCACGCGGGAACTCACGCGGTATCGATAGGTTCCGTCGTGCGTCGTCACTACAATAGTGTCGTCCTCATGAATCCCTTGCAAGCCGCGAAAAAACGTATCGCGGTGTCCCGCGATACCGGCATTTCCCGTATTGCCCGGCAGCGGGGTCCCGGGAATGTGACCCACGGCTAGCGCCAGCGTCCGTTGCGAGACACCTTCGAGGATCATGGCTTTCAGTCCAATGCGCGGGATTTCGATCCGTCCCACGATGCCGCGATCTTCCGGTGATTGGAATCCGACGGTGTATGCCGCTCCGTTACGCACTGCCAGTGATGCCATGTCGCGCCCAGAAAACGATGCCGATTGCGCCAGAAACTCAGTAACCGAAATATCCTCGCCGCGCAATTGCTGATCGAACGCCCAGTCCTGATAGGACTGAAAAAGCCACGTCTGCGCCAGCATAAACGCGCACAGACCCATGCACATGAACCCGAATCCAAATGACAGCCGCTCTGCCCGACGCAATTGCGCCTTCGTAAATCGCAGCCGGATCTGCAGGCTCATCGGCGTTCGAGCTGCAATGCCAGAATGCGCAGCAGGGTACCGCAGCCGATTCCCAGCAAGCCCATCAGGGCGACCAGAGCCAGGTAGCTTGCGGTCTTGGGCAGGCTCGCGATCGACTTAGGTGCAGCGGGCGCCATAGCTTTCGTGTCGCGCGCGCGGGCGCGGCTCTGCGGAGCAGCGGGGTTCGGTGAGGGACGGATGTTCCCGGCCGCTAGCGAACTCTCCGGCGGCTCAAGCTTCCTCGGCGATCCCGCCTGCGTTTGCGGCGCGACTGGCGGCGCCGTGGTGGCCGCGGGGGTCACGTTCAATGGTACGGCTGGCGCCTCTGAAAGCAGCGCAGCCAACGGCGCTCTGGCCGCAGGCCGGTTGGGCTCCGCCACCATCCTGGCAAGCTGACCGATGTCTGCCGGCAATTCGGCCGGCAGCGAGAGAACGCCGCGCCCTACCGATTTCGCCAGTTCCGCCGCCTGGGCCTTGGGATACACGAATTCCTGCCCGTATTTGCGGCCCGGCGCGAACCAGATCCGCAGCGCCTTGGGCTGCTGCGAGCCGCGCTCGAAGAAAGTGAATACGGTCTTGTCGGTGGGCGGCAGATCGTAATTCGGCATGGTGAGCATGGTCGACAGCAGCCGCGTGCCATCGCCGGTCCAGAGCTGAACGGTTTCGAAAACCTGCAGGACGTTGCGCTGGGCTTCCGGTTCGATCAGCTTGAAGACATATTGGCCGGTATCGAGCATCATGCCGGGCACTTCAACGGGGGTGTTGGTCGAAAACTGCGTTTGTTTCAAGGGTTCCGCGGCGCGCACAGTAGCCGGCAACATCGCAAAAACGTTGAGAGCCAGACTTGTCGCGACGCAGATCGTTCGCCAGTTCATACCAATCTGTTGCGGGCCTGAAACCTGAGTCTCATCCTACTACAGTTGGATCGAGGTGTCGTATCGATAGTGGGTGGTGCGCTAAATGCAGAATTAGCGGACCACCCGATAGTGGGTCTTAGCGTGGAGAATCGGAGCGTTGCTGGGCAATCGCCGTGCTCGTTATTGCGGCGGCGATTGTCCACGCCGCACAGCCGCGGTCTCCGTTTTTGGCCTCCCGGGAGCGTGCACCAGCAGTTTCCGACGCCCAACCTTAGTTGTAAAGGCCCAGTGGAACAGACACAGTGATCAGCGGTCCGGTATGACTCCCAGCAATATAAGGAGAGAATACAGCGTATGAATAGCCTGAGATTTGCAGGTTAAGGCGATGTCCGTCTGTTCCAGAATCCGGGTTCGTCACCGTTACGTTGGCTGCGGTCAGGTTGAAATATGAGACCGTTCCCAAGGGTGGCGTGGCTCCCTGATTGTAGAGCACCATGTTGGTGATGGAGGTGGAATCGGTCGGATCGTTGATTGCGCCCCACCGCGCCGCATAACGCGCCCGTTCTACCAAGGCTTGATGAACGAACAGGAACTGCCCGAAATCGAACGCACCGATCAGCATGGCGAAAAAGGCGATGAAGATTAGGGCGGTCTCCACAAGCACGCTGCCCTTACTGGTTCTCCGTCGCCGCGAAGAGATGCCGCCCAACCTGATCTTCTTCATACCGGTGACCAGATCCCTTGGTAGGCATACGTCACCTGAGGCTTCTTCGTAAGGGTAGTGGTCGCGAAGACCGAGTTAATCGTATAATCGCTAATGGAGACCGTCATTGCGCTGGGTACCCCATCCGTAAAGGTCACGGACAAGTTGGCGTTCCCCGTTGTCAGGCCGGGCAGAACCGGCGTGGTGCCCGTCGTCGGGCTCCCATACAAAACCATATTCTGAACTGCCGTCTGAAACGCGACGGACGGGGCCGTAGTCGCCGAATCGTACGGCACCAGCGACGCATACCGCGCACCCCGAGCCACAGCATTTTCAAGGTTGTTGTACTGGAGAAAAGTGAAGCCAAACTGAAACGTCCCGACGAACACTGCTACCAGGACGCCCGAGCCGATGGCGAACTCCAGGATGGCATTCCCGCGGCGATTCCCCGACACTTTCGCAATCCATCGTTTCATTGGACTAGTTTCACCCGGGACGCACCCGTGGAGCCCCCAGCCCCGGGGCTGATGCTCCCGATGTTGTATGGTCCCGCGTATATAGCGCAGAAGGGATCATTGCCGTTGGTGGTTTTCGTGTAATAATTGCTCATCCCGGGGCCATTCGCGACCAGAAGAAATTGTCCATAGCCGATCACGTTGGTGTGCGTAGGGTCCAGTGGATCCACGATTGGCGTCGGTAGCAGCCGCCGCCCATTGTGAATCGCAGCTAAGTATGCGCTGACCGTGTTGTCGGTAGTGTTGGTGTCCTGGCTTGCGCGTTCATCCAGATATCCCGCCTCGCTCGCCTTGGTCCCATTGCTGAGGGCGGGCTCAATATTCGTGCCCACGTCCAACGCCTGCACCTGAATGACATCAACAATTTCTTGCTCAATGATGCTATTGGAATTGCTTCCCCAGTAGCCGCTTGTATTCGCGCCCCAGTTAGTAACCACAGCCGTCTTCGAAGCCTTCGAGTCCCCGGAGCACGGAGGCGAAACAAAGCATTTGTCCGGACTGTTGGCCCCACAGCCACTCTTTGCGCTGTTGTATTGCGGCCACTGAATGTCGTAGGAATCTCCGACGATGAGCCCAAAGTTCGGGCCTGTTGTGTTCGTACTGACGGCAGTGTATGGAGACAGGCCTCGAGGGAACGAGGTTATGGCTATTTGTCCCGCGGTTGCGGTTGAAGACACGTTCTGCGTGGTTTTTGCGACAACCACGGGAAGAAAGTACAGTTGCAATGGCACGGTAGCAGTGACGCGTACATAAATGTACCCCGCCGCCGGACTCGGACTGGCGTCCCAGGGACCCGCAACCGTCGTCGCGAACGTGACCGTGGGATTGCTGACTTTCACGGTATCGAGATTCCACGTGTTGGTTGAATTGGCGACGGTGGATTGGGCATTGGTGATGCCTGCCGTAGTTCCATCGAGCGCCAGCGCGGCAGCGAGTGCCGCAGAGTCGCAGTAGGCTTGCGTTTCGTTTTTGGCGATAAACATTCTGCCCATGTCGACGGCCAAGCCGAGGACACCGATGAGAGCAACGGCAGCTAGAGCCATCGTAATCAGCACGAAGCCATACTCCCGGCCGTTCCGGCGGACCACCGACATGTCTCCTGGTATCTTGGCGCCATTGCTCCGCATCTCTTCTACTCCATGTCCGGCTGGGTTCGTGCAGGCCTCAACCCATATGCTCACACTTAATATTACTGATTCGTGTTTAGCCTATGGAATTGGGCACATGGCGTAGACTGGCTGAAAAAAGTACTTAAAACACTTCTTGCGGAGGGCTGCGGTAAGACCATACTTCCCTGGGTCTTTGCGGATCGGGTCTATCGCCATGGAAGCCTCTGTCACCCACCGAGCATCCGACGGCCGCCATAATGATCCTCTAGAATGGACTGAGGCTTCTCCTTTGCGGCCGGCTCTCTTCTTCATTATTCTTGCCGCCTCCGCGGCGCAAACGCGCACTGCGTCCACGCCCAGCTGGCGCGTGGAAGTCGATGCGCTGAAAGCTAAAGGCGATGCCGCCGGGGCGCTCGCCCGGCTGGAGCATGTCGAACAAAACTCCAAGCCATCGGCGGCTCTCGAAGATGAAATTGGGTTTCTGCTCGCGGTCCTCAACCAACGAGCCGGCGCATTGGAACGCTTCCGCAAGGCCATCGCCATCGACCCCAAATTTGCCTCCGCGCATTATCACCTTGGCGTCGCGCTTTGGCTCGAAGGCAATCGGGAAGCGGCGCTGCCCGCGCTCGAACGGGCTGCCCACCTCGGTCCAAAAGTCTTCGACTATCGCTATCGCTACGGCGCGGCGCTCATGGATCTAGGCCGCGCCGCCGATGCCGTTACCGAATGCAAGATTGCTACAAGCCTGCAGGCCGGGAGCGCGGCGGCGTGGAACCAGCTCGGTCTCGCGCTCCAGCGCCAGGGCGATCGCAAAGCGGCCGCCGCTGCCTATGCCAAAGCCGTCGAGATCGAGCCCACCAACACCGATTTCCGCAATAACTACGGGCTGATGCTGCTTGAGTCCGGCGCGCCCGTCAAGGCCATCGAGCAGTTTGAGGCCCTGCTAGCGCGCGATCCCGGCAACCTCGGCGCGCTCGGCAACATCGGCCTTACATATCTCAATCAAGGCAATCTGACCAAGGCTATCGAGCAATTCGAAAAAGTGCTGCAACTCGACCCCACCTCCGCCATCGTCCAATACAACCTCGGCCTGGCGTATAAGCAGAAGGACGATCTCGCGAACGCCAAGCTGCACCTGCGCCGCGCCACGGAGCTCGATCCGCGGATCGCCGAGGCGCATTTCACGCTGGGCGTGGTCCACTGGCAGGATGGCGAATTCGCCGACGTCATCCGTGAAATGCGTGCCGCCATCGACGTTAACTCCAATTACGCAGAGGCTTACTATTTATTGGGCACCGCGCTCAAGCAAAGCGGCCGCCCCGCCGAGGCCATTGCCGCTCTCACGGAAGCTATCCGCCTCAACCCCAAAACGCCTGGTCCGTTCACCTTGCTGGGGCAAATCTTGCGTGCGAAGGGCGATGCCGACGGCAGCCGGCAGGCGTTCGCCGAAGCCGCGCGCATTAAAAAACAGAAGGAGAGCGAGCAGAAGACCATGTTCGACCGCGCCGCCATGGAAACGGTGGGGCCGGCCGCGGGAATGCGGATGGACCGGAAACCATGAACGGCTCGCGCCGCGGATTCGTCCGCTCTCTGTGCCGTTCCGCTCTGGTTTTTTCGTTCGATCAAATCGCGCGTGTGCTTCCGGCCAAAGATTCACCGCTGGGCGTGCAGTTCATCAACGTGGCGCGCGAGGCCGGCCTGAACAAGAAAACCATCTTTGGCGGCGAGAAACGCAACCGCTATCTGCTCGAAACCACCGGTTGCGGCGTGGCGTTTTTCGATTTCGACGACGACGGATGGCTCGACATTTTCCTGGTGAATGGCACGCGTTTCGAGACCGCCTTCGACGCCGCGTCGACGCCCACCAATCGCCTATTTAAAAATAACCGCGACGGCACCTTCACCGATGTGACCGTGAAGGCCGGCCTGGTGCGCACCGGATGGGGCCAAGGCTGTTGCATCGGCGACTATAACAACGACGGCCACGACGATCTGTTCGTGACTTACTGGGGCGACTGCGCGCTTTACCGCAACAATAGCGACGGCACTTTCACCGACGTTGGTAAACGCGCCGGTGTCACCACCGGCGGCGGCAAGCTCCCGCGCTGGAATACCGGATGTGCATTCGTCGACTACGACCGCGACGGCCTTCTCGACCTCTTCGTCGCCAACTACATCGACTTCGACGTCAAGACCGTGCCCACGCCCGAAGGCGGCACGTGCCTCTATAAAGGATTGAAAGTCGCATGCGGCCCGCCGGGCCTCGATGGCGGCAAGAATATTCTGTTCCACAACAACGGCGATGGAACTTTCACCGATGTTTCGGCGAAAGCGGGCATCCTGAAAACATCCGGCACGTACGGCCTGGGCGTGCTGGCCGCGGATTTCGACGACGACGGCTGGCCCGACATCTACGTGGCCAACGATTCGACTTCCTCCGCTCTCTACAAGAACAACCACGATGGCACATTCACCGAAATGGCCATCGAAGCCGGGGTGGCCTACGGAGCCGATGGCAAATCGCAAGCCGGCATGGGTGTATCGGCGGCGGATTACGATGGCGACGGGCGCCTGGATATCGTCAAGACGAATTTTGCCGGCGACACTTCGAGCCTCTACCACAATCTGGGCAACAACACCTTCGACGACACTACGTTTCAGGCGGGCCTGGGCCGCAACACGCGCTTTCTCGGCTGGGGCGCGGCGTTTCTCGATTTCGATAACGATGGCTGGCCCGATATTCTGCTCTGTAACGGCCACGTCTACCCGGAAATCGGCGACACCGGCACCGAAGCGGGCTACCGCCAGCGGAAAGTGCTCTATCGGAACCTGGGCAACGGCGCATTCCGAGACGTCTCGCTCGACGCAGGTCCCGGCATTCTCGAGCCCGTTCCCGGCCGCGGGCTCGCCATCGGCGATTTCGATAACGATGGCGATCTGGATGTTGCGGTCAACTGCGTCAACGCGTATCCACAACTGCTCCGCTGCGACACTTCGCTGAATAATCGCTGGCTCAAGGTGAAATGCGTCGGCACGAAATCCAATCGCACCGCCATCGGCACGCGTGTCTACTGCACGACGCCCGACGGCCGCCGCCGGATGGACGAAGTGCGCAGCGGCGGCAGCTACTTCTCGCAAAGCGACCTGCGCCTCCACTTCGGCCTCGGTCAGTCCGAAAAAGCGAGCCTCGAAATTCGCTGGCCCAGCGGATTAGTGGAAAAGATGGAAGGCGTCGCGGCTAACCAGATTCTGCGCGTGGTGGAGGGCTCGCTCAGCACGGCAACACTTCGATGAACCGGTCGTTCGGTTTATTCGATCCTGGAGTTGCCAGGGTTCGGAGCCGCATGCGGTAGCGATATGGCCAGTTGTATTCCAGATGGATCGCGATTCGCGACGCTGACCGAGGCGCCGAATAACGACAGTATGCGGTAGGCGATCGGGGGTCCGAGCCCCATGCCCCCGCCCGGCGTGCTCGTGTCTCCGATCGAGAAGAGATCAAAGAATTTCGTAATGACAGCTTTTGGGATGGTCTTACCGCGGCTATCGATAGTAACCCTAAGCGAATCGGAAACCATCTCGCAAGCCAGTTGGACTGTTTCCCCTTCAGCGGAAAATTTCACCGCCGTCTCGAGGAGAGCATGCAGGGCCCGCACCAGCAACCTCTCATCTCCCCGTACGAAGCCCACGTCATCCGGAGGCGTTCGGAGGATCACGTGGCGGGATTCGGCGAGCTCGGCCGTCCTCTCGATGGCGCGATTCAGCACCACGCTCAAAGAGACGGGAGTCGACTGAAACCGATCACTGCTCACATCGATTTCAGTCAAAAGCAAAGCATCATCGAGAGTCGCAATAATTCTTTCGCGCGATTCTTTGAACATCTCGCGGAGTTCATCGTTTTCTGCAGTCGAATCCATTCCATCCAAGATGATCTCGCCGACACCGAGAAGTCCGTGCAGCGGTGTGCGGAACTCGTGTGAGATGAGGCTCAGGAACTCGTTCTTTGAACGGTCGAGGGTCTTCAGGCGTTCATTTGCCTGAGCAAGCTCACGCGTACGCGCGGCCACAGTCTCTTCCAGTTGTTCATTCTGCAACTTCAATGCTCGCCGGAGCTCGTGCAGCTTCAGATGGGTTTCGACACGGGCGTGCACTTCCTCAAATTGGAAAGGCTTGGATATGTAGTCCACTGCGCCGCTTCTGAAAGCCTTGACCTTGTCTTGCGTTTCGTTCAGCGCGCTAAGGAAGATGACGGGGATTTCCGCAAACTCACCAGCCGACTTGAGCTGTTCGCATACTTCGTAGCCATTCATCTCCGGCATGTTGATATCCAGCAAAATCAAATCCGGTGGATTTCTCAGCGCTGACGCCAGCGCCAGCCTGCCCCGTGGAAACGAACGCACTTCATGTCCCTGCTGCAACAGCATGTCTTCCAACAGCCTTAAGTTGGCGGGATTGTCGTCCACGATCATGATGTCGCTTCGCGCCAAGAGAGTCTTCCTATATAGGCGGTTGCTGCCCGCGCCTGCTCCGCTAGCGGCGGTACGCTTGCTCCAACAACCGCGTCAGGGCATCGTACTCGTACTTGTCGGCAAGCTCTTGCAGAGCCCGCGCGAACTCAGCGTCTTCAGTCTCGCTCACCTTAAGGATGAGCTTGTCCAAGAGTCTCTTATTGCCGCTCAAAGTTGCATTCCGCATTTCATCGACCAGCTCCCGCGGTATTTGCTCGAACCTCTTCGAGCTCAGGGCCTCCACTCCGGTATCGGCTTGGCTCTCTGCCCCGCTCACTTCCTCGTAGTCGTAGGAAACGTTTAGAAGGGATCGAATCGTCTCGAGCAGTTCGTCCTCGCTGCAGGGCTTCGCGATGAATTGATCGGCCCCGCTCTGAGCTACCGTCCGACGGTCGTCATCCATGGCGCTGGCTGTCAGTGCAATAATGACCGTTTCTTTGCCTCGAGAATCTGCCTTTATTCTTCGAGTAGCTTCCAGTCCGCCCATGACCGGCATATGTATATCCATCAGGATCAACCCCGGGTTCCATTGTTCCCAGCATCGGATGGCTTCCTCCCCGTTCTCCGCGCCTCGCACAGAGAAGCCAATGGAACTTAGCAGTTTCATGAGCCAATCGCGGTTCTCAGGGTGATCATCGACGACTAAAATTTTGGGAGCTTGCTGGCCCGCGCGTATGGCAATAACGCGTCGGGAAGCAGTTCGCTTCACGGCTACACCTGCGTCGCCACACCCGATCGGGATCTCAAACAAGAACGTTGAGCCACCACCAGGGTTGCTGGTGACCGTGATATCGCCACCCATCAGCCGTGCGTATTTACGGCTGATGGCCAGCCCCAAGCCCGTTCCCTTCAGGCTGTCAAGACCGCTCCTGATTTGCATGAACGGCTCGAACAACTTCTTCTGATCCTCATTCATAATGCCCGAACCAGTGTCCTCGACGCGGGCTGACAGCCATAATTGATCGGCTTTCCTTTGCTCCATCGTGACGTGCAGCTTGATCTGGCCAAGCTGCGTGAACTTGACTGCGTTGCCGAGGAGGTTGATCAGCACCTGGCGAGTCTTACCTTCGTCCGCCACAACGTAACGGACCGCCTCGCCATCGACCAACATTTCGAACCGTAGCGCCTTCGCGCCAGCCCGCAACCGGAACATCGCCGCCAGATCGTCCAGCAGCCTGAGGAGGTTGAATGTCGTTGGATTGAGATCCATGCGCCCGGCCTCGATCTTGGACATGTCCAGAACATCATTTATAAGGGCCAACAGATGCCCGCCGCTTCGGCCTATGATCTTGAGATTCGCTTTCGCATCTGTCCCCAGGGCCGGATCCCGCAACATCAGCTGCACGTAACCGAGAATGGCGTTCATCGGGGTACGGATTTCATGAGACATAGTCGACAGAAACGTACTCTTGGCCCGATTGGCAGCCTCAGCCTCCGACTTGGTTTGCAGTAACTGCGTATTGGCTTCTTGAAGCTGTTGGTTGGCGGCCTGCAACTGCTGCGAGTTATGGAAAATCTCGGCCTCCATCTGCACCATGCGGGTGCGCAGCTGGGTGGTATCGGTCGCGGGCCGCGATTTTTGCCGTACGAACTCGGTCACGTCCTCCACGCGATGGATGATATATTCGATTCGGCGGTCCGCTCCTAGCACCGGGGAGTTGATCGGGCTCCAATAACGCTCCTCAAAAACGCCGTCAGGCCGGCGGATATCGTATTTCTGGATGGCCATGACGTCTGCGGCGGCAGTCTGGCGCACCCGGTCCAAGGAGGCCCGCAAGTTAGAGGCGCCGGTGGCGCTGGCGTCATCGGGATTGTCGGGAAAGACCTCGAAGAGGCCGCGACCGACGAGATCTTCGCGCTTGGTCATGGTGGCCGAAAGGTAGGCGTCGCTCGCTGATACGATCTTCAGGTCGGGTGTGAGGGTCAGGAAGAGGCCGGGCAGCGACTCGAAGAGACCCTGCAATACGCCTCGACTGCGGCGCAGTTCGTCTTCAACCGCCCGACGCTCGGTGATGTCGCGAGCGATTGATGACGCAGCCGTGATTTCGCCACGGGAATTCTTGATAGGAGAAATGATGAGGGCGACGTCAATCAGCTTGCCATCCTTTCTTCGCCGCACGGTCTCCTCGTTGATTGTTTCTCCTTGCTGGAGCTTCAAGATGATTGCCGGTAATTCGTCGGCGCGTCCGGGTGGAAGCAGGGTCGTGATCGGCTTTCCTATGACCTCTTCGGCTGAGTACCCGTAAAGGCGCTCCGCTCCCCTGTTCCAAGTGAGGATAGTTCCCTCCAGCGACTTGCCGATGATGGCGTCATCCGAGTAGTCAACGATGGAGGCAAGTTGCTCCCGGCTCCGTTCCGCTCGCTTTCGTTCCGTCATGTCCCGAATAGTGCTGGAAACCAGCGAACCCTCCTCGGTTTCGATTGGGCTAAGGCTGATTTCAACCGGGAACTCGGTTCCATCCTTGCGCAACGCGTGTAGTTCTACACCGGTCCCCATCGGCCGGACCCTGTGATCGGCGAAAAAGTCGGTGCGTTCCGCCAGGTGTTTGTGCCGGAAGCGTTCGGGCACCAATATCTCGATGGTCTGCCCCAGTAGCTCTTCTCGCGCGTATCCAAACAGATGCTCCACCTGGGTATTCACCAGAACGATCTCTCCCCCTCGATTCACCACCACCACGGCATCTGGCGCGGCCTCCAGCAGCTCTCGGAACTTCGCCTCCACCGCAATCCTCTTAGCGGCGGCGCGCAGACTCTCCTCCGCTTGCCGGCGTTCCGTCACGTCCCAGCACAGGCTGGTCAGCCGCTGTGGTCGCCCGGGTTCGCTGTAATAGACTTTTCCGCGGGTGGACACAGATCGGACGGCGCCATCAGGCCACACAACGCGGAATTCCGTCTGGTACTCCGCGCCGTGCTCAACCGAAGCGCCGACCTCTTGTTGGACACGGTCGCGGTCCTCCGGATGTAGCAGCGCTGCAAACCCCGGGATCGTTCGCGGAAACTCGCCGGGCGGAAGGCCGAAAAGGGTGGAACAATTCTGATCCGCCGTGATGACATCGGGAGCGATTTCCCAATTCCAAACCGCAATCCCGGTCGATTGGATAGTGAGGCGCAAGCGCTCCTCGGTTTGTGAGAGTGCTTCCCTTGTTTGCCGAAGTTTGCGAATCATCCGCTGGTTTGAGGCCCGGACAGGTCCGCCGATTACAACGATGCCAAGGCCGATAGAGGAGTAAAGGACGAGTTCGATAAACGCGTCCTTGCCC
>Ga0247670_1000307_pt1 | contig 12552 bp, 6 predicted proteins | sample CNK11_metaG_FD_183042 | JGI IMG/M metagenome (GOLD analysis project Ga0247670, IMG submission 183042) | Soil microbial communities from Purdue University Martell Research Forest, Indiana, United States - CNK11 | ecosystem: Environmental > Terrestrial > Soil > Temperate forest > Bulk soil | place...
CTCGCGAAATGCAAGGAGTGCGCGGCAGCGGCGCGCCGGCCGCAGAACGCCGCGCATGTGGCACATGGCTTCCGCGACGCATTGCGTGGCAGCGAGCGCGCTGCCGGCCGGCGGCCGATGCGCATGGCCGCGATCGCGGCGGCAGGGTTGATCGGGATCGTATCGGTGATCGCGTATCGAATGATGTCCGTGACCGAGCCGGCAGCGCCTCCTTCGGCGGCGCACACCGCGCGCATCGACTATGGCCGCAACGACTGGAATGATCTGGTGAATCAGGCGCTGGCAAGCGGACGTGTGGCTATACCGGACCTGACGGAGTTGGCGGCAGCCGGAGGCACGGTCCGATCAGACGAAGGAGCCGCGCAGAGAGTCGATCCGGAAGGCGCCGTCGTCGAGAGCGATCGACCGCGGTTTTCGTGGCCGGCCGTGTCGAAGGCGGCAACGTACGAGGTCGTCGTTTATCGCGGTGAGCGGGAAGTGCTCCGCAGCGGCAAATTGAGAGTTACGACATACGTCTCTGAACGTTCGCTCGAGCGCGGCGCGGTTTACCAGTGGCAGGTGCTCGTGACGGAAGAGGATGGGGCGGTGCGGATTCTTCCCACGGGTCCTGCGGCGCCCGCGTTGATCCGCATCCTCTCGGCACCGGACGCCGTCGCATTGACGGATGCCCGGCAGCACTTCCCTGGCGACTCACTGCTCCTCGGAACGCTCGAGGCGCGATACGGGCTGCTCGACGAGGCACGCCGCGATCTCACCGCGGCGGCGCAGCAACATCCCGGGGACGCGCCGGTCGCGCGACTCCGCGACGCAGTCATCAACCATCGTTAGACCCCATGATTCTTGCCATCGTTCTCGCTGTGGTCTCCTTGAACGGCCAGGCCGCGGCGAACCACAAGATCGCCACGGTCGGGATCGGTGCCCTGCGTGGTGCGCTCGCCAACGGCGCGCGCGACCGCGAGATCCGGAGCATCCGGCATCGATTTCCGTGCAATGACGTCGCGGATGTGCGCGTGGGGTTGGTCGAGATCGATGGCAAGTCGGCCGCCGTGTCGCTCGACGTCATGGCGCAGGAAGCAGGCTTTCCTTCTCATTGGCTCGTGCGCTTGCGGCGCAGTCGGTCCGGCTGGAGAGCGGTGAGCTTCGACGTGCAGGAGTCGTTGCTGGCGGATGGCGTCGCAGCCGCTGGCGACCTGGATGCCCGGCGCAGACTTCTCGCCGAGCATCCGGCGCTCATCACGCCCGAGCTGTCACGCCGGCTCTCCGGCCGCAGCGATGAAATCGAGGAACGGAGCGACGGACGCCGCGCCGAGGAGGTCGCCCAACTGGCGCTGGAAGTCGCTGAAGATTGGGATGACGTCGCCGGTCAGGCACGGGCATTGTGGGCAGCGGGGCGCGCAACCAATTCTCTCGATAAGATCGACGTGGCCATCCGTGACTATTCGGATGGCTATGCATTGGCCGCGCGCGTGAACGACACCGCTCTCATGGCCGCGAATCTCGTCGGCCTCGGGACGGAATTTCTGCGCAAGGGCGAGCTCGATCGCACAAAGGAGCTGGATGAGGGGCTTCGTTTGGCGCAGTTGGCCCACGATGATCGCATTGCGTGGATGGCGACCCATCGCCTGGCGAATGTCGATCGAGTGGCGGGGCGCTACGACGCGGCTGTACGCAAATTTGAGCAAGCGGCGATTCTGGCGAAACGCGCCGGAGACGCCGTCGGCCAGGCGATGGCTACCTCCGACATCGGCATCACCTACGACTACATGAACAGTCGCGCGCTGGCGTATGACTACATCCGGCGCGGCGTTGCGCTCTATCGACGAACCTCCAATACGATCGGATTGATCCGCAACATTCGCAACATGGCGGACATGGAAGCGTGGGACGAACGATACGCGGATGCCGAGAAGCACTTACGCGAAGTCGAAGTTCTGCTTCGACAATATCCGAACGACCGCACCAGCGCGTTCGTCGCCGCCACGCGCTCCACGCTGGCGATCGAGCGCCACGACATGGCCGCCGCCGAGAACGCGTGCAATCAGGCACGCGCCCTGGCCAACCGGACGGGCCTGGCGGATTTGGCCACGAACATGACCGAGCAACTGGCGCGCGTGCGCGTCCGGCAGAAACGGTATGGCGAGGCGGTCTCACTGGCACGCGAGGCGATCGAGCGCTCACGAAACGGCACGCCGGACTTCGACATCTATTGGCACGCGCAACTCGAATTGGGGCGGGCTCTTGCGGGAGAAGGGAAGCTAGATGAGTCGCGCGCGGCATTCGAGGATGCGATTGGCGCCATTGAGGGAACGCTCGCCGAGGTGCCGCAGGGAAGAGATGACCAGCAGGCATTCTTCGCCGACAAAGTCCCTCCCTATTACGAGGTGTTTCGCACGTTCATCGCCGATCGTCCGGCGGAGGCCATCCCCTGGGTCGAGCGTGCGCGGGCTCGTACGTTGCTCGAGTTTTTGGCCGCGAAGAAGAATCGCCCCTCGAGCCGCTCCCTCACTACAGATGAGCAGACGCAGGAGGCGGCGATCGAGCGCGGCATCGCCGACCTCAACATTCGCATCAGCGAAGAGCGTGCACGATCGCAGCGCAATGACGCGCGGATCGAAGCGATCGAACGCGATCTTGCGGCGAAGCGCCTGGAGCTGTCGATCTTCGTCCGGCGCCTCTATGAAGCGCATCCCGATCTGGCGATGGCGCGCGGCGAGGTGCCGGCTGCGTCGGTTGCCGAGATTCGACGCACGATTCCGGCGGACGGCGCCGTTCTCGAATACGTCTGCCTGCCCGAACGAAGCTGGGTCATCGTCCTCACGCGCGACGGGCCGCCACAAATCTATGCGCTGCAAGCGGATCGAGACGCATTGCACCGCCTGATCCTGGAGCTCAGCGCCGAATTGGCGTCACAAGGCCAGGGCTTCCGGACGAAAGCGAGGCGGCTCTATGACCTTCTCATTGCGCCCGCGGACAGTGTGGTGCGCAACAAGAGGATCCTCTGCATCGTCCCGGATGTGCCGATGGGCAATCTGCCGTTTCAGGCATTGATCGACCGGCACGGCAAATACCTCATCGAGCGGAGTGCCGTCTTCTACGCACCGTCGGCGGCGTTTCTCGTTTGGCGTGCCACCCATGCGCCCGCCCCGCCGGCGAATGACGCCGCAACCCTCCTGGCCTTCGGCAATCCATTGGTCTCAGCCGAAACGACGCGGGCAGCGCATGCGCGAACGCGAAATGAGTGGCTCGCGTCGCTTCCCGAGGCGGAAGAGGAGGTGCGGGCGTTGGGGCGGATGTACGGCGCGCGGGCCACGGTTCGCGTCTGTGCCGCGGCAACGGAGGCCGAGTTCAAGAAAGAAGCGCCACATTTCCGCCTGCTGCATCTCGCGACGCACGGTATGTACGACGACTCGGATCCGATGTACTCGCATCTCGTGCTCGCGCGCCGCGCGGGCGATGGCGAGGACGGCCTGCTCGAAGCGCGCGAAGTGGCCGATCTCGATCTTCACGCGGACCTGGTCGTTCTCTCGGCATGTGAGACCGGGCGTGGCGGCGAGCGGGCGGGCGAGGGGATGATCGGTCTCTCGTGGGCGTTGCTCGCCGCCGGCAGCGAGACGGCCATCCTGACGGACTTCAAAGTCGATTCCGCGTCGAGCCGGGACCTGATGATCGCCTTTCATCATCGTCTGCTGCAGCAAGGCGGGACACGGATGTCCGGCCGCATCGCCGTGGAAGCGTTGCGCGACGCGGAGATCGCCGCGTTGAAGAGCCGCCGTTCCCATCCGTTCTACTGGGCTTCGTTTTTCGCGGCCGGCGGGTGGTGATTCGGCGTTTTTGCGCGGTGCCAATCGTGACCGCACCAATAAGCCGGCGGAGCGGCCGTCAACCATGGCGAACGGGAGAAAGGAGGTCCGGGCGGTCTCGATCGCGCCTTCCCCATTTCCCGTGAGGAGGAAAGATGACGTTACGCATGCTTTCTCTCGTGTTACTCCTCGCCGCAACCACGTTCGCTTACCGCGTGCAGGCGTGCGAGACCGATGCGATGAGTTACTGGAACAATCACTTCAGTGCCAACTTCCGGGCTGACGTGAATCAGGATCTTGGTGACTACGGTCTGATCTTCCAGGACTCGCTCGATCGCAACTGCTCGGGCGGAAGCACGACGCCGCCACAAGGCGCCTACCGCGCGCTGCTCACGAAGATCAACACGACGTTCAGCTACACGAATGCGAATTGTGGCAACGTCCCCGGCATGCACCCCGATTTCCTCGGCACCGCGGCGAATCCGTGCGTCGGCGCGTTCAAAGGCTGGCTGGACGGCGCGAACGTCTCGCTGATCTTTGCTTCCGCGCTTCTGATCGGCGGACACGGCGACCTCAAGACGGAGCTCGATCAGGCTTTGATGCGCGTGCGCGATGCCTATACCGGCGCGAAGAGTCCTACCTGTGGGTACAACACGCCGTCAGGATGGTTCCAGGGCACCTCCGACTCCTGCATGGACGATCACACGATCGCTGCAGCCGGATTTGCATGGATTGCTCTTTACGAACGGAAACGCGGCCGCGATACCTCCTACTTCGTCTCACGCGCGCGCGCCGAAGTCGCGAACTCGTTCGCGACGTCCGACAGCGTCTGCATCTTCGACGATCACCGCGATACGAACACGGCGGGCCGCGGACCGTGCAACATCGATACGACCGGCTACGATGATCTGACGCAGTTCAGTGTCTTGTCGAGCGAGATCGCGCCCGGTCCGAGCGGCCATTCCGTGGCGGACATCCTCGCCCTCAACCACGATGAGGATATCGTCTATGGAGCGGGACTCATGACCAGCGTCTCCGCTGCCTTCGTCGCCCTTGATGAGGGCGGATTCTTTCCGTCGCTCACAGGCTCACAGCAGCTCATCGCCGCCGCGTTCATGGACGAAGCGCAGCGGAAGGCCGACCCGAGCGGTACCTATTTCAAGGGCGGCCCCGGCGCTCCCGCGGGCACGGCAGACTGCGCTTCGTTCACCGTCTTTAATACCATCGTGGTGCGCAACGACGGGAACCGATGCGCGGACAATGATCACCGGCCGCAGGTCTACGCACTGAATACGACAGGGTCAATGACGTCGTTTTACGACAAATACGTTTCGTACAGGCCGGCCACGAGCAACATTTACGACCACACGAATGGCGTGTACACACTGATTCCCAACCCCTATCAGTTCAACACGTTCTCGAATGTCTGGTTCACAAAATTCGCCGATAACGTTGGTCTCAATTGGGGACGTCAGGTCTACTACCACTACCTCGGCTGGGGATGGAATACGATCGACGCCACGCGCGACGCGGCGACCACCGACCACACCTCCGGCGATAAGCGCCCCCGTCTTTGGGGCTATCTCGATGATCACGATCCGATCGGTTATCTCGACGGCATCGATGCGAACGGCGTCGCAACGGGATGGACGTGCGATCAGGATCTCCCAACGTGGTCCAACGCGCTCGACTTCTATGTGAACGGCACGTCGGGTCAGTACATCACGCGGGCGTTCGCCACGTCAGGAAGTGAGCCGGCCGTAAACAGCCTGTGCGGCGGAGGAACCGCGCATCGATTTTCCGTGCAATTGCCAAGTTGGACCAAGGGTCAGCTCATCTACGCGTACGGCCTCGATGCCACCTGGCGCGGCATAACGCTTCTCAACGGCTGGCAATGCCCACAGCATCCGGCGTGTAGCTGGTGAAGGTATTCGCGCGACGCCGTGGCATCCCCGCGCGCGATGCGCGGAAGCTGCGTTAGCGGGACCGGGACAAGACCGCCCGGATAGGCCGCGCGCGGCACGGGTCGCCGCACCGCGGGTTGCTGTCAAACCGCCCACAAACGAGCAGAGCCGCCTTTCGGCGGCTCTAACTTGTTGAAGATATTGGTGGAGCTGAACGGGATCGAACCGATGACCTCCTGAGTGCGATTGCCCCCCGCGACGCTTGGACATGTCGGGATACCTCCTGCCGTCTGCGGGTTACGTCCGGCCTGAGTTGTCCGGACCTGTGTTCGAAAGAACATTCCTGAGCGACTAGCCACTTTACTAGCCGCGCACGATCACGGTAATTTTACCACCCTCTGGGCTCATAACCCAAAGGTCGCGGGTTCAAATCCCGCCCCCGCAACCAATTCTAGTTAGGACGCAAGCCACTGGAAACAGTGGTTTTATTCAGTTCTTCGCAATTGGTACTTACTTCCGTGAACGCGCTAACTGTCCGCTAACTGTCCGACTTCTCGAAAAAGTCATGCGGCGAGTGGTGTAGCGGCGAGCGCGTTGAGGTGAGCGCGACGTCGATCATCATGCCGTGGGTATTTGGTGCCAATCACGGCTCGCAAGCCGTTGATCTTCTGGCACTGCGCGGAGCGCTGCGTTGACCAGCCGAAAGCTGCAAACGAGGGTGATTAGCAGCACGATCCACTTGGCGAGATGCCAGGCAGCGAGCCGAGCGATGACTACGGCCGCCCTCCTGTGGCGAAGGCCGAGACGAAGGACAAGGAACGTGAGGCGCGAGGGCTCCTCCCAAACAGATTCCTGTTGACGGAACGCCCCCTTCCGCATAATCGTAACGCAGCCGGGCATCTCCCGGTTGCCGGGGCTCACGCTGTCCAGCCCACGCCAGACACTTCCATTCGGTAAACTCGATCGAGAGGGTCGGCCGTTCGTGACGTTCAAATCACAATTCTCGGCCTCGCAAGAGAAGGCCCATAACCGGAACATCGCGACGAAGATCCACGAGGAGTTGTCGAAGCTCCGTGCCGGCGTGGACGCATCACCCACGACGCCAAAACGCTGGGTCTGGGAATTGATCCAGAATGCCAAGGACGTGAATATCGACGGCAAGGTGCGCGTGCGCATCGAAGCCGGCCTGGACGACGCGGACGCGCACGTCACCTTCAGGCACAACGGCGGCGCGTTCTCGGCGGAGAATATCCGCTTTCTGATCGAGCAAGTCTCATCGAAGGACCGGACGAATGACAGCACCGGACGCCCGACGACAACCGGGAGATTCGGCACCGGATTTCTCACCACCCACCTGCTGTCCGACCGCGTTGTGATCAGGGGCGTCACAGAGGGCCGGGGTTTCGCGGCCCGGAAATTCAAGCTGTCGCTCGATCGCAGCGGCTCGGAGCTGGACGACATCATCACGGCGGTACAAGCCGCGAAAGACTCGCTCCAGGACCTCGATGATCGCCCCGTATATACCGGATACGTTCCGGGCGCGTTCAATACGTCTTTCCGCTACCAGCTCGCCGACAAGACCGGCAAGACCGTGGCGCGCGCCGGCCTGGCCGACCTCGACATCTGCCTTCCCTATACGCTCGCTTTCGTGCGGGAGATTGAGAGCATCGAGTACCCGGACCGCTTGTTGAGCCTGCAGGAGCGCGAAGACCGGAAGGTCGACGACGAGGTACAAATCCTCACCGTGACGGTTGCAGACCCCGACGGCTTCGCCGAGCCGGAGGTCTCCTCGATCGCCGTGCTGAGCAGCGAGCTGACCACGATCGCCATACCGGTGAAGCAAACAGCCGACGGCGTGCAGATTCTCGCGTTGGCGCCGAATGTCCCCCGATTGTTCTGCGATTTTCCGCTGCTGGGAACAGAAGCTTTCCCGTTCCCGGTGATCATCAACAACCCGACCTTTTATCCGACCGAACCGCGGGACGGCGTCTTCCTCACCAGGACGGAGCGCCCCTTTCCGCCGAGCGACCACAACAAGGGCATCATCGAAGAAGGGCTCGGACTCTATTTCCTGCTGCTCAATCACGCGTCGGAGCAGGGCTGGCAGAACCTGCATCTGCTCGCGGCCGCGAAGATACTGCCGGCGGAGCTCGCTAGGCTGGACCAGGCCTGGTATAAAACCGAGATCCTCAAGCCGATGCGGGACACTCTTCTGCGCACCGACATCGTGCGGACGGCAGCGGGCACCCTCGCGCCCATCCATTCCGCCGACGGCACGACCAACATCTGGTTTCCGAGCGGACCCTCCAAGGAAATCCGGCGCGCCATCTGGCGTTGCTGCAAAAACTGGATTCCCGCGCAGCTGCCGGCACAATCCGACGTCGAAATCTGGAATGACATGGTCTGGCCCGAGTGCAACAAACTGACGCTCGACCAGGTCGCCGCCTTTATAGAGGAAGACGGAACGCTCGAAACGCTGGCAGGCGAGCTCCAGGTAAAAGAAGTCCACCAATGGCTCATGGAGTTCTACGCCACGTTGAAGCTCGATGAGCCAGCCTTTAACGCGGTGGTCAACAAGCGCAGCATCTTTCCCAACCAGAACGGAACCTTCAGGAGAAAAGCCGACCTCTCCCGAGATGCCGGCGACATCGACGTCACGCTTCTCGACGTCCTCGGATTATTGGGGAACGACTTGCGCGACCAGCTTCTCGACGCGGCGATCGTCGCGGAGCTTGATGATGTGTCGAGACGAGACGGGGCCTTCGTGGTCAAGGAAATCACGGCGACGATCGAGAAGAAGGTCAATGATCGCGCCGCCATGAAAAGCGTGCGTCCCGCGCTTGCGAGGCTGCTGCTGTGGTTCCGCGAACACACGTCACGCGCGAAAAAGCTCTTCCCGATCCTGTACGACCAGAAGCACCTGCTCTATGACGACGAGCAAATCCTCGACAATATCGAGCGCGCCGAGGAATTGAGCGACCTCCTGAGCGACTTCAACGTGAAGAACGTCCATGAGCTTCGCGCCGTCATCGAGAAGCACCAGCAAACGTCGCAGCTCCTGCCCGTGACGCAGCAGATTATCGCTAGCCTGGGGATCACCTCCGTCGAGGAGTGGACGAAAGCGCTCGAAGACAAGAACCTGGCCGCCCTGTTCTCCCACGCGTCGACAACCACGCCCGAGATGTTCGTCCTGGCGCAATCGTTGATCAGGAAGGCGAAGAAGCGCGTCATCGATCACCTGCTGCAACTCGACGATTACGACCTGAGCGAAATGGATGAGACAGCGCTCACGGTACTCGCCGGCGTCAAGAAGGACGGTCGGGATGTGACCATCGTGGTGAGACCCGCGTACGATGGCACGGTGATCATTTACTACCAATCGGAACGGGACGTCCTGGACTTCGTCGATCACGAGCTTTGGGTAGATACGGGCGACGACGTGCGTCGAATCACCTTCGGCCACATCCTGAAGAAAACAGATATTCGACGGTTCCCGATTTAACGCCATGGACATCTCCAAAGACATCCTGGACCGCATTGGTCAGCCCGAATCCGCGCAAATGGAATACAAAGCGGTGCTGCCGCCCGCCGCGACCGTGGCGCAACTGATCGGCGCCTTCGCCAACGCGAAAGGCGGGGCCATCGTGCTCGGCGTCGTCGAGACCGGCAAAGACGTCCTGATCAACGGCCTCAGCGACGAATTCCGCGCCGTGCAGATTACACGCAAGGCCATCGACCTTTTGTCGCCGCAGCCCGCCGTGAAGTATGACTATGTCGTTCACCAGGGCAAGCGCCTCTTCGTCATCGAGGTGCAGAAGTCGAATTCAACGGTCCTGCTGGGCGGAAAAGGTTATGTCAGGACCGGCACCCGTACGGCCCTCACGCAAGTCCCGCCGGGCAAGGCGATCCAGAACGCCGGCATTGCGCGGCTCTCGGCACTCTTCAAAACGAGCCGCAAGTCCTGCACGGCCGCGCGGGCGAAGCTGCTGGATCATTACGAAAGCGTTCTGCTTATCCTCGACGACCTCGGCAAGCTCCTGTATCCGAAAGCGTCAAACCTGCCGACCGATAACGCCGAAGGCAAGATGCTGATGCGCATCCTGTTCTCGTCCTGCGCCGACACCTTTGAAATCTTCATGTCGGACCTGCTTTACGAGATTTACCTGGCAAAGCCCGAGACGCTGAAGTCGACGGCGCCGGTGACCGTCAAGGAGGTCCTGGACTGTTCCGACATGCAGGAGTTCATCAGCCGCTACGCGAAGAGCAAGCTGAAGAAGCTGCAGCGCGGCAGCGTCAAGGGCTTCATCTCGGACAACAAGCAGATCAAGTCGCTGGGCGTCTTCGATGCCGCGCGGCAGGAAGAGATAGAGAAGATCCTGCAGATCAGGCATCTCTACGCGCACCAGAACGGACTCGTTGATGAGCGGTTCCGGGAATACTTTCCGGCCGCGAACCTCAACGACGAATACCGGATGACCCTCGATGAGTTTCTGACACGCCTGGAATATCTTGCGCAGGCGATTGACGCTGTCGATGAGGCCGCGCGCAACGATTACCAGCTCGCAAGCTTTTCCTGAAAAGAAGGCGTCACGGCCTCACGGCTTGCGCTTCTGCTGTTCAAAGGGCGTGAGATAGAACTGCGCGCCCTCGGCGCTCCAGTCGAGAATCTCTTTCGGGTGATCGCGGAAAGCCGTGGACCCGTCGCCGAATTTCTGGCTCCGGCCTGCGCCGACCCCTGACGTCACGATCGACATGCGTTTTGTTCCAGTCGAGTGGCCCGTGGCGTCGATTTTTTCCGGCACGCCTGCGGTCGGAAAGTCTCCCATCTCGTCGCCAAAAACCCAGGCCGCCACTTGCGATTCGAGGACGGCAGCTGACCCGCTCCTGAGCATTGCTGAAGGATCGTAGCCAAGCCACAGGCCGGCGATGCAGTCGGCCTGAAGCTCGAAGGCAGCCTCATTCGCAGGAATGCTGTCTCCGGCAGCGGCTCTTGCGTGCTGAAAGAGGTGGGCGAATTCGTGCGCCAGGACATAGCGCATGCCGGAGCGCACGATGTTGTCGCGGTCGGCAAACTCCGGTCGCTTCATCACGGGCGGCAATTCTTTCTTTATCGTCGCGAGAATCCGGGCGGGCAATCCGCGTCCGATGAGGACAACGGAATCATCGACGTTGACGCAGGCGCCCGCGCCGTCCATGAATTGCACGCCGGCATGAAGACCGAACGAATCTGACAGGTGCCGCACTTCTTCCTTCAGGTAGGGTTCAAGCCAGTCAGCCGGCTTCGGCTGCGGTCCCTGAAGCTTCCCGCCCGCTTTCGCTTCGGCCGCGAAGGCCGCCGAGCATTGGGAAAAGCAGAGGGTAGGGCCGGCATACAGAAGTATGGCCATCAGAGCTATATGCCGGACTGGAAGACGTGGTCGCACGGTTGTAGTCCCTATATACAGCATGTGCTACTCTCGCCAAGCGTAAAGTTTGTTACCAGACGCGACCCCGCGTTCAGTGCTCAAGCGTTGAGGACGTCCCATGAGAAATCGATGCCGGTTCCGTTTTACCCTTGTTGACATGAAGCTATTGGCCTCTCTCGTTGTGGCGGTTTCTTTTGCGATGGGGGCAGCAGCTCAAACGCCTCAGCCGCCAGGTGCTCCCGCCGGCGCAACGCCACCATCCGTCACACTCATTCTCGTCCACGGCAGAAACCAGCCCGTTGATAAACGAGCGGAAATCGAGGCGGACTGGGAGGCGGCGGTCTCTGCCGGTCTCGCCCGCGCAGGACATCCGAACCTGATTCCCGCCTCACAGCGGAGATTTGTCTGGTTTGCCGATCTTCTGCAGCCGGGCGCGCGCGGTTGCTCGTTCATCGATAAGGGCGCAGCGGACGCCTACAAGGCTCCGGGACTGTCGAAGTGGCCGAGTTTGCGCGACCTCTTCGCGCACGCGGCCGAAGGGCTGAACAATCAAGAACAGAAGGCCCTGGTCGCGGCCGTGATGGCGGATGTAGAGACATATCTCGGCAATGGCGCCGCAGCCTGCGCAGTCGACGGCAGGTTCCGGGATGCCTTTGGCGACGGCGCGGCCGCGCAGCGCATTGCACCCGACGGCCCTGTCGTGATCGTTGCCCATAGTCTCGGCTCGATGATCGTTTACAAGAACCTGATGAATCGCCTCGCCGACACGCATCGCCCTGTCTACCTGGTAACGATCGGCGCGATGGTGGGCGCCCGCGTCGTGCAACAAACCCTCCTCGGCTCACATGCGGACTATCCCGCCAAGGTTCCGCTGCCCGTCAAGGGATGGTGGAATGTGGTGAACGCCAAAGATTCACTGGCGTTTGCGGCTGCGCCCGCCTTCGCTTCCGGAACACCGTCCAAACGCCCCCACGACATGATTCTTGATCTGGGCGGGCCGGACGGGCATAGCGCGACGCGTTATCTCGGGTCGACCGCGGGCGGACAGGCCGTCGCTGATGCATGGTGCGCCGCATCGCCGAAAGATGCTGGCTGCGCGGCTACTAACCCGCATTTCTGAGCGCCAGGATTAGCCTGGCTGATCCAGAGGAGATCAAATGAGAAGTCCTCCGCCCAAAGCTTAGCCGAGCAGGGTTGTAGCGAGTCTTGCGCTGCGTCGGGTGACCAGCTGGTGAAGCGTAGACAGCGAGGTAGCGGGCCGCAACGCAAGTGAACGGATTGAGTCTCGAAATGGGTTTGTCGCGGGAGCCGAGGCGGTAGAAATCGTCGAAGGCAGCAAGGGTGCAACCGACATGGCGAGGATGCATCGTTCCCGTCGGGATCGGAGACGGCAGCACGCTACCAAGGATCAGTCGAGGAACCTGGGAGGATCCCGAAGGATGG